>Ga0335395_10001457_pt1 | contig 14894 bp, 13 predicted proteins | sample MAT02_FD_205744 | JGI IMG/M metagenome (GOLD analysis project Ga0335395, IMG submission 205744) | Freshwater microbial communities from Lake Fryxell liftoff mats and glacier meltwater in Antarctica - MAT-02 (spades assembly) (version 2) ...
TCGTACTTTTTTCAACAATCTCACATTGCTTGATTTTTTGTAATGATGGCTGGGAATTCAGCGCAGTTGAGGTGTTCACCACGACTGGTTTTGATTTCCGATATCATAGAGGAGAGCAATTTCATAAAGTAGCGCTAGATATTACCCCCCAACCCCCCATTAGTAAGGGGTGGCTCAGACTTCATCAGCACATCTTTAGAAAAATGGTATAAACCAAGATTGCATCAATATTCGATCGATCGATTAACCCCATATTTCAACTGGAGCGACACCGACCGACGCAGATAATTCAATCTTGTCTGCGATTGAGTACAACTCAAGTCTAGTATCACAGTATTGTTTACCGAGCATCTAAATCACTGCTAAAAATGCCGGGATAACTTGAAGTTATTTATCAAAAAACTCACTATGAATCAAGTTAAAAAAACTACAACCAAGCTGAATAGATCGCCAGTGCAAGTATCCGATCGCACTTGGCAACTCAGTAAGCTCCCCTCCCTCGACCTGTCTGAGGATATGACTGATGCGCGAGGTTTGAGAGAACTCAGTCTGGACGATCGCTCCAGAGGAATCCCAGAGACTGCCCAAACAAGATACTTCCGGGTTGAGGCCAAGACCGATCGGGCCCGATCGCCTGTGGGTTCTATCGCCTTTGTCAAGTGGCTGCTAGATCGTTTGACTCGATCGAAAGGTTGGCTGGCAGTTATCACCCTGGCAGCAGTTTGGGCGTTGTGGAACAGTCAGTTACTGTTTTCCACAGGGCTGGGGATCGCAGCCATGATGCTGGTTTACCGAGGAGACTCGCGGGAGTGGCAATTGCTGCGATCGCAAGTCGAGCAATTTTGGGATAGCCCCAACCGCCGGTTTATTTTAGCAGCGGGCACCGGCGGCATTGCTACCTTGGGCGCTTACATGAGTTGGGCGATTTGGGCGGACTCAAGCAGCCCCTGGATGGCTGCGAGCCTGATTTTGCAAAACTTTGGCACGATCGCCATTGCAGGGCTGCTGCTGCGGCAAGCGCTGAGTATGGGAGCATCAAAAGATGAAGCGACGGTCGATCGCATCCTGGCAAATTTGACCGATGCTGACCCCGTGAAGCGTTTGATTGCAGTGCGGCAAATGACCGATTTGGTGAATAACGGTGGGTTTGGCGATCGGAGTTTTGTCAAAAATATGCCCGCCAAGCCAAGGAACAGGATCGCCCTAACCCGCGCTGCCGAGTGCTTTCGCCTGATGCTGAGTCAAGAACCGGAAGCTTTAGTCCGCAATGCCCTTCTCGAAGGTTTGCAGACCTGGGATGATACCTATGGCACCGCTTCAAAATCCCAAAATAAAGTCATCGACTATTAGCTGACCGTCAAAAGCATAAAAAGTAACTCGATGAATATTCGGAGCTTTGACGCGCAGGGGAGTGCTAGGGGCGATCGGAGAATTAGAGCCTACCAGATTCGGTGCAGGCATTTCATCCTGAACAATTGGGTGTCCGTCAATGTCGCAAGCCGATAAAACAGTTCGCCGCGAACTGGTTACAAGTCCTGACACGCTGCGAACAGGATGCTTGAAAGTTACTTCTATCAATCCGCTTTTTGGTGCTCCCATTAACACTGTTTTCCCAACATCGGTGAAAAATGCTGGGTTTGAAGGTTGGATGGCGACAGCATTGCTAAAAGTCACCCCCCAATGTGCAAACTGGTGTTCTACTACTTCAAAGCATTTCAATTCTCCTAAAGCTAGGCGGACGATCCCCGGTACCGTGGCGCGCGATCGCACGTCTACCCCAACGCCCGATCGTTCGGGAATGGCGAGTAAAGACTTTTTGCCGTTTAAATCCATGCTTCGACAGGCTGTATCAAATTCTGCAAACCCGTCCGATTGAAGACTTTGTGCGTCAACCATAAAACCCTCGCGATCCCGTTTCCTGAGCAGTTGCATTTTTAGTAAATCTCCCTGAAATTGGTTGTTTCTGGTGTTTGGCAATTGATAGCAGCGAGGCGGCAAATTGCCAAACCTGCAACGCCGGAATCGAAAACCGATCGCCTCTAACAAGGACTTTCAACCTCAAAATCGACTGCTCCGCAAAATATGGTAATTAATTATTCTTGATTGGCTCACGGCAGCAAACCAGCGATCGGTTTGAAAGCGAAATCGAATACTCCTGCTTTCGGGCTTGAACCGACTCGGTTCTTTTGAGGGGTCTTACCCATCATTTTGATATTATCTCCGATCGGCGGTAGGCAAGCAAGGGTGAGGATAACTACACAGCCAAACTCCCCCAAATCGCAAAACTTAGTTGCTGTCTGTAGTTTCAGGCTTCACTTGTACTAAAATAGATTTAAATCAATACTTAATCTTTACAAAAACTCCCCTAGCTTTGCAACTTTTTTAAATTGAGGCAGGGCTGGGGAGGAAAATCTAAAATCTAACAGCGATTGAGGTTTATTTATGCTTGTGCCCCTCGGCTTCGGTCAGCGATCAATAGTTACTTCTCTCGGCAGAATGGTATACTACACTGCTGAAAAAATGCCTTGGCTCGAATTGCCTGCCCAGGCATCGGAAAACAAACCGAATTTGGTATTTTTCCACGGTTTTGGGGGCGGGTCTAGTGCCTACGAATGGTCGAAAGTTTATCCGGCTTTTGCAGCGGAATATCGAATTTTAGCACCGGATTTAATCGGTTGGGGGCGATCGGAACATCCGCCGAGAAATTATCAAGTTGAAGATTATATCACAACTTTGATTGAATTTCTGGAAAAAACTTGCGACAGTCCGACGGATGCGATCGCTTCTTCGCTGACAGGGGCGATCGCGATTCGTGCTGCGATCGCCCGCCCGGATTTGTTCAAATCGCTTATTTTGACAATACCAAGCGGTTTGTCGGACTTCGGACAGGATTACGGCAGCAGTTTCTTCGCTAAGCTAGTCAGCACGCCAATTTTAGACCGTTTGCTCTACAGTACGGGCATCGCCACAGACGGCGGGATTCGCAGCTTCTTAGAACAGCGCCAATTTGCCGATTCGCGCCGCGTTTACCAAGAAATTGTCGATGCTTACCTCGAATCTGCCTTAGAACCAAATGCAGAATATGCCGCCCTGTCTTTTGTGCGGGGAGATTTGTGCTTTGATTTGTCGCTGTACATCGCTCAGCTAACAACGCCGACAGCGATTATTTGGGGTGAAAAATCTCAGTTTACCAGTCCCGATATCGGCCGGCGGTTGGCTAATATCAACCCGGAAGCAATTAAGGTTTTTCAATCTCTGGAAAATGTTGGTTTGACTCCGCAGTTGGAAGTTCCGGCTGTGACTATTGGTTTAATTCGGCAGTATTTAAGGTTGCTTTCGGAAGGGTAAAGAAGTTCGTTCAACAGTTGAGGCGGGACAGTTGAAAGTTGACAGCCAGGAAAGTCGCAGGGTTTTAACTGGTTAAGAGGCTCGAAAGGAAGCAATTTCTCTCTTGAAGAGCCTTGTCGCCTGCGAAAAGGGAGGCAGAGCCTCCGGATCTGCATTACCAGGCAGAGCCTGGTAACGAGTAATAAGGGGGACTTTGACAATACTCTTGTCCCCCCCTTTCTTAAGGGGGGCTAGGGGGGATCTAGACTCTGCTAGAAGCGAGATTTCTCATGGATTTTAGTCTGAAATTGACAACAGTCAACAGTCAACAGTCAACAGTCAACAGTCAACAGTCAACAGTCAACAGTCAACAGTCAACAGTCAACAGTCAACAGTCAATTGACTAATCTTTAACTCGCACGTCGATGACGCTGGCGTTGAAAATGTATTTTTTGCCTTCAAGTTCTAGGGTAGTGCCAATTTTGACCTTGGTATTTCCTAAAACCGGGCCGTTTTCAGTAATTTGACCTTTTCCTTCTAGGGTAAACATCATATTTCTGCTGAAGGATTCTTCTTCTCGGGGGTCGGGGAGAGCTTTGAGGGTACCGTTGGGCTGGGGAACTGCGAGGGTTCTGGTGATAGTTTTGACGGATTTGATCGTAATCTGACCGGAGGGCTGGTTGCGGATCACTACGTTGATTGTATCGCCGGCTTTGAACAATTCTGGAAAGTTGGTGCCTTTGAGTCCGATCGCAATTGCATCGATCTCTACAGGTTTCATACTCGGGCCGCCTACTTGGGCGACGGAACCGCCGGATGTGCCGGGAAACAAGAAGATGCCAACTGCAACTAGCAGTACAATCAGAGCGGCACCTACGTCTAGGATGCTGAGTTTGCCGAACAGCCGGCCTTGAGAATCTAAAATTTTCATAAATCGCCTATAAACGGACAGCGACAGGAGTATCTGTACAAGCCAAAAGATATTACCACACCGATCGCCCAAAATCCGCAGGACTTGAAGAGTCGGTGAGGAGAGATGCGGTGATGGGGCAGTGGAAAAACTCGGTTTATGGGCAAAATCAGAGGTTGGGAAGGAGAAATCTCTTGGGAGCATCTCAGTTTTGCATTTAATTATAGTGCGAGCGTCCCCGCTCGCGAGGATCTACTCGCGAGCGGGGACGCTCGCACTATAATAAAAAAATGCTTTTTACAAAAATGAGATGCTCCCAATCTCTTGTGCGATCGCACAACAATTATACAATTCGTTCGATCGAGAGGAATGGGAGTCCTGAAAATTTGATGCGGACTCGCATTTTTCTCGATCGATCCTGTAGCGGATATTTCACCAAGTTAAAATAGCAACTAAGCAGCTTTAAATTTCGTCTGTCGATTTAGTGACTTTTTGAGTTTTTCCTAAAAAAAAAGAATACCGGGCGGTTGAAACCGCGTCTATACAAACAAAACCTGCCTCCGCAGGTTGAAGAACGGACGGGCAGTTGAAATTACTTTATCCTCTTCAGTCCGCGGAGGCGGACTTCGTTTTTGTAGACGCGGTTTCAACCGCCGTCTTATCTCCTTCTTCCTTCTTCCTTCTTCCTTCTTCCTTCTTCCTTCTTCCTTCTTCCTTCTTCCTTCTTCCTTCTTCCTTCTTCCTTCTTCCTTCTTTTAGCACTTATCAATCATGTTAAAAAGTTTGTGGTTGACTTGCCGGCGTAGTTGCGGGCGCGGGATTTATCTATTTCTGTCGCTGATTGTGGCTGCGGGTATCTGGGTGGTTTCCCCGGCACCGACACAGGCGTTTTCTTTGCCGGAACTGATTTTTCGGGGGATTCAAGTTATTCAATTGTCGAATATGTCCGATCGCCAGGAGGTGACTGTTGGCGGACAAATCAATCAGCAGTTGACGAAAAGCGAGTTTAAGCTTGACCGCAATCGCGCCACTACAGCATATATCAATCGCATCGGTCAGCGGCTGGCAGAGCAAAGCACTCGCCCGAATATTCCTTATACTTTTCAGGTGATTGATGACAACAATATTAATGCTTTTGCGACTATGGGCGGTTTTGTTTATGTGAATAAGGGTTTGATGGCGGCGGCGGATAATGAAGCTGAATTAGCCAGTGTCATCGCCCACGAAATCGGGCATATTAGCGCTCGTCACTCGATTAAACAAATGCGTCAAATGGCGATCGCCTCTGGTGTAGCTTCGGCGACTGGGCTCGATCGCTCTCGGGCGGTGCAGATTGGGGTGGAGTTGGCTTTGCGCCGCCCCCACAGCCGCCAAGCTGAGTACGAGGCTGATCAGTTGGGATTGGAAACTATGGGGCGATCGGGCTACGCTCAATCTGGGATGGTTGATTTTATGAAAAAGTTGCTCAATCAGTCTTCTCCACCGAGTATTTTGAGCACTCACCCGGCTACGAGCGATCGGATTGCTGCCATCAATGGGGCGATCGATCCGGATTTGGCTAGCGGTGAAGGTTTGAATAATGCGGCTTACAAGCTGGAAATTCGCCGACTGTTGCGATCGTCGTAGGTTTTCGTAGAGTGCGTTAGCAGCGGGTGCATTTCGATGAAGGGCGATCGGACTCAAGCTGACGCACCCTACAACTTTATTTAACCCTGCTGCTGAACAACAGGGAGCGTCTGAGTTGTCGGGAATGCAATCTGCGGCCTCAATTGTCGGACAACTTCGTCAAACGGCAAAATTCGGACTTGATTGTTAAACACATTTACCTGATAAACTCTGCGGTAATTCAGGTCAAATCCAGTCAGCCAGCCACTTTTTGGATGATAAGCGCCCGTGTCAATATCCAGCCACCCTTGGCCCCTGACTAATTCACCAGGCCTCACGCCCTCAAAGGTAAACGTGATCGTGTGACCGGTAATAATTAATTTATCTGGGAAATACGGTTTCGATATCGTGTGAAATTCTTTGCGAATCCAGCACAGTTGTTCGCTAGACTGTTCGTTAATTGGCATAGCCGGATGCACACCCGCGTGTACCAGCCAGATATCGCCTAAGTCAATGTACGTAGGGAGCGATCGCAGCCAATCTAAGTGTTTGTACGGCATCATCCCTGTATTTTTGTAGCTGGCGACTGTCGCATCCCCGCCACTGTACATCCAAAATTGCCACGCCCGCATATCCATCTGCCGCCCCGACAAAGCCTCCAGCATCAGTTGTTCGTGGTTTCCCAGCAGAGTTTGGTAGGGGCTGTGCTGCACAAAATCTAATACCTGAGCGCTTTTGGGCCCGCGATCGATTAAATCTCCCAAAAAATAAACGCGATCCTTCAAGCTCGGGGCAAGTGCCTCTAGCAAGAGCATTAAGCCGTCGTAATGCCCGTGTACGTCCCCGATAACAATGCGTCGGTACTCCACTGTGTTTATCCGCTTCCCTGACTCAAAACCCCAATTACTTGCTTATACCATCTGATTTTGATGCTATTTCCTCCATTCTTTTGCGAGGAGGGGTCTCACCCATTATAGTGCTTGCGATCAAGATTCAGTAACTTTCGCTAATATCTGTTTGCATTGCTACAGATAGCAAAACTCGCAAGCTTTTAATTGCGTTTCTGCAACTGCTGTTAGTGAGTCCATCTATTTTAGATTTTAGATTTTAGATTTTAGATTGACTCCAGAGTTATTTGTCGATCGATTCACTCAAAAATAACTCACTTCTTTAGGGTGCGTCAGTCAAGACCTATCTATATAAGTTAAAAATAATCCTAGCTGACGCACCCTACAATACCACGATCGAGTCAATCTATTTTAGATTTTAGATTTTAGATTTTAGATTGACTCGACAGTTATTTGTCGATCGATTAACTCAAAAATAACTTACTTCTGTAGGGTGCGTCAGTCAAGAGCTATCTATTAAGTCAAAAATAATCCTAGCTGACGCACCCTACAATACCACGATCGAGTCAATCTATTTTAGATTTTAGATTCTTCGACTTGCTTCGGCTCCCTTCGACTTCGCTCAGAGCAAGACGCTCAGAACAAGTTTTAGATTTTAGATTTACTCCACAGTTATTTGTTGATCGATTAACTCAAAAATCACTTACTTCTGTAGGGTGCGTCAGTCAAGAGCTATCTATATAAGTCAAAAATAATCCTAGCTGACGCACCCTACAATACCACGATCGAGCGTTAACAGATATCACTGAGTCAAAGCTTTGAGAAAAGTCTGGAGTTCTGCCAAAAAACTTTTCTTTTTTAGCGGTTTAACAGGTGCGTTGGAATTAGGATCGGCGGTTCCCAAAGCTTTGTTTAAAATCCGCTCTAAATCGTCTCCAACGGGTTTTTGGGCGGTTTCAGAAATTAGTTCGTATTCGTCGTTTGTTTCCAGCCAAACTTGCCAGGGTTGCGGGTAACAGCGGAATAAAGCCGCATTGTCTAGGGGCCTGATGTAGTAGGAGGATTCGATTTTGTTCAGGAATCGATCGCGCAATTGGCGGGCTGCATAGCCTATCCCTATAGTAGCAACATCTTCGAGCCGTGGGTTGAGTATAATTACCGGGCGACCAGCCACTGCTAAGTATAGTTTTTCGACTTGCGCCACTTCTACCGCCGCCGGATTAACTAACAAAAACAGTTCGTCTTCCGGTGTTATTTTCTCTTCAATAGGGGTGCGGCTGCTGCCCAAATCAGTCACTTTAAACAGTGTTTCTCCCCAGTCGCGACGGGCGAGGGCTGCCGCACCGGTATCGGGAAAAAAGACTTTGACTCCTGAGTGAATTTCCTCAAATTCTGGGAGAAATTGTTGGGCGATAGACTGTGCTTGCAGTGCAATTTCGGGAAATACTAATTCGACTTGCAGGAGATTTTTGCCGTCCGAGAGGGCGGCGGCTGTTGCAATGCGCGATTGGGCGATCGCCTCGTCAAGATCCTTTGGCAGTTCTGTCATCAATCTTAATTATTTTTACTCGACTTCTCTCACTTTAATTTTACCGCATTAAGCTAATCAACACTAATACCAGTTTCATAAAGTAGCGCTAGATATTACCCCCCCAACCCCCCCGCGAGTTCGGGGTGGCTCAGACTTCATTTATAGCACATCTTTAGAAAAATGGTATAACATTCTATATCAAACAATCATGCAACCATGAGTGAGGTGCGCTTCGGGCCAAATCCTAAAAAGCACTTTAAATGTGCAAGCGCTTAAGCCACAAAAGCTAACACTGACACGGGCGACCCGGAACCTCCCAACAAACGTAATATTCCGATCGCCAAAGTGATGTCTGCGGCAGGTAACAAGTGAAGATTTGCCAGATTTTCCAGCACTATTCGCTGCTTTCCCAACACCATTTTGTTAACCGCAAAACTTTCATCTTGTCCCGGATCTACTCCGTGGGTGTCGGTTCCTATTCCGGCGACTGAGCGTTCTTCCAGCAAAAATTGAGTTGCTGCTTTGCTAAATCCGGGAAAGTGGCAAATTCTGCCTGCATCAGAATTGAAAAATGCTCGCTTGTCATCCCATTTTTCTTGCCATCCAGTATACAATAAAACTAGATTTCCCGGTTCTATAAGTTTGTGCTGTTGTTCCCAATTTAATATATCACCTACAGTTAAAGTGTAGTCAGGATTGGCAAGACTTGCCTCGCGGATGTCGATCGCAATTGCGGGCGAAACTAGCGACTGCGGCTCGTAATTATCAATGCTTGCGCCGGTGGGATCGAAGCTGTTGGGTGCGTTGATGTGAGTGCCGCTGTGTTCTCCTATTGAAAATTTTCGCAGGAAATAGCCGTGTTTTTCTATTTGAGATACGGTTTCAAATTCGATCGCCGGATCTCCGGGCCAGATGGGAATATTTGGATGAATTGCATGGGTTAAGTCGATAATTTGTCTGTAGGCGATCGTTTTTAAATTGTTTGAGTTAAAGTTGTTTGTCATCGGCAAAAATGAATAAAAATCGGCGGTTGAAAGCGCGACTATACAAGCTTTCGTCTGCAGTAATGAGGGACTCAAGAGTAAGATCGTGTCCGATCGATTATCATAATAAAAATGGTTCGCGCGTGTGTCTTGGAGTTGGTGACATGGAACGGACTGAAGTCCGCACTACAAGCCGGAGCGGACTGAAGTCCGCACTACAAGCCGAATTGACTGAGCGTTGCTTCCATCACATCCTTTGTTTGCCCGGAAACAGTATACACCAAAGCTTCTCGATAAACTCTCCCGGCCGGGTGCTGCGTACCGTTAGCCGCACCGCCGGAAACTACAACTGCAGCGTGCCCGCAACGTACCGCTAAGTCAATGGCTGCGGCTCGGAGCGCTAATTGTTCTGCTTTTGAGCTATGTTGAGATTGTCGAAAATTCTGTTTTAGCCGATCGAGCTTCTGCTCCAATTTTTGGCAAGCCGCCCCAATCACAGGCGAATCTTTAGCAGTCGCCGCCGCTGAAATTATATCCAATCCCGCTCGAATACAGCCAAAAGTAGCCGGCACAGAATTCAGGATATTTTTGTTGTCGTTTTCCGCAATCCACCCAACAGGTTTAACCGCAATTATTTCCGATTCATGCAGCAACCAATTATCGAGAGTTGCTGTTACAGTATTAGTCGAGTTCATCGCGATTAACGGCATGATTTCGCTGACTGCTATTTTACCATATTCACGATCGATATTGGCAAAAGGTAGCACACCAAAAACCGCGCGATTATCGGGAAGTAAAGCAGCTACAATAAACTTTTGAAACAAGCCAAAACCTGTGATCCAAGGAATATTCCCCGACAGTAAATAGCCATCCTTTATGGGAGTTGCGGTGACTGCCGGTTTGCCCGATCGCCTCAAATGCGAAAACCCAACACCTAAGCGTAACTCTTTTTGGGCGATCGCCCGCAAGTAGATACTTTTTAGCATTTCATTGTCGCTGTTGGCAATCATCGCAGTTGCGCTGTGGTGCTGAGTTTGCAGGAAAGCCAAAGCGCCAGAATATCGAGCCGTCAATTCCTGATATTCGTAAAAAACCTCCGGGGGAATCTCCGCGCCGCCCCATTTTTGGGGAACTCGCAACGCTAAGAGCGATCGACTTTCCAATCCAGCAACTGCTATTTTCAGCGCTTCCGAGTCGCTGTCGATGATTTCGGCGCGGGGTGCAACGCACTCTTTGAGATAACTTTCTGTGCTGTCGATAATATCCTGAAAATCCATTTTTTATGATGATTTTATAGAAAAATCGGCGGTTGAAACCACGTCTAGACAAACAAAACCCACCTCCGTGGGTTGAAGACAATGCGGCTTCTTCAGACTGGGCGGTTTCAACCGCCGTCTGATCTTTATTCTCTTCAGTCTGCGGAGGCAGACTTCGTTTGTGTAAACCTGGTTTCAACCGCCCTCTGATCTTTTGCGATAATTTATCCCCACACTTTCCAAGGAGCTTTCCCTTCATCCCAAAGTTCGTTTAAATACTTGTATTCTCGATAAGTATCCATTGCAAAGAAAAAGCCCTCATGACGGTAAGCCATCAATTGTCCCTCCGCAGCCAAACGCTGCATCGGCTCCTGTTCTAAAACACAGTCATCTTCACCCAAATACTCAAACACCCGGCGGTTAAATATCATATATCCAACACTAATCCAGCCGTCTATTTGGGGTTTTTCAGCAAATTCTACTACGCGGCTATCGCTATCTACATCCAAAATTCCAAAGCGAGAAATCGGGCGAAATGTAGTGACAGTTGCTAGCTTCCCGTGAGATTTATGAAACTCGATCAATCCCTCAATATCGACATCAGCAACTCCATCGCCGTATGTCACCATGAAATTATCGCGATCGATATATTTTTCTATCCGTTTTACCCGCCCTCCCGTCATGCTTTCCGCGCCAGTTTCAGCCAGAGTTACATTAAAATCTTGTTCGCGATGTTCCTCATGATAGGTAATGCTATTTTTGCGTCCCAGACAGACAGTAAAGTCATTGTTCATGGCTTCATAATTGAGGAAATATTCTTTAATCATGTTGCCGCGATAGCCCAAGCACACAATGAAGTTTTGGAAGCCGTAGTGGGCATAGATTTTCATGATGTGCCAAATAATCGGACGCCCGCCGACATCAACTAAAGGTTTTGGGCGAAATTCTGTTTCTTCTCTGAGACGAGTACCGAGGCCGCCAGCGAGGATAACTACTTGCATTTTTCCACCTTTTAAAAGCTCATCAATTAATGTATCATCAATTATTTGTATTTTTTAAAATCATTAACATTTTGTCATAGTGAGTGAAGCTTTGTAAACCGCAGAAATCATCCCCTATGCTCAATAATCCTAGGGTACGCACCGCTAACCTTAAATTTATGAATAATCGCAATCGTAGTAATTCTAGGGCGATGCACCGCGCACCGTATATTAAAATGCTGCGTGCAATCTTTAACTAATACCATTTTTCTAAAGATGTGCTATAGATGAAGTCTTAGCCCCCCCTTACTAAGGGGGGGTTGGGGGGGTAATATCTAGCGCTACTTCATGAAATTGGTATAACTAATGGTAAAATATGAAACAGAAAAAAAACAGTATACAACTCTGAAAATGAACATAATAAACAGCAATGAGAACTAAATTAGATCGCCTCAAACAGTTTTTAGATATAATAGGCGCGATCGCCTCAATAACAATCTTATTCCAATCGGCAATACCTGATGTTTACGCCACGGTTTTCGGGCCGGAAATCTCCACCATACCACAAACCACCGTAGCTTTTGTGCCTAGCATACCGGGCGGCGGATTGGATGCTCACGAAGCCGCAGGAGGACATACTTTAGAGCGACACGTTGGCAAAACAGAAGCACAACTAGGACAGCGACTCGCAAGCGAAACGAGAATTTCTGCCGCATCTTCTTTTACTGATCGTTCCATCGCCGAAGCGGCCATTGCGGAAGCAATGAACAGAAATCAAAGTGCGATCGACTCCTGGGTGAAAAGTCGAGGTAATCGTTATACGATCGACTACAATGCCAACAGAATCATTGGCATTACTCTGCGTCGCCGCGCATCCAAAGCAACTTCGGCAACTCGCCTGAGAATCGTCCTCCAGCGCAGCGCCAAATTACCTCCCGGATACTTTATTCTCACAGCCTATCCCCAATGATCAATCAATTTCCTCATTTAACCCAATTTTTCAGTTCCTACTTTCACCAAGACTGGCCGCTAGAAGCTGACACTCCCAGTGATGTAGTGAACAACTACCTAAGCGTCGAACCTGCAGAAAGTGTTGAAGCTGTATCGCAAGAACTCAGCAAACTGCTAGAAATGCCGATCGCCCCAGCCGACTTAGAAACATTCATCCTCGATGAATTAGGCTGTTACTATGACCCACAATCGGAAAATCAAACAGTCCGAGAGTGGTTGGAATCGGTGCAAAAATCTTTGAATAATCCCACCTAAACTCTATATATTTGTAGGGACACGGCACTGCCGTGTCCCTACAAGTTGTCCGCAATTCAATAGGATTGCTAGCTCACTTGCTAACCGTCAATAAGTAGCCTTCGTGGACGTTGAAATTAGGGATAACATAAGCCAAGCTGCCACTCCCCACCGAAAAACTTTCTTCTTTAACGGTGACAAGCTGTGGCACGGCTCCTTCTTGATTGTTGGGAATTTTTTCTAATTTTAGAGTTATTTTCTGACCTCTTTGAATACCTAGCTGCTCCAAATTTTCGAGGCTTAATGTTACCGTTGTTGCTGAGGAAAAATTGGGATCGAAATAACCTAAAAGTATCTGTGCTTTACCTTCAGGATTTGACTTGCTGCCTAAAGCGACAAGGCGATTGTTATTTGACCAACTCCGCACCCGCGAATTAACTCCGTCAGCATAAGCTTTGTATGTCCACCAAGCTGCTCTTGGCTCAAAAGTATTAGGCGTGACCATCCCACTCAGCGTATTGTTGAAGCAATTACTAACTTTATTTGGCCCTTTACTCTCCCAACAAGCTCTGCAAGCACCGTCAGCTTTTGCATACTCTAAGTTATACAAATAACCTAAGATTTCCCCCGGCTGGTACTGCGCTAAGTTCCCGACAATTTCGTTGACGTAAATTTTTTGCAATTTCACTTCCTTGTAAGAGGGACTTTGCTGAAAATTGCGTTTAGCATCAATTACATGGTCGTCAACAAATAAGATCATGGTATCGTTGAGTTCGTGCCAAGCTAGGAAATTTACTTCCAGTTTGTTCGCTTTGCAGTAATCCAAAAAAGCGGCTAGATATCCTTTGTTGTAGTTGGTAATGCTCGGCCCGCCAATCATTGCTGACGGCCCCAATTCTTCCCGCAAAATTTTGTAAGCTCTTTTGTAGGTTTCAAAGAATTGTTCTCTGCTTCCATTCCAAAACGGATTTTTTAAATCTGGTTCATTCCATACATCCCAAATAATTTTCTTGCCTTTATTTTGCTGGGCTAACTGTCGGATGAATGCTTCCCAGGCGGGGTAGTTTTGATAGGGCCAGCCATTGGGATTGCTACCGTAGCCCCACAAGTCGCTGACTACTAACTGAAACTCGGCTCCGCTGGCGATTACTCGATCGTAAATATCGAGTCTTCCCGCGCGCCACAGCTTCGGCTGCAAGGGTTGAATCAAGCTATCTGGCGGCTTGCTGGGGTCGATTCCGTGCAGGATGCCGCTCATGGAAATTGTACCGATGGCTGGCTGTCCAAAATCTACTGTAACGTTCGATCGAAGTTGGGCAACAGTTGGTTGCTGTCCCAAATATGTTATTAACAGAACAGTGACAATAGCTAAACAACTTGGCAGTAGTTTATTAATACGTGGGAACTTGAATGTAAATTGCATATCTTTTGTTTGGTTGATGTTTTGTGGAATGGGCATCTTGCCCGTTCCTAAGAATGCTGCAAGAACTCAGTTTTAACGAACGGATGACAACACTTCAAAACCCTGTATAGATTCTATCACTTGTTGCCATGAGCGGGAGTTGATCAGCTCGTTGGTATCGAACGTAACTCCTTTTTCCGCAGCGAAAGTACCAAAATTTTTCACCCAATCAAAGATAGTTTCTGTGGTAAAATAAGGTGTGCAAGCCCAAGCACATTGCAAATTATTCACCATCTCGGACATATCTCCGTTATTGTAAGCATCCCAAGCTTTCCACACTAAATAATAGTATTTCAGCAGGCGATCCACTTGCTGTATCTGCTTTTTGAGTTTCGGACTGATAGAGAAACTGTCGCTATCATCGTCACTTACAAATGCCTGTTCAATTATTTTTTCATATTCCCGAAGCATCCGTTCTTCTTTGAATAGTTCTTGGGCTCGCGCTTTGCACGCTTGTCCTGCAAGTCGGCGCGCTTCGGGATTTTCTGCCCATATTTCCACCATTTCTACCAACTCTTTTACGGTTCCTGCTGGGTCGATTGTAGGATCGGGGAGCAACTTTCCCGTGTCTCCCAATTCTTCGGGAATCCCGCTGACTGCTGTGGCAATTACGGGCAATCCTTTCGCCATTGCTTCCATAATTGCTAGTGGCATTCCCTCTGCTTCCGAAGATAAAATAAAGATGTCGCTGGCGTCGAGCCAATCGGCAATATCCCAACGCTGTCCTAAGAATTTAACCTGTTCTTC
>Ga0335395_10001459_pt1 | contig 14877 bp, 17 predicted proteins | sample MAT02_FD_205744 | JGI IMG/M metagenome (GOLD analysis project Ga0335395, IMG submission 205744) | Freshwater microbial communities from Lake Fryxell liftoff mats and glacier meltwater in Antarctica - MAT-02 (spades assembly) (version 2) ...
CGCTGGGTTCTGAAGAGAACCTGTCGACGCATCACTCGCGGTCATCGTAGTTCGCTACTCCTTTCGATGTCAGGGACTTGCACCCCGTGTTTCACGCCGACTTTTACCGGCGCACTGTGTCCCCTTTGTCCCTCGCAGCCCCGGGTACCTTGACGTTAGGCATGCGACGCAATTTCTTCCGCGACTCACAGTGAAGTCAATGAACGATCAGACAGAGAAACGTGCGCGGCTGCAAAAGCGTCTTGAGGAGGGCATGTTCGACGTCGAACATGCGTTGGGGATGTATGCCCTTGGGTACTGCACTTTCCCTGCTGAGGGCATATACGACAAGACATCACTAGCTTCTCTTATGCTTGTTATTGAGTCCTGCCACATTTATCTCATTGGATTCGTGCCTCGAATAACACTCGAAAACGCACGGCAGGATGGAGACGGTATTCATTTGACTTATTCGGTGCTTGGAAGAGAGCACACGCTGGCCTACCCTGTTCCAAAAGGGTATGTGCTGAAGGAAGACGACGATGTCTACAGCCTTCAAGACTCATCTGGTGACGCCTACTGGCTGAATCCAGATGAAGTACAGCAACGTCTAAGCAGAGAAACGGGTAGCATTGACTTTAATGTCAAGTACATCGGCCAAGCCTACGGGCAAGACGGTTCACGAAATGCGCTAGACCGACTGCTAAAACACGAAACTCTTCAACGTATATCACTGCTAGGCATCCCAGATGGCTATCGCTTAACCGTGCTGCTTCTTTCAATCCAACCTAGCAATCAGTTGTATACCGTCTTCAATCCTTTCGCGAAAAACAAGGACGAGGACGGACAGAGAGTGAAGTCCGGATTGGACAAGTTGTACAACACAAGCGAAGCCGAGCGCACAACACTCTATGAGGCTTCACTAATTAGGTACTTCTATCCCGAGTACAACAAGGAGTTCAAAGACAGCTTTCCCTCAACAAACCTAAAAGTTCTGAAAGACTGCTACAGCAAGGACTTTAGCGCTCTTGTTGCAGAGATCTGTATCGATAAGCTTCCCTTCAGACTCAAGTCCGAAACAGTTGAGCCGAAAAACTATCATATCGTTCGGCACGACTTACATCAGGCTGCGGACAGGAAAATGTTTTTTGGGCTGTGACAGTTTATGCCGAGGCTCCTGTGCGCATGCCTAACAATTCATTCAAGCCGATGCCGCTTCGCGGAACGTAAGCGGTTCACCGCGGTTGCTTGACAGCGTTTTCGGCTTCTTTTCGGGCCGCGTAGCGGGCGGGTGTCAGTTCGCTGGGGGTGCGGCGCCGGAAGTGCAGGTCGTCGATGATGTCGGCGAGGTAGCGTTCGGGATTGAGGCCGTGCAAGCAGGCGGATTGAATGACCGTCGAGAGCGTGGCGTAGGCTTCGGCGCCTTCGACCGAGGCGCTGAAAAGACTATTTTTGCGATGCAGGGCGTTGGGGCGCACGGCGCGTTCGGTGCGATTATTATCAATGGGCGAGGCGCCGAGGACAGGCGAGGCGTGGACATGCACAAGAGCGTCCTGTCCCTTTGATTCATCTGCAACGATCTGCGACTGAAGCGCACCACATCACATGCAGTCAGTCCGGAATCGTTGCAGATGAGTCAAGAAAACCAATCGAGCGGGTGCCTGTCCACCTCCGGCCTCCACTGCCGCCTATAAATACATGACCAGAGCAAGCCGATAGAACCTATACCTAGATGCCTTTCCAAGAAAGTTTTGAGGGAGGCAGGCGGAGGTGGCTCGGTCGTCCAGGGGAATCTGGGTACGGTAGCGGCAGTTGACAGGGGCTGGGAAGTAGCCCATGCTCACCCACATGGAATGTAGCCGATCATTTGGATTTAGGCGGAATGGTTCGCGAATATTTTTCGCCAAGCATTCTTCCGAATAAGACTGTTGGACAGCACCTACCCGATGAAATATCCCTCCTGCGCTTTGGCTTCTCTCGCAGATAGTATCGCCGATTTCTTGGCCACCGCGCTCACGATTGATAGGGGGCCGATGATCATCAGCGCCTCCTCGATTATCGCTGGGGCGCCCATCAAGACCTTCCGCTTTAGCACAGGTTTTGGCATGCGTGATCAAAACTGTCCAACAAGTCGCTCCAGACGGAGGCCCGCTGCCCCGCGTTGGCAACGCTTTCCGCATCTGCCCTCCACGGTATCCTTTCAAGCAACCATCCATCGGGCAGCGGCCCCCGCTGACCTGTGACGTTGGGCGTCATGAACCAAAAGCGCGAAGTTGAACCAGAGCTTGAGCAACTCGGCAAGTTCCTCGCCACTTTCAACAGCGAGAGTGACCGTGGCGCGGCTCTCGTTGCGGCATCCATGCTTGATGATCAGCTTCAAGACATTCTTAGCGCGTTTTTTATTGAATCGTCTGCTGCGAAAGATCTGATTACGGGGTTCAATGCTCCGCTTGGAACGTTCTCGTCTCGCGCGTCAGCCGCAGCGGCACTTGGATTGATTGAAGAAAATGAGTTTAAGGAAATTACGCTCATACGGAAGATAAGAAACGAGTTTGGGCACGGCTGGGAACCGCTGACCTTCGAATCAGAAAAAGTGTCCGCTCACGCGCGAAAACTTCCATGGCTTGGTCCTGCAGAGTACGAGGACAAGTCCGGCAATCGAGCGCGTTTTAATGCTGCCGTCGCCATCCTCCTTACGGACCTTATGTGGCGGGTTCGGCTCGTCTCATCGGAGCGTCGTAAGGCGACAGTCTGGCCAAACAAGTCAAGAGGCGCGTGAAATGACGCCCAACCATGCATTCGAGTGGGACGCCGCAAAAGCGCGGCGCCCCTCAATTTTACGTTAGACGACATGAACGGCCGACGCATCACTACCGATCCAGGCACTTCGTCGAGCGATCCCAGCCTGCCGGGATTTCTCGCTCGGCCTGCCGGTAGCCCTGTGTACCACGGGTTTGTGGTCCTTCCCGAGACTTGCACCGACGGTTGGTGCCTCGGCTCGATCACCGAGTTCGAGGATCCAGCCAGGTGCACCAGCGGAGACGCATTTGTAATTACCCCGGACGGCAACAGGGCAGGATTGGTATGGGAAGTTGGTAGCGACCCGCTCCAAGAGATCCTGGCGCCCGATTCCGAGCGCTGGGGTGTATATGCAATCTGGTTTCCCAGCGCGACTCGCACTGTCGAAGACTTGGTAAACAATTTTCGCTTCGTGCTTCCTCAACTCAAAGAAGCGTATGCGCGTGTCCGAAAGTAGTTGTCGTCTAACAAATCGCTGGAGCGCACGCGTGGTGGATAAAGTGCCAAGCCCAAACACCTGCGCGCACGGCGCTCAGCTCAATCGTTAGGCGTCACAAACACATATGACACGCACCGTCCAGTTTGAAATCGCGCTCTCCTTCGCTGGCGAAGACAGGGAATACGTTGACCGCGTGGCGAATCTCCTGCGCGACTCGGGCGTGACGGTCTTCTACGACATATTTGAAGAGGCCAGTCTTTGGGGCAAGAACCTGTACGACTACCTGTCCGAGATTTATCAGAACAAGGCTCTGTTTACGATCATGTTCATCTCGGAGCACTATGCCAAAAAGATGTGGACGAACCATGAACGGCAAGCGATGCAAGCCAGAGCCTTCCAGGAGCATCAGGAGTACATTCTCCCGGCGCGTTTCGATGAAACACCAATTCCAGGTGTGCTGCCAACCGTCGGCTATATTTCCCTTAGAGCTAAAACACCCGAGGCATTCGTAGAGACGATCAAACGAAAGCTTGTTGCCACTGGTCGAACCGTACCTTCCGCTTCGCTTCGAAGAGCCTTCTTCACGTTCGAAACAATTCCACGTCTCGAACCACTACACGCAACTGTGACTGTGAATGACTCGGAAGGAAAGCCTGTACACGCTGCCGTGGTTGTGGCGATTGCCGAAAACAGCACTACAAAGCAGTCCCAAACCGATCAATCTGGCGTTGCGAAGCTCGAGATTCCGACGCGCAGAAAATACCAATTATTGGTGGCGCATCCCAAGTATTCAGGGTCAATAGTCCCAACTTGGGATCCAGGGGACGACCTGAGGTTGGTTGTCGCAGCCGTTGACAACACTGGCTCCATCATTTGCCACAGTACCGGTCATATTCCAGGCTTGGAAGGGCGCCTGAACCCGATTTTGGATACGTATTTTTCCAAATACTTGTATGCAGACAACATTGCGATAGATGGTGGCAAGCAACAGCCAGCGCTCTTTGAGATTGACACACCACTTGAACTCGAAGACTGCAATGGGGTGGTCATGCAGGTGAGGGTGCTTCATATCCAAGGTAGAACATCGCTAATTCAATATGCGCACGCACCGAGCAGCGACGCCTAACCCCTCGCTCAAGCGGAGCGCCAAAGGCATGTCACGCTGGCCATCAAGCGCTGGGCCTGCGGCCCATTTTGCGCTTGCTGTCCAGCGCGCCCTGCCGTTGTCGCCCGCTTAGCTCGAACGTTGGGCGTGAACTTCATGAAGCGACGGCGATTTAGATATTCTTTGGCGCTAACAGCGGTCTGTTTAGGTTTCGCAGCCTTACGGGGCGTTTATCTACTGCAACATGGTTGGGTGTGGAACGACTGGGCTTTAATTGCATTGGGGCTTCTCGCGATGGCAGCATTCGGTATTAGTTATACTTGGTTCACGGTGCGCTACTCCAGCAATGCGGCACGGGCGAATAGGATCATCGTCCTACCGATCGCGATCGTGATTGCAGTGTTATTAGTGGGACTGGCTGGCTATGTTCTCTATTCGTCTATCAGTCTGGAATGAGCCGACATCTGCATCCCATGTCCGGTTATCTGTGATTTCCCCTAACTATCATATGCACCGGAGCACGTGCCACGCCTGTTCGGACCACCTTGTCTTTCGCCGCGCCCGGTAATGCTAGTCGTTAGACATCGAAATATGTGGTCCGTATTAATTCTGTTTATCATCTTTGGGGCATTCCTCGTCGCCATTTTTGCGATTGCTTCTATTCCCATTAGATTAAACAAACGGATTTTATCAGAAATGAAGACCACAGGTCCAGGCGAATGTCCTCAACCTGCCAAGGGTATGTGAGGCCAAGGATCTGCTGATAGAGATCAGCGGTCGTGCATGCCTGATCAGAATGGAACTACTAGCGGCGCGAGCTATCCGACCCACACGAAAGCCTGAAGCGCCGAAATCTGTTTGCAGCTCTTTTTGCCTTCAATTTCACCCTGGTTCATCGCGGCGCACAATGGTCATTTTGGGAGCCGCCAAAGTGCGTTATGGATTGCACTCCGAACATTCCTGGGCCGGCGCGCGCTGCAATCCATCAGACCGCGGTCGCTCCTGCGTATGGGCACATGCGGGACAGCCAAATACCGTTGCGGCGATCATCTCGGTTGGGGTGCCACAGGTTCCGCAGGGGAGCCCGGCGCGCGTATCGGTTTGACCAAATCCAGGCGAGCCGCAGTTCGGGCACAGCGTTGCCAGACGCCGTGCGAGACGGTCGGCTAGTGTTGCGAGGCTCTGCATGCGGGTCGGATTGAAATGCGCGCGCATATCCGTTTCTAAGCGCGCCCGGCCATCGCGTGATGCGGCGGCAGCCTCGGCAATCGCTCGCGTCAGATGGTCCCATTTGACAATCCCCTTGGCCAGCGCGGCAGTCGATTGGTCGTCATTCGGCCGCACGATTACGCCATGGGTGGGGAAGCCAATCCGTCCGAGAAACGATTCGAGTGCATCGCCAGGCGAGACTGCGAGATGGTCAAAATTGGTCGCCTCGGCAATGAAGCCTTCATGGACAACCATTCCGCTGTCGTCATCAATAAAAACCAACAGTTCAATGCCGGCTGGAATGAACGGAATTCCTGGATGCGGACCGAACGATCCTTCGCTGGCCAGCCCGAGGGATGCACCGGCAGCACTCATGCCGAGACGGGCTTTGCGCACCGCCACCGAGAGCATGGTTCCATCCCGCGGGATTTCCCCCGAGAACGTCCCGAGTTGGTCCGTGTCGAGCCCGACGGTCGGAGAAATAATAAGGCCCAGCTGGGAAAGCATCGCGGGAGCAATCGCCGCCTCTTTACCATGCATGGTGGTGAGGACGGCGCGCCGTCCGGCATACGGGTGGCGCGCATCACTCATGCACAGCTCATGCGTCCTCAGCAATCAATCCTTGGTATCTCCACGCGAGTTCGGCACCGGCCTGGAACGGCACGATGTGGGTTTCGGCGGCGGCGATGTCCTGCGGTACGCGCCACGCCGACCGTTCGATGACGATGCGGCGCTCGTTAAGGGGCAGGCCGTAGAAGCGCGGGCCATGCTCGGCAGCGAAAGCTTCGAGCCGGTCGAGCGCACCTTCCTCTTCGAACACTGCGGCGTAGGTTTCGAGCGCCACTGGCGCGTTGAAAATTCCGGCGCAGCCACAAGCCGATTCTTTATCGCCGACTGCATGCGGCGCCGAGTCTGTGCCGAGAAAAAACTTCGGATTTCCCGAGGTTGCGGCGCGGCGCAGTGCCAGGCGATGGCGCTCGCGCTTGGCGACCGGTAGACAGTACATATGCGGGCGGATGCCGCCCTCGAACATGGCGTTGCGATTGATCACCAGGTGATGCGGCGTGATGGTGGCACCAAGGTTCGGTCCAGTAGCCTCGACAAAGCGCACGGAATCTTCGGTGGTGATGTGCTCGAGGACCACTTTAAGCGCCGGGAAAGTGGTGATTATTTTCGTGAGGATGCGGTCGATGAACACCGCTTCACGGTCAAAGATATCGACGTGCCGATCGGTCACTTCGCCGTGCAGCAGTAACGGCATGCCGAGGCGCTGCATGAGGTCGAAGATGTGGTAGATCCCCTCTACATCGGTCACTCCATGGGCGGAATTGGTGGTCGCATGCGCCGGATAAAGCTTGGCCGCGGTAAACACGCCCGCGGTGAAACCGCGTTCGATCTCGGCCGGATCGATGGTGTTGGTCAGGTACGCCGTCATCAGCGGGGTGAAGACGAGATCTGGGGCGACGGCTGCTTGAATGCGCGCGCGATAGGCCTCTGCCGCGGCCATGGTCGTTACCGGCGGATTGAGATTCGGCATCACGATGGCGCGCGCAAACTGGTGGGCGGTGGAATTGACAACGGCGGCAAGCAGGGCGCCATCGCGCAGATGGACATGCCAATCATCCGGCTGGCGGATGACCAAGCGGGCTACCTTATCGCTGCTAGACATCGTGATGGTCGGCTGTTTAGGTAGTGTCATCGGACACGCTGCTTTCTGTCAGTTGGCGTACACGACTGTCTTCCCGCTGGAAGTCATCGCCGTCATTGGATCTTGAATGGAGAGCATCTTTACTAAAGGGCGTTCTCGCTAGACCTGCGACGTGGGTTGGCTGCAGGTGCGTTTGCACGAGAAATCTGCTTTGGTCTGTCACAGCCTCTGCCCAATATTGGCAAATGCCGGGTGGTCCTGTGACGCGTCTTCCAGGCGCGGCATAGCAACGACAGCGATATTTTTCGCAAATTGTTTGATGGTGGCGACGGTATCTTCGAACGCCACCGAGCTATCCACGCTCTCGCCAACCACGATCGCTCGCACTTCGATCCCTCTCCGCTCAAGAACGTCCAGTGCGCTCAAGGTATGGCTTATGGTGCCGAGATAGCTGCCGACAACGAGCAGGGTCGGCAGACGAATCTCCACCATCCAATCAAGGACCGTGTGACGATCGTCTAACGGCACCATGATTCCACCGACGCCTTCGATCAGGGCGATGTCGGTGGAGGATGCACACGTGCGCGAGTAGGTCACCAGAGCTTGGAAATCGATAGTCCGCCCTTCCTTGTTAGCGGCCATATTGGGAGAGAGTGGTGCCGCAAAGCGCCAGGGTGAGATGCGATCGATTTCCTCGACGGTCATCCCGCGACCGAGCGCGGAGAGAATAACCCCTGTATCGCTTCCCTCGGGCGCCGCAGGATCGAAACCGCTGATCACCGGTTTATAGGCTTCCACGCTTCGGCCTTGGCCTCTGAAATAACGGGCTAATCCGGCCGTTACGAAGGTTTTGCCGATACCGGTGCCGGTCGAGGTGATGAATACGCCAGTCATTGTTTTACCTGAAGCTGCGGTCGCGTTCGGTCCGGTTGTCGATCGCGGACAGCAGCACCGAATTCGGGGGTGTGGCGATCACCGCGTGAACTGACTTCGGCTTGACGTTCGAGTTCATCGAGGCGTCGGAAATTGTGGGCGTGTTTCGGCTCGGGGAACTCCGTTTCAGCCATCGGTAACCGCCCCTCCCGAGGCCGGGCCTGTATCGCGCGCGAATTTGGCCAGTACGCCGCGCGTATATCGCGGCGGTGGCGCCTGCCAGCTGCGTTGCCGTTCTGCCAACGCGTCCTCGGGCACCTCTAACACCAGGCGGCGGTCTACCGCATCGATGAGAATGACATCCCCGTCGTGCACCAGGGCGAGGAGGCCACCACGGGCCGCCTCTGGGCAGATGTGTCCAACCACAAAGCCATGCGTGCCGCCGCTGAAGCGCCCGTCGGTGATCAGCGCCACGGTCTGGCCGAGTCCGCGGCCCATCAGCGCGCTGGTCGGACCCAGCATTTCGCGCATGCCCGGGCCGCCGGCTGGACCCTCATAGCGAATCACAACCACGTCGCCGGCCTGCACCTGCCCGGCGGCGATGCCCGCGGACGCGGCCTCTTCGCTGTCGAATACGCGCGCCGTGCCGCGGAAGCGCAGCCCTTCGTGACCGGTGATCTTGGCGACGGCGCCATCCGGCGCGAGATTGCCCCGCAGCACGACGAGATGGCTGTCCGCCTTGATGGGATCCGTGAAGGGGCGGATGACCTGCTGACCTTCTGGATAGGGCAAAACGTCAGCGAGGTCGTCCGCCAGGGTCTTGCCGGTCACGGTCAGGCATTCGCCATGGAGAAGTCCGTGGTCGAGCAGCATCCGCATCAGCGGCCGGATGCCGCCGATGCGCGCTAAGTCGGCGGCATGGTGCCGTCCCGAGGGCCGTAGGTCGGCCAGCACGGGCACACGGCGTCCGATCCGGTCGATGTCGCTCAAGCCAAAGGGCACGTCAGCAGCGTGGGCGATGGCGGGCAGGTGCAGACAAGCGTTGGTGGATCCGCCCAGGGCGATAACCACGGTGATGGCGTTTTCGAAGGCCTCGCGGGTCATGATCCGTCGTGGCGTGATCCCGGCTCGGGCCAGGGCAACCGCGGCGTGGCCGGCAGCGGTGCAATCCTCGGCCTTGTCCAGGGCCGTCGCCAGGCGCGAGGATGAGCCAGGTAGACTCATGCCCATCGCCTCGATGGCGCTGGCCATGGTGTTGGCGGTGTACATGCCGCCGCACGCACCTGGGCCGGGGATTGCGGTGCGCTCTAATTCGGCAAGGTCGGCTGTGCTGCAATTTCCGGCGGCATGCGCTCCCACCGCTTCGAACACCGACACGATGTCGGTGGCTTTGCCCCTGGTGATGCCCGGCAGAATGGAGCCACCATAGGCGAACACCGCCGGCCGGTCGAGGCGGGCCAGAGCGATCAGGCAGCCGGGCATGTTTTTGTCGCAACCGCCGAGAGCGACCAGCGCGTCAAAGCCCTGGGCGCCGGCCACCGTTTCGATCGAATCGGCGATGACCTCGCGCGAGACCAGCGAATAGCGCATGCCCAGGGTGCCCATGCTGATCCCGTCCGAGATCGAGATGGTGTCGAAGCGCGTTGCCTTGCCGCCCGCGGCATTGACGCCGAGCGCAGCGGCGTCTGCCAATGCGTCGAGGTGCATGGTGCATGGGGTCACCTGGCTCCAGGTCGACACCACGCCGACCTGGATGCGGTCGAAGTCGGCGTCGTCGAAGCCGACTGGGCGCAGCATCGCCCGGCTGGGGGCGCGCTCCGGGCCGTCGAGCACCGGCCGGGAATGCTGGCGCGGATCATGGGTCGGGGGATGGGGCGAGGGCTTCATAGGTGACATTCCTGACCAGTCCCAACCGTGAAGAGGGCGAACACGTTCCGGCTCTTGAAGGGGTCGAGGGCCGAGACCCAACCGAATACCGATGAGGCTGACGAGGTTTTCATTGCACGACTTCTATATCGTGTTTTACATTACGCAATTTATACTTCGCTATTCGCAACACCGGCTGTCACGTCCCCCTCCCCTAGGGTCTTTTACCAACGACAACTAGTCGATCATCAGCCCCCTCGTTGTCTTGATCGCCACGATTGAGATCGGTCTCAGGCGTGGGCCACCAAGATACGATCCAGCGCCTGCATGATCTGAAGCTGGTCGCCCATCAGGCCGCAGAGACGAATGGAACCCTGATCGTGATAGAGGGTTAAACCCTCGTCGTACGGAAAGTAATTATAGGTTCGATAGCGAAACACGAACCCTTCGCGCCACACCGTGCCATCGAAATCCGTGAAGGTGGTCGCCACGCGGTACTGCTGTCCAGGCACAAGATGATCATAGGATTCACCCTCAGGCTCGACTGCCTCGTGAAGATTGGCTTCGGCGGTAGCGGGGGAAGTACTCGTCGGTGTCATCGTGGTCACCTGGGCACTCAAAGGTGCTGGGGTGCTCGCGAACGCAGGTGGCTCTTCCCTGACTTCCGGGTCCGGAGTCGGACTCAGTATCGATTCCGCAGGCAGAATAGTGACGGATGTCGGTTCCGCTTCTGCCTTTGCTGGCAGAGGTAACGCTGTCGCATCAGGAGCCAGGGGCGGACAGCCATGCGGATGGGCCGCACCCACCGCGTTCGCGCGGCGACAGCCATTGCTGGCCGTGCCGTAAAGCAGTTTGTTTGAAATACGAGTCCACGCCTGCTGGCGGAGCTCGGCGTGCTGTTCCGCGTCAAATTGTACCGCGCGCGGCAACAGCAGATCCTGGGCTACGCGATAATGCGCCGCCGATCCGGGGCGATCCGCAAACCACAACTGATCGCCGCTGCGTTCTTCAATTTCCGCGAGAAGGAGATCGCTGGCGAGCGGATCGCCCGCCGCATGCGCCGCATCCCACACCCTGCGTGCGCTGGTGACCGCCCCGCAGGCGAGGTGCGCAGCGACAGTCACCAACACGGGCTCGGATCCCGCAGTCATCGCCACTTATTCCAGACTCAGGGGCAGGCCACCCGCCGCGAACGGAACAGAAACCGTTCCTGACTGACTCGTGAAGCGGAAACGGACGGTGGCGTCGTCATTGACTTCGCAATCATAGCTGCGCGTGCTGGTTTCGCCGTCGCCGTGCCCGCTGTAGCCGTAGGAGCAATTTTCCCCACTCGCATCAATAATGTCGATCGCCGTGAAGCGTTCAAAACTGTCATACGGTCCGCTGATCTGCACCTGACCCTGTTCACCGCGACTGACGACGACGCTGAGATTGAGCGCAGCGATCGGGATCTCGCGATCAAAAATATCACTGAGCGGACCGAGGACGACCTCGACCAGTTCTCCGCCTTCGACCCGAAGGTGGAGAATGCCGCTGAGTTCGGCAAGCCCCGCACCTTTCCGGGGTGGTGCGGCGAGTTGAAATCCAAACTTGTAATCACCGCTTTCGCGCTCCCACGAGGCGTACGTCTCCGCACCCAAGGTGCCGTCATTATATTCAGGAATAAGATCAGCGCCCGAGATAGCCCGCGCGGTGGTGACGGTAACGCCGGTACACGCCGCTGCAGCCCAGCCTTGCGGCAAGCGGAACCCGCAGCGTAAGGAAAGATCACGCGACCACATGGCACCCTCTGCACCAGTCTCTGCGCCAGTCTCTGCGCCAGTCTCTGCGCCAGGCTCTGCGCCAAAGTTGCGTTCCATCACGGTCTGACTGCCAAGTCGAATGACCTCGACCACGATCGAATTCAGATCGATGGCTCCCTCGGGCAAGGCTTCATTGGCGGCAATGCGTCGTGCGGATCGTTCGCTTTCGCTCCCGTATTCATTTGAGCCATTGTCATTCGAGCCACTGTCATTCGAGCCAAAGGCCGAACTCATCGCATCGCCGATCGCTGATCCAATCGCACCCATCGCATCCGCCATCGGCGCGATCGCCTGCTGCATGGCGGCACCAATCATCTCGGCGGGGTCGCCACCAAAGGTCGCCTTCATAGAGGCCATCAGATCAATCCCCCACCCCGCTTCGACCGGGCGAACGGCGAATACAAAACGGTTTTCGGAATCACCGTTGAGCAGCAAAGCCGGGATCAGCACGCCATCATCAGCGGAAATCGGCTCTGACAATTCGACCGCAGTCATCGGCGGAGCGTCCATGCCCCCCTCTTCAGCCATGGCCTGCGAATCCGGATGCAACTCTGCCCGCGCAGCGATTTCATCGCCCGCCGTACTCGCGCGAATAAAGCGCGCCACGCAATCCGCAGGGCCCTGATCGTTATCGCCAGTGATGGGAATGCTCATGGGCTGACTCCTGATGCCGGAATGGGCACAATCGGCTTATACGAACGACATTTTCAGAGGCAAGTCCAGATGGATGCACTGTCCCGGGTGATTCTCACCACGCGGGCCAAGGGATGGTTGCCGAGAAATCGTGGGCATAAGCTGCGTGCGGGATTTCTGGTGAAGAAGTTCCAGCGCCCGTACCTTGAGCGGGATCAGATGCTCGGCGCGCACCATCGGCAGGCCATCTACCACCCGGCGGCCGGCCCGCAGCCAACTATAATAATCGTCATCGAGTAAAATGGCCGACAGGCTGAGAGGATCGCCCGCTGGGTCGATGGTGCGGATCGCCGGAATGATGTGGTGGTCGCTCCCCACTTTCAGCGAATCTGAGCGCGGGCGAATAATTCGATCATGGCTGTGAAGCCCGCTGTCGTCGGCTTCGAAAAATGAAAATATGCATGGCGGCCACGTGTCGTCTCGCGCTGCGTGTAGCCGCCATCCCGAATGAACGTCCACAGAGCCATCACAAAGCTCGAAAGATCGGTCAGATCACCGATTTCTTGGCAGAGCACGATGTCGACATCTTTGGTGGCGCGAAACTCCAAGCCCAATTCGCCCATGGCCACCAGGCACGCGGTACCGCCGATCAGGACGAAGTGTTCGTAGGGGCCTGGCGGTTCATGTCGATAACTCGATGGGTGAAAGTAACTCTAAAATGGTTATCGTTTCCAGATAGAATTATCAACTCGCGTGGCCCTACGTGGGGCGCAGAGAACTGCGTGCCCGGAACGCAATGCGGGAGCAGCCGGGCATCGCTCAATTCCTGCCCGCAGGTCAGGTCAGAGCATCCCGCAGGGCGATCCGGTTCTGCAGTGGCAAGCCCATCTGTCTGCCTTGAGGAGGATGGACATATCTTCCGTCCGCGCATGCGGGTAAAATAACCATACACACTATCACGCTGACTCGAAGGCTACGCGGCATAACCCCCGAATCCTTCCAGCATGACTCTGCAAAGGTATCCCTATGAACGTTGCCCTTTCTGACGCAATAATCGATGTCCGACCGCTTGGCGCTGGGTTCGCAGCGGCGAAGACCACGGTACTCGTGAAATCTGCAAGCCTTGAGATAATTCGCTTGGTGGTTCCCACCGGGAAAACGATTCCCGAACATCACACCAAAGGGGATATTACCGTCCACTGTCTCGAAGGGCTCGTCGACTTCGTGGTCGGCCCGGTCACCCGAAGACTCGAAGCGGGCCTGTTGCTGTTTGTGCCCCAAGGCGAACGGCACTCCGTGCACGGCATTCAAGACGCATCGCTGCTGGTGACGATCATGATGCGCTAGGAGCCCGCTACGCGGACTGGCCTCAATACGTTCCTGCTCCTGATATCACTGCCGCTGGTCCTGGTCGCCATCGCGCTCATCCAGCGGGGAATACTGGCTCTACCGGGATTAGCGTGGGTATGTTCATTTCCAGTCAGGCATGCGTTTGAGCTTCCCGCAGAAGAACATGATGGCCATGCCGAATGTTTCTGCGTGACGATAGCCGCGACCCGCTCTTCTGATGGCCATGATGATGCTGTTCATTCCTTCCCGTGGTCCAGTCGAGATGAGATGAGATGAGATGAGATGAGATGACGGCAGAAGGAGATGACGCTCCCACGTCGTGATTCGATCATGTCGACGACCTTGATGACGCGCGGGATGGGCGAGCGACGGCACCAGGTCGCCCATTGTTTGAAATGGTGGCGTGCTTCGCGAACGCCGTCACCGTCCCAGAGGCGCCGCAGGACTTCTTTCTGGGCACGTACGGTTGCGGTCTTCAATTCGCTCTGCTTGAATTTGGCGAAACTCTTCCGGTATTTCTTGGGCGGGTTCTCTTCTCCGGAGAGCGTCATTTGTCGGGCGCCGATGAGGTCGCTCCTGCCTTCGCTTGCCAGCTCGCGTGCCTCGTCATTGCGGACGTCATTGAGCGCCTTGTTCCTATGCGCCACGATAGGGAAACGGTCATGGACGATGTCGGGAGCAGGCACCGGGAAGACCGACTCATCCGCCAGCCGGTAAGGATCATGCATGTCCAGGGCGATGGCTTCGATTTGCTTAGGCGTTGCCGCTTGGTGCCTGCTGTGGAAGCCTGATCGGCGAAGCTAGACGGAGCGAAAATATGTCTGCGTCGGACATATAGTTTCGAATGACTACCTTTCGAATGCCACATCTCTCTGGACCTCGGCACGCCCCTGCCGACTGAAGTCGGCGGTACGGAGAGGCCTATCCCTGGATTATCTGCACGCGGCTGGGTGAAGTGGCGATTCGCCACTGTTCATACCTCATACGATTTCGAAGACTTCGGACTTCGGACTTCGGACTTCGGACCTCGGACCTTGGACATAGGAGCAATGTCGTTCACTTAGCGACATGACGTAAGTCCTTGTAGATATTATACTTGACATGCTTTGGGGTCCGCGAATTCGGGCTTCATGAGCACTTTTCATCGCCCGCGCACGCTTATTCATGCTTTTTT
>Ga0335395_10001461_pt1 | contig 14866 bp, 13 predicted proteins | sample MAT02_FD_205744 | JGI IMG/M metagenome (GOLD analysis project Ga0335395, IMG submission 205744) | Freshwater microbial communities from Lake Fryxell liftoff mats and glacier meltwater in Antarctica - MAT-02 (spades assembly) (version 2) ...
CGACGGTCAGCCCTGCCTGCTGCAGGAGCTGCGCTGCACCTACACCCGGCTGAGTCTGCTCGACCCGGAGCTGGTCGACCCGTTCTGCAGCCTCTACAGCGCCGACGACATGGTGCCCGCCGAGCTGCCCGAGCGTGCCACCTTGCTGCTGGGCGCGCCGCACACCCGCACAGACCGCCTGGCGCGCACGCTGAACCAAAGCAGCGGCGTGCAGTTCGAAGGCGAGCTGCTGCACCCGCAAGGCATGCAGCTCGACGAGCGGCTGCTCAGCCTCAGCGCGTCGCGCACCCTGCACGCCCTGCGCGCCAAGGACGCCGCCTGGTTCGCCCGCATGATGCTCAGCCGCTCGCATGACGCGCTGGGCCGCAACCTGTCGGCCATGCGTGTGCGCGGCTTCACCATGGCCCCGGCCCACAGCGCCCAGTCGCTGGCCTGGGCGCTGGGCGAGCCGGGCCTGCGCATCGTGCATGTGGTGCGCAGCAACCTGCTGGCCGAGTACGCCGACACGCTCGGCGACCAGCAGGCCAGTGCGGTGCAGCCGCTGCATTTCGAGCCCGAACGCTTCGGCCGCTTCATCGCGATGAAGCAGCGCCACCACGATGGCATCCGCGCGCACCTGCGCCAGCGCAACGGCGACACGGTCGAGGTGGACGGCAGCCGCCTGAACCAGGCCACCGTGGCCGAGTTGCTGGGCTTCCTCACCGACGATGCCGATGTCGGCAGCATCCCGTGCGAGGCCGTGCCCATCAGCGCGCAGCGGGTGATCGAGCGCTTCGACAACCCCGAGGCCGTGCTGCCCTGCCTGCGCGCGCTCGACCGCATGGGCTGGGCCGAAGCCGAAGGCCAGGTGGTCGATCCGGACTGAGCGCGCCGCAGCCGCTGGGGTGGACACAGGGGGCCTGCGGGCCCCCTGTTCCATTGGCGATCGCGATCGGGCAGGTGCCTGCAGGCGCGGCCAGGCGCAGCCAGGCGCTGAAGTTCTCGGCGATGGCCGGCAAATTGACAGCCTTCGAGACCCGCCACATCCCCCAGGCGGCATCCGAAGCGGTCACTTGAGCCCTTCAATGAGCCCATTGGCGTGACGAAACCCACACATCCGGTCTGCAAGCGTCTTGACAGCTTTCCAAATTGTTTTGCATGAAACCCTCAAGTTGAAAAACGGAATCGCCGATACCCAAACCAACGGGCGGTCGAACAAGACCACCGCGGTCCGGTTAGCCGGCCGATGGACGACAGGCCACTGAAGGTGTCCCGAGAACATAGGCGACTAGCGCGGGCGTGCTGGACAGATTGCAAGGGCAACTGTCCGGCGTGCAACGGTGGTGACGCTGATCTCACGCCACCACCCGAGTAACGCCGGCGCTCCCGCCGGGATTCATCCAAGCTGAAAGGAATTTACCGTGCCCCAAACTCTCAATACCAACCTGAACTCGATCAACGCACAGAGGAACCTGTCGATGTCGCAGTCATCGTTGGCCGTCTCCATGCAGCGCCTGTCGTCCGGCCTGCGCGTCAACTCGGCCAAGGACGACGCTGCCGGCCTGGCGATCGCCGAGCGCATGACAAGCCAGGTACGCGGCATGAACGTGGCCATCCGCAACGCCAACGACGGCATCTCGATGTCGCAGACGGCAGAAGGCGCGATGGGCAAGGTGGCCGACTCGCTGCAGCGCATGCGTGAACTGTCGGTGCAGGCCGCCAACGCCACCAACTCCAACAGCGACAAGGACTCGCTGGACAAGGAGTTCGGCGAGCTGGCCAAGGAAATCCAGCGCGTCGTCGGCGGTACCGCGTTCAACGGCATCAACATCCTGGGCACCGGCGCCGGTGCATTCACCTTCCAGGTGGGCGCCAACACCACCAGCAACGACACCATCGACATCACCACCACCGACCTGACGGCCGATGCCACCGTCACCGTGGTGGCGGGCACCGACAACACCGGCGCCGGCCGTGCAGTGATCGACAACACCGCCGATGCGACCACCATCAAGGGCGTGATCGACAACATCGACATCGCACTCGACACGGTGAACGGCCAGCGGGCCATCATGGGCGCATCGCAGTCGCGCTTCGATTCGGTGATCACCAACCTGCAGATCTCGGTGGAAAACCAAGCCGCCGCCAAGAGCCGCATCATGGACACCGACTTCGCAGCGGAGACCGCGAACCTGAGCCGCGCCCAGATCCTGCAGCAGGCTGGCAACGCGATGGTTGCGCAGGCGAACCAGCTGCCGCAGCAGGTCCTGACCTTGCTTCGATGACCTCCTGGCGGCTGCGCTGAGCCAGCGCCAAGGTGGTGGCATCCAAGTTCGCGCACCACCCGCCTTCCCCACAGGCTGACGACGCGCCGATCCCGCCCAGGACGGCGCGTTGTTTTTTTCACGCGGCGGCAGTGCGCAGCATCAAGGCCGCCGCTGATCGACCGATAAGACCTGAAGCAGTCGATCAACTCTGCCGACCCGCCGCAGGACATCCCTGCCGAGGTCCATCCGAGCGAAGGACAAGTTCGTGCCGCAGACCATCAATACCAACATCATCGCGCTGAATGCGCAACGCAACCTGGCTGGATCGCAGTCGGCCCTGGCCAGCTCGATGCAGCGCCTGTCGTCGGGCCTGCGGGTCAATTCGGCCAAGGACGACGCCGCCGGCATGGCGATCGCCGAACGCATGACGGCGCAGATACGCGGCATGAACGTGGCGGCGCGCAACGCCAACGACGGCATCTCGCTGGCGCAGACCGCCGAGGGTGCGCTGGGCAAGGTGTCCGATGCCTTCCAGCGCATGCGCGAACTGGCGGTGCAGGCGGCCAACGCCTCCAACGCCGACAGCGACAAGGATTCGCTGGACAAGGAATTCGGCGAGCTGGCCAAGGAGATCCAGCGGGTGCTGGGCGGCACCACCTTCAACGGCCTGGCCATCCTGGGAGGCGACGCCGGCGCGCAGGTGTTCCAGATCGGCGCCAACACCACCAGCAACGACACGGTGAACATCACCACCACCAACATGACCACCGACACCGACATCACCGCCGTGGCCGGCAACGACAACACCGGCGGCACGCGGGTGAAGATCGACAAGGACGCCAGCGCCAGCGACATCCGGACCGTGATCGACAACATCGACACCGCGCTCGACACCGTCAACAGCGAGCGCGCCACGCTGGGTGCGTCGCAGTCGCGCTTCGATGCGGTGATCTCCAACCTGCAGATCGCGATCGAGAGCCAGAGCGCCGCCAAGAGCCGCATCGTCGACACCGACTTTGCCGCCGAGACCGCCAACCTGAGCCGGGCAAGCATCCTGCAACAGGCCGGCAATGCGATGGTCGCCCAGGCCAACCAGCTGCCCCAGCAGGTGCTGCAGCTGCTGCGCTGACCGCATCGCTGCCCGCCCGCCTGCGAGGGCCCCGCCAGCTGCTGCTGGCGGGGCCCTCATGCGTTGTGCAGTGCGGATGCGAACTGGGCTTGCTTCGGTCCTCATTTCAGGCGTTCAGATCGCGGCCTGCTTTCCACAATGAACCCCACTGCTTGAGCTGCCGCACAAGCCTGATCCGGAAAGCAACGCGTCGAGGTCCCTGACGCGCGGTGTGCCGGGTTCGAGAGCGGCAGGTCGCCGCCAACGGCTGCAGACCGCTTTTGATCACCGGCCCCCAACGCCGGGGTGTCGTCCGAATCTTGAGGAGTGGCCCACATGCCCCAGACGATCAACACGAACATCGCTTCGCTGAACGCACAGCGCAGCCTGAACACGTCGCAGGGATCCCTGGCGACATCGATGCAACGGCTCTCGTCTGGCCTGCGCGTCAACTCGGCCAAGGACGATGCCGCCGGCCTGGCCATCGCCGAGCGCATGAATGCCCAGGTGCGGGGCATGAATGCGGCGGTGCGCAACGCCAACGACGGCATCTCGATGGCGCAGACCAGTGAAGGCTCGCTGGGCAAGGTGGCCGACGCGCTGCAGCGCATGCGTGAGCTGGCGGTGCAGTCGGCCAACGCCACCAATTCCGCGAGCGACAAGGATTCGCTGGACAAGGAGTTCGGCGAACTGGCCAAGGAAGTGCAGCGCGTGCTGGGTGCCACCACCTTCAACGGCAAGCATGTGCTGGGCACCGAGGCCGGCAGCATGCAGTTCCAGGTGGGTGCCAACACGACGGCCAACGACACCATCGACATCACCACCATCGACCTGACGGCCGACGCCACCATCACGGTCGTGGCCGGCACCGACAACACCGGCGCCGGCCGGGCGGTCGTCGACAACACTGCCGACGTGACGGCCATCCACGCGGTGATCGACAACATCGACTTCGCGCTGAACACGGTGAACGCCGAGCGCGCCACGCTGGGCGCGGCGCAGTCGCGTTTCGAATCGGTGATCTCCAACCTGCAGGTGTCGGTGGAGAACCAGAGCGCGGCCAAGGCCCGCATCATGGATGCCGACTTCGCTGCGGAAACCGCCAACATGAGCCGCGCGCAGATCCTGCAGCAGGCCGGCAACGCGATGGTGGCGCAGGCCAACCAGCTGCCGCAGCAGGTGCTGCGGCTGCTGCAGAACTGAGCGGCGCAGCGGCGGCCAACCTGCCGCCAACCCTGCCGCCAACCCTGCCACGGCCCGGCGATCCCGGGCCGTGGCACTTGGTGCCGGCGTGATCGGTGCAGTTGCTTGCAGTCGGTGCGGCGCGCGGCTCAAGTCCCACCGCGGCAGGCCGAAATAACGCTTGCGAAGGAGCACCTCCCCCATGGCCACATCCGTCTCCGGTATCGGCAGCATCAGCTCCACCGGGCTGGGCAGCGGTCTCGACGTCGCCAGCATCCTCGACCGGCTGATGGCCGTCGAGCAGCGTCCGCTCACGCTGCTGCAAGGTGCCGGCACCACGCTGAACACCAAACTGTCGAACGTGGCGAGGCTGCAGAGCAACTTCGCCGCACTCCGCGACAAGGCCAACGCGCTGACCACCCCGACGCTGTGGAGCGGCACCACCGCCACATCGGCCGACACCAGCGCGGTGAAGGTCTCCACCGGCAGCAATGCGGTGGCTGGCAGCTATGCGGTCAACGTCAGCCGCCTGGCAGTGGGACAGACGGTGACCACCACCGCCCTGCCCGCCGCCACCAGCACACTCAGCGCGGGCACGCTGACCATCGAGCTCGGTGCCTGGGGTGCCGGCGATCCGGCCGCTGACTTCACCGCCAAGGGCGGCAGCAGCGCCGTGGCGATCGACATCGGCGCGGGCGAAACCAGCCTGTCGGCCATCCGCGACAAGATCAACAGTGCCGGTGCCGGCGTGACGGCCAGCCTGGTGACCGACGCCTCGGGCACCCGGCTGAGCCTGCGCTCCAAGGACACCGGCAGCGAGAACGGCTTTCGCGTCAGCGTGGCCGAGACCGCGCCCGACGGCAACGACGCCAGCGGCCTGTCGGCGCTGGGTTTCGACGCCAGCGCGGCCAGTTCGCCGACGGGGCGCACCATGACTGCGGCCAATGCGGCGCTCACGGTCAACGGCATCGCCCTCAGTTCGGCCAGCAACACCCTGACCGACGTGATCGACGGGCTGACGCTGAATCTGGTCAAGCCGAGCAGCGGCGATGTGGAGGTCAGCGTGGCCACCGACACCGCCTCGGTCAAGACCGCGGTCACCGACTTCGTCAGCGCCTTCAACACCCTGGCAAGCTTCATCCGCACCCAGACCGCCTACAACCCCGACAGCAAGAACGCCGGCGCGCTGCAGGGCGACCAGAGCACGCTGTCACTGCAAAGCCAGCTGCGCGCCGTGCTGAACCAGGCCAGCAGCGCCTCGTCGACCTGGTCGCGCCTGTCCGACATCGGCCTGTCGCTCAAGACCGACGGCACGCTGGAGACCAACGCCGCCAAGCTGGACAACGCCCTGGGCAACCTGGGCGAGCTGAAGAAGTTGATGGCCGGCGACGGCAGCAGCAACGCCGAGATGGGCTTCGTGCGGCGCTTCAAGAACCTGGCCGACGCCGCGCTCGGCAGCACTGGCGTGTTCGAGAGCCGCAATTCCAGCCTGCGCGCCAGCGTGGCACGCAACACCAAGGACCAGGACGCGATGGAACTGCGCCTGGAGAAGACCCGCGCGCGCCTGCAGGCGCAGTACGCGGCGCTCGACACCAGGATGGCCTCGCTGACCAGTCTCAGCAGCTACATGAACCAGCAGATCAGCCAGATGAACAAAAGCAACAGGTGAGACCGGCGGCGCTCGCAGCGGGCCGGCCAGCGCGATGCGCTGGCCGGCCCGCTGCGCTTTCCGCACGGCCTCCGACACACCGGCCTGCGGCCTGCAACAGGTTCTTTCATCTCGCCGCGCCCAGCCAGGCAGCCCGGCGCTCAAGTCTGGCGGCCACGCTCCGATAAATCCCCCAAGACCGACGCTTCAAGCCTGCCACCAACCGACACCAGCCCACTCCATGTTCAGCGCACCGCACAGCAGCTCCAACCCGCAGGCACGTCAGTTTGCCGGGGCCTACCACCAGGTGGGTGTCCAGACCATGGTGGCCGGCGCTTCGGCGCATGGTCTGGTGGCCTTGCTGTTCGATGGCTTCATGGCTGCGGTGCACCGCGCCAAGGGTGCGATACGCCATGGCGACATCGCCGCCAAGGGCCATGCAATCGGGCATGCAGTGCGCATCATCGACGAAGGGCTGAAGTCGGCCCTCGACCTGAAGGCCGGCGGCAAGCTGGCGGCCGACCTGTCCGACCTGTACGCCTACGTTTGCCTGCGCCTGATCCAGGCCAACCTGAACAACGACGAGGCTGCACTGGACGAGTGCCTGAAGCTGGTGACGCCGCTGCGCGACGCCTGGCAGGCCATTGGTGACCGGGTCGACGACCCGGCCAGGAACTGACCGCACCGGCCCCGACCTCGACGCCCGTGCGTGCACCATCAGCGAGCCACCCCATGAACAGCAGTCTGATCAACTACTACGAAGCCATCGAGAAGGCCAGCGCCGACATGCTGGATGCTGCCCGCGCCGGCAACTGGGACCATGTGATCAAGCTCGAAGGCGCCTGCGTGCTGTTGATCAGCCAGCTGAAGAATGCCGCGCGCGGTGCCGCGCTCAGCGGCGACGAGCACCAGCTGAAGTCGCGCATCATGAAGCGCGTGCTGGTCAATGACGCCGAGATCCGCCACCTGGCCGAGCCGTGGCTGGACGACCTGGACCAGATCCTGGCCGGCCGCAACAAGACGCTGCACTGAAGCGGCACCCCACGCACCGCGCGGCCATGGACTTCCTCGACACCCAGCCGGCTCCGATCGGCAACGACACACCCGACGACGCCTTCGCGCAGTTCCGCAGCACCCATCCGCGCGAGGTGCTGGCCCTGCTGCGCGAACTGCGTGACAGCACCACGCCGGTGGCGCTGTCCTCGCCCGGTGGCGTGGGCCTGGGCGCCACCGTGTGGACCCTGGACCCCGAGCGCGGCCGCATCGCCTTCGACGTGGAGCCCGGCGACCCGCAGCTTCCCGGCCTGGTCGAGGGCAACGAGCTGACGGCGGTGGCCTACCTCGACGCGGTGAAGCTGCAGTTCGACCTGCACGATCTGGTGCTGGTGCGCAGCCCGCGGGCCACCGCCCTGCAGGCGCGCCTGCCGGCCTGCGTCTACCGCTTCCAGCGCCGGGCCTCCTTTCGCGTGCGCACGCCAGACCGCAGTGCGCCGGTGGCGCATCTGCGCCATCCCAGCCTGCCCGACATGCAGCTGGCGTTGCGCATCCTGGACATCAGCATCGGCGGCTGCGCCCTGCTGCTGCCCGACCGGGTGCCGCCGCTGCCGCCGGGCCTGGAGATGGGCGGCGTGGCGCTGGAGCTCGACACCGACACCCGGCTGGCGCTGACCCTGCGCATCCAGCACGCCACCAGCGTGCAGGGCAAGGGCAACGCCCTGCGCCTGGGTTGCGAGCTGCTGCGGCTGGATGCCGGCGCCCAGCGCACGCTGCAGCGCTACATCGACCAGACCCAGAAGCGCCGCCGCCTGCTGAGCCTGGACTAGTGGCCCCCCGCCGAAGCGCCTGCGGCAACGCCGCGTCCGGCTTCACGCTGCTGGAGCTGGCCATTGCGCTGGCCATCACTGCCATCCTGGCGGCGATGGCGGTGCCCACCTTCTCGTCGCTGGTGGCGCGGCAGCGGCTGCATGCGGTGGTCGAGCACCTGCGCGCCGACATCGCGCTGGCGCGGCAGGAGGCCGGGCGCCGGGCGCAGCCGGTGCATCTGGTGTTCCAGCCCGGCAGCCGCTGGTGCTATGCCATCGGCACTAGGCCGGTGGGTGACTGCCTGCTGGCCACCGCCACACCCGGCAGCGGCCTGATCAAGGTGGTGCGCGGCAGCGACCAGCCCGGCGTGCAGCTGCTGCTGGCCACGCCGATGACGCTGGACGGCCGCACTGGCGGCAGCCTGCGTGCAGGCGGCCTGGCGCGTTTCGCGTCGGCCGAAGGCCAGCAGCTGCAAGTGCGGCTCAGCGCGCTGGGGCATGCCAGCGTGTGCGCACCCTCAGCCGCCGTGGCCGGCACGCCGCCCTGCCCGGTCACCTTCACCGTCACCGGGCTCTGATCCCGGCCCGCGCGGGCCGACCCGGCCCCGTGTCTGTCCGCAGTGGCAAGTGGGGCCGCGTTGGGGCACAGTGCAGCGCATCGCATCTGCCACCCGGAGACACCCGCCATGACCGCCGAAGCCCCCAGCCTGTCCCACGCCCGCGGTGCCAGCACGCCGCCACTGCAGGAATGCACCATCGGCCAGGCGCTCGACGCCACGGTGGCGCGCCATGGCCCGCGTGAGGCCCTGGTGGTGCCGCACCAGAACGTGCGCTGGACCTGGCAGCAGCTGGCCGAGCGGGCCGACGCCGTGGCCGCCGGCCTGCTGGCGATGGGCCTGCAGCCGGGCGACCGGGTGGGTATCTGGGCGCCCAACTGCGCCGAGTGGGTGCTGACCCAGTTCGGCACCGCCCGCGCCGGCCTGGTGCTGGTGAACGTGAACCCGGCCTACCGCCGCAGCGAGCTGGACTACGCGCTCAACAAGGTGGGCTGCAAGGCGCTGATCCTGGCGCCGGCGCTGAAGACCAGCGACTACCTGGCCATCGTCAATGACCTGGCGCCCGAGCTGGCTGCCAGCACCCCGGGCCAGCTGCAGGCCGCCGCGCTGCCGCAGCTGCGCTGGGTGATCCGTCTGGGCGAGGCGGCCACGCCCGGCATGCTCAACTTCAACGCCCTGCCCGGCCTGGCCACGCCGGAAAGCCGCGCGCAGCTGGCGGCGCTGGGCCCGACGCTCCAGGCGACCGACCCGATCAACATCCAGTTCACCTCGGGCACCACCGGCCACCCCAAGGGCGCCACCCTGACCCACCGCAACATCCTGAACAACGGCTTCTTCGTCGGCGAGGCGATCCGCCTGACCGAGCACGACCGGCTGTGCATTCCCGTGCCGCTGTACCACTGCTTCGGCATGGTGATGGGCAACCTGGGCTGCCTGACGCACGGCGCCACCATGGTCTACCCGGCCGAGGCCTTCGACCCGCTGGCGGTGCTGCAGACGGTGCAGGCCGAGCGCTGCACCGCGCTGTACGGCGTGCCCACGATGTTCATCGCCCAGCTGGACCACCCGCGCTTTGCCGAATTCGACCTGCACAGCCTGCGCACCGGCATCATGGCCGGGTCCCCCTGCCCGATCGAGGTGATGAAGCGGGTGCAGGCGCAGATGCACATGCACCAGGTCACCATCGCCTACGGCATGACCGAGACCTCGCCGGTCAGCACCCAGAGCGCGGTGGACGACCCGCTGGACAAGCGCGTGTCCACCGTGGGCCGGGTACAGCCGCACCTGGAGGTGCAGATCGTCGACGAGCAGGGCCAGCTGGTGGCCTTCGGCACCACCGGCGAGCTGTGCACCCGCGGCTATTCAGTCATGCTGGGTTACTGGGGTGACGAGGCCAGGACCCGCGAGGCGGTCGACGCCGACGGCTGGATGCACACCGGCGACCTGGCCACCATGGACGCCGAGGGCTACGTCAACATCGTCGGCCGCCTGAAGGACATGGTGATCCGCGGCGGCGAGAACGTCTACCCGCGCGAGATCGAGGAATTCCTCTACCGCCACCCGGCCGTGCAGGACGTGCAGGTGGTGGGCGTGCCCGACGCCAAGTACGGCGAAGAGCTGTGCGCCTGGATCATCCTGCGCAGCGGCGCCAGCGCCACGGCCGACGACATCCGCGACTTCTGCCGCGGCCAGATCGCCCACTACAAGATCCCGCGCCACATCCGCTTCGTCGATGCCTTTCCGATGACCATCACCGGCAAGGTGCAGAAGTTCGTGATGCGGCAGGCGTCGATTGCCGAGCTGGGGCTGGCGGAGATCAAGACCGCGTGATCTGACAGCGCGCTGCGGCAGCCAGTCGCGGCGCATGCAACCAGGCGAACGCCGCGGATCCGGCTCCGCCGGGCGGCTGGCGTGCCTTGCAGGCCGCGTCGGGCTTGGCAGCCCGGCTCCTCGCCAGGCAAGCAAGATCCACCGGACCTTGCTTGTCCGGGCTCAGCGCCGTCGAGGGGGCGGCCGCAGGCCGTAGGGGGTGGGCCGTAGGGCGTGGGCTAACCTACACCTGCATGTTCATGATGTCGCTGTAGGCCTGCACCAGCCGGTTGCGCACTGTCAGCGCGGCGGTGAAGCCGATCTGCGACTTGTTCATCGCGATCATCGTCTGCTCCAGGCTCACCGTGGGGTTGTCCAGCTGCAGCTCGCGCTGCAGCCGGCCAGACTCCAGCTGGGCGTCGCTCACCGCACGCAGCGCCCGCGCCATCGCGGTGCTGAAGTTCGCCGGCTCGGCGCCCTGGGCTGCCTCGGGCCGGTCTGCCTTGCCCAGCCCGGCCAGCGGCATGCCGTCGGGCCGCAGGCCGGCGCGGGCCACGGCCTGGTTGAAGTCGAAGGGTTTGAGCTCGAGTTTCATGGGGGTGGGCGGGCGGCGGCCGCTGCATTGCACCGGGCCTTTGCCACCCGCTGCACTGTAGGCGCCACCCTCGGCCACGATGGTGCGAACTGAAGCCCGAATTGCGGGCTGTTTGCGCCATGCCGGCAGGCACCGGCGTCGAACAATCAGCGCCGAACAGGGCCCTGGCTGGCCTGGCCCCAACGAAGCCCCCCACCTGCCCCCATGGACGCTGCAGTCACCGCACTGACCCCCGCCAACCAGGCGGCCATGCTGGCCGAAGCCAGACCCGATGGGCCGGCGGGCGGCCCGCTGGGCCGGCTGCAGGCGCTGCCGGCGCGCAAGAAGATGCTGCTGGCCGTCGGCACCGCCGGCCTGCTGGCGGTGCTGGTGGCGCTGGCGCTGTGGAGCCGGCATGTGCCGATGTCGCCGCTGTTCCCCCAGGTGCTGCCCAACACCGAGCTGGGCCTGGTGGTCGAGCAGTTGATCAAGCTGGGCGAGCCGCATGAGCTGGTCAACGGCGGCGGGCTGATCATGGTGCCGGCCGAGAAGGTGGCGGCCCTGCGCATGAAAATGGCGATGGCCGGGCTGCCGAAGTCGGCGCCCAGCGGCTTCGAGGCGATGGAGAAACCGGGCTTCGGCCAGACCGCGCTGCAGGAGCGCACCCATCTGCAGCGCGGTCTGGCCAGCCAGCTGGAGCAGCAGATCGCCACCATCTCGGCAGTGCAATCGGCGCGTGTGATGGTCGCGCTGACCGGCCAGAACGGTTTCTACCGCGAGCAGGACAAGCCCTCGGCCTCGGTCGCGCTGACCCTGCTGCCCGGCCGCACGCTGGACCGCAACCAGATCGCCGGCATCGTCAACATGACGGCCACCGCCGTGCCCGGCCTCAGCACCAAGGCGGTGAGCATCACCGACCAGGACGGCAACTGGCTCACCCAGCCCGAGAGCGACCTGCGCAGCGACCTCACCCAGCAGCAGCGCAGCCACCTGCGCGAGACCGAGGCGCGGCTGCTGCAGCGCGTCAACGAGATCCTGGAGCCCGTGCTGGGCAAGGACAACCTGCGCGCCACCGTCACCGCCGAGCTCGACTTCAACCAGGTGGAGCAGACCAGCGAGGCCTACGCGCCCAACCAGGGCCCGGAGGCCCGGGCCAGCGTGCGCAGCCAGCAGAGCATCGAGGCCGGCGGCGCCAGCACGCTCCAGCCCACCGGCGTGCCGGGTGCAGCCACCAACCAGGCGCCCACGCCCGCCGCAGCACCGGCCACCGCCGCCTCGGCAGCGCCGCTGCAGGCCGCCCAGACCGGGCTCACGGCCACCGGCGCCCGCCGCGAGAGCACCATCAACTACGAACTGGGCAAGACGGTGGAGACCAAGCGCGCGGCCACCGGCGAGATCCGCCGGGTCAACGTGGCGGTGCTGGTCAACCACCGCAGCACGCTGGACGCCAAGACCGGCAAGCCCGGCAGCGCACCGCTGCCCGCCGAGGAGATGGACAAGCTCACCGCCCTGGTGCAGGAGGCGGTGGGCTTCAAGAAAGAGCGCGGCGATTCGGTGCGGGTGGTCAACATCCCGTTCCGCGCCGAGCCCAAGACCGAGCCCGAGGTGCTGCCGGTGTGGAAGCAGCCCTGGCTGGTCGACCTGCTGAAGGTGGGCGGCCTGCCCGGTGCACTGACCCTGGTGGCGCTGATGCTGTTGTTCGGCGTGGTGCGCCCGGCGCTGCGGCCCGACCCGCCACCGCCTGCGCCGGCCGCGCCCGAGAACGCGCTGAATGCAGTGGTCGACGACACCGAGGCCCTGCCCGGCCCGGATGCCACCGCACTGCTGGCGCTGGAGAACAGCCAGAAGGTGGAATCCCAGCTGACCGATGCACGTGAGCTGGCCAAGCAGAACCCCGCAGCGGTCGCAAACATCCTGCGTGCCTGGATGGAAGGTGAGTCCTGATGGATGACAACGGCATTGAAGAAGCGGCGATCCTGCTGATGTCCATCGGCGAGGAAGAAGCTGCGCAGGTGTTCAAGCAGCTCTCGCCCAAGGAGGTGCAGAAGCTCGGCGAGACCATCGCCCGGCTGAAGATCGTGCCGCGCGAGCGCCTGGCCAGGGTGCTGGAGCGCTTTGCCACCAATGCGCTGGACCAGCATGCGCTGGTCTCGGACACCGATGAGTACGTGAAGGCGGTGCTGCGCAAGGCGCTGGGCGAGGACAAGGCCAACCTGCTGATCGACCGCATCCTGCAGGGCAACGATGTCAGCGGCATCGAGGGCCTGAAGTGGATGGACCCCGGCAGCGTGGCCGAGCTGCTGCGCAACGAGCACCCGCAGATCGTCGCAGCCATCATGGTGCACCTGGAGCCCGATCTCGCCAGCGAGATCATGAAGTTCTTCACCGAGCGCCAGCGCAACGAGGTGATGGTGCGCATCGCCACGCTGGACGGTATCCAGCCCGCCGCGCTGAAGGACCTGAACGAGGTGCTCAGCAACGTGCTGGCCGGCAGCGAGCGCATGCGCAAGGCCACGCTGGGTGGTGTGAAGACCGCCGCCGAGATCATCAACCTGCTGGGCAGCGCGCTGGAGACCAGCGTGCTGGACTATGTGCGCGAGAGCGACCCCGACCTGGCGCAGAAGCTGATGGACAACATGTTCGGCTTCGACGACCTGATCAAGGTCGACGACAAGGGCATCCAGATGATCCTGAAGGAAGTGCAGAGCGAATCGCTGGTGCTGGCGCTCAAGGGCGCGGCGCCCGAGATGCGCGACAAGATCTACCGCAACATGTCCAGCCGCGCCGCCGAGACGCTCAAGGAAGACCTCGACGGCCGCGGCCCGGTGCGGGTGTCCGACGTGGAGGCCGAGCAGAAGGAGATCCTCAAAATCGTGCGCCGCCTGGTGGAAGAAGGCCAGGTCGTGATCGCCAGCGGAGGCGCGGATGAATTCCTCTAGACGGCTGACGCCGGCCGAGCGCCTGCACGGCGAGCAGCCGCCTGCGGTGTTGCGCGCCGGCGTGGCTTACACCCGCTTCATCCCGCGCGAGGAACTGCAGGGCTTCGCGTCCTGGACGCCCGGCGCCTTTGCCGAGCCGCCGACCATCATCCAGCCGCCGCAGCCCGGCGCACCGCATGCCGCAGTGCGGCCCCGCGCCGACGGCGTGCGGCCACCCGGCCCGCCATTGCCGCCCTGGCCGCAGAGCGACGCGTTCTCAGGCGCCGGTGCCGCACCGGCGGCTGCGGCACCAACCCCGGCCGCACCGCCGCAGCCCGTGCCCGGGCTGGCCGAGGCGCTGGCCGCGCAGCGCGCCGCACTGCTGGCCGATGCGCAGCAGCAGGTGGCCGCCGCCCGCCAGCAGGCTTACCAGGACGGCTACCGCGACGGCCTGGTGGCGCTGGAGAGCTTCAAGGAGAGCTTTGCCAGCCAGACCAGCAGCCAGATGGCGCGGGTGCTGCAGGCCCTGGACGACGATCTCGGCCAGCTGGAGCAGGACATGGCCGCCAGCGTGGCGCGCGTGGCCGCCGAGCTGGCACGCCAGGTGGTGCGCAGCGAGCTGGCAGTGCGGCCGGCGCTGGTGGCCCAGGTGGCGCGCGAGGCAGTCAACGCGGTGCTGATGAGCGCACGCCACATCACCGTGCTGGTTCACCCCGACGACCATGCCCTGGTGGCACAGGGCTGCGAGGAAGCGCTGGCGGCACGTGGCGCCCGCCTGCTGCCCCAGCCTGCGGTGGCGCGCGGCGGCTGCCGCGTCGAATCGGACGCCGGCATGATCGATGCACAGGTCGCCACCCGCTGGGCCCAGGCCACCCAGGCCATGGGCAGCGGCCTGGCCTGGGACGACGGCGCCGCCAGCGGGCCCGAGACCGGCGGCGACGCATGAACCTGGCCGACGCTGATGCAGCCACCCTGCATCCCGGCGCGCCGGGCCGAGCGCCTGAACACGCCCCGGCCGGCCC
>Ga0335395_10001462_pt1 | contig 14864 bp, 11 predicted proteins | sample MAT02_FD_205744 | JGI IMG/M metagenome (GOLD analysis project Ga0335395, IMG submission 205744) | Freshwater microbial communities from Lake Fryxell liftoff mats and glacier meltwater in Antarctica - MAT-02 (spades assembly) (version 2) ...
TCAAACTTACCATCTGTGCAGCCCTGAGCGGCCCGAACATCAAACTATCAGTTCGCAACCCTTCAATCCAGACTCTACCGGAACTGTAAGCTGCGATGTAAACCAAAAACAAAGCACCAGTTTTTAAGCGAATTTTTCCCTGCAAATCGCGGAAAAACAAAGTTAGCAGCAGCCCAAATACTGTCAAATTCCACAGAGATTCGTAGAGAAATGTGGGATGGAAGTATTCAAAATTAGCGTAGGCGATCGGGCGACTATTTGGCGGAATATAGAGTTTCCAAGGCAAATCCGTAGGACTACCAAAAGCTTCCGAATTAAAGAAATTTCCCCAGCGTCCGATCGCCTGACCAAGAATTGCCGAAGGCGCGATTAAATCTGCCAATTGCCAAAAAGAAACTCGCTGGATTTTCGCAAAAATTAAAGCTGCAATCATGCCGCCCAAAATCGCCCCGTGAATGGCAATTCCACCTTTCCAAATCGCAATAATATCTTCGGGTCTTTGGGCATATTGCTGCCACTCAAAAGCCACATAGTAAATTCGAGCGCAGGGAATCGCGCCCAAAACTAGCCAAATTGCTAAATCGCCCAGCAATTCCGGGTTGACGCGGCGCTTTTCGGCCAAATATTGGGACAGACTGACCCCAATTAAGACAGCAGAAGCTATCAACAGCCCGTACCAACGGATAGCTACGGGGCCGAGTTGAAAGACAATCGGGCCGGGGGATGTAAATTGAAACCCTAGGGGTAGGGCGAGAATATTTAGCACCATAAAAGTTGCATTAATTGTGGTGGAAAGCTGTCAAATTTGCATACCCTTTCACAAACTACAGAGTTTATTTTAGGTGGCTGCGGTCATTTACACGCAATATTTGGGGAATTTTGCCGAAATTTAACTTTGTTGCGGACATTTTTGTTAGATCGGACGTACGGTTGAAACCGCGTCTACACGAAGGAAGACGGCGGTTGAAACCGCGTCTACACGAACGAAGTCCGCCTCCGCGGACTGAAGATCAGACGGCGGTTGAAACCGCGTCTACACGAAGGAAGACGGCGGTTGAAACCGCGTCTACACGAACGAAGTCCGCCTCCGCGGACTGAAGAAAGTAACGCAATTTTAACCGCCCGGTCTTCAACCCCTCTGAGCTCGGGTTTTGTCTGTATAGACGCGGTTTCAACCGCCCGGTCTTCTTTAGGAGGATTCTCGGCAGTTTTGGTCGAGAAGTTTTAGTATATAGAGTGACAGTAAATTTTCTGATGACCTATGTCTCCTACTTCCGTTTCTCAGGTGTACTCTTCTGGTAATTCCAAGGGTGCGAATCAGTCTCGCAAGACTGCTGCTTTGGCTGTTGAGTCTGGTAAAATTCCGCCGTTGTTGGGCGCGAGTTTGGCTGAGTTAACGGAGTGGGTACAGCAGCAGGGACAACCTGCTTATCGCGGCAAGCAGTTGTACCAGTGGATTTATGAGAAAGGGGCGCGATCGCTCTCTGATATTTCTGTATTCTCAAAACAATGGCGCGAGACTGTTGCTAAAATTCCGATCGGGCGATCGACTATTCATTTGCGATCGGTCGCACCGGATGCCACAGTAAAGTATCTCCTAAAATTAGCAGACGGTCAAATTATTGAAACCGTCGGCATTCCCACCGATAAACGGCTGACAGTATGCGTTTCGGCGCAAGTTGGCTGCGCGATGGGCTGCGACTTTTGCGCTACCGGTAAAGGCGGTTTCAAGCGCAATTTAGAAGTAAACGAAATCGTCGATCAAGTCTTGACAGTACAGCAAGATTTCGGCCGCCGAGTCAGCCACATCGTATTTATGGGGATGGGCGAACCGCTGCTAAACTTCGATAACGTTGTAGCTGCTGTCAAGTGTTTGAATCAAGACGTAGGAATTGGACAGCGAAACATCACCATTTCGACAGTCGGAATCCGCAATCGCATCACCCAACTAGCCGAACATCAACTGCAAGTTACCCTCGCCGTCAGCCTCCACGCTTCCAATCAAAGATTGCGCGAAGAGTTGATTCCTAGCGCCCACCCTTATCCTTTGGGTGAGTTAATGGCAGAATGCCGCGAATATGTGCGATCGACTGGACGTAGATTAAGCTTTGAATACGTGCTGTTAGCTAATGTGAATGACTTGCCAGAACACGCAGCCGAGTTAGCAAGTCAGTTGCGCGGTTTTCAGTGTCACGTCAATTTGATTCCCTACAATCCGATTCAGGAAGCTGAATATCAGCGGCCGACTCCCAATCGAATCAACAATTTTGTCACGGTTTTGAAGGAAAAGAAAATTGCAGTTAGCGTGCGGTATTCTCGCGGCTTAGAAGCCGATGCCGCCTGCGGACAATTGCGCGCATCTGAGGTTGAAGATTAGATTTTTAACCGATAAATAATCTTGTAGGGTGCGTCAGAGTCCGTGATTTAATCAAAAATTGACCAGCTACGATCTGACGCACCTTACTACTTCAAAAAATAGCCCAGTATATAGCCAGTAAGGGTTTCGGAGACTCGACTATATCTAAAATTGTCCGGAGTATTGATTTTGTGGTTGACAATCAAAAGCTGTCCGAAGTATTATGATATGCTAATGGCTACTACTTAGAAATCTAGTACAGTAACGGGTACATACCAACCTCTTACCTAAAATTCAATCAAAAAAAAATATATCATGGTGAGTAAAATGGTTAATAAAAAATACGACCAACTATATATAAAGCTTAACCAAAAAACAACAGCATTTTTACTATTAGGTCAAGACTATCTTCGCATAAATTCAGGTAAAGATGACTTCTTAGCGGAAATACTGCGTAAGTATAATAATGGAGCCGAACCTACTGGTTATAATCAAATTTTAGAAGGAGAAGCTCATAATAATTTCCCATCATCACTAGCTTGGATGCAGGAACGCTGTAATCGTTTTTCTCCTCCTGAATGGTTAGTAACAGTTGCGAGTTTTCTTTGGAACGGCGTTTATACTTCAGCTATTGATGTAATTTGGTTAAAAGCTTTTCGTTCTCAGGGACGAGAGCTACAATCCATTTATGATTCAGAAACATATAACCCAATTGATCCTCGAAATCGCTCTAGACTACATTGTACTTTTTTATTCGGATGCGTTAACAAAGAAGAAGAAAATCAACGACCTCCCTTAGAGGAATTTGAGTTTACAGACCGCGAATCAATAGCAAGTTCTCTTCTTCGTAAACTGCCGGAACTTATAACTCCAATGGGAGTTCTTATAATTGAAGGTTATGCAGGAGAGAGAGATTGGTTGTCGCCCCAAAATTTATATACTGTTGTTAATGCATTAAATCCTGGGCAAACTCATATTTTCAGCGTTACAGAAGATATAAAAAATAACCGTTTCATTTCAAAGCTTGTTAATTTGGGCAAGCTAATTATGCACGATGAGAGCCTTGAATCATACTTTTTGTTAGGTGAAGAAAATGGACTAATACGGCTTGGAGAGTCCCCAGAAGTAGAAGAAAATGGTCGCCGCATACAAATAGAAAATGAAGTATTGGAAATTCCGTTATCAGTTTGGAATCAAGTTTCTCGGTCAGCGATTATTTTAGACGATACTGTATTAGTTGAACCAGAATATATTTCTCCCAATAGCGATCGACAGTACAGTGAATTTAGAAGATTTTTAGCTGAGTCAAGTATGAAACCCCTTTGGTCTGGTTATCATAGAGGTTTTGCGTTTCAGCGGGACTTTGAGAAAATGCTCCACACAATAGTTACAAAGAAAATTAAAGCTAATGATTTGCATAATTCACCAATAATTCTTCATGGGCAACCTGGAACAGGCAAGAGTGTTGCCCTTGGATCTCTAGCATATTTATTTCGCACCGATAAAAAATACCCTGTTCTTTTTATTGAACGAAAGTCTCAAATGCCTTCAATTCCAGATATTAATACATTTTGTGAATGGGTTGAAAAGCGTGAGGTCTCCACTACTCTTTTAATTTGGGATGGAATGGTTGAGCAGAAGCAATATTATGAATTGTCTAGAAAACTTGCAAGCTTAGGGCGTAAAGTTTTAATAGTAGGTAGTTGCTATAAAATTAAAGATATAAACAGTAATAAATTCAAATCTACTTTTATAGAAGCTCCGGCTACATTGAATTTAAAATCTAATTATAATGAAGAAAATGAATTTTTGAGGTTCATTGAATTTATTAAAAAGTTTGCAGAACCTCTAGCTGAATTTTCTGGAGAACTAATCAGAAAGTACGATAACAGGTTTCTCGTTGCTCTCTATAGACTACTGCCAGATACCCGCAGTCAAATTCGTGATGGATTAATACAAGAACTTCGCTTTTTTGAGGATGGGATTCATAAAGTTTCTCAGGATAAAGCGCCCAATCTGAAGACTAATATGGCTCTAGCATTTGCTATACTACAGGACAAACCTGAATGGCTAAAACAAGATATGCACGATGCTTTTTCTCTAAAAACTAGAGAAACTTTTAGTGATGAGAACGTAAGTAAAATTCAAAAAATTATTGGACTAATTATGGTGCCAGGGAAGCTTGGTTTAAATGTTCCGTTAGACATTTTAATGCGTGCTATAGACAAAGAAGGCGTGACAAATTTTGTCGAGATTATTAATAAGCTTAATACTGATATCATTACATGGTATTCTGATCAAAATGGCAACTACCAAATTGGAGCTAGACATTCTCTTGAAGCAGAAGAGATTACTAAGTCATTCCGGGGGTCAATTAAAGCAGAAGTTGATTATGCAAAAGAGCTTCTAATTAATGTCAGAGACAGAGGTGGATGGGATACCGAACTACAATTTGCATTGGATTTACTTAAGAAAATGGGACCCAATAGCCCCATTGATCCTAAATATTTCTCTCAATATTTTAAAGACATATCTGAGACCCTTACGAAACTCAGACAAGAACACAGCATAGCCAACCCGCGTTTGATGCTTCAAGAAGCAATGTTTCTACGAGAAGCTGCTACTAAAAAAAGTAAAATTTTATCGTCTAACGCAAATATTATAGCTTCAAGTATGGTAGAGGAAATGTTTGATAAAGCGAAGTCAGTAATAGACGAAGCTCTCAAGCTAGTAGGTGAGGAGAAGCGTAATAAGAAAACACGGAGTGTTTTGTATGGCGAACTGTCTTCTATACTTGGCGCTAAATTTGAACACATACTAAAACAAGATTATCAAAGATCAATATCATATTTTGAAGAGGCTAAAAATATAGCATTTCAATCATTTTATTTGGACTCGGAAGAGTATCATCCTATAGATGTTTTAAGTTGGACTACTAGAGCTTTTCTCAACCACCCAAATCAGGAGCCAAAATTAATAGCTAAGAGTACGGCAGATATTCTTCAAGCATTTACAATGGTAGAGATTCAAGATTTCGATCCAGTTCAACAAGTTAAATTTCAGAAGCGTCGTGAACAAATAGGTGAATTGATTGGAAGATTAGATATATCTGAAGATGCTTTAAGATCATTAATGAGAATAAAACCCAGTGCAGCTCACTATTTGATCGCTTATCGGATGCTAGAAAGTAATGATAAGTTTTTATTACATTTAGATGTTCCACTTGATTCTGATCAGAAAAACCAATGCGCTCAAGCTGTACAGTATTTGCAAGAAAATTATCAATCGATTATTCAAGATGGGCGAACTCTTTACTTCTTTCTAAAAGTTTGGTGGTTGAGTAAAACAGGTAAGCAACTATTTTATAGCGAAAGACAAGCAGTTCCTTTTACTACAAAAGATTGGAAAACCTGCTTAACTCTTATCGAAAATATAATAGCTACTGGTGAATTAAAATCTAATTCATCTTTGAAATATTTGCTTGGTTTAAGTAATTTTCATATCGATCGTATTGATAAATCTTTGGATATTTTCAAAGAACTTCAGGACGATTCAGAAAAAACAGGTATTCGGCGTATAATTATTAGTTATTTAGCTAGTACACCTGAAGGAAAACCCAAGCAGTATACAGGAGAAGTGGCATGGACAAAGCAAGAAACCGACAAAGGTCAAGTATATGTTAATGAATTACGATCTAGGATTAACTTTCATCCTAGACGATTTAACCGACCAGATATTCGCCAAGGCGAGTCTCTCGGTGACTTTCACATAGGCTTCAATTTCCGAGGCCCAATTGTAGAACCTATCAGTTTATATTCAGATTCTTTAAAAAAAGAGAGAAAAGATAGAAATGAGTAGTTCGCCAGACACAACCCCATTAATTGATTATGAAAAATTGTTTCAGCTCAAAAAAAACATTGATGATATTGCTGCACAAGTTAATAGCAGTGAACCAAATTTTATTATATTTGGAGGAATAGCTCTTCTCTCTCAGGAAACCCCAGCAGAATGTAAATTCCTGCGTATAGTTTCTTGGCTTTATACCATGTATTGTGAAGCAGGTAAGAAAGCAGGTATAAAGTGGTTAGTAGATCGCTTTGAAACCTATAATTTAGACCCAGATGGAAGGCTTAAGAAACACTTTGAATCTGTACATCCCCTTCGTACTTTTTTTCAACATAACCTGGAGAATGATGACTCTTATAATGGCAAAACTAAAAGAACTTGTAAAAATTGGTTTAAGGAGCAATGCGGTAGTGAGGAACCAAAAGAAAATAGTCACTGGGAGCTTTGTTTAAAATATATTTATAAAGATGCTCATGAATTTTTAGAAGCCATTCTTAAATGTATTGAAAAAGTTGATCAGGATGAAAGCCGGGTTGGTATGCTAGAAAATTGGAGTAGCTTTCGGCAAGATAATTTTTCACTTCCCGAACTTAATAATTTAATTCGTGAAGTAGCTAGTGGTATGGGCATCGAAGTCGGGAATATTAAAAAATTACGGGATAAAGTACATAATAAACTAGCAAATAACAAAGGGACAATCCGTCGTAAGGGATATGAAAACAATCGAATAATTCAAGAGGTAATCACAGATACAATATTAGAAGACCCAACATTGACAAGCTCCTTAGTTCCAGATGATATTATAAAAGAATTCAAGATACCACAAGGTAAACAAGTGTTTGAACTGCTGAAGCAAGGCAGAGGAATTTATAAAAATGACCCCTCTTTATCTCGTGAAGAGTTACTTGAAAAACTTCGACCATCTTCTGAGCCACTCGTTTAGTCAGTGTTTCTATATTTGGTAAAACTTTCATACAAAGTATCGTGGGCACCGTGGGAAATAATTGGTGCAATGGAAACTTCTTCTTGCAGTCGTATGGTGCGTTAGAGTGCATTATTTTCTTGATGATTGAGAAACTATCTTCTGACACACCACTACTCTCTACAAGCGTTTAACCAGTATCCAGCGCAACTCCAACGGCGGCGTTTCTTGCACCGGAAACAAATCGCGCCCGCTAGCCCAACTCACAAACCAAGGTGTCGGCGGCCAAGCAGAATCAGCCAAATGTTTTTGTTCGTATTCAATCACCGATTCATCAGCAATAATTTCTAACGGCAAACCCTCGATTGCTGCTTGCAATTCTTGTCTGGTAATTAAATAAGACCAACACAATTCAGACATTTGTTTTGCCATCTCATCGGGTTCATATCCATCGACAGCTAAGAAAGCGCTGAATAGTATAAAGCCGCCGCTTAACACAGCATCGGACATTTTGCCGAGGAATAAGCGGACTTGTTCGGGATAGCGGAAGTGGGAGAGAACTTCGGTAGCAATGGCTAATTTGTACCGATAGGTTTTCATCCTCAATAATGGATCTAAAACGTCGCCTTGGGTGACATGAATCGGCAAGTTTTCGGCGGTGGCTGCTGCTGATAGTTTTTCGGCAAATATGGGCGTTAGCTCGATCGCATCCACGGAATGCCCTAACCTAGCTAAAGGCAAACTATTGCGCCCTGGGCCCGCACCGACATCTAAAATAGGTGCTTTACCCGGTTCACCTAATTCGGCAGCAATGGCGATAACTTTGGCATCGGGATGGCTGCCAAATAAAGGTTCGGGGCGAATATCCGGCCAGCTATGATATTTCTGGGCCATCGATTCGACTTGAATCTTGGTATTGAGAGTAATGCCGCCTGCTAAACCTGTTTGGGAATTGGCGGGAAAGTATGAGACTATGAGATTAGCATGGGGAGAATTTTTGAATCCTTCTACTAAGGCGTTGCCGATTAATGTTCGCAAGTTTTCGGATTGGGCAGCATCGAGGTTTTGTCCGAGAATTTTTAAGAAGTCTGACAGTAATTTAAAATAGTCGTCTAACATCGATGGCAAGCAAGGCAGATAGAATTCTCCCTTGATGCCGATGTTCTTTTTGAGTCTTTCTTTGAGGATTAATTTTAGGCGATTGGAATCAGTCAGCGGCGGGGCACTTTCGGGTGAGTCGCTGACGGGCAATTCGGGGACAGATGCGGCACTGGTAAGGTTTTTAGTCACAATGTTTTTGATGGGATTCGGCAATAAGTGCGATCGCACCTACCATAATTTTATGCTCTTGTACCTGAATTCTCGCGTGCAAGGTTTCTGCGGTATCATCCGGCAAGACAGGCACCGCAGCCTGCATTAAAATCGGCCCGCTGTCTACTTCCAGATGCGCGATGTGCACCGTACATCCCGTGATTTTCACCTTGGCGGCGAGTGCTTGCTCGACGGCGCGAATTCCTGGGAAACTCGGCAGTAAACTGGGGTGAATGTTAATAACTTTGTCTGCAAAAGCATCGAGCAAAACTTTGGTGACGATACGCATCCAACCAGCCATTACTACCCATTCTACATCATAATTTTGGAAAGTTTTAACAATTTTTGTATCTAATTCTTCGCGGCTTTTGCAGTCGCGGTGATTGAGCAAAATCGAAGGAATGCCGTATTTTTCGGCGCGGGCTGCGGCTTTCGCTTCGGGATTATTGTAAATTAATACTGGGATTTGAACATTAAGTTTTTCCTGTTGCATGGCTTCGGCAATTACCTCAAAGTTGCTGCCGCTACCAGAAGCCAAAACTCCTAGTTTTAAGGGCGGATGAGCCGGAGAGGTAGAAGGAAAACTAATCTCAGGAGAAATCAGGCTAGGGAAGGAATTAGCAGATGCTTGATTAAGTGTTGTCATAAATGCCATCAAAAATATTCAATTAGATTCTACAACAACAATATCATCAAAAAACTCTTCCCTAAGAATCGAATAAATTTTCAGATCCCAATATCTGCCTTTCACAAATAGCTGCTGTCGCAAAATTCCTTCCAATTGCATCCCCACTTTTTCCATCACCCTAGCCGAAGCAATATTGTTCACTTCACATCGAGCCGCAATTCGATTCAGCAACATCTCCCGAAAGCCAAATTCAATAACTGCATTGACAGCCTCGCTCATATATCCTTCACCCCAATATCTCCCAGAGAGTGCATAGCCAAGTTCGCCGCGGCTGTGTGTCATGCTCCATTCCACAAATCCGCAAGTACCGATAAATTTTTTCTCGGCTTTGTGGACGATTCCCCAATCTACAAGCTCTCGTTTTTTGTACATTTTTGTAAGTGACTTGAGAAAGTATTTAGTGTCTTCGATGGAGACATGAGTTGACCACATTGTGTATTCTGACACTTCTGGGTTTGAGGCATACTCAAACATATCACTGGCATCGTTTAAGGTGATTTTTCGGAGCAGGAGCCTTTCAGTTTCTATAGTGGGTAAATTCGCTAATATATCGAGAAGTTGCATTGTGACATTGACCTATATAGCTAGTCTAAATCAATTGTATAATTTAGGAGAAGCAAAAAATACTGCCTGTCCGAAGAGAGGCACGAAGCAATCTTAATCTTGGCGATTGCTTCGTGCCTCTCTTCGGACAGTTATGGACGGTTGTACAATTGTACAATTCATTGTGAGATTGACCTAGATTGTGATACCATTTAAAACTAAAAGCTAAAATTTACAAGCGAATGGTTCCGATGAAATCTGGGCGTTTTAACTGGTTGGACAATGAATCGATCGCAGCTTGGACATTTCTAGCCCCAGCTTTACTGTTTTTGGGTACTTTTTTGATTTGCCCGATCGCCTATTTATTTTACCTCAGCTTTACCAGCGGCAGCTTTACCCAGTCGGGAGTGCGTTTGATTGGCTTGAATAACTACTCGCGCCTGCTCACAAACCCGGATTTTTGGCAAATTCTCCAAAACACGCTCTATTTTACTACCGCCACAGTCATTCCCAGTTTAGTCATTCCGTTGGGTTTGGCAGTTTTGCTAAATCGCTCGTTTGCTTGGCGGGGAGCTCTCCGCACCGCTTATTTTATCCCTTCGATTACCTCTTTAGTTGCCGTTGGCTTGGGTTGGCGGTGGTTGTTTCAAACCGATGGCCCGGTGAATGGTATGCTAAGTGCGATCGGCTTAAATCCAATTCCGTGGCTGAGTAGCACAGTTTGGGCAATGCCAGTCATAATTCTGCTCAGTGTTTGGAAACAATTAGGCTTTAATATGGTAGTATTTTTAGCAGGATTGCAAGCAATTCCGGTAAATCGTTACGAAGCAGCAGAATTGGATGGAGCTAATGCTTGGCAACAATTTTGGTACATCACTTTACCCGGTTTGCGGCCGACTTTAATATTTGCTACGGTGACTACAGCTATTTTTACCCTGCGGAGTTTCGAGCAAGTTTACGTCATCACCGGCGGCGGCCCTTTGAACTCTACTAATTTGCTAGTTTATTATATTTACGAGCAAGCTTTTTCACAATTTGATTTTGGCTATGCAGCCGCAGCGGCAACTTTCCTGATGGCGATAGCTTTGATATTAGTTTATGTTCAGCTAAAAGTTTGGGGCGAAGATTCTTAATTAGGTAGGGTAGGATTCTGCGTGGAAATTATAGCAGTAAGGTGCGCATTGCGCACCCTACAAATGGAGGTTCTGCGCTCAGAACTAGAAAATTCAACTTGCAGAACTATTCAATGATATGGAAATAGTAGGCTGCAACCAGAAAATTGATCGCTAACAGCCCCAAAAACCAGGCCGCGCGAAAGGTGTAAGGGAATTTGCCCGTTTTCATCACGGAGTCGGATTTTAATTGGTTCTTTGCTATCTCTGCCATGATTCAAGCTCCTAATTCATATTGTCACTCTATTTACAAATAGCAGAGAGCGTCGCACATGACACAATCCTTTAGTGTTATTTTTTGTAACTAGGACTTGATACCGAGTTGAATTTAGATTGCTTTCAATCGATCGCTCCGGCGTGGTAGGAACTGCGGACGAGAGGCCCCGATCGCACGCGCTCAAACCCCATCTCGCGGGCGATCGACCCAAAACGGTCAAATTCGGCCGGAGTCCAGTATTTGCGCACTGGGAGGTGTTCTAGAGATGGTCTCATGTATTGACCGAGGGTGAGTCGATCGCACTTGGCATCCCGCAAATCGGCCATCGCTTGGACAACCTCGGCCTCCGTTTCCCCGTGCCCCAACATCAAACCGGATTTTGTGGGAATTGTTGGGTCAAATTGCTTAACGATGCGGAGAACGTCGATCGAGCGATCGTACTTAGCCCCCCTCCGCACCGGCCCTTGCAACCGTCGCACCGTCTCAATATTGTGGTTGTAACAAGCCGGTTTCGCCTCCACCACCGTCCGAATCCGTTCTCGCTGCAACTGATCCAGGCCGGAATTCTCGCATGGGGCGGGCACGGGGAGGGCGGGCACGGGGAGGGCGGGCACGGGGGCACCGCCCCTACCTATTCCTCCCCAAAAATCTGGCGTTAGTACCTCAACTTCAGTATCGGGGTTTAAGTGGCGGATTTGGGCGATCGTCAACGCAAACCAACCCGCGCCCCCATCCGGCAAATCGTCCCTCGCTACCGAAGTCAGCACCGCATAGCGCAAACCCAATAACTGCACCGCCTCCGCCACCTTTTGCGGTTCCTCCGGGTCGAGGGGCATCGGAGAATGACCTTTATCTACTTGACAAAAAGCACAAGCACGGGTGCAAGTTGGCCCCATCAACAAAAAAGTCGCCGTTTTTTGGGCGTAGCACTCGCCCCGGTTGGGACATCTCCCCTCCTCACAAATTGTGTGAATTTGCCGCTGTTTGATAATTTTTTGGACTTGGGAAAGTTCGCTAGCTTTGCCAATGGGCCTACGCAGCCAATCCGGCATCGCCTCGATTTCACTCCGCATTTGGGCGGCAGTTGCTTTGACTGTAGGAGTTTGAGGAGTTTTGGGCGACATGACATTAAGTGGCGTTGAGTTAATATACTCGATCGTATCCGAAATCAAAGTCGCTGAACTTGTAGCACTAGCGCGCGAAATCTGAATCGCGCTGAATTTGCAACAAAACAAAACTCGCGCAGAATTCTGGGTAGAATTCTCTTAGAGATATACTAAAGGTTGCAAATCATCAGACCACACGGTTCGCGGCTTGCCTCAGAGACTTCTGTCCTGAGAGCAAAGCGACTTGGGGGACTTTAGTCTCCGTGGTCTTTGATCTATAATCAGTATGCAAGTAAGTAAATCTGTCTACGTGACGAGCTATCCTAGAGGGCGAGAAATTCCGGCCACTTAGTAAACGCATTCAGGCGTCAAACAAAAAGAGCAGGATGAGAAGCGTACCGAACTGGCGAAAGTGATAGACCCAGAAAGCATTTGAAAAGGATAACGTCAGCGCGATTGCAGCATCGAAAGATCGTTGTTTTGAGCGAAAACGAGGCACTTTGACAATGCCTTTGAAGATTGGTTTCTAATCTATTCAAAAATCTCTCAGGCCCCGGCCCTGAGACCGTCAACACTCATTACTGAAGGAGTCAGTCGTGGCTGGTCAAAAAATCTTGGTAATTGATGACAGTAAAGTCATCCGCGTTCGAGTTCGAGAGATGTTACCTCAAGGTAACTTTGAAGTTCTAGAAGCAAAAGACGGTGAAGAAGGACTCAAACTGATCCGCGAAGCCCGACCGAATCTAATTATGTTAGATTTCCTACTGCCCAAAGTCAGTGGTTGGGAAGTGTATCAAAAAGTGCAAGCTCATCCGGTGCTTTGCAAGATACCTTTGGTGATCATGTCGGGGCGCGAAGAAGAGGTGATGGAGAAAATTCCGAAACCCTTCGAGAAGCATTTCTTTGCATTCATCGCCAAACCTTTTGAGAAAAAACAGCTAACCGAAGCCATCAAATCGGCGATGGTACTGGCTAAAAAGAAACCAGTACCCGAAGCCCCAGCCGCCGCTGCTGCACCAGGCTCGGTCGCCGGCGCTGCCGAGATTCAGGCGATGACTCTGAAAATGGCGAAAATGCAAGCGGAAATTGATACACTCAAAAAACAAATGACTCAGGTGATTACGATCATCAAGCAGATGAAAGCGAAATAATTCTGCTGTCTTTTCAAGGCACTTATGTAGAAGCCACTTATGTAGAAGGAAACTTCCACACAGTGCAACTTCTTATTAAGTCTCAATGTGCTCGCTTGTATTCGCTTTTTTTTGCCAAATTTGTTGAGCGTGTGCGATCGCCAACAGCTTGCAATGAGTTTCTCAAAATCCTAGTGATAAAATCAATTGAAAGTTGAAAATTAAACCAGGGAGGAAATCAAGTATTAATCTTAATTCGGATTTTTAATTACAGTTCGTGCCAAGCTCAACTATCAACTCCTCAGTCTCATTTTTTTGGTTAATGACTAACGACTATTCCGATTTTTTGCCTCAACTGCGTGCCTCAACTGAGCAATTATTGAAAAGATTAGACTGCTTCGATCGAGCGCAGGTATTAGCGATCGGAGATTTGACCTTGGACGAGTTTCTTACCGGACAAGTAGAGCGAATTTCCCGCGAAGCACCTGTGCTGATTTTGCGCTACGAGAATACTCGGCAATTACCCGGAGGTGGCGCAAATGCTGTCTACAATTTGGCCAAACTGGGAGGCAAAGTAAAAGTTGCTGGTTTGGTGGGAAAAGACGACCAGGGAAAGGCTTTGTGCGGTATTTTTGAGGCTGCGGGAATTGATACGGCTGGCATTTTAATCGATTCGCAGCGTCCAACTGTCACCAAAACTCGAATTTCTGGGCACGCGCGACAGTCGGTGACTCAGCAAATTGTCCGAGTCGATCGCAAATCTGACGAGTTGCCGGATTTAGACTTGCAGTTGCAATTAGCAGACTACATCCGGCAGCAAATCCCGACAGTAGATGCTGTGGTTTGTTCGGACTACGGCGATGGAGTTTTGACTCGTTTGGCGATCGAATCTGCTGTTGTTCCGGGCAAAACAATTGTAGACGCTCAAACAGATTTGCAGCGATATTCTGGAGCGATGCTGTTTACTCCGAACTTGCCAGAAGCCGAGCAAGCAGTCGGATATTCGATCAAAAATTCTCAAACTTTAATGCAAGCAGGACGTGATTTATTAAGCTTAACTCAAGCTCAAAAAATCCTGATTACTCGTGGCGATGAAGGGATGAGTTTGTTTGAAAGGGTGAATGGCGAAGCAATCAAAAATTCACCCTCCCCAACATCTACTTGCGAAAACGGGGAATTTGCTATTCAACGTTGGGATATTCCCCCTTTTAACAAGACAGATGTATTCGACGTAACCGGTGCTGGAGATACAGTTGTAGCAGCAATGACTTTAGCTTTGTGCGTCGGTGCATCGGGTTGGGAAGCGGCAGTTTTGGGCAATTTAGCTGCTAGTATTGTCGTGCGTCAATTCGGTACGGCGACGACGACAGCAGAGGAAATGAAAGAAGCTTTGAAAACGATGGTTTATGAGTAGTTATTGGTAATTGGTAATTGGTAATTGGTTATTGTTGACTGTTGACTGTTGACTGTTGACTGTTGTTACCAATCACCAATGCCCAATTCCCAATTCCCAATTCCCAATTCCCAATTCCCAATTCCCAATGACTACTGACTACTGACTAATGACTACTTA
>Ga0335395_10001463_pt1 | contig 14840 bp, 13 predicted proteins | sample MAT02_FD_205744 | JGI IMG/M metagenome (GOLD analysis project Ga0335395, IMG submission 205744) | Freshwater microbial communities from Lake Fryxell liftoff mats and glacier meltwater in Antarctica - MAT-02 (spades assembly) (version 2) ...
GAAATGAAGCCTTGCGGATTCTGGCGTTAGGAACTAGCGCTTCTGCTTGTGGAGGGGATGTAAGTCGCTCAGGTAAGATTTCGGTCTTGCTAGACGCTGTTCCCGTTGAGACAAGAAGCCAGCACGCTCGCCGCCGTATCGGTCAGTGTCTGGTAGTTCACTTGGTAATTTCAGGAAAAATTGCCCGTTTTTTTTCGTACACTTTTTGTTATTTACCTCCAGGCAAGCAGCTTTATGGCCGGTGATTACTATGAAATATTAGGCGTTTCTCGCAGCGCAGACAAAGAAGAAATTAAGCGTGCCTTCCGCCGCCTAGCTCGCAAGTTACATCCAGATGTCAACAAAGAATCTGGCGCCGAGGAGCGGTTTAAAGAAATTAACCGCGCCTACGAGGTACTCTCAGATCCTGAAACCCGCGCCCGTTTCGACCGTTGGGGCGAACCAGGCGTGACCGGTGCAGGCGCGCCTTTCCAAGACGTCGGGGACAGCTTTGCTGACATCTTTGAAAGCTTCTTCCAGGGGTTTTCCACGGGCGCGGGCGGCCAACAACAAGGTCGCAGGCGCAGCGGCCCGGTTCGCGGCGACGATTTGCGACTGGATTTGCGGCTGGATTTCCGCGAAGCAGTGTTTGGTGGGGAAAAAGAACTCCGCATCAAGCACCTAGAAACCTGCGAAACTTGCACAGGTACCGGGGCCAAACCGGGAACCAGACCCCAAACCTGCTCGACTTGTACCGGCAGCGGTCAAGTCCGACGGGCTACCCGCACTCCTTTCGGCAGCTTTACTCAAGTTTCAGTTTGCCCCAGTTGCAACGGCACCGGGCAAGTGATTGAGGACAAGTGCGAAACTTGCGGCGGCCGGGGCCAGAAAGAAGTGATGAAAAAGCTGAAAATCACTATTCCGGCTGGGGTTGACAACGGTACTCGCTTGCGCGTTTCCAATGAAGGGGATGCGGGAAAACTGGGCGGGCCGCCGGGGGATCTTTACGTGTTCTTGGCTGTGAATGAAGACCCGCTATTTAAGCGGGAAGGCATTAATGTTAATTCGGAAGTGAAAATTAGTTACTTGCAAGCAATTTTAGGCTGTCGCTTGGAAGTGGAAACTGTAGATGGGCCGACGGAATTGTTGATTCCTACGGGAACTCAGCCTGGTACTGTTCTGACTCTGGAGAAAAAAGGGGTGCCGAAGTTGGGAAATCCTGTCAGTCGCGGCGACCATTTGATTGCGGTGTCTATTGATATTCCGACTAAGGTGACGGCTGAGGAGCGCGAGTTGTTGATGCAGCTTGCTAAGCTGAAGGGCGATCGTACTGGTAAAGGTGGCTTGGAAGGATTTCTGGGCAATTTGTTTCAGAAATAAGCAAATATTTGACACCCAATGGGTGTCAAATTTTCTTGTTTGATGATTTCCTGAGCTTTGTTTTATTCTCTTTTAAAAAAATGTGCGCAATTGCGCACATTTTGCCTAGGAAAAATAATGGCGGGGCATCTAATTTTATTCTCTGTCAAAAAAATGAGACCAATTGGTCTCATTTTGTCCCAGAATAATAATGCGCCGGCAATTTTTAAAATTCTCTCTCAAAAAATTGTGTCCAATTGGACACAATTTGCCCAGGAAGAATAATGCGTCGGTATTGTGCTTTATTCTCTTTTAAAAAAATGAGCGCAATTGCGCTCATTTTGCCAATAAAGAATAATTGTTAGACAATTTGTGGGAGTAGTCCTCAAAAAAATGAGACCAATTGGTCTCAAAAATCGGCGGTAGAATAAAAAACACATTATGAATTCAACCTCGAAAATTGAAAATCCCAAATCCCCAGATGCCAAAATCGATCTGCGGGGGACTCCGTGTCCTTTGAACTTTGTCCGCACTAAACTGCGCTTGGAGCAAATGGCTCCGGGTGCTGTTTTGGAGGTGTGGCTGGATGCTGGGGAGCCGATCGAACAAGTGCCCGACAGTCTGAAAATGGAAGGCTACCAGATTCTCGAAACGCAGTTTGTCGCGGATGAGCCAGATGCGGGCTTTTTTGCGATGAAAGTGCAGCGCCCAGAACATCAGGAAGCAGCATGAGCCTGAATTCATCCTCGATCGTCGGTACTGTAGTGGCTGTTCAGGCTAACTTTTACCGAGTCAGGTTAGATCCAGCAGCCGGGATTCACGAAAATATAGCCCTGGCGGATGCTCCAATTCTGCTGTGTACTCGCCGCACTAGACTGAAAAAAATTAATCAACAGGTGATGGTGGGCGATCGCGTGGTGGTAGACGAACCAGACTGGACTGACAGCCGGGGTGCAATTTCTGAAGTCTTCCCGCGCCAAACAGAACTCAACCGCCCGCCTGTAGCTAATGCCGATCGCATTCTCCTAGTTTTTGCCCTCGCCGAACCCGATTTAGACCCCGCATCATTAACTCGGTTTTTAGTCAAGGCAGAATCTACAGGTTTAGAGGTGAATTTGTGTTTGAACAAATGCGATTTAGTGTCGCCCCAAGAGTTGGAACAGTGGCGCGATCGGCTTTCAAGCTGGGGCTACGAACCAATGTTTATTAGTGTTCGTAGCGGATTAGGAGTACAGGAAGCTGTGGCTACTTTACAAAATACAATTTATGTCAAAAAAGAAGTTTCCCAGCCTTTATCGGACAAAATAGATAGTTTTACGTTGCCTTTTGAGGATAACTCCCCACAGGCAAATTCAGTATATCCGTTAGATGCGTTAAATTCCGTACAAAATCCGTTGCCGAACTTGCTTGAGGGCCACATCTCAGACAAAATAACGATAATTTGCGGCCCCTCTGGAGTGGGCAAGTCCAGCTTGATCAACCAACTAATTCCGGCGCTTAACCTGCGAGTTAACGCTGTTTCTGGCAAACTCGGCCGCGGACGCCACACGACTCGCCACGTCGAACTATTTGAACTCCCTGGCGGGGGACTGTTGGCAGATACTCCGGGCTTTAATCAGCCGGCTCTAGAATGCGATCCGTCCGAGTTAGCTGAATATTTCCCAGAAGCGCGTCAGAGGCTGGCTGTGGGTAGCTGCCAGTTTAGCGACTGTTCGCACCGAGAAGAGCCTAACTGTGTGGTGCGGGGATCTTGGGAACGCTACCAGTATTACTTGAATTTTCTCGAAGAGGCGATCGTCCGCCAACAAGCTTTGCAAAACTCCAGCAGCGCCGAATCGAGTTTGAAGCAGCAAACCAAGTCGGATGGTACGCAGCAGTACGAACCGAAACTGCTAACTAAAAAATATCGCCGCTCTTCGCGCCGCCTGCAACACCAGTCGCTGCAAGATATGTGTCAAGAAGATTTAGAGGAATTCTGAGGAGGTAGCCGCCCCCTCGTCGCCCGCTAAAAAAGCCCCAAATAGTACCAAGACTTACCCAGCAACCGGATTTGATAGAGTAATATCACGGGCGATCGACTACCATAGCAAAAACCGTTCGTAGTGCGGACTTTAGTCCGCAACTTGGAGCGGACTAAAGTCCGCACTACGAACCAATCGCGAGATGGGTCGATCGACCGGACACGAGATAAGATACTTCTTTGCGGCCCAACACCTCGCTAGCAAGACCCGGTTTCTTTAATCGCGAGAGGGTAAGTCCCAGAGTACATTAATAGCTAAAATTAAATGGCCGAGAATTTGTTAAAAAAATTAGAACAGAAGCAAAAGTTAGCGGGTACTGCAGGAGCAACAATATTGTGAATATTCAAGAACTGTTTCAAAAAGGCGGCCCCGCCATGTGGCCCCTGTTGGTGTTATCGATTCTATCTTTGAGTACAATTATCGAACGCTTGTGGTTCTGGGCGAGCCTCCTGAGCAAAGAAAAGCAGATAGTTAACCGCATTCTTGAAGCGGCCCGCAGCGATTGGGGGGCGGCTAATGAGATGGCCAGACAAGCTAACCGACAGCCGATAGGGCGATTTCTATCTGCACCCCTGCGCCTGTACAATCCTGAACCAGACTTATTTCGACTCGCACTCGAAGCCGCAGCCGATGAAGAGTTGGCTTCGATGCGTCGCGGCGACAAAATCTTAGAAGCTACGATCGCTCTGGCTCCTTTGCTGGGCTTGCTGGGAACAGTTTTGGGCTTGATTAACTCGCTCAGTTCCATCCGTCTGGGCGACATCGGTACGGCGGCCACGAGTGGCGTGACTTTGGGGATTGGCGAGGCGCTGATCACTACTGCTTCTGGGATGGTAGTAGCAATTTTTACCTTGGTGTTTTATCGGATATTTCAAGCTTTTTTGTTCAACCAGGCAAAAATATTTCGCCGAGCCGGAAATGAACTGGAATTGCTTTACAGGCAATACTGGCCGGTGGCTAATGCTAAAGGTCGATCGCCCGGTGCGGAATACAGTAATTCTTCCTTTGGTGCGGATGGTTTGAACAGGCGTTCTCTGAATTCTCAAGAATCGGGAGAACGGAACCGGGAGCCAAAATTGAAAGGTTCCGATCATGCTGAAGATACACTTTCTAATAATTAGAACGATGGAGAACTAATGAAGATTAACTTAGATACTCCTGCTGAAGAGGCTCGGATTGAACTGGTGCCTTTAATTGATGTGATATTTTGCATTTTGACGTTTTTTTTGCTGGCGGCTTTGCAACTAACTCGCCAGCAAGCGATTAATGTCGATTTGCCGAAGGCGAAGACGGGACAAACGCAGATGCGAGAGATGCTGATTGTCAGCATTGACGATTTCGGGCAAACTTATATCGACCAATTGCCTGTTAATTACCAACAGCTCGATCGAGTTTTAAAGAGTTTCAACACCACAAATCCTACGGGATTGACGGTTTTGTACGCCCCTCAAAATGCTAGATACGCCAAAGTGGTAGAGGTTTTAGACAAATTACGAGAGGTAGGGGGCGATCGAGTTGCCCTGGCAACTCTTCCTAGTTCGGCTGCTTCCCCGCAGCCAAATCCGTCGTTTCCCAATTCTGGCATTCCTGCGGCACCTTCGGGCAATATCGGTCAACCGCTGCCCTCTCCTGTGGATCCGGGGCAGCAGCAGTTCAATCCCAATCAGTTTCAATCCCCTCTCCCAGCTCCGGGGCAGCAGCAGTTTAATCCCAATCAGTTTCAATCCCCTCTGCCAGCTCCACAGCAGCCTAGCGACTCTGGAGTCGATCGGGGCATTGCTCCTGTTTCGCCTGCACCCACTGCTCCCAATTCCATGCCTGGAGCGGCCGCTCCACCGCAGAATGTCGGGCCCTCGAATTAGTCATTAGTCATTAGTCATTGGTCATTGGTCATTAGTCATTAGTCATCTTGCCCTGAGCGAAGTCGAAGGGTAGTCATCTTGCCCTGAGCGAAGTCGAAGGGTGGTCATTAGTCATTAGTCATCAGGAAGAGGGAAGAGGGAAGAAAGAAGAAGGAAGAGGGCTATAACGGCTTAGCGAGCGGGTAAAAAGAACGAAGAAGAAAAAAGAGATATAGCAGTTCTCACTCTCGATGAGGTATTGATCCCTCAATCCCTCAATCCCTCAATCGCCCAATCCCCCAATCTCAACTCTAAAACTTGTACGCTCGCGAAGCCGAAGTATCTAAAATCTAAAATCTCAACTCCTCACCTTTTTGAAAAAGGCTATAAATAGAAATTCTCCCACTCTCCCGCTCTCCCCATCTCCCCATCTCCCCATCTCCCCATCTCCCGGAGAGAAGCTTCGCCCGATTTGGTATAAAGCGCTTCAATTATTTTGGTTCGTACTGAGCCTTTTTTCTCTTCGTAAGTAGATAGAGTTATATATGCCTGCAGAAGGAACTTTTGCAGAAACTTCGCGTTCTATATTGTTAAGTTATTTCCTGGGATAGAGGGGAATTTTGTCAAATGATTGTTACCTTTTGTAATATATACTAAAGCGAGATGAGCCCGGAGGGCATCCTGAAACCCACGGTCGATCGCTGAAAAAGTTACAAATTGGGTCGATCCAGGTTTTGACTTTCAAGTCACCTTTACTTACAGAGGAGTCTTTCACCATGAGCCAGCCAGCAGAATTGTCTTTGGAGCAACAATTTAGCCTGTGTTCCTTCAAAACACAGGTAAGTGACATGAGTCGCGAACAAGCTCAGGAGTTTTTGGTCAAGCTTTACGAGCAAATGATGTTGCGGGAAACTATGTACCGTCATTTTCTCAAACACCATTGGGGTTTAGAACCTAACCCTGGTGTTGAGTAACACAGTCGCAGTAGGCGACCTCCGTCTCTTACTCTGTTCCCTCAGATGGAAAGGAGTTGGGGGTGATGGGGCGTCACTCTTTGAGCAAAATGTAGAAACCGGGCCTATGCAGAAAGTATCTGCACGGACTCATGGTAGATCGGGAAAATTTCACTGTTTATTTTTTGATTCCCATCAATTTGGGGAGTCGATCCGAGCAATCTGTCGATCGACACCACAGGATACCGCAAAAATAATTTATTGCGTTTGGACTAGAAAAGTTGATGGTTAATAATCAAGCGTTAATTTTTTAACCCCTTCAAAAATTTAACCAATTAAATATATTTGTCTGTAGTTGCAGCGGATGAGGTTTGACAACAATGGTGCTAGTCGGACATTTGAGCGCGACTTCCGACTAGCAAGACTTTGAATTTTCAAATCAAACACTAGAACTCGTAACTGCTGACTCTTTGATATACTCACCGCCTTTTCATGTGCGGTGATTGTTGAAACGACCTTGGGTGATGCCACCTAACCGCAGTTTGACTCTCCCTCGATTTCCACAGGCGAGTCGTGGCAATGCCGTATCCCGACTTTTTAGACAGTCTAGTAAAAAGCCATCCTCAAAGGACGGGGTTTTAGACCCAATTTTTTGATCGAGAGTTATTCTGACTGACGTTCCAGAGTCGCCTCCATTGTACTGGTCAAATAATGACCAGACATAAGGCCACTAGATTGATAGTAGCGATTGTCATCAAGGCGGTGAAGGGTATCAAAGCCCGTCCGCCGCTGGCGTTCGTCTCCCAGTACCCAGTAACGCTGGACGATCGACTGTGGAGCGATCCAACCTTCGCCCTCGACGCGGCCGAGTTCGCTGTGTTGGAGTACAAAAGTGTACTGCCGTTCATCGCTGTTGAGGTGTCCTCGGTAATTCAAAATAATCTCTTCACGATCGCCTCCAGGAAAAATGAGCTTCGTCACCATATTGAACCAATCTGTTCGGTTCCAGCTCACTAAAGTTTTGCCCTTAACCGTAATTGGCACGCCATTGCGCTCAATCCAACTTCCTTCGAGCGTCCATTGGCCAGATTCCATTAAAAACGTGTGAGCCACAGTGCTGTTCCTATGCTGTTCCTGCTGGCTACAATACGGGTGCAACAACGCACAGCCGTTGTCCCTCAGACTATATGCTATCACGCCCAACCGTGCCAACAAGAGTTAATTTCCCCTAAAAGTACCGGTGCCCGGGCACCAGTCACTTGAGGCAGATTGCCGGGAATTCCCCGAACCCGCCATGCGGCTAAAACCGCGAAAGCGATCGCCTCTTTAAAATCTACACTCAAGCCTGCCTCAGAAGTAGTCAACACTTGGACTGGATGCAATTGAGATTGCAATCGGCGTTTTAAGTAGAGATTGTGGCTACCGCCCCCACACAGTAAAACTCGATCGGGCATTGCCGGCAAAAAAGTTTGGTAACTGCGAACGATCGAAGCCACAGTCAGTTCTGTCAAAGTAGCTAGCACATCAGCAGGACTGAGATTGTAAGCGGATGCCTCTAGCAAACAACAGTTAAAATAGTCTACACCAAATAACTCTCGCCCTGTAGATTTGGGCGGTGCTTGGACGAAAAAATCTTGCTGCAGCCAATCCTCGACTAAAGCTTGACAGGGAGTGCCGGTTGCCGCCCACTCTCCACCTGAGTCGATCGTCAAAGAGCCGCCAGAAAAGTGTACCGCTGCCAAATCTAACAGCGAATTAGCCGGCCCTGTATCCCAACCCAAGATACCATCTCCCAGATCGGAAATTTTTGACTCGTGGTTGTTTTCCCTATTTTCCCTGGCTGGGAGATAGGCAACATTGCCAATTCCCCCCAAATTTTGGATGCAGAGACTGCGGTTGGGTTCTGCCAGCAGGCAGGCATCAACTATGGGGACTAAGGGTGCTCCTTGACCTCCTGCTGCAATGTCTGCCGATCGAAAATTGCTCACAGTAGTAATGCCTGTCAATTCGGCAATTAACGCGCCCCGCCCGAGTTGCAAGCTGTAGCCCATGAAACCATCTGCGAGATTTTTCTCTCCTGTCCCTGGCGGTCGGTGGTAGACGGTTTGACCGTGAGAGCCGATTAATTCTGCATTATCATATTCTGCTTGAATTGTCAAGGCCGCGCTGGCAAATTCTCGGGCAATGGCATCATCTAATTGGGCGAGTTCAGCCATTGACAAAGCCGAGCCGCTGCAAACCGAGAGAATTTGCGATCGTAAATTAGCAGGATAAGGGAAAGTCTGACCTGCTACCAACTTTACTTTTAAGTCTGTTTGGGAACCGACCACATCCACCAAAGCAGCATCTATACCATCAACTGACGTGCCGCTGATCAAACCGATAACGCGAACCATTCGATTTTAGATTTTAGATTTTAGATTTTAGATTTTAGATTTTTAGATTTTTAGATTTTTAGATTTTTAGATAGTATGGGACGCACTCCCGACAAAGAAACGGGGTTTTTTACCCGGATTGCGGATTATAGTCAAGGATTTTCATCCATCAAACCGAGTTTCTGTGCCCCGGTTTGTGCAGGAGTGTTAGATTTTTAGGTCGGGAGATTTTTAGATTTAGAGATGGGGAGATTTTTAGATAGTGGGGTGCGCGAGGGCGCGAGGGCGCGATCGCCCGAGGATATTATTTGAGGTCGATCGTCACGATCACCACAGTAATATTATCGCGTCCCCCTTTATCCTTAGCTGCTTCAATCAAAGCAGTTGCAGCACCCTCGCCGGCGCGAATCGACTTCAGAGGCGAAGCAATCAAAGGATCGGAAAGCTCCTCAGTCAAGCCGTCACTGCACAGCAGCAAGCGATCCCCGGGCTTTACTTCCACCGGCAGAATATCTATCTCCTCCAAATCATCGCGTCCCAAACACTGGGACAAAACGTGACGCCAAGGATGGTGGCGAGCCTGATCCGGAGTCAAAGCCTTTCTTTTGACAGCCTGAGCCACCCAAGTCTGGTCTTCAGTAATCTGCTCCAAGTGAGGCCCGTGCAGCCGGTACAAGCGAGAGTCCCCGATATTAGCGCACCAAGGCCTGCCCTCATCCCTAAAGATCAGAACCACAGCCGTAGTCCCCATATCACCACGTTCGGGATGTTCTAGCTGATCCGTCAAAATTGCTTGATTGGCGATTAAAAAAGCCTTTTCCAACAACTGCACAGAATCCTCGGGCCCTTCCCAATGTTCGAGCAAATAAGATTGAATGGCCCCAGTCGCTATCCGGCTGGCTTCTTGACCTCCGGCGTGTCCTCCCATTCCGTCTGCCACTATGAAAAATCGCCCGTCAGGATCTATGTAGTACGAATCCTGATTTACGGAACGAACTAGCCCTGTGTCTGTCTTACCTGCGAAAGAGCGTTTCATAGATTAGTGAATGGACTCATCGAAATTAAAAGCTTGGTTTAACTGGTGCAGTTTTTTTTGACAGAACTTAAATCGCGAACGAAACTTAAAATTGCTGCTGCCCGCGATCGCCCGTTTTGAAAAAAATGCACTTCCTTGACCTCATATTGTAGATCGTCTGGTGCAAATCGCCTCTTAAATTTTCCGGTAAATCAAGCGGCCTGACGCAGCGCCTGCCAAAAACCACTGGATTTGGGCAAAAAATCAGAGGATGGGCTGGCGAGAAATCGAGGAAGCAACGGTATTTTTAGGCTCAAAGCAGGTAAGGATCGAAAATTTAATAAATTAAGCACCTCCTACAGTCTTCTCTCCTATAAGTTGCGAGATCAAAGGAGGCAGAGCCTCCGGATCTGCATTACCAGGCAGAGCCTGGTAACGATAAAATATGTCAGCCAAAACATAACATCCGAACATCCGAGGCTAAGTTTTGGCTGGCGAGAAATCTCAAACCAGAAATTTCTGGTTTCAAATTGCGCGCTATTGTGACATTCTATCGGCGCGATCGATCCGTTTGAACAAACGCAGCAGAGCCAACCCCGTACCAGCAGCCAGCACAGCCACAGCCACAGCCGGCCAAACTTGATTGCTGACAAACAAAATTGTCGCCGACAAAGTAAAAGCACTCATCATCAGAGTATAATTCGTGCTCATTTGAACGCTGGTCATGCGGCGGAGCAATCGCTCTGTTTCGGCAGAACGGACGCGAATCCGTAAATCTCCCTGTTCTAGTTTATCAATAGTCTCCTCAATCCGGCGGGGCAAGCCCAAGGCAGTCGAGCTCACCTGAGCCGCCTGACGGCCGATTTCGTTAAAAATGCTGCTACTTGCATCAGAACCATTTCCATTAGTCATAAGCTGCATGGCAAAAGGTTGTGCCACCTCCATAAAGTTGAACTCGGGATCTAAACCCCTGCCTACCCCTTCGATAGTAGAAAAAGCTCGCATTACAAAAGTAAAGGTAGCTGGGAACCGAAAAGGTTGGTTGTAGGCAATATCGTAAAGGTCGTCAGTAATCGCGCTCACGGACTGATTTTCAAAAGGCTTGTCCATGAAGTTATCCAGCATATACTGGATCGATCGGCGCACCGGACTCATATCACCCGTAGGAACCAAAGCGCCCAAATTGATCAGAGAATCCATAATCCGCTGTCCATCCTTGGAAGCAATGCCGTAGAGAGTCTCCATCAGTCCTTCGCGGACGTTGGACTGGATTTGCCCCATCATGCCAAAATCGTAGAAAATCAGAACTCCGTCAGCACTAACAGCGAGATTGCCTGGGTGTGGATCAGCGTGGAAAAAGCCATCATTGAGCAACTGCCGCAAATAAGCTTTCGCGCCCAACTGAGCGATTAATTTACGATCGATACCCGCAGCTTCGAGAGCTTCGTAGTGGCTGATTTTAATCCCCGGCAGGTATTCCAAAGTCAGCACTCGGGGAGCCGCGTACCGCCAATAAACCCGCGGCACCATCACCCAGTCGCAGTTGCTAAAATTGCGGCGAAAAGTATCAGCATTGCGGCCTTCATGGATATAGTCAATTTCCAGCCAGAGAATGCGACAGCATTCCTCATAAATCCCCATCCAATCTCGGCCTTGTCCCCACTTAGGATGATTTTGAAAGTAACGAGCAATTCCTTTAAGAATTTGCAAATCTATTTCAAACAGCTTCCGCAGTCCAGGGCGCTGCACCTTGACTACGACTTCCTGGCCAGAGTGAAGTTGAGCTTTGTGTACCTGACCCAAACTGGCAGCGGCCAGGGGCACGGGGTCAAAGCTGCGGTAGAGTTCTTGAACTGTTTTGCCCAAATCTTGCTCGACAATTACCTCTAACTTTTCGTAGCTAAAAGCAGGCACTTTATCTTGCAGTTTAGAAAGTTCTTCGACAAACTCTGCGGGGAACAAGTCGGCGCGGGTGGAAAATAATTGGCCGACTTTAATGAAAGTGGGGCCTAAATCCAATAGTGTTTCTCGAACCCAGATTGCTTGAAAGCGCCGTCTGGCGACTTTTTTTTCTTCTGTGACGCCTCCCCAGTAGCTCCAGTTTTTGCTGTCGAACCACAGCGAAGCCAGCCAGAGCAGGACAAAGGCCCAAATGTCGAAGAAGCGTCGCTGCCGGGAGTATTTATCGCGATTCCAGCGATAAGCTTTACTTTTGTAGGATTTATTAGCAGTTTTTGGCTCATCGGCCTCGCCAGTGCGCTTGGGGGGGCGCTGGCGATTAACAGAGTCATTAAGGAGAGCAGACACTTGGGTTCCCAAATTGCTTATTTTATGTTGTTGCTTTGATGGCAGGTTGGAGCGCAGGAGCGCGTTGTCTTGCGCTCGCGTGGTGGTAAATAGTGGTTCGATCGCCCTTTTTTAAGGCAAACTGCTGCGGTAGCGCTGCAATTGCGATCGCACCAAAGCAACTTCGGCGCGTAGTTCGTCAATAGTCACTTGCAGATCAGCAGGATGGATGTCTTGAATGGTAGTGCTGGTGCTTGCAGTACCGGTTCTGGTTTGCATCGCTTCCTCGGCCGATCGATTAGCGCGTTCCACAACTCGATCGGTAAACTGGCGCAGGCGTTCTCTTTGTTCCGCGTCAAATTTGCCGAGTTGAGAAAAAGCGTTCGTTGCTGCGCTTTCTAATTGCTCGTATAGTGCTTCAGCAACTGCTCTGCCTACAAAAAAAGCATGAACTGGGGGTTTACTCATAAAAAAATCTCTGTGCGCTTCCGCAACAAATTATAACTTGCTTATCCTCGATGGTGCTTCCAAAGAAAGAAAGATTTTGGGAATTGATGCAGGACAATATCTCTGCCTATAGACAAACAAATTTTTTCGATCTGGCGATCGACTGACACTCCAGTCATCCGGGATGCGACCTCTACCATCGATTTAATTTTCCGAACCCTGGTTGCTAACTACTTTTTCAACCGCGTAGATGTGGCAGCCGCAACAGGAAACATCACATAATTTGTGTACCCGTGCCTATATCTTAACATAATTCCTAAAAAATATCAAAGGTTTATACATTTTTTTTCTAAAGGCATTTCGATCGCAGGTGGCATAGGAAATATGCAGTCGAGTCAAACCGAGGTTGTGGGGATTGGCCAATTCCGAAAGCAGGTTTTGCGGTTTGGTGCTTTGCCTCCAAAAACGTTATTTTCTAGAAACAATCGATCGATATTTACTGATTCATCAAAGCAAATAGTCGTCCGCAACTTTAACCAACAAAAACAATACACCTGTGGCACTCACTCACAAATCCTCTAAAATCATCTGCGTTTATCCGCGTTGCATCTGCCTTGAATCTGCGGTTTATGTATTAAAAGCCAGAACTTATGCAGCTCAAGTCTCAGACTAATTTGTCGCAGGTTCTGGGAAAGGCAAAGTAGTTTCTGCAGCAGGAGGCCGCGAGTAAGGAGCGATCGAACTATCGGAATTCGTATCACTTTGGCTGGGTATTGGCGGTGCTGGTGACGCTACTGATGGCGGCGACACAATTTCAGGACTAGGCACCGCAGGCGGGGCGGGTGCGGGGGGCGAGTAGCTGGGCGGTTCCGGCGGTAGGGGCGCAACTTCCGGTATCGGTTCGGGCGCTGGTTGGGGTGCTAGCTCGATTTGGGTTTGGGGCTCGGAAGGCGGCGCTTCGGGCTCGGGCGTGGGGGATATTGAAGGCTCCGGTTCTGGCTCTGGGGCGGGAGTTTCGGGGCTTGGCAACTCTGAATCTGGGGTGCTAGCTGCTTCGGGATCGATCGATTCGGGAAGGTTGCTGCTGTCTGAGGTGGGTTTGGGGAGCTTGTTAAGTTCGATCGGGTAGAGAGGGCTGCTTTCGACAGAGGGCTGTGCGAACATCGGCCCTGACGAATCGCGGGATTTGAGCAAATCTTCGAGAGATGGGAAGGATTGAGTTGTGGATCTGTTGCTGCTGAGAATGGTGCTGTTGTAGCGCCATGCTAGGTCAAAACCCATCCAGCCTGCAATGACAGCCGTTATGACAAACGCCAGCAAAGTCAAGGAAGGTGGGGGAGGTGCGGGCAATTGCAGGCTTTGCTTGTCTTTTTTTTCTGCTGGTACTCTCTCTGTGTCTTGCAGCATGGTAAGCCAATTTTCCACTGTCTGGGGGCGCTTTTGGGGGTCGGTTTCGAGTCCCTGAAGGATTGCTCGCTCGATGGCGGGGCTGAGGTTGGGCTGAAATTGCCGCAAAGAAGCTAGGGGAATTCGATCGCGTAGGGGGGCTGCTACGGGCGGCACGCCGGAGAGCAAGTAGTAAAAGGTGGCGGCGATCGCGTAGATGTCTGTGGCCGGTGTACATTTACCGTCATGGAGGTATTGTTCGATCGGCGCGTACCCAGGGGACAGCAAGTTAATCTGGGCGTGTTTGGTGCCGGCGGTAAAGTCGCGGGCAATGCCAAAATCTATCAACATTACGACGTGAGAATCGGCTCGCCGGATCAAATTTTCGGGCTTGATGTCTCGGTGCAGCAATCCGCTGTGGTGAACTGTACTTAAGGCTGAGGCTATTTGCCGAATATAGTGCAGCGCCTGGGCTTCTGACAACGGTTGATCCGCTTCGACTATGTGGGCGAGAGTTTCGCCGGGAATGTAGTCCATCGCGATAAAAGACTGTCCGGCTTCTTCAAAAAAGTCGATTACTCTGACGATGTTGGAATGCTGGCACCGGGACAGGCGTTGGGCTTCGGCAATAAACTGCTGTTGAAATTGAGCTGATGCTGGGTGTTGGCGCAGACTTTCGTTGAGGGTTTTGAGTACGACGGTTTGGTTTAAATGGGTATGGATGGCTCGGTAAGTGATACCGAACCCTCCTATGCCTAAAGTCGCGTTAACTCTGTATTTGCCTTGTTGCAGGACTGTTGCTGGCGCTAAGTTCATCTTTTGTTGATGCCGTTTCCCAAACTATGCTACCGCTTTTGGGGGATTTCGCAGAGTTTAGGTCGCAGGGGGCGATCTGCGCCCTTGTTTTAGCTGGAACTCTGCAACCTCTTTAATCTTTGCATCCCCACATTCGATCTGTAGTAGGTCTTGTGAAACTTAACGCCCCACTTTGCCAATAAAAATCCCGCTCTTGTGGAACGGGAAAGCCATCAGGGTGCATCTATATCACATCAGTATAACTCCTGGGGGGTATAACCCCTCTTTGCTTTATCAAATCTTTACGACTCGCAGGCTTATATAAAGATTTAGGTTTTTATTTGACTTATAGGCACTGTTATGATATGGAAGTGCGTCATATT
>Ga0335395_10001468_pt1 | contig 14806 bp, 13 predicted proteins | sample MAT02_FD_205744 | JGI IMG/M metagenome (GOLD analysis project Ga0335395, IMG submission 205744) | Freshwater microbial communities from Lake Fryxell liftoff mats and glacier meltwater in Antarctica - MAT-02 (spades assembly) (version 2) ...
GCTGCACCACCAGCGCCAGCGGGTTGCGCGCGGTGCCGCGCTCGATTTGGGCGGTGAACGGCTGGCCATTGCAGCTGCCGGTGATGCACACGTCGTTGATTCGCGACGGGCTGGTGATGGTGTAACGCTGGCCGTCCACCGTGACTGTGGCCACACCAATCTCGCCCACCTCTTCCAATACCTTCACTTCGCTGTAGCCGTGCTCGCCAGCGGTGTCCAAGGTGATCACGCCGTAACCATGGCCCACCTTCACGCCGTAGCCGGGCAGCTGGCCAGAAATGCCTGCGGCACGCTCGCGCGACTTGCGGCGCACGAAGGTGGCGAGTGCCACCAGAAAGCGCGGGTCGTCGTGCGGCACATCCTCAGCCCTAAATCCGTTGGCGTAGTGCTCGGCGATGAAGCCTGTGTTGAAAGCGCCGGAAACAAACTGGGGGTGCGCCAGCAGCGCCGCCTGGAACGGGATGTTGCTGCTGATGCCGCGGATCACGAAACCGTTGAGCGCCTCGCGCATTTTCGCGATCGCCTCCCCACGGTCTTTGCCGTGCACGATGAGCTTGGCGATCATCGAGTCGTAGTACATCGGAATCTCGCCACCGTCGACCACGCCGGTGTCGACCCGCACGCCATAGAGGTGTGCGGTGTCGCCCTGAAACATGGTCTGCTCCGGCGGCGCGAAGCGCACCAGCCGCCCGGTGGAGGGAAGAAAGTTGCGAAACGGGTCTTCCGCGTTGATGCGGCACTCGATGGCCCAGCCTTCGCGCTTCACTTCGGCCTGTGTCAGCGGCAGCGCCTCACCGGCGGCCACGCGGATCATCAGCTCGACCAGATCGAGCCCGGTGATGCACTCGGTGACCGGGTGTTCCACTTGCAGACGGGTGTTCATCTCCAGGAAGTAAAAATCCTGGTCTTTGCCGACCACAAATTCCACCGTGCCCGCGCTCTGGTACTGCACCGCCTTGGCCAGCGCCACCGCCTGCTCGCCCATGGCTTTGCGGGTGGCGTCGGAGATGAAGGGCGACGGCGCTTCTTCAATCACCTTTTGGTGCCGACGCTGAATCGAGCACTCGCGCTCGTTGAGGTAGATCACGTTGCCCTGGCTGTCGCCCAGCACCTGAATCTCGATGTGGCGCGGCTCCAGCACGTATTTCTCGATGAACACGCGGTCGTCACCAAAGCTGTTGCGCGCTTCGTTGCGGCAGCTGGCGAAACCCTCCAGCGCCTCTTTGTCGTTGGCCGCCACACGCAACCCTTTGCCGCCGCCGCCAGCCGAGGCCTTGATCATCACCGGGTAGCCGATGTCCCGTGCAATCTCCACCGCACGCTCGGCCGATTCGATGGCGTCATTCCAGCCCGGGATGGTGTTCACCTGCGCTGCCAGCGCCAGTTTTTTGGACGCGATCTTGTCGCCCATGGCCGCGATCGAATGCGCCTTGGGGCCAATGAACGCAATGCCTTCGTCTTCGCAGCGCTTGGCGAAGGCTTCGTTCTCGCTCAGGAAGCCGTAGCCGGGGTGGATGGCCTGTGCGCCAGTCTGCTTGGCGGCTGCGATGATTTTCTCGACCACCAAATACGACTCGCGCGACGGCGCTGGGCCGAGCAGCACCGCCTCGTCGGCCAGGCGCACATGGCGCGCGTCTTTGTCGGCTTCGGAATACACCGCCACGGTTTTGATGCCCATCTTGCGGGCGGTGGCGATGACGCGGCAGGCGATCTCGCCTCGGTTGGCGATCAGAATTTTGGTGAACATGGGATCTCTCTTTTCCTTGACTTGATAGATTGATATCATTCAATCATGCTAAAAACTCAGACATCTCCACCCAAGCAGGTTCTGCTGCGTCTGCCTGAAGACCTGGCCGCCCAACTGGCGCGGGCTGTGCCACCAAGACAGCGCAACCGGTACATCGTTGACCTGTTGACGCAAGACTTGCTGTCCAAGCAAGAGGCGCAGCGACACATGCTGGCTGAGGCAGCCGCCCGGATGAACGAACTAGAAAACCAGTACCCCGAACTCGCACGGGAGTCGGAAGAATGGGTGAATGCAGAATTGACCGATTCCGTTGATGTGTGGGATCCCGACTTTGACCGTGAAGCTTTTGAGCGCGAGTGGGCCGAAACGCAAGCCACCAAAGGCCAGTCCAAAGCCGCTAAATGAGCAAGAACGTGGCGAGGGGCGATGTGTTTTGGGTTGCACTCGACCCTGTTCAAGGCGCTGAGCTGGCGAAAACCCGGCCTTGCGTCGTGGTGTCTTCCACCGAAGTGAATGCCGTGCGGCGCACCGTGGTGGTCGTCCCACTGACCAGCACAACAGCCCCGCCCAATTGGCCGCTGCTGATTGAGCTGCCCACATTCACCCCAAAAACCCGTGCTCGAATTGAGCAAATCCGCGCTGTGGACAAAAGCCGTTTGCGCGCGCGCATCGCCGCCATGGACCAGGAGGCCTTGGCCCTGATTGAGGAAGCGATGGCGCTGGTGCTGGGCATCAGACACTGACACAACGAGGCCCGGCAACATAGCGGGTAAAAATGCACCAGTACATACCTCAAGGTTTGCTCGCGGCGGGACACAGGCGCAGGAATATCGGGAATGGAAAATTGCCATCGCCACGCCTTACAGCGGAATGTTCCCATGCTTGCGCCACGGGTTCTCGATCTTCTTGTCTTTGAGCATGACCAGCGAGCGGCAGATTCGCTTGCGGGTTTCGTGCGGCAGGATCACGTCGTCGATATAGCCGCGCGCGCTGGCCACAAACGGGTTGGCGAAGCGGGCCTTGTATTCGGCTTCCTTGGCCGCGAGTTTTTCGGGGTCGCCCTTGTCTTCGCGAAAGATGATTTCCACCGCACCCTTGGCGCCCATCACCGCGATTTCGGCGTTGGGCCAAGCGAAGTTGACATCACCACGCAAATGCTTGGATGCCATCACGTCGTAGGCGCCGCCGTAGGCTTTGCGTGTGATCACGGTGATTTTGGGTACGGTGCACTCGGCGTAGGCGTAGAGCAATTTGGCCCCGTGTTTGATGATGCCGCCGAACTCCTGCGAGGTGCCAGGCATGAAGCCGGGCACGTCAACAAAGGTGATGACCGGGATGTTGAACGCATCGCAAAAACGAACAAAGCGCGCTGCCTTGATGCTGGACTTGATGTCCAGACAACCGGCCAGCACCAGCGGCTGGTTCGCCACGATGCCCACCGTCTGCCCGTCCATGCGGGCGAAACCAATCAGGATGTTCTTGGCGTACTCGGGCTGCAACTCAAAGAAGTCGCCATCGTCGACCGTCTTGACGATCAGCTCCTTCATGTCGTAGGGCTTGTTCGGATTCTCGGGCACCAAGCTGTCCAGGCTCAGCTCCATGCGGCTGATCGGGTCGCCACTGGGGCGCACGGGGGCCTTTTCGCGGTTGGAGAGCGGCAGGTAGTTGTAGAGACGGCGCAGCATCAGCAACGCCTCGACATCGTTCTCGAACGCCAGATCGGCCACACCGCTCTTGGTGGTGTGGGTGATGGCGCCGCCCAGTTCTTCGGCGGTCACACTTTCGTGCGTCACCGTCTTCACCACCTCGGGGCCGGTGACGAACATGTAGCTGCTGTCCTTCACCATGAAGATGAAGTCGGTCATGGCAGGCGAGTAGACCGCGCCGCCAGCGCAGGGACCCATGATCATGCTGATTTGCGGCACCACACCGCTGGCCATCGCGTTGCGCTGGAACACCTCGGCGTAGCCACCAAGCGAGGCCACGCCTTCCTGAATGCGAGCGCCGCCCGAATCGTTGAGGCCGATCACGGGTGCGCCGACTTTCATCGCCTGGTCCATCACCTTGCAGATCTTCTCGGCATGGGCCTCGGACAACGCGCCGCCAAACACGGTGAAGTCCTGGCTGTAAACGAACACCAAGCGGCCGTTGATCATTCCGTAGCCGGTGACCACGCCATCGCCAGGGATCTTGTTGTCTTGCATGCCGAAGTCGGTACAGCGGTGCTCAACAAACATGTCCCATTCTTCGAAGGTGCCCTCATCAAGCAACACTTCGAGCCGCTCACGTGCGGTGAGCTTGCCCTTGGCGTGCTGCGCGTCGATGCGCTTTTGCCCACCGCCCAGCCGGGCAGCAGCGCGCTTGTTTTCGAGTTGGACGAGGATGTCTTGCATGGTCTTTTGATCCAGAAAAATAGCGGATGAATAAGGCTCGTGTGGGCTTCGCCAATCAGTCGAACAGATCGAGGAGCGCACGCGCTGCGGTTGAAGCGGGCAAGGTGCCAGCCAACACACGGGTCGTGGTGTCAATAAGCTGCTCCCGTACCTTGGAATGATCGCGAAAGCGCTGCTTCAAGCCGGCATCGACGCGCTCCCACATCCAGGCTTTGGCCTGCTGCTGGCGCCGCGCGGCCAGCTTGCCGTTGGCGGTTTGAATGGTGCGAAATTCGGTGACGCTGGACCAGAAAGTATCCACGCCCAGGCTTTTCAAGGCGCTGATCTGAATCACCTGCGGCTGCCAGACGGTCTGTTCTTGGTGCGCGTGATCGGCGTTGCCGTGCAGACCCAGCAGCCGCAGGCTGGCCATGATCTGCAAGCGCGCGCGGGTGGCGGCGTTGGGGTCGATGTCGGCCTTGTTGATGGCCACAAGATCGGCCAGCTCCATCACGCCTTTTTTGATCGCCTGCAAATCGTCGCCCGCGTTGGGCAGTTGCAGCAGCACGAACATATCGGTCATGTTCGCCACCGCCGTCTCGCTCTGGCCCACGCCCACGGTTTCGACAATCACGATGTCGTAGCCCGCTGCCTCGCAAACCAGCATGGCCTCGCGCGTTTTCTCGGCCACGCCGCCCAGCGTACCGCTGCTTGGGCTGGGGCGGATGTAAGCTTTTTCGTGTACAGAAAGATGTTCCATCCGGGTTTTGTCGCCCAGGATGGAACCGCCCGACACGGTGGAGGACGGGTCGATGGTGAGCACCGCCACGCGATGGCCTTGCCCAATCAGGTACAGGCCCAGCGTCTCGATGAAGGTGCTCTTGCCCACGCCGGGCACACCGCTGATGCCGAGGCGAAAGCTGCTGCCGGTGTGCGGCAACAGCGCTGTCAGCAATTCGTCGCCTTGCGCACGGTGGTCGGCGCGGGTGGATTCGAGCAGCGTGATGGCTTTGGCGATGGCGCGGCGCTGGACCGACGGCTCACTTGACATCACAGCACAAGCGATAGCCTCCGAACTTGAAGTGACCCCGTTCATAAAATTTCGAAGGCCCGGCCATCGGGCAGGCGGTAGCGAGAGAAATCACGCACATCAAGCGTCATGATGCGAACCACATCCACATCAGCCGCCAGCATCACCAAGGAAGCGTCGGCCAAGTCCATCTGGTTGCGCGGTGCTTCGGTGTAGCGACGCATGAGGTTGGTCATACCGTCGAGTGAGCCTTGTTCAAACGGATACACCGACACCGAATTCGCCCCAATCCAGCGCAAGAACGCGTAGCGTTGTGGCACACCGAGCAAGTGACTGGTTTCAACCACGCAAGGCCAAGTGGTGGCCAAGGTCCAATGCTCCGAGGCAGCTTGTTCAAACAAGCCTGCATAGTGCTCGTTGGCAGGCTGCTCACGACCAAAAAGCGCCACCATGGCGCTGGTGTCAACGATCGCGGCGAAGGCCATGTTTCACTTCTAGCTTGGCTCGTATTTGTTCACGAGCGTTGTCTGTGTCGTAGGGCTGCTCGTAGCCCTCAAATGCCTGGGCTGTTGCGCGATCAGCGGCATCTGCGTTTGGCCCGTGAGCGCGCTGTTCTTCCTCCAGTTTGAGCGCCTTCATCAGCTCGTACGGGTTCTTTCGCCCCAGTGCGCGCTCCAGTGCCGTGACGATGAACTGCGTTTTGGTCACGCCCAAACGCTTGGCAGTGAGCTCCAACTCCTTCTCCAACAAAGGTTCGAGTCGAACAGAAACAGCCATGGTGATCTCCTGGTTTGCAATACGGTATTACTGTATCACTCGGCGAGATTGAATGCCTTCTTGATCTGCTCCAGCACGTCCTTTGCACTGGCCGGGATCGGCGTGCCCGGGCCGTAGATGCCCTTCACACCAGCCTCATACAGCATCTCGTAGTCCTGGCGCGGGATCACGCCGCCCACGAACACGATGATGTCGTCGGCACCCTGCTTCTTCAACTCGGCAATGATGGCCGGCACCAGGGTCTTGTGGCCGGCAGCGAGGGTGCTGATGCCGACTGCGTGCACGTCGTTCTCGATCGCCTGGCGCGCGCATTCTTCAGGGGTCTGGAACAGCGGGCCGATGTCGACGTCAAAACCCAGATCGGCGAACGCGGTGGCCACCACCTTGGCGCCGCGGTCGTGGCCGTCTTGGCCGAGCTTGCTGACCATCACGCGCGGACGGCGGCCTTCGGCTTCAGCAAAATCGTTGATTTCTTTTTTGAGCTGGTCCCAACCTTCGGCCGAGTCGTAAGCGGCGGCGTACACACCGGTCACCTTTTGCGTGTCGGCGCGGTGGCGCCCGTAGACTTTTTCCAGCGCGTCGGACACCTCGCCGCCCGTGGCGCGCAGGCGCATGGCCTGGATGGACAGGTCGAGCAGATTGCCTTCACCGGTCTCGGCCGACGTGGTCAGCGCATCCAGCGCAGCCTGCACCTTGGCCTCGTCGCGGCTGGCGCGGATGGCTTTCAACTGCGCGATCTGCCCTTCGCGCACCGCCACGTTGTCGATGTCGCGCACCTCGATCGGGTCTTCGTTCTTCAGCTTGTATTTGTTGACGCCGACGATCACGTCCTTGCCCGAGTCGATGCGCGCCTGTTTTTCCGCCGCAGCGGCTTCGATCTTGAGCTTGGCCCAGCCGCTGTCCACCGCCTTGGTCATGCCGCCCATGGCCTCGACCTCTTCGATGATGGCCCAGGCCTTGTCGGCCATTTCCTGCGTGAGGCTTTCCATCATGTAGCTGCCAGCCCAGGGGTCGACCACGCTGGTGATGTGGGTCTCTTCCTGGATGATGAGTTGGGTGTTGCGCGCGATGCGCGAGCTGAACTCGGTGGGCAGCGCGATGGCTTCGTCAAAGCTGTTGGTGTGCAGCGACTGCGTGCCACCAAAGACGGCGGCCATGCCCTCAATGGTGGTGCGCACCACGTTGTTGTACGGGTCCTGCTCGGTCAAGCTCCAGCCCGAGGTCTGGCAATGGGTGCGCAGCATTAAGCTCTTGGGCTTCTTCGCGTTGAACCCTTTCATGATGCGGGTCCACAGCAGGCGCGCCGCGCGCATCTTGGCAATCTCTAGGTAAAAGTTCATGCCGATCGCCCAGAAGAACGAGAGGCGGCCCGCGAACTCGTCCACGTCCATGCCTTTGGCGGTCGCGGTTTTGACGTACTCCTTGCCGTCGGCCAGGGTCAAGCCCAGCTCCAGCGCCTGGTTGGCACCGGCTTCCTGCATGTGGTAGCCCGAGATCGAGATCGAGTTGAACTTCGGCATGTGCTGGGCCGTGTACTCGATGATGTCGCCGATGATCTTCATCGACGGCTCGGGCGGGTAGATGTACGTGTTGCGCACCATGAACTCTTTCAGAATGTCGTTCTGAATCGTTCCGCTGAGTTTGTCTTGCGAAACGCCCTGCTCTTCGGCTGCCACCACATAGCCCGCCAGCACCGGCAGCACCGCGCCATTCATGGTCATCGACACCGAGACCTTGTCCAGCGGGATCTGGTCAAACAGGATCTTCATATCCTCGACCGAGTCGATCGCCACCCCCGCCTTGCCCACGTCACCGGTCACGCGCGGGTGATCTGAGTCGTAACCCCGGTGCGTAGCCAGATCGAACGCGACCGACACGCCCTGCCCGCCCGCCGCCAGCGCCTTGCGGTAAAACGCGTTCGATTCTTCGGCGGTGGAAAACCCGGCGTATTGCCGAATGGTCCACGGACGCACCGCGTACATGGTGGCCTGTGGGCCGCGAATGAACGGCTCGAAGCCAGGCAGCGTGTTGGTGTGAGCGAGATTCGCCGTGTCTTCCGCCGTGTAGAGCGGCTTGACGCTGATGCCGTCGGGCGTGAGCCAGTTGAGCGTGTCCACATCGCCACCGGGCGCAGACTTGGCGGCCGCGCGCGCCCAGTCTTCCAGACTGGCCGGGGCAAATTCGGGAGAGAGGCTGGATGGTTTGGAAGACATGGTGACTTGTCGCGTGGGAGCGTTGATGGGCCAGAAGCTTGTTGGCACAGAAGATCGGGATGCGGGCAAACCAGGTTGGACGGCACACGCAACGCCCTTTGCGGCCTCACAAGACGGTAGAATTTTATATCATTCATAATTATTGATGCAAAATATTCCGGCTGACTTACAATCGGCTGGCCTTTTGGAGTCCTGCCAATCTGCTGCTTCATCCCGCCAAAAATCACCTCATGTCCGCCCTGTCGCTCGCGCCTCGCGCGCTTTATGAAGAAGTGGCTGAGTTGCTGCGCCAGCGCATCTTCAGCCGCGAGCTGGAACCCGGAAGCTGGATCGACGAACTGAAGCTCGCTGAGGCCTACGGCATCAGCCGCACGCCGCTGCGCGAAGCACTCAAGGTGCTGGCCGCCGAGGGGCTGGTGACTATGAAGGTGCGCCGCGGGGCCTATGTGACCGAGGTGTCCGATAAAGACCTGACCGACGTGTACCACCTGCTGGCCCTGCTGGAGTCCGACGGCGCCAGCGTGGTGGCCGAGCGCGCCAGCGACAATCAACTGGCCGAGCTGCGCGCGCTGCACGCCGAGCTCGAAGCGGCGTTGATGCAGAGGGAACACTTCTTTGCCCTCAACGAACGCTTCCATTTGCGCCTGCTGGAAATCGCCGACAACCGCTGGCGCCAGCAAATGGTGAGCGACCTGCGCAAGGTCATGAAGCTCAACCGCCACAACTCGCTGCTCAAGTCCGGCCGCATCGCGGAATCGCTGGTCGAGCACCGCGCGGTGGTGGATGCCCTGCTTGCGCGCGACGCCGTGCAAGCGCGCGAGTGCATGCAACGCCACTTTCAGAACGGCCTGGAAGCGGCGGCCTGAGTGATCGCTGTCGCCCGTCTGCTCGGGTGGCAAGCAGCTCGCGGTTAAATGGCGGCAACACATCCAACCTTGCTGCACTCCCCATGAAACCTGCCAGCCTTGCCACTGCGGCGCCCAAACCCTTCAAACCCCTGCGCGGCATCCGCGTGCTGAGCCTGGCGCTCAACCTGCCTGGGCCGGCCGCTCTGATGCGCCTGAAAGCCATGGGCGCGACCTGCACCAAGGCCGAGCCACCCGGCAAAGACGGCGGTTCGGGCGACCCCATGGGCCAGTACAACCCGCCGGCTTACGCCACGCTGCACGCGGGCATCAAGGTCATGCGCATCGACTTGAAGTCCGACAAGGGCCAAGCCGCGCTGCACAAGGAACTGGCGCGCACCGACCTCCTGCTCACCTCTTTCCGCCCGTCCGCGCTCAACAAGCTCGACCTGGGCTGGAAGTCGCTGCACAAGGCGCACCCGCAGCTCTCCGTGGTGGCGATCGTGGGCGCACCAGGCGCGCGGGCCGAGGAACCCGGCCACGATCTGACCTATCTCGCCGAAGCCGGGCTGGTGCCGGGGCTGGACTTACCGGCCACGCTGTTTGCCGACATGGGCGGCGCGCTCATGGCCAGCGAAGCCGCGCTGCAAGCCGTGCTTGCTCAGAAACTCACGGGCAAAAGCAGTTTTCAGGAGGTGGCGTTGTCAGAATCTGCCCACTGGCTCGCCCTGCCCCGAACCTGGGGCCTGACCCAGCCCAGCGGCGCGGTGGGCGGCGCCCACGCGGGCTACCGCGTGTATCCGTGCAAGAACGGTCGGGTGGCGGTGGCTGCGCTGGAGCCGCACTTTGCATCCGCCTTGTGCGCGGCAGCGGGCGTGAGCGTCACCGGTCTAAGCAGCCTGTTCAAACCCGAAACCCATGCGGCTATCGCCGCGTTCTCGGCCGGCAAGACCCGCCAGCAGCTGGAAAAGCTCGCGGTGGACAAAGACATCCCGCTGCACACACTGGCCGACTGAAAGGCCGATATTGGTCAAGCTGCGGAGGTCAGCACAGACTGCGCCCACCGAGGCAGATCATCGGTCTGCCATCCCAGCTGCCCGCCACGCAGCTTTGCCACCAGCCGCGGCGGTTGCACCGGAGCGCCCACCGGTGCCGAGGTGTCGTACAGCAGGGCCAGGTCGGCACGGCGCACCGCCACGCTCAAGTGCCGCAACGTGCGGGGGTAGCGCGCCAGAATGCGTTCGGGTGGCACAGCATGACCGCCTTCCTGCGCCCGCTGGGTCACCCGGCCCAACAGCATCTCAGGTTCGTCAACGCACACCACCAGCAAGACCACCCCAAACCCTGCTTGCTGTGCGGCGGCAATCAGATCGAGCTTGGATGTGTGGGAGAAGACCGTTTCGCTCACGAAAGACACGCCGGCCAGCAGGCAGCTGCTGCGCTCGGCATCGGCCCAGGTGCGCGCGGCTCGCGAGCGCTCGGCTGGGTCGGCGATGTGTTGCAGCTCGGCCGCCTCAAACAGGTCGGCATTCACGAAGCGGGCCAGTCGGGGAATCAAACCTTCAGCAGCCGCCGCTTGGTACAGCGTGGACTTGCCCGCGCCATTGGGGCCAGCGAGCAGATAGAAAACCGGTTGCGCCACCGCCGAGCGGCGCCTTACGCGGCGCGGCGGGCCTGCGCGGTGACCTGCTGCCTGCCCAGCACCGCGTCGCGCACCGCCTGGCTCAAACTGCCGCTGGCCTCGGCTTCGGTGAAGCGGGCCTCGATGGCATTCAGGGAATCGTCTTGCGAGTTCTCGATGCGCTGGCGTGCGTCGTACCGAGCGATGGCCTGACGGGCCTCTTGTACGGTGAGGCCGGTTTCATCGGCGATGCGACCGAGCGTGGCCCAGTACTCGATTTGGCCAGCCACCGAGCGGCGCTGGGGCTGCGCGGCTTCGCGGGCTTGCTGCACCAAGGCAGCTGGCAGCTTGACGGAGGCAAAATTTGAGGGTGCAGCAGACACAGGAGCAGAAGATGTCATCACGTGTTCCTTTTGGCGCATTTTGCGCCATATTGACCAATATGGCGAGCAACCCATTGATCAACGCAAAAAATGCCCCCAGGGCACCTCAACCATGAACAAACAGGGAACCGTGATTCGCTGGGACAGCGCCAAAGCTTTTGGATTCATCCGAAGCCCACAGACAACCGCCGACATCTTCTTCCATATCCGCGACTACCGGGGCGATCAACCACCGAGGGAAGGCTTGGCGGTGAGCTTTGAAGAAATCCAGGTGGGCGGCAAAGGTCCAAGGGCCATGGCGGTGCATGCTCAGCAGGCCACGCCGCAACAGCGCACGACCTCAACGGCTGGGCGCAGCGACCCGCAAAGCCGCGATCGCACCAAGGCCACGGGTCGCTCAGCGGCGCAAGCTCGCCCAAGCACCCCATCAATGGCCGTCTGGCTGCTGCTGGCCATTTGGTTGGGCCTGTTGCTGTGGGATGCTTCGAACGGGCGTTTCACCTGGATGCTGTTGTTGGCCTTGGCCGGGCTGAACATGGTGACGTTCCTTGCTTATTGGCAAGACAAATCGGCTGCTCGACGCGGCGCTTGGCGCACGCCGGAAAGCACGTTGCACCTGCTCTCGCTCGCCGGAGGCTGGCCTGCGGCGCGGCTGGCTCAGCAAACTTTGGGCCACAAGTCGAGCAAAGGGTCTTTTTTGCTTGTGTTTGGTGCCACATCCCTGTTGAACACAGCGGCGCTGGGTGCCTGGGTGTTCCAGCTCCTGCCGCCGAGCTGAAATCCAAAAAAGGCACAGGGACTTGACCGCTGTGCCTTTGCATTGGCGCTGCCGCCTCAGTGGGGCTGGCGCTTTGGCCTCGCTGGCTTCGCAGGCCCGCCCGTTTCGCGCGGCGGCAAACCGGTGTGTTGCGTGAGCAATCGCCCTGGCGAAGGCTTGTTGGAAACCTTGCCCACCGGCGTGCTGTTCTTGCGGCGCGCCGTCTGGTAGCTGCCGTCTGTCATGGGCTGGAAGGTGGGGATCAGGTGGTGCTTGCCGTTGCCGATCAGGTCGGCTCGGCCCATGGTCTTCAGCGCTTCGCGCAGCAGCGGCCAGTTGTTCGCATCGTGGTAGCGCAAGAACGCTTTGTGCAGCCGGCGGCGCTTTTCGCCGCGCACGATGTCCACCCGCTCGGCGCGCTGCGAATCGCGGCTGATGCCCTTGAGCGGATTCAGGTTTGTGTGGTACATGGCCGTGGCGGTGGCCATGGGGCTGGGGTAAAAGGTTTGCACCTGGTCGGCGCGAAAGCCGCTCTTTTTCAGCCAGATCGCCAGATTCATCATGTCTTCGTCGCTGGTGCCCGGGTGAGCGGCGATGAAATACGGGATGAGGTACTGCTTCTTGCCCGCCTCTTCGCTGAACTTCTCGAACAGCTGCTTGAACTTGTCGTAGCTGCCAATGCCTGGCTTCATCATCTTGGACAGCGGGCCGCCTTCGGTGTGCTCAGGCGCAATCTTGAGGTAGCCGCCCACGTGGTGCTGCACCAGTTCCTTGACATACTCCGGGCTTTTTACCGCGAGGTCGTAGCGCAGGCCCGAGCCGATCAGCACCTTCTTGATGCCGCGCAGTTCGCGGGTGCGCTTGTAGATCTTGATCAGCGGACCGTGGTCGGTGGTGAGGTTGGAGCAGATGCCAGGGTAGACGCAGCTCGGCTTGCGGCAGGCGGCTTCAATCTCGGGGCTCTTGCAGCCCAGGCGGTACATGTTGGCAGTCGGCCCACCGAGGTCGGACACCACGCCGGTGAAGCCCTCGACCTTGTCGCGCATCTCTTCGACCTCGCGAATGATCGACTCTTCCGAGCGGCTCTGGATGATGCGACCTTCGTGCTCGGTGATCGAACAAAAGGTGCAGCCGCCAAAGCAGCCGCGCATGATGTTCACCGAAAAGCGGATCATTTCCCAGGCTGGGATTTTGGTCGCGCCATCGTGCTTGCCTTGCTCGTCGGCATAGGCCGGGTGCGGCGTGCGCGCGTACGGCAGATCGAACACATGGTCCATTTCGGCCGTGGTCAGCGGGATCGGAGGCGGGTTGATCCACACATCGCGCGCCGTGGTGCCTTCGCCGTGTGCTTGCACCAGCGCCCGTGCGTTGCCGGGGTTGGTCTCCAGGTGCAGCACGCGGTTGGCGTGGGCATAGAGCACAGCATCGCTTTTGACCTGCTCGTAGCTCGGCAGGCGAATCACAGAGCGATCGCGCGCGGGCGGCTTGCGCTTGCTTTGCAGGGCTGGATTGGGCTGAAAGGTCAGCGGTTTGGTGTTGGATGCACCTTCAGACTTGGCTTCACCAAACGGGAGAGCGGACGGGTTGTCTTCTTTAGAGCAGGTCTCGCCTTGCGCCTGCGCCTGCTCGCTTGTCGTGAGGTACGGGTTGAGATGGTCTTCCACCCGGCCCGGCATATCCACCTCAGTGGAATTGATTTCGATCCAACCAGCAGCCGTGGGGTCGCCCGGGCGGCGCACGAAGGCGGTGCCGCGCACATCGGTGATCTGCTCCACTGGCTCGCGCGCCGCGATGCGGTGCGCAATCTCGATCAGCGCGCGTTCGGCGTTGCCGTACAGCAGCAGATCGCATTTCGCATCGACCACGATGCTGCGGCGCACCTTATCGCTCCAGTAGTCGTAATGGGCGATCCGGCGCAGCGAGCCTTCGATACCACCCAAAATGATCGGCACGTCTTTGAACGCTTCACGGCAGCGCTGGCTGTACACCAAGGCCGCGCGGTCGGGCCGCTTGCCACCCACGTCGCCGGGGGTGTAGGCGTCGTCGCTGCGGATTTTGCGGTCGGCCGTGTAGCGGTTGATCATGGAATCCATGTTGCCCGCCGTCACGCCCCAGAAGAGGTTGGGACGGCCCAACACCTTGAACGGCTCGGCGCTCTGCCAGTCGGGCTGGGCGATGATGCCCACGCGAAAACCCTGTGCCTCCAGCGCGCGGCCGATCACCGCCATGCCGAAACTCGGGTGGTCCACATAGGCGTCGCCCGTCACCAGAATGATGTCGCACGAGTCCCAGCCCAGCTGATCCATCTCGGCGCGGCCCATGGGCAGCAGTGGCGCCACCCCGAACCGCTTGGCCCAGTAGGGGCGGTAGCTGGTGATCGGCTTCGCAGCGCGCGCGAAAAAGGAGACGTCGATGGGGGCGTTCATGGGAGGGCAGACTTTTGGGCGTAACCCGCGAGTGTAGGTTTTTGACCCTGCCCCGCGCAGGGAAAGGACATCCCGTCGGACCGACGGCGGGCGCCGATGGGCAGAAAACTGCCGGGCCAACGCCCCAAGGCCACGTTGCGCGCAAGCGGTTTCCGGCGTCGGAGGTGGCTCGGCGCGAGGCCACTGGTTAGCGCCCGCTAAACGCCGCGTGCAACGCCCGCAACCGAAGGCACGGTGCATCTCGTTACCCCTCTTACGGCACTCACTGGAATGTAAGCACCGTGATCAATAGCATGGGCGCTTCACTTTTTAAAGGAGCTGACATGGCATTGCACTTTGGCAAACGCGACCCGGAACCCACCAAACCCCTTGGCAGCGGCTTGAACACACAACGCTATGGCAGCGCCGCCGCCAGCCCCACGGCCACGACAACCCAGGCGCCTGCCCACACCGCAGCGCCAATGGCAGAGGAAACGACGCCGGTGACAAACACCACCACCTCAGCCAACGCCACACCCGAGGGCGGCAGCAAGCTCACCGTAGGCCCCAACATCAAGCTCAAGGGCGTGGAGATCACCGACTGCGACACGCTGGTGGTCGAGGGCTTTGTCGAGGCCACGATGGACTCGCGCGTG
>Ga0335395_10001469_pt1 | contig 14800 bp, 10 predicted proteins | sample MAT02_FD_205744 | JGI IMG/M metagenome (GOLD analysis project Ga0335395, IMG submission 205744) | Freshwater microbial communities from Lake Fryxell liftoff mats and glacier meltwater in Antarctica - MAT-02 (spades assembly) (version 2) ...
GCTCTTCAATTTGCTCAATCTCCGCAGTGGTCAACGCCCTGGCAAAGTTAAAGTCAAACCGCAGACGATCAAACGCCACCATCGATCCTTGTTGGCCGATGTTCTCGTCAATCAGGGTTTTCAAGGCAGCTTGAAGCAAATGGGTAGCCGTGTGGTTGGCCTGGGAGCGTCGTCGGCAGGCTAAGTCGAGGGTCGCGGTGAGGCGATCGCCCGCCTGCACACTGCCCCGCTCTACCCGGCCAAAGTGGACAAAGATCGCGCCATCTTTTTTCACATCCTCAACCCGAATCACCACCTGCTCCCCCGTCAGGTAGCCACGATCGCCAACTTGCCCCCCCGATTCTGCATAGAAGGGCGTTTGATCCAAAATCACCTGAACAGCGGTTCCTGGCTCGGCACTATCGACGGGCTTGCCCTCCACCAGCAACAGCTTCACCTGGGCAGTGCTGTGCGTCTGGGTGTAGCCCAAAAACTTAGTTTCGTGGAGGTTTTCGGCCAGTTGGTCAAGGGAGCCTTGCACCGTCAGGTCGATGGTTTCGTGGGCTTCGCGAGAGCGATCGCGCTGAGCCGCCATGGCCGCCTCAAAGCCTTCTAGATCCACGGTGCGACCCTGCTCCTCGGCCACTTCCTGGGTTAATTCGAGGGGGAAGCCGTAGGTGTCATACAGCACAAAGGCATCGTGCCCCGAAATTTGCCCCCCCGCCGGAACTTTCGCTAGGGTTTCCGCCAGTAGCTTTTCCCCTCGGTCAAGGGTTTCTAAAAAGCGGGTTTCTTCAAGGCTGAGTTCGGCAAGAATGGCCGTCGCGCGTTGCCGCACATTGGGGTAGGCCACCTCACTGAGGGCGATCGCCGCCTCTGCCACCGTGGTAATAAACGGCTTCTCGATCCCGATTAAGCGCCCATGCCGCACCACCCGCCGAATGAGCCGTCGCAGCACATAGCCCCGCCCTAGGTTCGAGGCCGTAATCCCATCGGCAATCATATGCACCACCGATCGCACATGATCCCCAATCACCTTCAGTGAGATCTGGGTGGGTTCGTCGCACTGGCCATAGACTAGCCCCGCAATCTCAGCGGCTTGCTCCACAATCGGGAAGATCAGATCGGTCTCATAGTTATTGGGCTTGCGCTGCAAAATTTGCGCCATCCGCTCTAGCCCCATGCCCGTGTCAATATTCTGCGCGGCCAGCGGGGTCAAGGTTCCGGCGGCATCACGGTTAAACTGCATGAATACCAAGTTATAAAACTCGATGAAGCGCGTATCGTCTTCGAGATCGATCGCCTCATCCCCCAATTCTGGGTGAAAATCGTAGTAAATTTCCGAGCAAGGGCCACAAGGCCCCGTTGGCCCCGACACCCAAAAGTTATCAGCCTCATCCATCCGAATGATGCGGTGAGACGGCACACCAATTTGGTCGCGCCAAATGGCAAAGGCATCGTCATCTTCTCGAAACACACTCACCACGAGGCGTTCGGGGGCAAGCCCATAGACGCGGGTAGACAGTTCCCAAGCCCAAGCGATCGCCTTTTCCTTAAAGTAATCTCCGAAGCTAAAGTTGCCCAGCATCTCAAAAAAGGTGTGGTGCCGCGCCGTCCGCCCGACATTTTCAATGTCGTTGGTGCGGATACATTTTTGGGAGCTAGTCGCCCGCAGAAACTCAGCGGTACGCTGGCCCAGAAAAATCGGCTTGAAGGGCAACATCCCCGCAATGGTGAGCAACACCGTTGGGTCTTCTGGCACCAAGGAGCCACTGGGGAGAATCTGGTGCCCACGCTCGGCATAAAAGTTCAGGAAGGTTTGGCGAATCGCTGCTCCCGAAAGCATGGGGGGTATTTCCTGGGGAATCTGAGCTAGGGACATAAGGCTTCCTTGGCAGTCGTAAAATCGCAGGGGACAGAAGAATCGGGTCAAACAATTTTGCTGGGATCACCACACCGCAGTGATTGGCGCAACGGATAGGCTGGGTTGGGGAAATGGGCGATCGCCCACCGAGACACCCTAACGATCAATCTTTAAGAATACTCATCTCTTCTTAATAGGGTCTAGGTCTGGATGCCCACAGGCTCTATATTTCTCTCTATATTTCCAAATTTTGATGCCCAAATTTTGGAACCCAATTTTTGGGGCAAGTTTTGAGCCAGATGGGTAGGGTCTGCCCAATCCAGAATCGATCAAGATCAGAACCTAGAAGGCTTGTGGCATTTTCGGGGAAGTCGTTCATCTGCCCCTCTTGGTCTAAAATATAAGTTTTGAATTCCGGTGTCTCTCTCAGTCTATTTTTTAGAATGCCTCGCCAAGGGTAAAATCCGCCAACTCAAACACCCATCTCTTTCCATCATGCCGCAGGAACGAGAAAACCTTAAACCCCTTCTAAGAGAATCCATCACCGCAATTCATAATCCGCCTAATTGAATGGCCATCCTCATTCTCTGACGTTTGGAGGATCTGACAATCAGCAAACCCAGATAAGCTCGTCTTTCCGAGATGTTGGCAATGAGCCACTGATCCGTAATTCCCAAAGCATACCCAACAAAAGATGTATCAAGTAGCAGTTGAGATCCGTAGTTATCCTGAACTTTTCCGCAACCCTAGCCCGTTGGTTTGTAGCTAGTGTTGATTCCCCCCGGTTCATTGATCCACTAATCAAGGGAAAATCGTAATAGCGTGCTTTTAGCGGACGACTGTGTAAGACGCTGTTTTAAGCAGTAGCATTACTTCTCTGCCGTCCTTGCAAAAGCGTTATGGGCTTAGCGCATCGCTCACCCAGTACCGATTTTCCTTAGACATTTATGCAGTTTTAAGTTCTCAAATCAGCACGCTGCCCCCCGGCTAGATTTATCTGTCTAGATTTATCTGTTTTGTTGAGGCCATTGGCCGATGCATCGTTATTGATGTACGGCGGTCAACGGCTCAATCATTACTCTTCATAAAAAGTGGCGTGCGCTATTCATGGATGCTTCGATTTTACTCATCGGTAGCAACAAATTTTTGGAAGCCTTTTCTGGGGTCATCCGGGCGGAGTCTATGTTTGCCGTGGAGGTGGCTTCTCATCCTCGCGATGCTGTGTCCTTGGTGCAAGCCCAGCAGCCAGATCTATTGTTGCTGCAAGCCAGTCATCCTGGATGTTTAGACCTTTGCTATCAAATAAAAGCACAAAGTCAACTCGCCTGGATCTATTGCATCGTGATCCACTGGCTACCCACGGAGCAGGAGGGAGCCGAAGCGCTTGAGCCGTTGCGGGGAAAGCAGGGGATGGAGCAAGAGGTGCGAGCGTTAGAAATGGGCGCTGATGCTTACTTGAGCCTCCTCTCTGGGCAACTTGAGTCAGACCCCAGCGAGGGTCAGATAGCGCGTCAATGGCTGCGAGCCAAACTCCAAGCTGGGTTGCGCCGGGTGCAAAATCATCGTGAATTGATGCGGACGAATGACATTCTGTCGGCGATCGCCCTTGTTGACCCACTAACTGAACTCAACAACCGCCGCGCCTTTGAGTGGGAACTGCCGCGCCAAGTGCAAAACAGCCGATCGCGGCAAACGCCCATGAGCTTGCTAATGTTAGATGTCGATTTTTTTAAGACGATTAATGACACCTATGGCCATGTGGTGGGCGATCGCGCCCTCCAACTCGTCTCCGCCCGTCTGCGCCACAACTTACGATTTTATGACACGCCCTTTCGCTATGGCGGCGAAGAATTTGTCATTCTCCTGAGCAACACCGGCAAGGATGAGGTCGAAGCGGTGGCCAATCGCATCTGCGAACTCATCAGTAACAAGACCTTTAGCATTAGTGATGGGCTAGAACTGACCATCACCGTCAGTGCTGGGGTGACAACGCTCCAACCCAGCGACGATGCCAAGGGCATCGCTTTTTTACAACGGGCTGACCGCAACTTGCTCCAAGCCAAAGCTAAGGGGCGCAACCAGGTTATCTTTAGCGATGCCCCATTTGACCCACCAACTCAGCCTTAGGGCACCCCAGAGAATCCCATTTTCCAGGGTGTCTCTTACCGTATCTCAGACCCGACTCTCAAGCCTGATCTAAGCGGTTCCAGCCAGTTCAAGTTAGCCCAAATCAGGCCAAAGCCGTCTCAATTAGTGGTCAGACTCCATTTCTCCAGTCAGGAGGCGATAGGTGGGGAGGGTGATGCCCCAGACAATGGCGGCAAGGCGAAGGGCAAGGGTTGCACTCATGCCCAGCAGAGCCGCCGCGAAGGGCGAACCCCCTAGGTATTGCATTAGGAGGTAGAGAACCGCTCCGGCGATCGCGGCGGTGGCGTAGATTTTAGTGCGCCGCAAAATAATAGGAATTTCGACCAGCAAGACATCGCGAATCATGCCTCCTACGGTGGAGGTAATCACGCCCATCATCACCACTACGATGCCAGAACAGCCATTCTGCTCGGCAATTTGTGCCCCGGCGATGGTAAAAAATGCTAGCCCAAAGGCATCGGCAATCAGCAGCACTTTAAAGGGCGGCTGGCCATGGCGCGTGTAGATCATGATGAAAACCGAGGCGATCCCGATGATGTAGAGGTAGATGGGGTTGGCGATCCAAAAAACGGGATGGCGATCGAGCAGCAGATCCCGCAGGGTGCCGCCGCCGATCGCGGTGACGATGGCAATGACAACCGCCCCAAACACATCCAAAAATTTGCGCCCTGCGGCTAATACCCCACTAACCGCAAACAGCGCCACGCCCAAAAAATCCAAAATATAAAAATCCAACACATTCGTCGGCATTTTTCCTCAGTCCGCAAAAAATTTCAACCCAAAAATCCTCAGGCCACCCAACAAAGAATAGTGGCAGGCCATTGGCTCGCTCACAATCCCTTAGCCAGTATTTTTGCAGAACAGCTTGCAATCTCAACAATCAACCTCAAGTAACGGCAGATTTGGGGATCGCAAAACAGCCTAATAGCTCAACGATAAAGGCTTCGATGGGAGTTAGGGATGAGGTTAAAACTGTGGAATGTCGGCTTTGCTGCAACGAGGGCTATTCAACTGCGTTGGGATGCGGTGAAATTGCGCCAGCGCTCATTCATATTGCCCTGACGCATACTCAGCTAGAGCGTTGAGCAAACTTTTTGGCCTTGGGGCGATCGCCCCAACCACAAGCCCCTAGGCATTGGCATAGACTTGCTGATAATAGCTTTGGTATTCCTCTGACAGCAGTGGTTGCCACCAATCTTGATGGCTCAGATACCAGGCCACGGTTTTACGCAAGCCCGATTCGATGGTTTCTTGCGGTTCCCAGCCCAAATCTGTGCGAATTTTGCTGGCATCAATGGCATAACGGCGATCGTGCCCTGGCCGATCCTTCACAAATGTGATCAGATTGCGGGCAGGCCGAACGGGTAAATCAGGAGCGAGTTCGTCCATCAAATCACACAGCATCCCGACCAGATCTAGATTTTTGGCTTCGTTATTGCCACCAATGTTGTAGGTTTCTCCGGGGGTAGCCGATTGGATCACCCGATCTAACGCGCGGCAATGGTCGCGAACATAGAGCCAATCCCGCACATTTTGTCCATCCCCATACACGGGCAAGGGCTTGCCCAGCAAAATATTGATACACATCAACGGAATCAATTTTTCGGGGAAGTGGAAGGGGCCGTAGTTATTGGAACAGTTGCTGATCAGCGTCGGCATCCCGTAGGTATGAAAGTAGGCGCGGGCGAGATGGTCGCTACCAGCCTTAGAAGCGGAGTAAGGACTATTGGGGGTGTAGGGAGTGGTTTCGGTAAACGGCGGGTCGTTGGGGCCGAGGCTACCGTAGACTTCATCAGTAGAAACATGCAAGAAGCGCAAATGCTCTGGGCGATTTTGCGCCATCCAATAGTGCCGAAACGCCTCTAATAGGGTGAACGTACCCACCATATTCGTTTGCACAAAAGCTCCGGGGCCTAAAATCGAGCGATCTACATGGGATTCTGCCGCAAAATGAGCCACCATATCAATCGCTTCTTCTTGCAAAAGCGCATCAATCAGGGGGCGATCGCAAATGTCTCCCTGCACAAAGCGAAGATTGGCCGTAGCTTCCAACCCAGCTAGGGTGCTGCGGTTACCGGCATAGGTGAGGGCATCTAACACAATGACGCGATCGCCCGGATAGGTTTCACACCAATGATGGACAAAGTTCGATCCGATGAAACCAGCCCCACCTGTAATCAAAAGTCGTCGCTGCATGTTTTCCATAATCCTGGCTGAGTCCTACAGGGCACATTACAAAAAGGAGCGGTCTACAAAAACAAAATGCAACCTAATGCTCAAAGGGTTTGCCTAACAGCTTATTCTATGAAGCTATCTGCCTAAACCATTTCTAGGCTTGAGTTAGAGATTTTTGAAACTGAGGATACCAGTCTTCCAAATCTTTAACGGACATTGAGAATATCTTGAAAGAGTAGGCTAAGCCAACGAATAATCCCCGAACCTGAGGCAGGGAAAAGCGCTTGCTGAGAATATCCTTACAGAGTTCTGACAGGATTCGTCTACTCATTAAAACATAGAATTTTGATTGAACTTTGGATGCATTTGAAGCATTTTTCTTAATACAAACAGCCTGGTTAAGAACAGATAGAATAGTTACCTGAAATCGTTGAAGACGACCTGATTTGCTTTCGAAGTGGTGGATGGCTGCCTGGGGGGCTTCCACTAAAGCTCCGTGCAATGAAACTCGATAGCTAGCATCGAGATCTTCTCCGGCTGCATAGTAAAGCAAGGCAGGTTCAAACTTTACTTTGGCAATCGTTTTTCGGCGGTAGGTCATCCGAAATCCCTGGAAAAGTTTCACGGGAAATATAGAGACTTGATTCTCAGGAAATGTTGGAAACGATTGAGTCGGAAAAGAGCCAGTATAGGGGACAAATAAATGCTCACTCGACATGAGAAAAATATGCCTCCATAGGAAATGTTTGAGCTTGCCAAATCGTCCATGATGGAGAGATTTCACCTCTGGATTCATACCAGTTTCCTTGGGCTGATCATCAATGACAACATCAGGCGGGGGAGCATGGGCGGCAGCTGGCTGTACTCCTTGAATCATCGATTGGGAGTCTAGTTCGTAGATTTTCATGACGTCCTCAGCGCAGGTGGGATACATGAGGGAATCGTCATCAATCAGAAAAACAATATCTGCCGTTGCTAATTGAATCGCTTGATTGCGTTGAAGTGTGAGTCCACGTTTTTCGGCTTCAACATAAGTCCATTGGATATTAGGTACTTGGTGAGCGAAGGTTTCTAGAATAGATTGTTGAGTTTTCTGCCAATCAGGGCTTCCATCTACAATGATGATTTCTGTGGGGGGGCGAGACTGCGATAGTGCGCACTGAATACACAGGGGCAATATTTTCTCTCGTTTATAAGTACACACTAATAAACCCCAAGATAATGGTTGATGATTCACAGATAGAAAACTCCTATGAACGACTAGATTGAAAATGCTATAGATGCCTGATTTCTGACGAAGACTGAGGCGATCGCTTAGATGATCTTCTAGTTGTCACACGAGTTTTGATCTATAAAAGAGGCTATTGAAACAACATCATACGTTTTTCCAAACGGAGTGAAAGTCGGTTAAATGTCTAGAGTTAAAGAATTTAAGAACTGGATGATGGACAACGATATAAAGATGGCTAGAACGCTTTTCATGAGATAGATTGAGAGGCTATACACCTGGGATGACATCAAGTTTAGGAACCTGAGATGGGCTAACCAGATCACTATAAATATCCATCATGGCTAGGGCTTTTTGTCCCCATTCAAATTGTTTAGCCTGCTCCGTAGCTGTTTCTGACATGGTTTGACGCAGGGCTTCATCCTGCACCAGTTGGGTGATGTGGGTTGCCATTCCCTCAACAATATGGTCGCGGGATAGCGGCTCAATTTTGAAGCCAGTTTCTGCCGTCACATATTCACCAATGCCGCCGTTATTCACCACAATGCAAGGCAAACCACAGGCCATAGCCTCCATAACGACAGCTCCCCCAAATTCGCGGATGGAGGGGAAACAAAAGAGGTCAGACTTGCGGTAATAATCGAGGGTTTCCTGTTGCTTTACCCAGCCAGTAAAGGTAATGGCTGATGTCAGATTTAACTGCTGCGTTTGTTGCTCTAGGGGCGATCGCTCCTGTCCATCTCCCACAATGGTTAGATGAATGCGATCGCGCACCTCGGGCTTTAGTTGGGCGATCGCATCCACCAACATATCGGCTCCTTTATAGGGCACCAATCGTCCCACAAAAATGAGCTCAATCTTGTCATGGGTGGGGCGATCGTGGGCGGCATCTAAAAACTTTTGCTCAATGCCATTTTCGTAGAACAGGTCTATGCGATCGCTGGGGAGATTAAACTTTTCCTGCAGCATCGTTAAGGTGTAGGTAGATCCGGCTAGTAACTTGTTTGCCCGACGATAGGTGTCTTCATAACCGGGCAGAAGCAGTTGTCCCAGATCCCGAAGAAAATTGAGGTAGGAATGCTCTTTGCGGGCAATCGCTTCAAAGTTTTTAGGGAATGGGACGCCGCCATTGACGGGACCATAGAGAAATGGGGTGCGATCGCACGCCTTGCTAAGTTTGACCGGATAGCGCGGAATCATCGGGGTGATCACATGGACAAGGTCATAGTCTCCTGCCACCACTCTGTCTTTGAATTGGTGATAGACCCGTCGGTTAAACTCTTCGTAGACCGGATAGGTGAGGGCATGAAACAGCGGCCAAATCTTGGAAGCAAGCGGCCCAACCAAACTAAAATAAAGCTGAATGCCCCGACTTTCTTCGATGTAAATAACGTTTTGATGTCCTCGTTTTTGAATGGCATCCCGGTTCCGCGCATGGGTGACTAGGGTAGCATTCACCCGTTGATCGATCTCTCGGAAGAAGTTGTATCCTACCAAGGGAACTGATGACCAGTCAGGGTTACAGGATTCAATGAGTAATAAGACGTTGAGGGATTTGTAATCTACGGTCTCAGGCATGAGCAGGGGCCTCTTGCATCGAAGGGATAGGGTGGAAAAGAGTGTAACCTAGGAGGCTAGCAAGGGTTGATCGCTAAGCGAGCGGTTAGGATGACCTACATCACCTCAATCTTAGAATCGTCGCCGATCATGAACCGTAAAGCCTTCGGACGTTGGGGCGCTTCTTTGAGTTGGGCTCGTTGACCAATGAGGCTATCTACAATCCGGTGATGAATGCCGATGATGCTGGCTCCCTTAAGCAATACGCTATGTTCAATATCAGCTTCAATCAGGGATACCTCGTTGGCAATGCTGCTATATGGACCGATGAAGCAATTCTCGATGTGGCAGTTTTCCCCAATGACGATGGGGCCACGGATGGTGGAATTGATGACTTGAGTGCCTTTGCCGATGGTGACGCGCCCGATGACTTGACTGGTTTCATCCACAAAACCATGGTTGATCGTATCCATGCAATTATCTAAAATTACCCGGTTGGCTTCGAGTAAGTCATCCTTCTTCCCAGTATCTAGCCACCAGCCTTGGAGTTGATGTGCGGCAACATTTCGCTTTTGATTAATCAGTTCTTGGATAGCGTCGGTAATTTCGAGTTCACCCCGAGGAGATGGGTTGATGTTGGCGATCGCCTCATGGATTTGGGGCGAAAACAAATAAACCCCAACCAAGGCCAGGTTAGAGGGTGGATTTTTGGGCTTTTCTACCAACTGCAACACCCGGCCTTGCTCATCGACTTGAGCCACCCCAAAAGCGGTGGGGTTAGGGACACTGCACAGCAAAATTAAAGCATCAAGAGGGTTGGCTTTGAATTGATCAATCAGCCCACCTAAACCCCCCTGAACCAAGTTATCGCCAAGGTACATAACAAAGGGAGCATCCCCTAGGAATGGCTGAGCAATTTTAACCGCATGGGCTAGCCCGGCGGGTTTCTCTTGCACGATGTAAGTAATTTTGACGCCAAAGCGATCGCCATCTCCCGTGAGAGCTTTCACTTCGTCTCCGGTTTCGGGGCTAATAATAATGCCAATTTCGGTAATGCCAGCCGCCGCAATGGCTTCGAGACCATACCAAAGGATAGGCTTATTGGCGACAGGAACCAGTTGCTTAGCGCCTGTGTAGGTCAGAGGCCGCAGACGTGTGCCTTTACCGCCCGATAGAACAATGGCTTTCATGGGTTTGGGTGTATAGTTCGGTGAGCATTTGACGCAGGCTAGTCCGCCAGTAAGGGGCGATCGCCCCTAGCAGTGCTGCGGTCTTTTGACCAGATAAAGCGGAGTAAGATGGACGAGTCACCGGGGTTGGATAGTCGGCGGAAGAAATGGGGATGATGCGCTGCACCTGTAACGGAAAGCCGAGAGCTTTAGCGTCTTCAAAAATAGCGACAGCAAAGTCATACCAACTGATCACGCCGCTATTGGTATAGTGGTACATTCCTTCAGGAGGAACGCTGGCTTCCTCTCCATCGAATGGGATGGGCGCATTGGCTCGCAGATGGCGGACGGCAAAGCCGGTGAGGGCGATCGCCAAATCCCTTGCCCAAGTGGGGCTACCCACTTGATCCATCACCACCCGCACCTCCTCTCGACTCTCGCCCAACCGTAACATCGTTTTGACAAAATTGCCCTTTCCGTAGGTTCCATAAACCCAGGCTGTGCGCAAAATCGTCGCCTTATTGCTGCCGCCAGCCTGCGCAAAGACCTGCTGAATCCCAACTTCGCCCTGGCGTTTCGACTGACCATAGGCACCAATGGGGTGCGGAACATCCACCTCAAGGTATGGCGTGTTCCGTTGACCATCAAATACATAATCCGTAGAAATATGAATAAGCCCTACATTGAGCGCAACGGCTGCTTCAGCCAATATTGTCGGCGCAACTCCATTAATTTGGTTCGCCAAGTCGGGTTCACTTTCTGCCTTATCCACCGCCGTATAGGCAGCAGCATTAATAATAAGATCAGGCTTTAAGTCGTAGATCGCTTGCCGCAGGGTGTCAGTCTGGCTCAGATCAAGGCGATCGCGCCCCGCTGGTATCACCTCTCCAATGGCAGTGAGCGATCGCACTAACTCATACCCCACCTGCCCTTCGGCTCCCGTCACCAAAATTCGACTCATGCAGTCACCTTGGATTCCTGTTATCTATGGAACAATCACAACGAGACAGTTGTGAGCAATGGTCGTACAAATAAATCAGTGAATCAATCAGCAGAACCAGCGTCTTAAGCAATAATGTCTTGCTTTCTGCGAAAAACTTCACTCAAAGTTTAGCCTCTACTTTCAGGAATACAAAGCTTGAATGGGTCAATAGAGCTTGAATTAACAAGAAAATTACAATTACTTCAAACGGGCTACATCATCCTAAACATCAGCCCAAAAAATGGAAGGGTGCAAAAAATCGCGACTAAACCGAGTCTGTCTTAAAACCAGCAGTTTTGTCATCCTGACATAGAAACTGAGAAGAGCATCAAAACCCCTCGTCCGTTCTGGTAGAGGGGTTTGGGATGAGGGGAAAATCTGCAGTTCTCAACAGAGAAGCAGGTTCGCGATGATCTTCAATAGTTATAGCCTTTTCTATCTATAAATTGAGTAGATGTGGACTTTACCTAAAAAGCTTTTAAGCCAGCACTTTTAGCAAGACCGTCGTTACAATGAGCTTACCTCTGAAGGCATAGAAAAATAAGTCGTAAATTCAGACATATTGAATCTAGTCATCTTCTCAATAAGATGAAGATTACTAACAGCGCACTAATTTACTTTTCGTTTGATTGAGTGGCTGTTACACGCCAACTTAGTTTTAAGTTTACCCAAAAATTCCATAAAGTAATACTGGCGATCGCTATCAACTTTGCCAAATATTCATTAACCCCCAGAACATTGAATAGGAAGTTAACAATCAACACATTCAGAATCAATCCTGCCAAACAAATTAAGTTGAATTTCAAAAATCTTTTGAAGCGCTGCTTTGCTCCTTTCTGTTTTTTAGAAATATCACCAAACGTCCAAATATCATTCAGTATAAAGTTGCTAACAATCGCCACCTCAGAAGACAGGACAGCACTGCGGGTTAATCCCATTTGAAGTGTTTCTCGGAGTACATAGAAAATACTCATATCTACAAATACACCGCTGAAGCCAACCGCCCCAAAGCGTAAAAAACGGCGGACAGGCCATAGAGAAAATCGCAAAGTCAAAAGATGTTGAACATATTCAACATATTGTCTCCACGTCACTTTACTCTCTTCCTCTTGGCGCTCCTGAAAAACATAGCCAACTTCCCCAACCCACCTAACGCTTCCCCGCCCTAACACCTCAATTAAAATCTTGTATCCTACTGGGTTCAATGTCTTTCCGATGAGGCAATCCCGACGAATTAGAAAATACCCACTCATCGGATCAGACACACGACCGATGACACCCGGAAGAATGATCAAGCCTAACAATTGGGCACCCCGTGACAAGACGCGGCGCGTAAAACTCCAGTCACTAACCCCGCCTTCTTCAACATGACGACTAGCAACGGCTAAATCAGCCCCCCTTTCAATCTGTTGCCAAAGAGCGATTAAGGTTTCCGGTGGGTGTTGCAAATCGGCATCGATAACCCCTAAAATTGCTCCCTGAGAAACTTGCCACCCTCGAATAACGGCAGTTGATAAACCTTTTTCTCCAACCCGCCGAATCACTTTCAACATCGGATACTCAGCCAAAAGACTCTGGGCTATTTCCCATGTCTGATCAGGACTGTCATCATCAACAAGAATTAATTCATATTGCTTAGGAATTATTCTTTCTAAGGATTCAGTGAGTAATTCTATAATTTTAAAGACATTTCCAGCTTCATTAAAAGTTGGAATGACAAGAGAAAGCTTAATTTCCTGATGAGAACAAGAAATATCTAATTTTTCTTCTGACGATCCTAGTCGCTGAGTCGGCAATTCTTGAATAACGAAATCTCCTAACGGAGCCGATAGAAGTAAATAAGAATCAATACAAGACATACCTAAATCAGTTACTAAATATCTATGAGAAAAATCAGTTATGGGTAAACAATGTAGTATCGATGGCAAGGGATATTCAACTAGGAAATATATCCTGACATAGGATTTCTATCTGGTTGGATACCAAGATTAAATTTCTCAAGTCTAACTCCGCCGCAATTCCACACCTTAAACCGTATTAAACGCCTTAAACCCTACTACAATCTCCTCAATTATTGAAAGACTTCTGCCTCTTTGAACGGTTGCCCTAACTTATCTTTACTGGATAAAATAGGATCTCCATCAAGGGGCCACGCAATAGCCACAGTTGGATCATTCCAGAGCAAACTCCGTTCATATTGAGGTGCATAATAGTCCGTCGCCTTATAAGCAACCTCAGCTATTTCTGAAATCACTAAAAAACCGTGGGCAAAGCCCCCAGGTATCCATAATTGATGTTTGTTTTCAGCACTCAGATGATAGCCTACCCAGTTTCCAAAGGTCGGGGAAGATTGGCGCAGATCCACTGCCACATCAAAGATTTCCCCCACTGTTACCCGCACCAATTTGCCCTGGGTTTGTTGCGTTTGGTAATGCAAGCCACGCAGAACATGACGAGCAGATCGAGAGTAATTATCCTGAACAAATTGGACATTTACGCCTACTTTTTCCTGAAAAGCGCGTTCGTTGTAGCTTTCAAAAAAAAAGCCTCGATCATCTCCAAAAACACGAGGCTCTAAAACAAAAACATCAGCTATGTCTGTAGAGATAATATTCATAGGAGACCTTGACGAGCTGTCCTTGCTAGAAATTTAAGGATAATGTCTATACGCTGGAATACCTGGACAATATTCAGTTCTTTTAAAATCTGAATAGATTTTTAGAATCGGGATTAGCTGCTCGTAGGTCCATCTCACTATTGTTCTGAGAGCTAAATTCAGCCTTAACTAGGGTATCCCTATTTTTTGCTTACCTGACTGCCCCAGTATAACTGTCTCAGTATAAGCATTATTTTCTTTCGTTAGCTGATTAGACCTGGCAACATGTCTGGATTCGGCTAGGGTGTACAGAGTGAAGCCTAGCCTATTTTAGGCTAGCTAGTCTTGAAGCAATCAAGAGCAGGCATGATCTACACCATGGAGTTATCAGTCCCATGGAAATGGGAAGCCATTGTTGACGAGCTTTGCGAAAATATAGCCTTTTACCTCTGAGGCAGGGTCCCAAAGCTAATGATCATTAGCCCAGAAGGCTCATAAACTAGGAACTCGACGCTGCTGTCATAACCACTCGCGATCATGACTAACGTTGAATAGTTCTATAACTGGAAGCTTGACAGATAATACTGCCAGAACGGCTGGGTTAAAGGAAAGCCTATGGATGACCTCCCCTTTTTTAGTACATCCGTTTTCTCGATAGAGCCATTCATTTAATTGCAAGGATTGGAGTTGCGCTTTAACCCGTCAAGGAAACCAAAATTAGCAAGTTTCACCCAGCATCAAATGAGTCTTTGGTCAGGCTGGCTCCTCCTGCTTGAATGGGTGCTTAGTCGAATTTTCACGCTAGATACCGGGTATCTAGCGTGATGGTCATACTCAGTAATGACGCTCAGCAATTGCTTGTCAGGACAATGCCTGTCGCATCGGGTCTGCGCTGCACAGCGCTCTTTATGACCCAAGCCTCAATGGCCTAGGCTAGATTAATTTGGCAGGAATACCTACTGCTGTTCTACCTGCAGGCACATCCGCCAAAACGACTGCGTTTGCACCAATGTTGGCTCCATTCCCTAACTGGACGCCGCCTAGCACCTTTGCTCCAGCGCCAATATTGACGCGATCGCCCAGTTTTGGGGCATCGTAGGGC
>Ga0335395_10001470_pt1 | contig 14781 bp, 9 predicted proteins | sample MAT02_FD_205744 | JGI IMG/M metagenome (GOLD analysis project Ga0335395, IMG submission 205744) | Freshwater microbial communities from Lake Fryxell liftoff mats and glacier meltwater in Antarctica - MAT-02 (spades assembly) (version 2) ...
GATTTTAGTCGCAGTTGACCCCAAGACAGCGGCCGACTCTCACGCACACGACCATCCTGAGCATGGTCCCAACAATGGCGAGCTAGTCGAAGTCTGATCCTCGATTCGCAATTCGGATAGGGAGTAAGTCCTTCGTTGCCAAACTGACACACGATCACAACCATAGTCACGACCATAACCATGCACATGGACCGGCCAAGGTTATTACCAAGTAATGCGATCGTAAAGTGAAACAATCGTTCTAGAAAACCAATACAAATTCCCGATCTGAAATTGCAATCGGTTTGCTAGAACGTTGGATTGAAAATGGGTATGCGGCAACCCAAAACGTGGCTAGAACCGAAAAGAAACTGAATCCATGTCAGTTTGGGAAAGTGTATTTTGCGTGGTATCTCCTGAAAATCATAGCGAAATCGAAACGCCAGAGGAATGGATTGCGTACCACGAGGCCGGGCATTGTGTAGTTGCCGTTTTGCTTGGCGGCATGGTGGAATGGGCTACGATCGACCCGGATCGCGATGACGGTCCCCGACGTTGGGGTGACGTGCGCGTCCAATGGGACGGTGGCCCCCCTTGGATAGCTCAAGCAATGGTTTATCTTGCAGGTCCTGCCGCCGAATTGGTCTACCGCGAAGAATCGATACATCCAGCCTTCGTGCCTGAGTTCGCCAACGATTGGGCTGCAGCTTGGGGGGCAACCGAAGCGAGTCGGAAATCAGATCAGGAACGATTGCGGTTGCTCGAAGGAGTTTTCTCGCAGCTTTATCAAACCTTTCAGAGACAAGATCACTGGAACGCTGCAGCAGAGCTTGCCGACTTGTTACTAGCTCACGAAACGATTGAATACGAAGACATTCACGAAATAGTAAACAGGTGGATTGAGAGATAGCCCTAGCCTGCGACGATTGCTAACACGACGAATCTTCATCGCAAGAAAAGAATAAAGAATCTTATGCAGATACCTCAGCTTGCGTATTGCACCAATGTTCATTCCGGGGCGGATTGGCAGGCTGCCGTTGATAACTTGAAGCAATATACTTTGCCGGTACGAGAGTCGTTATGTCGTTCGGGTTCGTGGCAATCCGGCGAACCGATGGGGGTTGGACTCTGGCTCGCGGAACCCGCCGCTCGGCACGCGATCTCAAATCAGCTAGTTGGAAAAGCGAAAGAGTGGCTAGCGTCACAGAATCTTGTACCTTTCACCATGAATGGCTTTCCTTATGGGAACTTTCATCAACCGATCGTAAAGCATCGAGTCTACCAACCAACCTGGTGGGAACACGAACGAAGGACGTACACTGAGGCATTAGTGACAATCCTTGATCAATTGCTTCCAGCGGGGGTTTCGGGATCGATATCAACTCTTCCGATCGCATGGGGAAGCCCCAGTCCAACACCAGAACAATTGACCCGTGCGGCAAGTAACCTATGCTTCATCGCGGACTACCTTGATGAATTGTTTCAAAGGACTGGCCGTTGTATCGTGCTGGCTATCGAGCCTGAACCAGGGTGTTATCTGACGGACAATGCGACGATGCGTACCTTTTTTCGTGATTATCTTTTGAACGATGATTCGCAATCGGAGAAGCGCAGAAAGTACTTAACGATTTGTCACGACATTTGCCATGCTGCGGTAATGCGAGAGGACCAACAAATGGAGTTCGCTCGACACAAAGCCGAAGGAATTCGGATTGGAAAAGTTCAGGTGTCGTCGGCAATTCATGTCGACTGGGATGCGATTCAAAACGAGACTAAGTTCGAAACGTTTCAGCAGCTACGCAAGTTTGCAGAAGATCGATACCTTCACCAAACAACTGTGCAGATCGGCAATAGACCAGCCAAAATGCATGAAGATTTACCGGCGCTATTGGCGAGCATTTCTAATCCGACGTCACTTTCGGGAAACTGGAGAATTCATTTTCACGTTCCGATTTTCTATGACCACCAAATCGGAGCACTTCAGCAACTTTCGAAAGGAGGCCTCCATCAAACGGAACTCGTCAGCGACTTTCAAGGTATCAGTACGACGCAAAGCGAAATACTCAAATGCTTGCAGTTGCTAGAGAGCGATCGAACCCAAACCAACGACCATGCCATGGCGTTTCAAGAAGCCTTTTTCACGGGACATTATGAAGTCGAAACCTACGCATGGACGGTGCTTCCGGTCGCTCTACGCCAAGCATTGTTGGTTGACGATATCGCACGCGAAATGAGTTATCTGAAGGGCTTATTTGATAGAATCGCTTCTAAGTGAAGGGCATCGAGCTCGGATAGAATTTCTATCAAAGGTCGTCTTCAGAGCTCCCAATTTTAAAAACGAACCGCACATGTGACTGCTTGGCACGAACATCGGTCACTACATCAACTTGGGTTTTGCTTTAGCGCTTTGGTTGTTAAGCCGTTCTCGAGGCCTCGTCAAAAAAACGGCCGAACGCTATGCTTCTGAAGTTCATGTGAAACTGATATTCATTTGCAAGTATTTCGAAAGGCAAAGATGCCGTCTTTCAACATTTCATTCCTGGGTTTGCTGGCCATATACAGCGTTATCGTCGTCGGCTGCAGTTTATTGGGTGGGTGGCTTCCCAAGTTTATTCGGTTTACGCACACGCGAATCCAAATCTTGATCAGCTTGGTCGGCGGATTAATGCTTGGAATCGCAGTTTTTCATCTGCTTCCTCATGCGGTGCACGAGATGGGAAGCAGTCGGATCGGCGAGATCGCGTGGGCCATGATGATAGGCATGGTCGTCATGTTTTTCATGTTGCGATTCTTTCACTTTCACAATCATGATGCGGTCGACTTTAGTGAACAAACAAGCAAGAATTCCGAACTGTCGGTATCGAAAACCTGTGACCACGACCTTTCGCACGAGCACGGCTCGCATGCACATCACCACGATCATTCGCATCAGTCTGGATTGAGCTGGGTTGGCGTCCTCATTGGCTTGGGCTTTCATACGCTTTTGGACGGTGTCGCGCTCGCATCAACCATGCAAGTCGAATTCAAGCACTCAGGGGGCCAGTCAATGCTCTGGGGGATTGGAGTTTTCCTTGCCATTGTTTTGCATAAGCCACTCGACGCGATGTCAATCACTTCCCTGATGAGGGCTCAAGGAGCCTCGGACGGTAAATGCGCTTTGGTGAATATCCTTTTCTCGGCAATGGTACCTGTAGGAGCTATGTTGGTCATCGCCTTCGGTAGTTTTGGAGGCCCCTTCTCACAATCGATTGCTGGTTGGGGACTAGCCTTTTCAGCTGGCGTTTTCCTTTGCATTGCCCTCTCTGATCTACTTCCCGAAATGGAATTTCATTCGCACAATCGAATCCGACTTTCTGTGGCACTCCTCCTTGGAATCATGATAGCGTGGGCGATCGGATTCCTTGAACCGAGTCACTTACACGAGGGCGATCACCCTGGCCATTCCCACGATCATAGCTCTCATAGCCACTAAAATGATCTGGAGTCAGCACGTAGGCGAGCGTCCACAAATAAACTCCGCAATTCAAAGTTAGCGGAAGGGTGCAAGCGCTCCAATTTCTCGGCACCGGACGGCTTGCGCCGTTCCGCTAAAGCTGCAACTTATTTATGGATGGCCCCTTAGCTACTCATGAAATTCAGGTTGCCAAATCGCCGAAAAGAGGAGTGGATAGGTAGCGTTCGCCTAAACTGCACATGATCGTGACGATCCGTTTTCCAGCGAATTCTGGACGAGCAGCTATTTGAGCCGCAGCCCACATGTTCGCACCGCTACTAATGCCCGCCATAATCCCCTCTTCTTTAGCCAACCGACGCCCCCACTCGAAGGCGGTTTCATCATCAACTTGAATGACGTCGTCAATGATGGAAGTATCAAGGTTCTTGGGAATGAAGCCCGCTCCGATCCCTTGGATGCGATGTTTGCCTGGTTGGCCGCCGCTGATCACCGGCGAATGTTTTGGCTCGACAGCAATCGCCTTGAAGTTCGGGTTAAGCTTTTTGATGTACCTCGCGACTCCGGTGATAGTTCCACCAGTCCCCACTCCGGCAATAATCGCGTCAATATCTCCCTCTGAATCGGCCCAAATTTCCGGCCCAGTCGTGCGTTCATGAACCGCTGGGTTCGCGGGGTTCTCAAATTGCTGCGGCATCCAACCATTCGGATCTTGCGAGACTAGTTCCCCAGCGCGATTGATTGCTCCCCGCATTCCCTCACCAGCCGGTGTGAGAACTAGATTTGCCCCCAAGGCGCGTAAAAGCGTTCGACGTTCAACCGACATCGACTCAGGCATCGTCAGAGTCAAACGATACCCCTTAGCCGCAGCGACAAACGCCAGCGCAATTCCAGTGTTACCACTCGTGGGCTCAATGATGTGGGTAGTCGCTGTCAATCGCCCTGATTTTTCAGCGTCCTCTATCATTGCCATCCCAATACGATCTTTGACGCTATTGAGAGGATTAAAGAACTCACATTTTGCAAAAACGGTTGCATGCCCCTTGGGGATCAAACGGTTAATGCGAACCATGGGTGTGTTTGCGACGGTTTGAATCACACTGTCATAAGTCTGTCGATGAGGCATTTTCGAGTCAATCCAGGATGATGAAGGTTTTATAAATGAAGGTTTTAATGGACAGAGAATCCAAGTTGAGGTGAAAAGACCAAGAATCCTACAACAATAGACGCCGATTCAACCTTTTATCATATCAAAGCCGAGATCAAGCGCGTAGCGTACTCTCATCGGTCTAGGGTACGACTTAGTATCTCCAAGGTCGCAAGGGCGATAAAAAACGAACGCTCTTGACGTGACCTGTAAAAATTTGCTATCCCAACAGGCATTCCCAGTGATTATTTTCTGTTGTCTGGTTAGGCCGAGGGTTGTGAAGTGAATCCAGTACAAAAACTAGCGATCATCAGCTGTATTGCCTTCACCGGTTGTGCATCTATGAAAGAGTCCGACACAGCTCGGACCGGTCTTGAGCAATTACTCATTAGCAGTGCCGTTGATCAATCACTTGATAAAGTAGACTTTACGCCAGTTTCTGGAGCAAAAGTGTTTCTCAAGGCCGACTACCTAGATTCAGTCGACAAAAACTATGTATTGCTAAGTATGCGATCAAGACTTTTAAAGAATGGATGTACCCTGGTCGACAAGGCAGAGGAGTCCGACGTGGTATTTGAGGTAGCTTCGGGTGGAGTCGGTACCGATCGAACAGATCTCGAAGTCGGCTCGCCAGCTGTTCCGTTAGGCCTCATGGGAACCATTCCGAAGGTTACGTTATACGAGCGTAAACGAGCAATGGGAACGGCGAAGCTCTGTATCATTGCAACCGATACAAAGACTAAGCAACCTGTGATAAACTCCGGTTTTTCGCTTGCACGAAGTGACCATCAACACTGGTCGATGATGGGAACTGGTCCGATTATCTCGGGATCCGTCGCGAGACAGTTGGAAGAAAACACGGGAACCAGCGAAAGTCTCATTCCAACCGCTTCGGCGACAGCGAAAATCGCGAGAACCAATTCGACGGTTCCCTCATCGTCGTTGAATCGCTAGAGATGCAGAACTTGATTGACGCGATACAATGCGTCTATGCAACTTGTAAAACTTCCAATTGTCGTCCGTGGGGCTCGCGAACATAATCTCCAAAATGTATCCGTCGAGCTGCCTAGAAACCATCTGATCTGCTTTAGCGGAGTCTCTGGAAGCGGAAAAAGCTCGCTCGCTTTCGACACTATTTTCGCGGAAGGCCAACGACGCTATCTCGAAAGCCTTTCGACTTACGCTCGCCAATTCATTGGGCAGCTTCCCAAGCCCGATGTCGACTATCTTTCAGGTTTAAGTCCCTCAATTTCGATCTCGCAAAAGTCCACAGGGCACAACCCTCGTAGTACCGTCGGGACAATGACCGAGATCAATGACTTTTTGCGAGTCTTATTCGCTCGCGTTGGCACCGGATTCTGCCCGACCTGCGATTGTCCTATCACCGCCCAAACACGCGACCAGATTGTCGAACGGATTCTGCTACTCACGAAAGGTCCAATGTACTTGCTACTGGCACCGATTGTTCGCAATCAGAAAGGGGAATATAAGGACCTATTTGAGGACCTCCGAAAGCAAGGTTTTAACCGCGCTCGAGTCGATGGGAAGCTGACTCTCCTGTCTGAGCCACCACTCCTTGCAAAGCAACTCAAACACACGATTGAAGTCGTCGTAGATCGACTAGACCTCTCCACTAGTGGCAGGTCACGAATCGCTGAAGCGGTTGATACGGCAATCCGGCTTGGCGAAGGTACTTTGCTAATAGTCCCCATGGATGAAGCTTCAAAAGGCGTTTCAAAAGTAGCCACAGAAGCCCTCGGCAAAAGGCCTGTGAAGACACTCGGTTCGAAGAAGAAAGCCGCTGCACCGGCCGCAACTGCGGAAGATGTCATCGTAAGCGAGCCAGCTGCTCAAGAGATCGTTTTCTCTGCACATTATGCTTGCCCATCGTGTGGTACTTCGTACCAAGCACCGAGTCCTCAGCTTCTATCCTTTAATTCTCCACAAGGAATGTGTCACGAATGCAACGGACTAGGTGAAATATACACATTTGATATATCTCTTCTCATTACGGAGCCTAGCAAGTCGATCCGCGGCGGTGCGATTCTCTTACTGGGCAAATGGACTCGAATGTCACGATGGACACGTCATCAGTTCGATGGCGTCTCGTCCGCGATCGAATCGATCCTGGGTATGAAGGACAAATCATTTCTGAAGACGCCGTGGAAAAACCTACCATCGGAAGCGCAACAACTGTTTCTCTACGGGACTGGCGATCGAAATGTTTCAGTGACTTTACGCGGGGGAAAGAATCCGCGTAAATTGAACGTGTCATATACAGGTGTCGTGTCGCAGTTGCGATCTGCGTGGAATGCCTTCAAGAATCCGCTGATGCGAAAGCAGTATGAAAAGTACATGCATCAATTGCCATGTACATCGTGTTCTGGCCAGCGACTGAATCGACAAGCCCGATTTGTACGATTGCAGTCTAAAGCCGACAACACTTGGATGTCGCTCCCGGATGTCGGACGACTCCAACTGGCCGGATCGCTAGATTTTTTTTCAAATCTTTGCTTGACTGACATGCAGCAGCAAATTGCGACGGAAGCTCTGAAGGAGATATGCACTCGAATGCGATTTTTGTTGGAGGTCGGGCTTGGTTACCTCTCGCTCGATCGACCGGCTCCGTCACTTTCTGGCGGTGAGTCGCAACGGATTCGATTGGCGTCCCAAATTGGAAGCGGGCTTGTCGGGGTAACGTATGTTTTAGATGAACCATCGATCGGTCTTCACCCACGTGACAACGATCGGCTACTGAATGCACTCAAGCGACTTCGTGATCTTGGAAATACCGTCTTGGTTGTAGAACATGACGAGGACACCATGCACGCGGCCGACATGATCGTGGATTTTGGGCCCGGGCCTGGTGTGCGAGGCGGCAAGCTCATTGCCCAAGGTAACGCTTCCACCATTGCGGCAGATCCCCAGAGCGTCACCGGCGGCTACATTAGCGGTCGGTTGGTCGTGCCTCAACCCGAGACGCGTCGGATAGGAAACTCCAAGAGCTTCCAAGTCATTGATGCAACACACAATAATCTCAAAAATGTTTCCGTGGATTTTCCGCTTGGTTGTTTGATCTGCGTTACAGGCGTAAGTGGAAGCGGAAAAAGTTCTCTCGTAACCGATATCTTGACACCCATCTTGCGTCGTGATTTGAATGGCTCAGAAGACATACCCGGCGCTCATAGCGAATGCATCGGCACGGAGCACTTGGACAAGATCATCGACATTGACCAAAGCCCAATCGGACGGACACCTCGCAGCAATCCAGCGACGTATGTGAAAGTCTTTGATGAGATTCGTGACTTATATGCCAAGCTGCCGGAATCCAAAAAACGCGGTTATCTGCCCGGTCGATTTAGCTTCAATACCGAAGGGGGGCGGTGCAGCGCATGCGAAGGGAATGGTTCGACACGATTAGACATGGAGATGCTGGCTGATCTGTGGGTGACTTGCCCGGTCTGTAACGGAAGGCGTTACGATCACGAAACGCTGCAGGTACTATTCAAAGGAAAGTCGATCGCGGATTGCTTGGAGATGGATATTCAAGATGCCCTTGTCCATTTCGAGAGTATCCCCAAGATTGCCGAGAAACTAAAAACGTTGCATGAAGTAGGACTCGACTATCTCAAGCTTGGTCAAAGCTCGCCAACCCTCTCAGGCGGCGAGGCACAACGGATTAAGCTTGCGAAAGAGTTATCGCGACGGTCAACAGGAAAGACCCTCTATGTACTCGACGAACCCACAACTGGTTTGCATTTTCATGATATTGCGATGCTGCTCAAGGTTCTTCAAAGCCTCGTAGATCGTGGTAATACGGTCATTGTGGTCGAGCACAACTTGGATCTAATTCAAGCCGCCGATTGGATCATTGACCTCGGTCCGGAAGGAGGGGGTGGAGGTGGTGAAGTCATCGCGGTTGGAACACCAGAAGAAATTGCAGCGTGCTCCAAATCTCATACCGGTAAGTCGCTTTCAAAGTACTTCGCCGATCAAAAGCGTAAAAGGGATGCTCAGAGTGCCAAGTCCACCAGCAATAAGACACTTTCAAAGAAAAAAACGTCCTCGGAGAAAGTGGCTGCGCTACGGTCTAGCTCGCTGATAAGTCAGTCGGTTCAAGAGTCACTTCCTCTCGTTGTCGAAGGAGCAGGATTGCATAATTTGCAAGACGTGAACCTCTCACTCGAACAGGGCAAGTTGACCGTTTTTTGCGGACAAAGTGGGAGCGGAAAAACGTCGATGGCTTTCGATACCATCTACGCTGAAGGCCAAAGGCGATTCGTCGAGAGTCTGAGTTCCTACGCTAGGCAGTTCGTCGGACAAATGCCTAAGCCAATCGTCAAAAAGATATCCGGGTTGTCACCAGCAGTTGCACTTGAACAACGTGCGCTTGGTCATACACCACGCTCCACGGTGGGAACCGTAACCGAGATCTACGACTATCTGCGTGTCCTGATGGCGCGACTTGCCACCATGCACTGCCCAAAGTGCGAGAGTATTGTGGGTACCCAAACCGTCGACCAGATTGTCGCGCATGTGATGGCCCTTCCCGCGAAGACCCGTGTTGCAGTACTAGCTCCAATTCAGGCAGCGGGCACAGCAGCCGGTCGTTTGGTTGACGATATTTATCTGGACTACCTTCAAGGTCAAGGTTTCGTTCGCGTCAGAATTGATGGAGTTACAACGACGATAGCCGATCGCCCGCAACTAGCCGACAAAGGCAACCATGAAATTGAAATCGTTGTCGATCGCTTGGAGGTCAACACCCGCGATCGTTCGCGAATTGCGGAGAGCATCGAATCGGCGATCGACTTGGGTAAGGGAATGGTACGTATTGCGATCTTCAGCGATACTCGTCCGGAGCCTCAATGGGATATCCATACTCATGCATTGACGCTTTCGTGTCAGTCCTGCGGGCTTTCGTACAGCCCATTGTCTCCGCATAGTTTTTCGTTCAACACCCAACTCGGCTGGTGTGAGGATTGCGATGGACTGGGGATGCGTTTGGGGACGAATCCTGCCGCATTCTTTGATTCCTCAAAATCACTCGATCAAGGGGGCATGCTCATATGGCCCGATTTGGTATCGGGCGTTGCAGCCGAAACAAGCAAAAAAATGCTCAAGGCAATCTGCCAAACGACAGGCATTTCAAGCGACAAGCCGATCGGATCAATGTCCCTCAAGGAACGGAACGTACTACTCTTCGGAACACAAGACCAATCTTATCAAGTAGATGGCTTTTCATTTCGATACCGCGGCATCTATCCTGCGATCGATGTTGCTGCTAGATCCAGTCCCACGTTGCGCACACGATTAGAAGCGTATACGGCTCAAGTTGAGTGCCGAACCTGCAACGGATCGAGGGTCCGACCAGAAGCTGCGCATGCGAAGTTTCGCGAGCATACGATTGCAGACTTGGTATCGATGCCGCTCGTAAGCCTGTTGGCCTTTGTCAAGGACTGCAAACTGGACGCCCGCGAGAAAAAAATTGCTGGTGAACTATTTCGCGAGGTACAGCAACGGCTTGCCTTTCTGGTCGAAGTGGGGCTGGACTATCTATCGCTGGGACGAGCCGCAAACTCGTTGAGTGGTGGCGAATCGCAACGTATTCGACTGGCTGCACAACTTGGCAGCGGGCTTTGTGGTGTATTGTATGTTTTGGACGAACCTACTATCGGATTGCATCCACGTGACAACCATCGTCTGGTCTCTGCGTTGCATCGATTGCGGGACCTAGGCAACACGCTAATCGTAGTCGAGCACGACCGCGACGTAATCTCAGGGAGTGACTACCTATGCGACTTTGGACCGGGCGCGGGCTACCTCGGTGGTCGCATTGTCGCAAGCGGAACGCCGAAGCAAGTTGGCGCTGACAATCGGAGCGTGACCGGTCCTTACATAAGCAATCGAAAATCGATCCCCATTCCAGCAAATCGTCGTAAAGTCACGATGCCTTCCGGCGAGCCTTTCAATGACGCGAGCTACAACAACCAACATCCGATGCGAATTGGAATTCGCGGCGCGCGAGCGAATACCCTTCGAAACGTAGACCTCGACATTCCACTGGGTGTCCTCGTGGCAGTCACTGGTCCTAGCGGATCGGGCAAAAGCAGCCTCATCAATGACCAACTGTATCCGCTACTCGCTCGTGCGTATCATCGAGCACATTACACAACAAAAGCAAACGAATCCCTAAAAGGTGTTCCGAACCTTTCCAAAGTTATTCGCGTTGACCAGTCGCCTATCGGGTCAACGCCATCGTCTAATCCGGCCACATACACTGGTGTTTTCGATACGATCCGTGAACTCTTTGGAAAACTGCCTGACGCAAAAGTTCGCGGTTTTACTGCTCGACAGTTCAGTTTTAATGTTCCAGGCGGCCGCTGCGAAAAGTGTGAGGGTGTAGGCAAATGCAAGATTGAGATGCACTTCCTACCGGATGTTTGGGTTGAATGCGATGCGTGTCATGGAAGGCGATACAATTCAGAAACACTCAGCATTCGCTATCGTGGCAAGTCGATATACGACGTTCTGCAGATGACCATTGACCAAGCTCACGAACTGTTCATTAATCTTCCTCAAACTCGTCGAATTCTTTCGACGTTGCGTGATGTTGGCCTCGGATATGTTTCGCTCGGCCAGCCTGCCCCAACACTCTCCGGTGGCGAGGCGCAGCGAGTAAAGCTCGCATCCGAGCTGGCTCGACCGTCCGCCGGCAACACCATCTACATGTTGGACGAACCGACGACGGGCTTACACTTCGACGATATTGCCAAGCTGCTGGTTGTTCTGCATCGGCTTGTAGATCTCGGGAATACGGTCGTAGTTATCGAGCACAACCTGGATGTCATCAAGTCCGCGGATTGGGTGATCGACATGGGACCTGAGGCTGGATGGGGTGGAGGACAAATCGTCTACACGGGGACTCCAGAAGACTTGGTCGCTTACGCCCATTTAGAACGATTGAATGCCGAAAAGCCCGCCAAGAAGCGATCCCCTGCGAAAGGGAAATTGTTGCATAACAAACCACTGCTCCGAAGCTATACGGGCGAGGCTCTTGCTGAAGTCTTGAGCAAAGGGCCTTATGAAATGCGTGAGATCTACAACTCTCTCGCCGACAGTGAACCACTAGTTGGCGATATCACGATATCCCAGATCGCCAAAGAGTCGCTTTCGCCTTGGCAGATCGACGGGCGTAAATGGCATCTAGAAACCAGCCTCACGCGTTCGGGTGCGAAACCTCGCTGGGATCGCTCGATGCTACAAAAGTTAATCGAGCGGATCGAGGCTTCTGACCAATTTGGTGAAATCGTCTGGAATTCGAACAGTATGATCGAAGTTCCTGCGCAGAAGAAATCGCGAGGCTGGTTCCTACATGCTTTCACTGTGGAAGAGAACTGGTTGAAACTAAAGTTTCGAATTCCAAGAAGTGGCTATACCAAGCAAGGATTGTTAGAAACCTTTCAATTACCGCCGCTTTCGTCATTGCCAGATTTAAATCTTGTCAATCGCGATGCGAGAGTGTCTGTCAATTTGGGCGACGATTGGTTGGAACTCGAAATGCGACCGTATCTGAACCATGAAATCGACAATACGATTTTTTGGAACTGGTTCGACGAAGCAATTGATCTTTTTGCTGATGCGAGTGTTTGATCCACCGTTGCTCCTTTTCTTTAATCTTTCTTAAAGGATCCAATTTGAATACTTCTAAAAACCATCGGTTACTCGTAATTCATGTCGTGGCGACTTTTGTCATGATAGGGGTGATTTGGTTGGTGCAGTTGGTGCACTATCCATTGATGGGCTTTGTAGAAGAGGCTCGCTTCTCGGAATTTGAACGCTCGCATCGCGAAAGAATCATTTGGATTGTCGCGCCAGCCATGTTGATCGAAGGAGCAACGGGGGCTTGGCTCTCGACCTCAATGCCGAATGATTGGAGACGCGGGTTGGTCCGGTTTGGGCTGGTCTTACTGGGGGTAATTTGGATTAGCACCCTTTTCATCCAGATACCGCTGCATGATGCATTACAGACAAATTTTCTTGCCTCTGACTTAGACCGTCTAGTTGCAACCAATTGGATACGTACGATAGCATGGAGCCTTCGCGGCGCGCTTTGCGTCTATTTACTGGTATCTATCAACGAAAAGTTTGGGCTATGTCAGCCGAAGAGGAACGCAAACAAAAATTAAAAACGATTCTTTATGCAATTCGACAATTGCCTGAGTTCTCGAGCGATGACGCCAAGGACCTATGTAAGGACATCGCTCCAGCATACGTGACCAAGACACTCAAGTTGCTCGTTAAGGAAGGTCATCTCGGCCAGATTGAACGAGACAACTCCAAGCGATGGGTTTGGACGCAGAGTAATCTCAATCTAGATTTTGATCATTGGATCGATCGACAAGTCTATGGCGAGCAGATCAAACAAACACCAGAGGAAGATCGTCCTAGAGAGCGACTACTTCGCGATGGCCCTCAGAGCTTAACGGATGCAGACTTGATTGCCATACTGATTCGAGTCGGCGTCGTTGGCGAATCTGCAGTACAAGCAGGGCGGAAACTTGCAAACCGGTTTTCGGGAAAAATCGCTGCGATTGCTGACTCGAGCTTGCATGAACTGCGATCGATGAGCAAGGCAATCCGTCGAGACAGCTATAGTCAAATCATGGCAGGGATTGAATTAGGTCGTCGTATTGCGGCGGTTCATGACGACGCCAAGCAACCTCCGATTCGCATTCGAGGCTCCGATGATGCTATTAAGTATTGCGCTCGTACGTTTGCAAGACTGGCAGTCGATGGACGGCAAGAACAATTCCACATCGTGACACTGGATACGCAATATGGACCCATCTCGAACCATCTGATTACAATCGGAACCTTAGATGCAAGTCTCGTACATCCACGCGAAGTCTTCCGTCCAGCCATTCGTGATGCTGCCAGTGCGATTATTCTCGTTCACAATCATCCTTCAGGTGACCCAACACCTAGCAAGGAGGATCACGCAGTCACCAAGCGACTAGAACAAGTGGGCGATGTAATTGGAATCAAGGTGCTCGATCATATCGTGGTAGCGAGAGAGCGATGCGTGAGCGTCCTTTCGGTAAGATAACAAAACAACTTATCGATAAAAAAAGAGCATTCGTGTTCAACGAATACTCTTTTTTGCATCTACGACCAAGCCATGTTCATCGAAATAATTCAGATTCGAAATTTAATTCGCATTTGGCGAGACAATCGAATCTAAAACTACGCCATATCTTTGAGCTTCTTCAATGGACGGCATCGAACGGTTTTCGAAGCGGGCTTAGCATCGGCCCATTGCATCAACCCAGTTGCTGGGTTGCGAACTTCGCGCTTTGGCAAAGCCTTCTTGTCGACTCGAACGACTTTACAGATATCCGGAATGGTGAAAAGACCTGGCCCCTTCTTGCCAACTGCCTTACCGATTTCTTCTTTGAGAGCTTCAAATACGTCGATCACTTGCTTCTTGGTTAGCCCAGTAGTCTCTGCAATGTTTGCAAACAACTGTGTCTTTGTCAGCGGCTTTTCTTTGCTAGCGGCGGCTGCTTTTGCCATCGGATAAATCCCTTTCGATAACGGACAATCAAAATTCAACGACGTTGGAAGACTGTACACAACGCCTGAGGTCACGATTAAAAGCCTTCGTGTTTAAATTGCAACTAGGAAAGGGGCTGTTTTCCTGGAAAAAACCCCGAAATTGTGGAGAAAACTAGAATTTTAGACGGTTTCATCGAGGCAAATGCCATTCTATTGCCTTTAAGGCACGGCTTGCGGTCAAGCGAAACTCTAAGCATTCCAAGAACCGGTTGCAGAGAATTATCTTACGCGGATATCTTGACAGCATCTGAGAGATTTGTTTTCCGTACTTACATAAATATTTAAAAGTTGGAAGACGAACGTGCATACACATGTTCGTCGTCTAGGTTCTCGCATCTTGGAGGAGAAAGCGACTTCCAAATCGTTTTCGGCAACTCCCCTGGGGGAATACGTGTCAATGAAAACCGGCTTTGTTGTTGAAACAAAGCCGGTATGGTCAGGACGGTTGAAACGAGGTCGATACGACCCGGTTGATTCCTTAGAAGGAGTACACTAGGCCCAAATCGATACCGTGTAGGTAGAAGCTCTCATGGGCAAACCTCGGTTGCGGGGCGGTTGGAACTCCGATCGGGTTAATATCGATATT
>Ga0335395_10001472_pt1 | contig 14774 bp, 12 predicted proteins | sample MAT02_FD_205744 | JGI IMG/M metagenome (GOLD analysis project Ga0335395, IMG submission 205744) | Freshwater microbial communities from Lake Fryxell liftoff mats and glacier meltwater in Antarctica - MAT-02 (spades assembly) (version 2) ...
GTCCTCACGGAGATTCCCAAGGACAAGGCCAATCAACGTTTTACCAATTTCGATGGCGTAAATCGCATCGGTAATCACCTCGGGCAAATAGACTTTGCCGTGGATTGGCAGATCAATGGTACAAAGTTCGTGCTCTATCAGCAGCATCCATTTGAGGATGCCTCCGGTTTTCAGTTCCAAAATATGCCCGACGGTTTGTACGGATTGAGCCTACGACGCAGTGTTTCGGCCAGTTCCTTTTTTGCCTTAAAGGGGGTTACCCTGGAATATTTCTACTCAAAAAATCAAACTGCTGTAAGGCCGGGCAGCCGCTTTCAGGGTGGCGACGATTACTTCAACCACGCTCAGTACATTCAGGGATGGTCCTACCACGAAACTGGACTAGGCACCCCCTTTTTTCCAACTCGCTACGAAGTGAATAAAGACCTTCCGATCGACAAGCGTTTTTTTCCAAACAACCGAATCGTTCTTTATCATCTTGGTTTGGAGGGTTTGATAGCAAGCAAGGTTCGGATGGTGGCCAAATTTTCGCAGAGCTATAACTTTGGTTCCCTGGGGACTGTGTTCAATCCTCGGGTGGTTCAATTCTCCTCCCTGCTCGCCTTCGATGCGCCTATATCCCTGTGGCGTGACACCCGCCTAAAAGCCCAAATCGCCTACGACAACGGCGGGGTGCTGCCCCGGTCGGTTGGGGGTTATCTGGGAATAATGAGTTGTCTCCGAAAATAACGATCGGCAGCGAGCGGAGGTCAATTTGTACCGTTCACTAATAATATTTTTGTGTTACGAGGGATATTTTCTAGTTTTACGGACGATACTACTTTGTGAAAGACTAACCTAATGGGCTTTAATAAGGCATTTTCCTACAATATCATCGCCCCCAAGTCTTACGCGCATCGCCTGCGAAGCAAGACGGCTACCTCGAACGAGGTATTGATCATCACCAGTTACGATTATTTCCTCGAGAAAAAAGGGCTGGCCCTACTGCTGAGTCGCTACCAGGAAATCATTCTGGTTCCTAGAACGGTGGATGACGACTACCTGATGAACCAGACGGTACGGCCCCTGATCGAACAATACGCTAAGATCCACCTGGTCACCAACCCGCAGTACGACTCGCGCTATCACGTAATATATAAGCTGGTTATCAGGAATAACAAATCCATCCGCATCAGTACGGTCTACGATTTTTGCGAGAATACGCTCAAGAAGATTTACGTACCAGATAATTTGGACGAGGAAAACCCCTACCTGCCCCCGCATCTGGTTTTCGACGGTAAAGTCCGGTTCTTGAAGAAGGTAATCGACTTGCTTATTTCTGGCATTTTGCTGCTGGCCAGTTTCCCGCTCTGGATTTTGAGCGCCCTGCGGATCAAGCAGGAATCACCGGGCCCCGTCTTTTACCAGCAGGTACGCGCTGGTCTGGACAGAGCCACGTTCAACTGCATAAAATTCAGGTCCATGAGCGCTGACGCCGAAGCAAACGGGGCCATGTTTTCCAAAAAGAAAGATAGTCGGGTATTCAAATATGGTGCCCTGATGCGCCTCACCCGCATCGACGAACTCCCCCAGTTGCTCAATATTTTCCGAGGCGAAATCTCGCTCATCGGCCCCCGCCCCGAACGTCCGGTTTTCATCGAATCCTTTGAAGAAATAATTCCCTACTACAATTTGCGTCACGGCGTAAAACCGGGCATTACTGGCTATGCGCAGGTAATGTATCCCTACGGTACGGGTGCGTACGACGCCCGGCACAAGCTCATGTTTGACCTTTACTACATCAAACACTGGAGCTTGGGGCTGGAGATGAAGATCATCTTTCTTACCGCCGTGGTGGTATTGACCCGCAAGGGCCGATGAATTTTGCTCCATCCGACTGACCCGAAGAATCTAGCCCACTGAATGAATGCGTTATCTGCTCACCGGAATCGGCGGGCTCCTCCTCTTGGGGACTGCCCGAGCCCAGGATTCTACCCTTACCTAACGCATTAATGCGGAAGGTGCTTTGTCCACCCCTCAGGTTCCTTTCTGGCTTCACGCCAATCGGTTCGGCACGGTTCCCATTCAGGGTTCTTTTGCGGCGGCCCAAATCGGATTATACAAATTAGCCGCCCGGCCCGGTAATCAAAAAAAACTCTTTGCCTAGTCGGCGGGCATCGAACTGGCCACTTTTGCGGGACCCCAATCGGCGGCATTTCTTACCGATACCTACGTGGCCGGGTGGGTTGGCCCCGTTGAAGTGAGCGTCGGACAGCGCAAGGAGATGGTCGGGCTAGTGGACACCGCGCTCACTTCGGGTTCCTTCGCCATGTCGGGCAACAGCCGCCCCTATCCCAAGGCGCAGATAGCTATTCCCAACTTTTTCTCCCTAGGATTCACAAAGCATTTTGTGGCCATTAAGGGTTCGTACTCCGACGGTTCTATGGGTAGATCCTACGTCTAAAGCGCCAATACCAGCGAAGTGCCGGCCACGTTCCTGCACCACAAGGCTTTTTACCTGCGCTTGGGCAAGCCAGCGGCAGCATTAAGCTGGCCACCGACCTGGGCAACCTCTACCCCAACAACGGAGCGTTGGTAATAGGCTGGCGCAAGCAAGGGATATTTTAGACAGCCCGGCAGAGTTATTCTGGTACAATCCTTTTATATCCCTACTTTTGTGCCGTCTCCTTCCTCTGGCCTATGCTTTTAAAATCCTCCCTAGTGTCGCTGCTTTCATGATCTACCTGCGTAAGGCATTTTTCTTCTTATTCAGCTTCCTCCCATTGGCGGCCAATTCACAGCCGGACTCGGCCAACACACCGTCGGTTCCAAACTACCTCGAAATCGGCGGATTGTTCTCTACCACCTCCCGCACTCCCTTCTGGCTACAGTCCAACCAGTTCGGCACCGTGCCACGAACGGGTTCGGCCCTGACGGTGCGGGGCGGTGGCGCTAAGGTTTGGACGCTGGGGCGGCAAAATACGATCAGTGAATGGCGGCGGCGACAAACTTCCGGCCAGTCGGCTCCACGCTGGCAAGCCGAGGTCGGGGCCGAAGCCGTCGCTAATTTCGGTGCCGTTACGCAGCTACTGCTTCCCCAGGCGTACGGGGCCATTCGCTACGGAAATCTGGAGCTTTTCGCGGGGCGACGCAAGCAGTGGTTTGGCCTAGCCGACTCCACGCTGGGTATGGGTTCTTACATTTGGTCGGGCAATGCCCTGCCCATTCCGCGCATCCAGATCGGGCTCACCCGCTTTACGCCCGTACCCTTCACCAAGGGGTGGTTCTCGGTGCTGGGCAGCTACTCCGATGGTTGGTTCGAGAGCGGCCGACCCGTAACAAGCGAGTTGAAACTTCACCAGAAGCAATTCTACGGGCGACTCGGCAAGCCTGGCGGTAAGTTCAAGCTGTACGCGGGCTTTAACCACCAGGTGCAATGGGGAGCTAAGTCACCCTACGAAACCATTGACGGGCAGATGCCCAGAGGATTGATAAACTATTTCCACATGATTGTGGGCAAGGGGAGAGCAGCTCCGAATTTCACTTTCTTTGACAGCACCAACCGAATAGGCAACCACCTGGGCACCATCGACTTTGCCATTGAAGTCAAGGGAAACGCCGCTGACTGGTTCTTCTACCGCCAGAATATCTACGAAGATGGCTCGCTATATTATCTAACCAATATTGTCGATGGACTAAATGGCGTCAGAGTGCGGCGGAAAAACACCCTAGCGGGCAGTGCCTTTACCGTCAAAGAACTCGTGCTGGAATTTTTGTACACCAAAAATCAGGGTGGGTCGAGATTTGTTATCGACAACGATAAACAGCGCGGGCGGGACAACTATTTCAATAATGCGCAAGTGCGTGATGGCTGGTCGTACTTCGACCGCGGTATCGGCACGCCCTTCATCCCCCCCACTTCCGAAACCGTTTGGAAGTTCCCCAACTACGCCGACTTTTTTACCAGCAACAGCCGGGTGTGGGCGTTGCACGCTGGCCTGCAGGGCACCCTGCTGCAAAACCTGGTTTGGAGCACTAAGCTTTCCTACTCTAGCAACGGTGGCGTTTACGATCTGCCATTTCCCAATACGGCCTACCAGTTCTCGGGCTTGCTGACTCTACAGACCGAGACACCTTGGTTGGGCGGTATGTTCTTGAAAGGCTCGCTGGCCACCGACCAAGGTGGACTGTACCGCAGCACAACGGGCATCTCGCTTTCCCTGCGCAAGGAATTCGGCCTTTCGTCCTCCATCCAGTCTGCCAGCTACCGCTGGCGATAGCTCATTCGGTCGCCAACTTATCCCGGATCGCTTCCGCCAGTTCTGCCAATTCTTCCGCCGACATCTTCAACTTTTTGCCAAAATCCATATCCGACATTCGATTCAGCGGAATGAGGTGGACGTGGGCGTGTGGTACTTCCAGCCCAATGACACTCAGGCCGATGCGCTGGCAGGGAACGACCGCCTCGAGGGCCGGGGCTAGTTTCTTGGCAAACTCCATTAAGCCAACGTACAGCGCGTCGTCGAGGTCGAAAATATAATCGACTTCTTTTTTGGGAATAACCAGCGTGTGGCCCTTGGCGACGGGGTTAACGTCCAGAAAAGCCAGAAAATCGGCGGTCTCGGCTATTTTGTGGCAGGGGATTTCACCAGCGACGATTTTGGAAAAGATGGTCATAGTGAGTGGAGAGTGGAGAGTTTAAACTTTATCATATAAATTATTATAATATTCAGAGGTTTAAAAACCCAATAACTAAAAACCTAACAACCCAACAACCCAACAACCCAACAACCCAACAACCTAAAAACCCAAAAACCTAACAACCTACTGCCTGACAAACCCTATTATTGCCAGAATTACCAACAGTCCGCCTAGAATGCGTTGGATGGGCCAGCCGCTAAGTTTTTGGGCCATTTTTTCGCGGTAACGGTTGGTGAGCCAGGCAATCAGGCCCAGCAGTCCGAAGGCACCCACTGCCGCACCTATGGCGAAGCCGACCGACTCGAAAGGCGTTTGTACCGATAGCAGCGGGTAGTTGCGGTATCCTGCCAAAATTAGTATCCAAAAGGGATAAAGCTGCGGATTCAGCAGGCCCGCGACCAAGCCGCGTAGCAAGGCTGCGCGGTGGGTAGCCCCGGGTGAGGCAGATTCAAGGTCGATAGGACCCTTTTTTTGTAAAAACCAATACATTCCAATCCCCAACAAAATCGTATTGATAATCCAGGACGAATAAGGCCATTCCAGGATGCCTTGCAGGCTGGCTACCGTGTAGGCGGCGAGTCCGGCGTAAAGTAGCTCGGGAAGGGCACCGCCAATGGCCGTTCGCCAGGAGGCTGCCGGGCCTTCGGCCAGGCTGGTGTGGATCACCGCCAGGTTGGCCGGCCCCAGTTGCAGCGAACCGACAAAGCTCACGACTAGTGTAACCCCGAAGATCAAAAGCGGTTTTAATTCTTCCATCCAATCTTTTTTCTGGTCAGAAAAGCAACCCCTTCCCCGTTTTCTTTCGTATTTGAATCGTGAGCCAAGAATCAAAGGCGCACTCTAATTCGACAAGCTATCCTTTTCACGCCAAATTCCCATGCGAACTTTATCAATTTTCATTCTTGCAGCTTTGCTTTCAGGCAGCGCCTTTGCCCAATACGAGGGGCCGCGCCGTCAAAACTACCTGGATGTCGCCCTCGCGGCGGGCAACGGCGGCTCCCTGGCCCTCTCCTACCAAAGCCTTTACGGTGGCCGCTTCAAAATCGGCTGGGGCATTCGTTACACGGGTTTCGCGGGCAAAAGTACCGGATTAGTGACTGCCCCGGCCAAGTTGACCTCCGGCAAGACGAATCCGAGCGTTCTTTTTTCGGAAACCGTCGAATCTAATCTCGATACCCTCACCCTGAACAAAGTGCAGACCAACGCCCTGAACGCGGTTATCAACCTGCAATTCGCGATTTCCAAGCGCTTTGAAGTCGGCTTCAACATCGACGCCATCGGGCTTTCCTTCGGGGCACAGCAGACGGGGCGTTTTCACTCAGCCTCGGAGTCGAAGACGCTCGATAATTCCGTTCAGACGGCCAAGCCCACCTCATTCAATCTATTGTTAATCGGCGACAACGACTTGGGAAACCTCAACTCCGAACTATATGCCCGCTATTGGCTCGGCGACCGAGTCGCGCTGCGGGCGGGGTTGAGCTTCAATTTTGTGGAGTATACCACCGAACGTAAATTGACGTTCGATAACGACCGCTTTCGTTACAAATCGCTGCTGCCGATGGTGGCGGTTTCTTTTTCGCCCTTTGTAAAGTAAAACATGACTAAACTGTACGCGACAACCCGCGAAATAATCGCCCAGCTCCAACGCCTGCTCAATCAAATGGAAACGGCTTCCTACTCGGGCGGCCTACCCATTTTGCAGGGAAGTAGCGTGGGGCAGCACCTCCGCCACGTGATCGAGTTTTACGTTTGCCTGAGTCGGCAGATGGACGGAGGCATCGTCAACTACGACGATCGCGAGCGCAATCACAAACTGGAAAATGACCTCGACTACACGCGGCAAATCCTAAGCGAACTCAGCGACGAGATAGCCGGGTGGCATACCGACCAGCCACTGCAACTCCGGGCCATTTACGGCGATGCCACCGGAATCTTGGCACCTACCTCGCTGGCCCGCGAACTGGTCTATCTGATCGAACACGCAGTACATCACATGGCCATTGTCAAGATGGCCGTGGCCCATCATTTCCCCCATGTTGCCCTGCCCGCTTCGTTCGGGGTGGCGCACTCCACTCTGCAACACCGCGAGGCTGAATGTGTGTCGTAACTTATTTGCCGCAGACTGACGGCGACTTTATCCTGACTTCCAACCGCGACGAGAGCATCCGACGCCCCGCCGCCATTCCACCCCGCCGCTATCTGATCGGGGAGCAGCTCATCACTTTCCCAAAGGACGCCCAGGCCGGCGGAACCTGGATCGCGACCACGGAGCGCCGTACGCTTTGTCTGCTGAACGGGGCTTTTCAGAAACATGCCTACCGTCCTCCCTACCGACGCAGTCGCGGGCTGGTGGTGCTGGATGCTTTTTCGTACGATTCACCCCATACTTTTGCCTCCGAGTACGATTTTATCGACATAGAACCCTTCACGCTCGTCATGGCGGACAAGACGAATGATCTGCCAACGCTGAACGAATTGCGCTGGGATGGCACGAAAGCGCATTTCAAATGCCTGCCGACGGACTCGCCGCGCATCTGGTCGTCGGTCACGCTTTACTCCGAAAGTGTGGTGCAGGAACGCGAGGCGTGGTTTCAGGCGTGGCTGACCGCGCCGCACTTCGACTTGGCCACTGAAATCATTGCTTTCCACACCTCCGCCGGGAAAGGCGACCCGGCCAACGACCTGCGCGTCGATCGGGGGAGCCTAAAAACGGTTTCCATCACGCAGGTTCGGGCACAGTCGGACGGCGTGAACTTTTTGTACCAGGATTTATTGCACGAAGACAAGCATCAACTCCAAGTTTCCTAAAAAAAACGCTTCCCGGTTTTCGATTTTCGGGTAAATCCCACCCGGAACTACCTTTACTTCGGAAAGAGCGGAAATAGCTACGGCCCGATGTCGTTTCTTGCCGTATTATTTATCAAAAACGAACTTTTAACTTTTATGAAATCGACAAAATCCTATTTTGCCGCCTTTATGGCTCTTTGCCTAGTGGGTCTGATGGTCTCCTTTACCCCGAACCCTAAAAAAGGGAAATGGGAAACGCTCTTCAACGGCAAAAACTTCGACGGCTGGAAAAAGTGGAAAGGAGGTGCCATTACGGGCTGGAAAGTGGAAGACGGCGCGATGGTGATGATGGAAAAGAAAGGCGGCGACCTGCTAACCGAGAAGGAATACGGCGACTTCGAGCTGGAACTGGAATGGAAAATTAGCGAAAAAGGCAACAGCGGCATCATGTACCACGTGAAGGAAAGCGCCGACTACTGCTGTCCTTACACGACGGGGCCGGAAATTCAGGTTCTCGACGACAGGCGGCACCCCGACTCCTTCGCCGGAAAAGTAGGCAACCACAAGGCGGGATCGCTCTATGACCTGCTGCCGCCCAGCGACACCACCGTCGTGAAGCCCGCCGGAGAATGGAACAAGGCCAGGATCGTCATCAAGGACGGCAAAGGCGAAAGCTGGCTCAACGGCAAAAAACTCGTTGACTTCCCGACCAAAGGCCCCGAGTGGGACAAGATGGTCGCCAACAGTAAGTTCAAGCGGTGGAAAGAATTCGGCACCTTCGACAAGGGTTCCATCGCCCTGCAAGACCACGGCGACAAGGTCTGGTACCGGAATATTCGGGTGAGGGAATTGTAAGGAAGGGAAGGTTGTGTAATCGTTGAACTGTTGAACGGGAACACCCGCCCGGCGTGTAATTGATGTTTTTTGTTAGTTGTTTTATTGTTTGATGTAGACATCTTCCTATGGCAAACTATTGATAATCAGATTATAATTCTCAACTTGACAATTGTTCAACCACGTAGGCGGCCCAGTCAACAGCGAACAATTCAACATCAATTATACGATTACACGATTACACAGTTCAACAAAAAATTACACAGTTAAATATAAACACAAATGCATAATAGCCGCAGAGACATGATAAAGAAAACGGCTGGCTTAGCCGTGGGATTACCGGTGGCCGATTCGCTCCGGGAGCGGCTCGGTGCTTCCGATAAAGTACTAGGCTTGAAGGGCAACGTCAACCACTCAGTGTGCCGCTGGTGTTACAGCAAGATCGAATTTGAGGATTTGTGCAAAGCCGCCAAGGAAATCGGCTTGACCTCCATTGAGCTGACCGGGCCCGACGAGTGGCCGATCTTGAAGAAATACGGCCTTACCTCGGCCATGCCCTGGGGCGCGGGCAAGGGCATTGTGGAGGGATTCAACGACTTGAAACTGCACGATGAACTGGTGGCGAGTTACGAGGCTATTTTTCCAAAACTAGCCAACGCCGGACTCGACAAGGTGATTTGTTTTTCGGGAAACCGCCACGGTATGAGCGACGAGCAGGGCCTCGAAAACTGCGCCACCGGTCTGAAACGCTTGATGAAATCCGCCGAAAAGCACAAAGTCACGGTAACGATGGAACTGCTCAATAGCAAGGTCAACCACCCCGACTACATGTGTGACCGCACCAACTGGGGTGTTGAACTCTGCAAGCGCGTGGGCAGCAACAATTTCAAACTGCTCTACGACATCTACCACATGCAGATCATGGAAGGCGACGTCATCCGCACGATTCAGGACAACTACCAATACATCAACCACTACCACACGGGTGGCGTACCGGGTCGCAACGAAATCGACGACTCGCAGGAATTATATTACCCGGCTATTATGAAAGCCATTGTCGCAACGGGCTACAAGGGATACTTGGGCCAGGAATTTATTCCCAAGCGCGACCCGCTCACTTCGCTGCGGGAAGGGGTGGTGATTTGTGATGTGTAGCTTTTTGTTGAAGGGCCTAGGGTTGAATGGTTGAATGGTTGAAAATTGCTGATTGTAAGACGACTACCAAATTAAACTCTTAAACTTTTCAACAATTAAATATTTAAGATTTCGGCACGGGATTTTTTTGTGGTGGGTAGGGAGTGGATTCATCTTCGCAGGGACGGACGCCGGAGAAATGTTCTTTGGTGGTTCTTAGTAAATCTCTAAAAGCGAGCGGTTTCACGCCTAGGGCAACGTTCTCCTGCCCAATATCGGACACCAGCCGCATATGTCGAATAATATCGCGGTAAGCTTTGAAAAGGTTGTACTTTGGGTCGTAAATATGCCCCGCCTCGGAGCTGATTCCGTTCAGTTCCAGAATCTTGATTTTTCCGGCATACAAATCTTCCAAAGAATTCACTCGTAAGTCGAACCGCCCGTAGTAAAAGCCGGGAATGGCGTTGGCGATTTCGTTGAAAACGCCGTGCAGACGCTCGTCTATGAGGTGATTGGCATTCAGGAATGCCGTTCCAAGGCAGTGGTTGCCAATGGGCTGTACGCATTCATAGGCACTTCGGGCTGGCACCAGGTCAAGCTTGTCGCCCATCCGGGCTTCCAATGCTTCGCGAGCCATGCGAGCGCGGAGGTTTTTTTTCAGCAGCTCGCGTACTGTGGCGTAGCCATCGCCACGCACGTGCAGAAACTCCTTCTGGGTCACAGAGGTCACTCGCCCCCGTTTTTCGCTGGGACGACGCGCGTACATCACGCCAAATTCCAGTAACGACTCCACGTACTCCTGCGCGATGCAGTCTTCGGCCAAACCATTTCCCACGGACTTTCGCAATTCTTCCACGCTGGTGATTTTGATGACCTGATCGCCGCGCTCGCCGACGTTGGGTTTCAGGATAAACGGCGCGGTGATTTCGTTTGCGTCCAGCAGTTCCATCAGACCTTCGTAGGTCGTCCCTACTGGGACAAAGCGCGTCGTAGGCAGGTACTTATCGTCGATCAGGGCAAAAATTTCTTTTTTGGATTCACCAAAAAAACCACTGGCCGGAATGCCCGGATTGGCCGCCGTAAAGTGCATAAACGATCGGTTTTTTAACGAAAGCAAGGCCCAATACACTAGTGGCGGGATGTAGAAGAAAGTAAACGGCCAGAATTCGTAGCGGAATATTTTTGTGAGGAGGCGAGGTGTTTGCATGATGGGTTGCGATGACGTTAGTTTTTATACGCCCATTCTGATCAGAAAGTTGCAGGAAATTTTAAGACGTCCCAATAGTTATTTTTTTGCATGGCATGACTCTGCTAAACGCGAAGCATCGTGTCTCTGCTTTTCCAGAATCGGCGACTATACACTCGTTGGAAAGGCCAGTTTTTTGTTTTCAAGAGCATAGGAAGATAAGCGTGCGGTTCTTTCACCGAAGGGCTGCCGAAGTACAGGTCGTCGTCGGTGAGCAAAAGGCTTTCGTAACGTTTATCAGTCATTAAGGTAAGATCCGCAAAAGGAAGTGTTTTCTGGTAGTCAGGGTTTTGTTGGGACATCCGGTCTTTCAGCAACCACGCGCTTCGGTAGCCGAGGTTGGGTGCAGGCTGCGGATGGTAGCGGCCCTCCGACACGTCGAGGGCGTATTGCAAATAGGCTTTAAATAATTTGGGCCCGGCGTTGGCGGTTTGTTCGGTACGCAATTGGTTGGGCAATAAGCTGGTAACGACGTACACCCGCTCCCGCGCTCGCGTCACGGCCACGTTCAGGCGGTTTTCGCCGCCCTGCGTGTTGAGCGTTCCGAACTGCATGGCCAGTTTGCCGCGCTCGTCGGGGGCATAGCCGATGGAGAAAATGATGACATCGCGCTCGTCGCCCTGCACGTTTTCGATGTTTTTTACAAAAAGCCCTTCGGCGGTGATTTTTTCTTTTTCCAAAAGATCCTGAATCAACTGCTGTTGGTGGAAATTAAAAGTCACGATCCCCACGCTCAACTTGCTTTCCGATAGTTCGCGCACCAATTCCAGCACCCGCTGCGCTTCGATTGGATTGGTATTTTTCTCCCAATGGCCGTTCACGTGCAGGTAACGAATCCCCGGTTCGGCATCATTGACGTGCCGGAAATCGGGTAGCAGCCGCAGGGTGTTTTTGTAGAAATACTGGTTCGAGAAATCGATCAAATCCAGCGAACTGCTGCGGTAGTGGCCCGTCAACTGCCGCTGGGTGAGGGTTTGGGCCGCTAGGTCGAGCAGGGAGTCGATTTCGGTGGCTACGGGAGCTTCCTCGTCCGGGTTTTCTTCGTAGCGGATGCGGTACAAGTCGCTGGGTGGCAACTGTTTGCTATCACCCGTGATGACCACCTGCTTGCCCCGGTAAGCGGCGGGCAGTCCATACTCGGCGTAGCACTGCGAAGCCTCGTCGAAAATTACCAGATCGAACAGTCCCGCCTCCATCGGAAAGAGCGTGGAAACTGCTTCGGGCGAGGCCATCCAGCAGGGAATCAGCCGGAAAACCTCGTCGGAAAATGCTTCCACGACCTTGCGAATCGGCCAGATGTTGCGCTTTTTGGCGGTTTGGTGGGCAAGTTCGCGGTAGGTGGTTCGGTTGCCCAGGCGGTTTTTATCAAGCTGGGCGTAGGTGAACTCCCTCAACTGAATCAGCGTGATTTCGCGGCTCAGGCTTTGCTTACGCTCAATGGCGGCTTGCAATTGCTGTTCCCATTCGGCCATTTTCAGCGACGACACCGCCCGCAGCGTCGGGAATTTTTCCTCAATGTGATCAATCCAAGTCAAGCGCAGGCTGTTGTCAAAAACCGAAACCGCCGTTTCTCCCCCGACGTTTTCTTCTTTTATTTTATTCAAAACCAAAGCCGTGACTTCGGATTCGGCGGGCAAAAAATCATGCGCGATTTTGTCCATTTCCACCAGCGCGTCGAAATCGGCGCGTAAGCTATCGCGGAGTTGGGTTGCGTAAATATCCGGTTCCGACAGGAGATTTTCCCATTGGTTCTTGCTCAAAAATTCCAGCAGCGCGTCTTCCTGATGCTGCCATTCGCTCAGCCAAGCGAGGAGTTCCTGTAATGTATTTTGAAAATCGCCGGCTGCGGTGATCTTCAACGCCAACCCCGCCAGCATTTTTTCCCAAGGTTCCTTGTGAGTTCTCAGCCGAGCATCCGCCGCCCGTTCGGCCATTTGAAAAAAAAGCAGATGGCTTTCTTCAAAAGGCAAGGATTCATCGAGATCACCGAGCCGAAAATTCAGCAGCGGGCTATCCAGCCATTGTTCCAATTCCAGCCGATTGTTCAGCCGCAGTTCCAGCTTTTGCAAATCCTCGGGCTGAGTACTCAGCCCGTTGGCCTGGGCTACTTTCGCAACGGCGGTCTTTTCCTTCCCAAACCACTCCCACCATTGCCCCTTCAAGGCCGACGCCTTGGCGGCAACTGCCTTAGCAAGCTGCGCCCGAAAAGTGGCTAATTCGGGTTGGGCCAAAGTGCTCTCCACCCCGCTCCCATCCGTTCGCCAGCCTTCCAGGGTGTCCGTCACCTGCCGCACGAAGGCCAGGCGACTGGTGGCGGGCTGTTGGTCGGTGAGGTAGCGCTGGAAAAGTTGAAAAGTTTGGGGATCGGCTAGCAAAGTGAGCAAGTCGCCGAAACGTTCTTTGCTTTCGATTTTATCCTGAACGAAACGCAGCGAAAACGAGTGGCTGGTTATGGTCTCAAACTGTTCTTTTTGCTTCTGAAAAAAAGGCGGCCAGTTTGCCAGCGTTGCTTCCATGCGCCGCAAGTCGCCAAGCGCGTAGTTAGCAAAACTTTTGCGCTCGTGCCAAGCGTGTTGGATATCGATTTGCTGACCATACGAGGCATAACTAGCCAGTCGGCGGCGATAATCGTCCGTTTCATCAAGGGGAAAAGCGCGATAATACGCCCGAAAATCCACGCGGGCACCTTCGGGGTCAGAGGACAGATAAAGCTCTTTTACCGAAAGTCCGCCTTCGGATTCGTCAAAGAGCGCGGTGCGGAATTCTTCCAACTCCTGCACCGTCTGGTCGATCAGGCGGCTGTTTTTGGTGAATTCCCGATCCAGAAAAACTGCGTCCAAGCTTTGGTTGAGGGTTTGATACGCCTCCACTTTTTCAATTTGCGTGGCGATTTGGCGGTAGAGTTCGGCGCGGTCATTGCGGAAGTCGTGGATCAGGGCCGCGAACGGACCGAGGCCCAGCGTTTGCAGCCGCTGGTACACCACGTCGAGGGCGGCGCGTTTCTGGCAAACTAGCAACACGCGCTTGCCTCGCGCGGCAAAGTCGGCCATCAGGTTGCAGATCAACTGCGACTTGCCCGTGCCGGGCGGCCCCTGCACCACCACCGACTCGCCCTGCTTCACGAGCCGAATCACACTTTCCTGCGACCAGTCCACGGGCAGCGGCGTCAGGATTTGCTCCTCGCGCAGGGTTTGGTTTTGGGCCAAGTCAGTGGGTGGCCCAGATTCTTCTCCAACCTCTTTTTCAACCCCAAAAAGCGGCAGCAAGAAATCGTTTTGCTCCGCTCCCTGCAACATAAAATTATAATCCGGCACCAAATACGAACCCGCCTGCGGGAAAATGCCCAGTACCATTTCGGGGTAAAGCTTCAACTCGCCGTTCTTTTCGAGAGCCTGCAAATCGCTGCTTTTCAGCGTGTCAAAAGGCTGCAAAGCATTTTCAAAAAGCTGTTGGTTAAAATTGAGCCGGAAGGGCGATTCTTTCAGCCATTCGTAGAGGGCCGTGCGGAATTCCAGCGCATCGCTGGGGAAGTCTGCGAAGTTTTTTTCCAAAACCTCGTCAGGAACCTTGACCTCGTTGAACTGCGCATAGGCCAAAGCGAAGCTGCGGTTCAGCGATATTTCGGCGTCGTCGCGCCCGAAAAGGCACCACTGCTCGCGGTCGAGCCGCAACGTGACCGGAAAAAACAGCAAAGGCGCGTGTACCACCGAGCCATCGGCAAACTTGCCCCGCACGAACGGATAACCCACGTACAGATCTCGCGCCCCGCGCTCGTCTTCGATAAAACGCTCGGTGCGGGCGATGCGGCGGAGTTTCTTGCTAACGTCGTTGACCTTATCGAAGCGCGGATCCTGCGCGTCACAAAGTGGAATCCGACTTTTCCTTTGGATTAGTTGGTTAAGAATTTCAAAAGAAGCCTTACCCAATAAAAAGTCAACCTCGTGCAAATCCAGAAACTGCTCAGCCGACAATCGATTCAGCAGCAAGGACTTATTCCTACTACTGAGGTTGGTAAGGCGCTTGAGGTAAGTTTTGAGGAGGGTTATGGGCATTTATTAAGAAGGAGGAAAGGAGGATGGAGGAAGGGAGGAAA
>Ga0335395_10001475_pt1 | contig 14753 bp, 14 predicted proteins | sample MAT02_FD_205744 | JGI IMG/M metagenome (GOLD analysis project Ga0335395, IMG submission 205744) | Freshwater microbial communities from Lake Fryxell liftoff mats and glacier meltwater in Antarctica - MAT-02 (spades assembly) (version 2) ...
AACCTGTACTATTTTGATTTTCTAGAAGGTTGGCTCTGCTTACTAAGCTTTATAAATCTTCTTAGCTAATCTTCCACTTCGAGATCCCTTTTGTACTAAGAAAGATTTTTTCATTTCTCTGCTCGGTGATCGTTTTTAAGAGCAAAGAAATGAAAAAATCTTTCCTCACTTACTTTTATTCTCGCCCTGCTCTGGATAGCAACGGAATCGTGATACTTGAAAAGCTTACAAAAAAACGGTTTTCAAAGGTTCGATTGGCGGTTTGGGAAACTTTGAAAACCGTTTTTTTTGTTGCTTTTTAAGTATCCTCGATTGGTAGTGGATAGCCAGATATTAGCAGCCAAATTATTCTATTTTAATTTGAATAACTGATTCAATAAATCAAATTTCTATTTTTTAGTAGCTGACTCTTGCCCTTTGAAAAACATTGCAGACTGATTTTCTAAATACATCATCGTCCCTCGATTCCCGATCGCAATTCCCAACACGATCGAAATTACCGCAATAAACGCACCTTTCACCATAACGAGAAACTCCTGATATAACCAATGTATAACTTTTTTCTTGACAATCGCATACCATTGTCACTTATATTAAGAAAATATTAACGCATGTCGATCGAGCTACTAACTCAATCGACACACTGACCTCGTAGTTTTTACTAACAAAACAAAAAGGCTATATGACAACTTATCAGACTTCCACCCTAGCCACAATGTTTTGGGGGCTTAACGTAAAACCCGCTTCAGTCAAACGATTGAGGCGGTTTTACTGTTTCAAATCCTCTCAAAAAAATTGCGACCGACACTCTTCGACAAGTGCGATCGCAAAAAACTTTATTTAAACTAATAAAATGATATCACTTTTAAATCAGCTTGTAGACAGCCTCTGCCTTAGATTATTTAGTGCAAGCTCCCCTTCAGAATATTTAAAATCTAATCTCTCAGCTATGCGAGATTTTAAGAAAAACTTTGATTATAGTAATCCTGAACCAGTCTACTTAGATCTGCCAAACCTCGGCAAATTCCGTTTACTTCACGTTGGACATGCTCCCTACGAATTTGTTCTCGACAACCCAGAAATTGCTCAAATTTACCTATGTAATCCCGACAAATTTTTAAGCAAATTTGCAATCAATACAGGGCAACTATACATAGATTTTTCAAGCAAATATTTACAGTGCCAAGGCGATGACCTTGGGCTAATTGATCTCTTTCTAGAATCATGTTTTGAACTCTTCTATGAAAAGAAACAAGCAACTTTTGTTCGTACCAGTCGAGGCGATCTAGCTGCTGATATATCTGGTTACGATTTTTCTTGGGACGATACTCAAAAACTATCAACACGCGCCCGTAAACTACAGCCATTTATTGAGGATGATGTTCAGGCTTCTGAGTTGTCAGATTTATTAGATATTCTTGAACCCCAAATTGATGACAAGGGGGTTGCTAACGACACATCGCCTAAACTTCGCCCTGAAGGAGAAACACCAAAATTCTCTGTACAGCTTACAGCTAGGCAGATTAGCTTGCTTTCGCAATTAGTTCGCAGCGACTTAGATAATCCCTGTGTTTTTAAAGCCATCCTTGCTAAATCCCTGCAAACTTTATATATAGGTAGATTTGGATCTAAGCTTTACGCTCGTATTTATTGCAAAACCAATGAAATTAAAATTTCTGGCAAAGAATTTCTAGAGATTTACTGGAAAGAAAAAGGATGGGATGGTGAAGCGCCCGTCTGGCGTGTTGAGTTTAGTATGTCAGGAGATTTTCTCAAGGAGTTCTGGACTGACGGCGAAAATTCACTTGATTACTACGAATTCAAAAAAAATATCAAAAAAATCTGGACGTACTTAACTGAAAGTTGGTGCAGACATACTGATGCTGAGTGTTCTACCAATGCACGATCGCAAAATTCTGAATTTTGGAATTGTGTATCTAGTGCCTTTGACTACGACAATACATTTGTAAGAATTCCTCTTCCAGCTCCACCAAGTGAGAGTAAAGCTGCTCAACTTTTGGCACAGGCTAAAGGATGCTTGAAAACTTATTCAGCATTAATCATCGGTGGATTCCACAAAGCTTTCGGGTTTGAAGAAGAAGAGCAGATCGAGTATTTACCTCATTTACTTGATGCAGTTTCCAAGGAATTTGTAAAAGATTGCTCTTATCAAGAAATTACAGAAAGAAGAGAAAAGCTCGGCTGTGATGAATTCTCAGACACTCAATTTAGTGCAGCTCTTCGAGCTAACCGTATAAAACTTGGTCGTGGTTCTTAACTCCCTTTTGAATACTTGTAACAATAAATCAAATGAAAGATGATTATTCATGTGTTCGCTCAACTTTGGAAGTAACTCGCCGCTTAAAATGTACTTGCTCGGCTTATTCATATCCGCATAAGCTAGGTACAGGTGTCTGCAAAACTTCCATATCATCACCTCCTTCTTTTGCAGCACCTAAAAAAGGATTAGCTCATAAGCTATGCAGCTTTATTGATTCGCTAGAATCTGAGGTAGAGCTGCTTACTGATGAGAATTGCGATCGCATTTCTCAACTACTTTCAGAATTTAAAAAAGATTTCTACGTCGGACGTGGTACAGAAAATATTTAATTATGCGATCGTAATAATACAAATTAATCAAGTATTTGACATGGGTGTATCGCTCAAGCAAATCGCCATCTTTAACGGCGTAACTCCATCAGAGAAAAATCCAGAATTCATTACCGTAAGGTTTACAGTGCCAGAAGTTTATAAGGGTAATTTGCTCAATGCAAGTTCTCTTAACACTCCAAATATTGTTATTCCTTTCAATTTCACGAAAAAACAAAAATTGCTTGATTACATTAATAGAATGACTGTTGGCGAAAGCTACGAACTATCTCTTGATGTAGACTGCGAACAGCCTAGCGGTGGCTATAGAGCAAAAATCAAGTACGACCTAACCGAAGTAAAATTTCCTATCGTAAAGGAAAAAGAGCTAGCAAAGGTTTAAGAGATGACTTGCGACAACTGGATTACAGCTTTTGATAACCTAATATCAACTAGCTATACATTCTTTATTCCGACCATCTTGGCTTACTGGGGAATACGCATCATAAAATCTATTTTTGGTGGCATTTAAATGGAAGATTGCACAAACCTCCAGCTAGTAAGCTTAATCTATAAACTCTGCTTCGCTTTTTTCGTTTACGGCGGACTCTTCGCACTTGGGAGACTAGTCCCATGAACCCAATTAAAGATGGAGAGCCTACTCTACCCACTTTTACAGTTGACGTTGCCAATCCCTTACCTTCTGCTGATGCCTTCATCGCTCAAGTAAATGGGTTCGTAATGCCTCCGCTTTTAGGATTTTTTACAGCGATCGTATCCGCGATACTTATATGGAAAGTAATACAGATTTTTTACAAATAAAGCTTGCACAGTTTACAGTCCAAGAAGTTCGCGATCGATTCAATGTCGATGTCCCCAAAGCTGCTGAATTTGGTTTCAGAGTAAGCATCTTCGTACTAGCCGTTTTTATGGCTATCACATTTATCAAATTCTTTCTTAATAGAGGCTCTTCCAATGAATAATCAACCAGATCGCTTTAAATTGAATTCCGACCAAAAAACAGCAAGACTCTTTGTAGTTGGTGGTGGTTCTTCACTTGCAGCTCTCTCGATTGCATCTTCTGCCCATGCACAAGCTACAACCATTGATACTGCCTCTGTTTCTACTCAGCTAACCGCTACACAAACAGCTTTAACCTCTGTTGGTGGGACTCTTCTAGCAATGGCTATGGGTATCGTACTTTTCATCATCGGCAAGAAGATTATCAAGCGGGTAACTTCGGGCTAACTTTTTTGATTCTTTGAAACAACAAATCAAATAACCATGAATAAACATTCTTACAAGCGATTTCTAATAGCATTCCTTGTAGGGATGTTTATCTTTTTGCGATCGCCCATGCCCACATATGCTTTTACCTCCCTTAATGGATGCTTGCAAAATGCTCAATGCGCGGCAGATATCGGTCTTGCAAAAGCGGCTACAGCTACAGCATCACCGACAATGACTCTACCATTCCTTACACCTTCAGCCGCTTCCATCCCTGCGATCGCAGCTTTAGCATATATAGGATATGAAGGCTACAAAGCTCTGCAAGATAAAGCTATGTCTGATGCTTCTCAGCCTGTCTGTTCATCTTATTATTTTCTTAATAATGGTGTTCCCACTGGCGGCGGGGGTGCTAGTGGTCTCGCTCAAGCCCAAAGCCTCGCTAATCAATCTAATAGTAATTTAGCTTGGGTTGCCGCTGGTAACTGGGTTACTTTTGCTCCTGATCCTTCATCTTGTGTTACTCCATCTCCCACTATTCCTAATGCAGTCAACGCCCTTTCTCCTGCTGATATAGTCTCTGCTGCCGCGAGTGCTGCGATCGCATTTGCAAATAGCCCGTCAAATTCTGATGATGATAGAATGGCTGCCGCCCTTGCCGCAGTCGCCGCAGCAGGTTTGCTCCCATCATCTACAGCAAACGATGCATTAAAAGCAGCAGCAGCAGCAGCAGCAGCAGCAGCAGCAGCAGCCAAAGCCGCACAAGATGCCAAAGATAAAGCAGCAGAAGATTTCAAAAAAGCTCAAGCTGAGGCTGCAAAAAAACCTAGAGGTAATTTTGTAAAGTATGGAGCTAGCGTTTTCGCTACCAAGTTTCCCTTTGATTTCTTCTATGCTCCCGCACCTTCAGCTCAGCTCGGCTGCCCGAACTGGACTTTTTTCTATTACAAATTTGAATTTTGTTTTTTAGTACCTCTATTCAATGCTCTTAGATGGATTGTCACGATCGCAGTTTCCCTTAAAATGATTTACTCAATATAAAAAATATGGATCCAATTACACTTACAGCTATAGCTACAATCATTGCTTTATTAGTAACCGCCGCGATCGACCCTGCTGGCTTTATAAATAATATGATCTGTGGATTGATTGATATCATTGCAATCCCCTTTCCAGCCACACCAAACGCTCTTAAGCTAAGCTCCTTGATTACCTCAATATCTGTTTCATTGCCCGTATTCGGTAGAGCATTAATAGAATCAATCATCGGTACAATTAGAGATTTATTTGTACTCTACTCAATGATTAAAATTTACAAGCTGATTCCATTCAAAGCAACTTAGAGAGCTTCTATCTATTCAAACTTCTATCTATTTAAACTTCTATCTATTAAAACAAACTATGATATACGGTATCGCTGGTTCAATTGGAAGTGGGAAAAGCCATCTACAGCTTAAAGTCGCTTTGGAGATGGCAAACCAGAAAGAAAAACAACTAGTATGTAATTTTCCCCTTAATAGAGAAGGACTAAAAATATACGCAAAACACATGGGCTATAAATGGATACTCAGGTGCTTGAGGCTTGGTGGCATATCAGAGATACATGCTCCTAGAAAAATAGAAGATTTACTATTTCCTGAATCTGTTGTTTGCCTCGACGAAGCTGGCATATTTTTAAATGCAAGAGACTTTCAAAAAACATCTAAGCAGCTCCTGATCGAGCTATGCCAATCTAGAAAATTTGGGACAGATTTAGTATGGTGCGCTCAATTTTTAGAGCAAGTAGATCTTCAATTTAGATTGCTCACGCAATTTTGGACTTATGCCAATTCGCTTACCGCCTATAGTAAAAAGCTCCGTCGCCCACAGCTTGTTTATAAGAGATACTACTGGATGGATGCAAACTCCTATTTTCATTGGAATGGTAACGCCAAAGCTAAAATGAATCATTTCAAAACTAGATTTGCTTATTCATTTAGATATGAAGGAGGGTTTCTTAATAAAGCAGATAAACTTCTATTTAATTGTTTTGATTCATTTACAAGGCTCGATGCTATCTGTCAAACCGCAAAAATACATACTATGTATTGCTGCCCTGTTCATGTTCCTAACGCTAGGGCTGTTTCAGATTTTGGCTTGTACCCTATTCAGAATCTTCTACCAGCTTTCGAGAGATTGGATCACAATAAAAAAATTCAACCATTAAAAGATAAACAACTAGAGATTCCTTTTCAAGAGCCTTCGCCCTCTGGCGATCTTGCAAAAGTTCTTCTTTTCACCAAGGCTTACCATAAAAAATCCATGTAGAAAAAAAAGCCAAGGGTTTAAATAATCGTGTCAGCGATTATTTAAACCCTTGGCTTTTTTTATGCTTATCCTTTGAAAAATTGTTTCAACTATTCAAATCTATGTTATCTTAGAATACTTGAAATAATAAATCAAAAAAACAAATTCATGGATGATTTCACCCTAACTCAACAAACCCCTGATAATGATTGCACCATAGGCGATCGTGTAATTTTTATCGCCCTCGGCTTTGGGATTCAGCTAGGCAATATCGGTACAATCACTGAAGAAGAATTTGATAAGCGCAAAAAAATTTACAGACAAACAATCCTTTGGGATAATGGCTTTCTAGACAAATATCACTATAAAGCCTCTGGTACTGTGGCTCGTTACTCTGACCCTTTGAAAGTGGGCGATCGCATAATTGATGAGGAGGGATTAGAATCTGAAATTTCCTTAATTTCCGACTCTTGCATCAATACCAAATCGCCAGATCGCATTACATCCTACAATTTGGAGCTGGGCAAGCCAAATATAAAGAAAGTGCCAAATGTGAAAAATGATAATATTCCCGATCTGCCAATTCGCTCTGGATCTGGCGGAAAAAGATCTGGAGCTGGTCGTCCCGCCACTGGTAGAAAACTTCGTAAGACTATTAATCTTGATTCCGATTATGCTGCTAAGCTTCCAGATTTAAAAATGTTGTGCGACTTACTAGATGAGTTTCGCTCGGTTTCTGATGCTTCCTTCACTTCGCCACGTTCTCAAAAGTTGAGAGAGTTTTTTAAAAAATTCGACGCTCTTCCTAAGATTGTATAAAAGATATGCAAAGATTTACCCTTATTAACTATGAATCTTTTGACGATCCTCCAATTTTTGAGGCTTTAGATTATACCGATCATCAAATCCTTGTTAACCGGATTTCTGGCGGTATGTCCATAGATTCAATTCAGTACGGGTGGATTGATTCTAGTGAGCTAATTCCTTGTACTGATTTGATGTCCTCTGAAATATTTAGCCGTTTCCTATTTTTTACTAGAGGTTTTTAAATAAAAAAATGTGCTATCTTGATTTCAATACGCAATGCAGAGGTGCAACGTAGGAAAAAAATTATCATCGCAGTGCTGCCCGTTAGCCAGCTAAAAAAAATTATCCTTTGGTACATATCCCGAAAAGCTCGGAGTACCAAGGGATAATTTTTTTGTAAAACCTGTACTATTTTGATTTTCTAGAAGGTTGGCTCTGCTTACTAAGCTTTATAAATCTTCTTAGCTAATCTTCCACTTCGAGATCCCTTTTGTACTAAGAAAGATTTTTTCATTTCTCTGCTCGGTGATCGTCTTTAAGAGCAAAGAAATGAAAAAGTCTTTCCTCACTTACCTTTATTCTCGCCCTGCTCTGGATAGTAGCGGAATCGTGATACTTGAAAAGCTTACAAAAAAAGGGTTTCCAAAGGTTCGATTGGCGGTTTGGGAAACTTTGGAAACCCTTTTTTTTGTTGCTTTTTAAGTATCCTCGATTGGTAGCGGATAGCCAGATATTAGCAGCCAAATTATTCTATTTTAATTTGAATAACTGATTCAATAAATCAAATTTCTACTTTTTAGTAGCTGACTCTTGCCCTTTGAAAAACATTGCAGACTGATTTTCTAAATACATCATCGTCCCTCGATTCCCGATCGCAATTCCCAGTACGATCGAAATTACCGCAATAAAAGCACCTTTCACCATAATGAGAAACTCCTTATATAACCAATGTATAACTTTTTTCTTGACAATCGCACCCCATTATCATCTATATTAAGAAAATATTAACGTATGCCGATCGAGCTACCAACTCAACCGACATACTGACCTCGTAGTTTTTCACACAAAACAAAAAGGCTATATGACAACCTATCAGATTTTCACCCTAGCTACAACGCTTTCGGGGCTTAACGTAAAATCCGCTTCAGTCAACCGATTGGGGCGGTTTTACCGTTTCAAATTTTACTCAAAAAATTGCGATCGACACCCTTCGACAAGTGCGATCGCAAAAAACTTTATTTAATTCAAAAATATGATACCAGATCTAAAAATCCTAAACCAAACAATTGATAGCTTATATCTCAGGCTTTTTAGTTGCTCTGAGCCATCTGCTTTTTTAGATAATCTTGCTGCTGAGATGAGATTATATAAGCAAGATTTTAGCTACTCTGAGCCATCAGTTTATTTTGTTGATCTCCCTAACTTAGGTCGTTTTGAGGTAATTTCTCATGGTCACGCGCCATATGAATTTATCCTTACTAATCCTGAAATCTGCGACATTAGGATTTGGAATACTGATCGTTTTATTTCGCCAGCCGCTATCGATACTGGTCACATTTATTTAGATTTTCATTCTAAGTATTTGCAATGTCAATCTGATGACTATGGCTTGGTTGATGATTTCATCAAAAATATCTTCGAGCTTTTCTATATTAATATTATTGGTGATTGGGCTAAAGTCAGTCGAGCCGATCTAGCTGTTGACATTCAAGGTTTCGATTTTCTTTGGGAAGATTTACAGAAATTTGCTAAACGATCACGAAAGATTGACGCTCTTTCCACTGAAGATTATTATCTTTCTCAGCTTGGAGAGATTCAGGAAAAAATCTTAAAACCCCAAATGTGTGACAAGGGGGGCTCTAACTTCACCTCATTAAAAATTCAGCATGAGACAGACACTGGTAATACGTTGCTAGAGCTTAATCCTGAGCAATTAGCAGCTCTAAAAGAATTGCTTAATTTAGAGCTAAACTCGCCATCGCTTACCCGTCTGATTTTTGCCAAAAAACTCCAAACTTGCTACTTCGGTAGATTTGGCTCAAAACTTTATGCTCGTACCTATATAAAGGATCGAGAAATTAAAATTTCTGGCAAAGAATTCCTCAAAGATTTCTGGCTAGCTAATGGCTGGGATAATGAATCTCAAGTAGTTCGCCATGAATTTTCAATGTCTGGCGATTTTCTTCGAGAATTTCATTGCGATCCAGTGATTTCTAGGGATGGCTGCCTTCATTGGAAAGATTTCAAAAGAGCTATCCCCCAAATTTGGATATATCTCACTAGTGATTGGCTTCGCCACACTACAGCCGAAAATTCCTTAAATTCGCGATCGCCTAACTCTGAATTCTGGGATTGTGTATCCTCCGCATTTTCTCCCGCTACTCCTATATATCAGCGTGAATCTATCCCCCCATTAGCATCTGAAAAATTAGCTGGGCAAATCATCAGTCAAGCGATCGGATGCATCCGTACTGCTTCCGCCCTGATCATCGGTGGTTGGGCAAAAGCTTATCACTGGTTGTCGGGTGAGCAAGAAGACTACTTACCAGAATTACTTCACGCTCTCTCTGATGAGATTCTCGATAGCATTCAATTCACTGATATTAAAGCTAAGCGCGATCATTACGGGATTGATGAATTTACAGATACTCAGTTTAGCGCCGCCTTACGTCGCGACAAATTAAAGCTTGGTCGCGGTTCCTAATTCCCTTTTGAATACTTGTAACAATAAATCAAATGAAAGATGATTATTCATGTGTTCGCTCAACTTTGGAAGTAACTCGCCGCTTAAAATGTACTTGCTCGGCTTATTCATACCCACATAAGCTCGGTACAGGTATCTGCAAAACTTCTATATCATCACCTCCTTCTTTTGCAGCACCCAAAAAAGGACTAGCTCATAAGCTATGTAGTTTTATCGATTCGCTAGAATCTGAGGTAGAGCTGCTTACTGATGAGAATTGCGATCGCATTTCTCAACTACTTTTAGAATTTAAAAAAGATTTCTACGTCGGACGTGATACAGAAAATATTTAATTATGCGATCGTAATAATATCAACTAACTAAGTGTTTGTCATGGGTGTATCGCTCAAGCAAATCGCCGTATTTAATGGCGTAACTCCATCAGAGAAAAATCCAGAATTTATTACCGTAAGGTTTACAGTACCAGAGGTTTATAAAGGCAACTTGCTCAATGCAAGTTCTCTCAACACCCCAAATATTGTTATTCCCTTCAACTTCACAAAAAAACAAAAATTACTTGACTACATCAACAAAATGACCGTTGGCGAAAGCTACGAACTATCTCTTGATGTAGACTGCGAACAGCCTAGCGGTGGCTATAGAGCAAAAATCAAGTACGATTTAATCGAAGTAAAATTTCCTATCGTAAAGGAAAAAGAGCTAGCAAAGGTTTAAGAGATGACTTGCGACAACTGGATTACAGCTTTTGATAACCTAATATCAACTAGCTATACATTCTTTATCCCGACCATCTTGGCTTACTGGGGAATACGCATCATAAAATCTATTTTTGGTGGTATTTAAATGGAAGATTGTACAAACCTCCAGCTAGTAAGCTTAATCTATAAACTCTGCTTCGCTTTTTTCGTTTACGGCGGACTCTTCGCACTTGGGAGACTAGTCCCATGAACCCAATCAAAGATGGAGAGCCTACTCTACCCACTTTTACAGTTGACGTTGCCAATCCCTTACCTTCTGCTGATGCCTTCATCGCTCAAGTAAATGGGTTCGTAATGCCTCCGCTTTTAGGATTTTTTACAGCGATCGTATCCGCGATACTTATATGGAAAGTAATACAGATTTTTTACAAATAAAGCTTGCACAGTTTACAGTCCAAGAAGTTCGCGATCGATTCAATGTCGATGTCCCCAAAGCTGCTGAATTTGGTTTCAGAGTAAGCATCTTCGTACTAGCCGTTTTTATGGCTATCACATTTATCAAATTCTTTCTTAATAGAGGCTCTTCCAATGAATAATCAACCAGATCGCTTTAAATTGAATTCCGACCAAAAAACAGCAAGACTCTTTGTAGTTGGTGGTGGTTCTTCACTTGCAGCTCTCTCGATTGCATCTTCTGCCCATGCACAAGCTACAACCATTGATACTGCCTCTGTTTCTACTCAGCTAACCGCTACACAAACAGCTTTAACCTCTGTTGGTGGGACTCTTCTAGCAATGGCTATGGGTATCGTACTTTTCATCATCGGCAAGAAGATTATCAAGCGGGTAACTTCGGGCTAACTTTTTTGATTCTTTGAAACAACAAATCAAATAACCATGAATAAACATTCTTACAAGCGATTTCTAATAGCATTCCTTGTAGGGATGTTTATCTTTTTGCGATCGCCCATGCCCACATATGCTTTTACCTCCCTTAATGGATGCTTGCAAAATGCTCAATGCGCGGCAGATATCGGTCTTGCAAAAGCGGCTACAGCTACAGCATCACCGACAATGACTCTACCATTCCTTACACCTTCAGCCGCTTCCATCCCTGCGATCGCAGCTTTAGCATATATAGGATATGAAGGCTACAAAGCTCTGCAAGATAAAGCTATGTCTGATGCTTCTCAGCCTGTCTGTTCATCTTATTATTTTCTTAATAATGGTGTTCCCACTGGCGGCGGGGGTGCTAGTGGTCTCGCTCAAGCCCAAAGCCTCGCTAATCAATCTAATAGTAATTTAGCTTGGGTTGCCGCTGGTAACTGGGTTACTTTTGCTCCTGATCCTTCATCTTGTGTTACTCCATCTCCCACTATTCCTAATGCAGTCAACGCCCTTTCTCCTGCTGATATAGTCTCTGCTGCCGCGAGTGCTGCGATCGCATTTGCAAATAGCCCGTCAAATTCTGATGATGATAGAATGGCTGCCGCCCTTGCCGCAGTCGCCGCAGCAGGTTTGCTCCCATCATCTACAGCAAACGATGCATTAAAAGCAGCAGCAGCAGCAGCAGCAGCAGCAGCAGCAGCAGCCAAAGCCGCACAAGATGCTAAAGATAAAGCAGCAGAAGATTTCAAAAAAGCTCAAGCTGAGGCTGCAAAAAAACCTAGAGGTAATTTTGTTAAGTATGGAGCTAGCGTTTTTGCTACCAAGTTCCCTTTTGATTTCTTTTATGCTCCCGCACCTTCAGCTCAGCTCGGCTGCCCGAACTGGACTTTCTTCTATTACAAGTTTGAATTCTGTTTTTTAGTACCTCTATTCAATGCTCTTAGATGGATTGTCACTATCGCAGTTTCCTTAAAAATGATTTACTCAATATAAAAACATGGATCCAATTACACTTACAGCTATAGCTACAATCATTGCTTTACTCGTAACCGCCGCGATCGACCCTGCTGGTTTCATAAATAATATGATTTGTGGATTGATTGATATCATTGCAATCCCCTTTCCAGCCACACCAAACGCTCTTAAGCTAAGCTCCTTGATTACTTCAATATCTGCTTCATTGCCTGTATTCGGCAGATCATTAATAGAATCAATCATCGGCACAATCAGAGATCTATTTGTACTCTACTCAATGATTAAAATTTATAAGCTGATTCCATTCAAAGCAACTTAGAGAGCTTCTATCTATTTAAACTTCTATCTATTAAAACAAATTATGATATACGGTATCGCTGGTTCAATTGGAAGTGGGAAAAGCCATCTACAGCTTAAAGTCGCTTTGGAGATGGCAAACCAGAAAGAGAAACAATTAGTATGTAATTTTCCCCTTAATAGAGAAGGGCTAAAAATATATGCAAAACACATGGGCTATAAATGGATACTCAGGTGTTTGAGGCTTGGTGGCATATCAGAGATACATGCTCCTAGAAAAATAGAAGATTTACTATTTCCTGAATCTGTTGTTTGTCTCGATGAAGCTGGCATATTTTTAAATGCAAGAGACTTTCAAAAAACATCTAAGCAGCTCCTGATCGAGCTATGCCAATCAAGAAAATTTGGTACAGATTTAGTCTGGTGTGCTCAATTTTTAGAGCAAGTAGATCTTCAATTTAGATTGCTCACGCAATTCTGGACTTATGCTAATTCCCTTACTGCCTATAATAAAAAGCTTCGTCGCCCACAGCTTGTTTATAAGAGATACTATTGGATGGATGCAAACTCCTATTTTCATTGGAACGGTAACGCCAAAGCTAAAATGAATCATTTTAAAACTAGATTTGCTTATTCATTTAGATATGAAGGAGGGTTTCTCAACAAAGCAGATAAACTTCTATTTAATTGTTTTGATTCATTTACAAGGCTCGATGCTATCTGTCAAACTGCAAAAATACATACTATGTATTGCTGCCCTGTTCATGTTCCTAACGCTAGGGCTGTTTCAGATTTTGGCTTGTACCCTATTCAGAATCTTCTACCAGCTTTCGAGAGATTGGATCACAATAAAAAAATTCAACCATTAAAAGATAAACAACTAGAGATTCCTTTTCAAGAGCCTTCGCCCTCTGGCGATCTTGCAAAAGTTCTTCTTTTCACCAAGGCTTACCATAAAAAATCCATGTAGAAAAAAAAGCCAAGGGTTTAAATAATCGTGTCAGCGATTATTTAAACCCTTGGCTTTTTTTATGCTTATCCTTTGAAAAATTGTTTCAACTATTCAAATCTATGTTATCTTAGAATACTTGAAATAATAAATCAAAAAAACAAATTCATGGATGATTTCACCCTAACTCAACAAACCCCTGATAATGATTGCACCATAGGCGATCGTGTAATTTTTATCGCCCTCGGCTTTGGGATTCAGCTAGGCAATATCGGTACAATCACTGAAGAAGAATTTGATAAGCGCAAAAAAATTTACAGACAAACAATCCTTTGGGATAATGGCTTTCTAGACAAATATCACTATAAAGCCTCTGGTACTGTGGCTCGTTACTCTGACCCTTTGAAAGTGGGCGATCGCATAATTGATGAGGAGGGATTAGAATCTGAAATTTCCTTAATTTCCGACTCTTGCATCAATACCAAATCGCCAGATCGCATTACATCCTACAATTTGGAGCTGGGCAAGCCAAATATAAAGAAAGTGCCAAATGTGAAAAATGATAATATTCCCGATCTGCCAATTCGCTCTGGATCTGGCGGAAAAAGATCTGGAGCTGGTCGTCCCGCCACTGGTAGAAAACTTCGTAAGACTATTAATCTTGATTCCGATTATGCTGCTAAGCTTCCAGATTTAAAAATGTTGTGCGACTTACTAGATGAGTTTCGCTCGGTTTCTGATGCTTCCTTCACTTCGCCACGTTCTCAAAAGTTGAGAGAGTTTTTTAAAAAATTCGACGCTCTTCCTAAGATTGTATAAAAGATATGCAAAGATTTACCCTTATTAACTATGAATCTTTTGACGATCCTCCAATTTTTGAGGCTTTAGATTATACCGATCATCAAATCCTTGTTAACCGGATTTCTGGCGGTATGTCCATAGATTCAATTCAGTACGGGTGGATTGATTCTAGTGAGCTAATTCCTTGTACTGATTTGATGTCCTCTGAAATATTTAGCCGTTTCCTATTTTTTACTAGAGGTTTTTAAATAAAAAAATGTGCTATCTTGATTTCAATACGCAATGCAGAGGTGCAACGTAGGAAAAAAATTATCATCGCAGTGCTGCCCGTTAGCCAGCTAAAAAAAATTATCCTTTGGTACATATCCCGAAAAGCTCGGAGTACCAAGGGATAATTTTTTTGTAAAACCTGTACTATTTTGATTTTCTAGAAGGTTGGCTCTGCTTACTAAGCTTTATAAATCTTCTTAGCTAATCTTCCACTTCGAGATCCCTTTTGTACTAAGAAAGATTTTTTCATTTCTCTGCTCTG
>Ga0335395_10001477_pt1 | contig 14749 bp, 10 predicted proteins | sample MAT02_FD_205744 | JGI IMG/M metagenome (GOLD analysis project Ga0335395, IMG submission 205744) | Freshwater microbial communities from Lake Fryxell liftoff mats and glacier meltwater in Antarctica - MAT-02 (spades assembly) (version 2) ...
ACGGCAACGCGGAGGACGCGGACGCGTGTCTGTCGAGCTGCGTGGCGGCGAAGTGCGGGGACAAGGTGGTGCAGGCGGGGGTGGAGCAGTGCGACGACGGCAACGTGGACAGCGCGGACGGTTGCACGGCGGCGTGCACGGTGCCCAAGAGCTGCCTCGAGGTGCAGATGGCGGCCCCGGGGGCGACCGACGGCGTGTATCTCGTCGACCCGGACGGCGCCGAGGGGGTGCCGGGCTTCTCGGTGTTCTGCGACATGACGACGGCGGGCGGCGGCTGGACCGTGCTCGAGCGCAGCCCGTTCGGCGGGCTGACGGTCGGGAAGGCGCTGTATAACGACCTGCCGATCAGCGTCGATGACCCGGCGGCGAAGCGCTATCGCCTGGCCAAGCCGGCGATGACGGCGCTGCGCGACGTCTCGACCGACATGCGCCTCGACTGCCGCGGCCAGGACTACCTGCTGGCGGCCGCGAGCAACCTGTTCAACGGGCAAGGCGGGCCGCTCAACTGCAACAACTGGACGAAGGTGATGTACAAGGAGGCGCAGCTCAAGGGCAATAAGCTGCTCAACAAGACGATCTGCACCTGGAATATCGGCACCTCGGAGGGCTGCGCCGGGGCGTGGCACATCGACGAGGGGGCGCAGAACGCCTACGGCTGCGCTCTGGTCAACAACCCGTGGAAGGGCGTACCGGTCGCTAGCCCGTCTGCCGACACCTTCGCGACCGACGCGGCGACGCTCGACGGGGTCAACCCCGTACACGACTGCCACAAGAACACGGCGTCGCGCTGGATCATGGTCCGCTGACGGGGGCCGCGGGGGGGGTCGCTTGCTCGAGGTAACGTTGCTCGAGCGAGCGGCCCTTGCCGAGCGCACATACGCGGGCGCCCGACGCGAGTAGCTCGCGCAAGACCTCGGCGATCACGTCCTCGGCGACCCTCCCGGGGGTCGGCTGAAACCGGACGCGGACAGTTCGTCGCTCGGGCTCCCAGGTGATGGCGGTGGTGACCACGCGGGTGCGGAGGATGGCGAGCAGGTCGAGAGGCTCGGGCCCGGGGGCGAGCTGGACGAAGAATTCGGCGTCCTGCGCGGTGAGCGTGGCGACGGCGCCGGACTCGATCGTGACGCCCTTCTCCAGGAAGGCGGCCTCGTCGCAGATGGCCTCGAGCTCCTGTAGGTTGTGTGACGATACGACGATCGTCTGCTGGCCGCGCTGGGCGCGGATCAGGGCGCGCAGGTCGTGGGCGTGGCGCGGGTCGAGGCCGGCCGTCGGTTCATCGAGCAGGATGAGGTCCGGGGCGCCGAGGAAGGCCTGGGCGACACCGACGCGCTTGAGCTGACCGTGCGAGAGGGCGCCCGCGCGGCGCTCGGCGAGATCGCCGAGGTCGACCAGCCCGAGCACACGGGTGGCCTCGCGCTCGGCGGTCGGCGGGTCCATGCCCTGCAGGCGGCCGAGGAACACCAGGTGCTCGCGCACGCTGGTGTCGCGGCCGAGCATGGCGTCCTGCGGGAGCGCGCCGAGGCGGCCCTTGAAGCGGACCGGATCGGGCGCGCCGCCGAGGACCTCGACACGGCCGCGATCGGGGGCGAGGAAGCCGCAGCACAGGCCGAAGAGGGTGGTCTTGCCGGCGCCGTTGGGGCCGATCAGCGCGAAGATGGTGCCGCGCGGGACCTTGAGGTCGGCGCCGCGCAACGCGTGCACGTTGCCGAAGCGCTTGTGGACCTGATCGAGGTGGATCGCGAGGTCAGTCATGGATCACAGGTCGCGGCGACGGAAGCGGAGGTAGCCGAGCACGGTGTAACCGGCGCACAGGCCGAGGCAGCCGGCGACGCCGATCAGGCGGTCGACGATCGCCGGCTGGAACAGGCCGGGCTTCCAGTACCAGGGCGAGAGCACGCCGAGCCAGGCGAACGCGCCGCTCTGGATCGACAGCAGCCAGGCGGCGAACAGCAGGCCGACGGCGATGGCCCGCGCGGCGCCGGGGCTGCGGGCCAACTGGGAGGCGAGCGAGACGACGCCGAGGAAGCCGAGCGCGCACACGACGGTAATCGGCCAGGTCGACAGCAGGGCGGTGATGGTCGCGAGGGCGGCGAAGTTGGGCAGCCAGATCGCGCCGATGAGCACGACGGGGATCATGCCGAGCCCGGCGACGCCGACGAGCAGCGCGGCCTGGCCGATCAGCTTCCCGAACACGAAGGCGCCCCGCGAGGTCCGCAGGGCCGCGTAGCGGATCGTTCGCAGGTGCAGCTCGCCGGCGATCTGGTCGTAGCTGGTCAGGGCGATGAACCACGGCAGGAAGGCGAGCGAGACCCAGGCAAACAGGAGGACCATCGCCGGATAGGTGGCGAGGTGGGTCGCGAGCGAGGCGTCACCGTCGGCGAAGAACAGCAACATCTGCTGATAGCCCTCATCTTGCATCACGTCCATGGTGGCGTCCTCACCAACCACGAGCGCGGCGAAGTTGTCCATCGTGGCGACGATCCGCACGTAGACGTAGCTGGCAGCAGAGGTGATGAGGACGTAGAGCAGCACGAGCACGAGGGCCCGGCGCGTGCGCAGCGACTCGCGCAGGTCGAAGCCGGCGACCAGGGTCGCGTCACGCAAGAAAGTGCTGGAAGGCCCGGCCACGCGGCGCGACTGTAACACGTGGCACGGCCGTCTGGTCGAGCCCTCAGGGGGCGGCGTCGCCAGGTGGACGCGCCAGGCGGCCCGTGATATCCCGGGCGCGGAAACGACATGCTGACTCGCCTCGAAGTCGATGGTTTCAAGAACCTCCTGGGGGTCACCGTGAACTTTGGCCCGTTCACCTGCATCGCCGGGCCGAACGGCAGCGGCAAGTCCAACCTCTTCGATGTCATTCAGTTCCTGTCGCTGCTGGCAAGTCACGAGATCATGCAAGCGGCCCAGCTCCTGCGCAGCGCGGACGGACGTAGTCGAGATCCACGCGAGCTATTTTGGACCGATGGAGTTCACCGCGCGGAGAAGTTGGCCTTTGCGGTCGAGATGTTGGTACCTTCCCAAACCCAGGACGACTTCGGCCGCGCCGCCGCGACCACGACCACCTTTCTCCGTTACGAGCTAGAGTTCGGCTACGAGGGTCCCTCCGGCATGGGCAACCTCGGTCGTCTCGTGCTCTTGCGAGAGCACCTGGGGTACATCCGACGCGGCGACGCGGGGCAGCACCTGCCATGGCCGCACCGAAAGAAAGAATTTCGCGACAAGGTCGTCCTCGGCGAACGCCGCGGTAGCTCGTTTATTTCGACCGACGTCGAAGATGGAACGACCAAGATCATGATCCATCAGGACGGGGGTAGTCGTGGCCAACCGAGGGCTTCCGCGGTCACGGCACCACGCACGATCGTGTGCACGACCACCACCGCGTCGGATCCCACGATCCTCGCGGCTCGGCGTGAGATGCAGCAGTGGCGGCTCCTGGCGCTCGAGCCTTCGGCGATGCGAAGCCCAGACGCGTTCGCGGTGTACTCGACTCAGCCGTTTGTCGGCGCGAATGGCTCGCGACTGGCCGCCACCCTCTATCGGCAGGCGTACCGTGAACAGGACAAGGGCAAGGCCAAGGCGCCCTTGCCCAGCCCGGAGCTCACATATGCGCGGATCGCCACGAAGCTGGCGCGGCTGGTCCCTGCGACGGCGATCCGCGTCGATCGCGACGACCGGCGCGAGCTTCTGACGCTCGAACTCCAGCTCGGCCGTGGGGGCCCGTTCTTTCCCGCTCGCGCGCTGTCGGATGGCACGCTGCGCTTCCTCGCACTCTGCATCCTCGACAACGACTCCGAAGTCCAGGGGCTCCTGTGTATGGAGGAGCCTGAGAATGGGATCCACCCCGAACGCATGCAGGCTATGGTGGAGATTGTCCGCGGTCTCGCGGTGGACCCGAATCTGTCTCCTGGGAGCGATAACCCGTTTCGGCAGGTCATCGTCAACACGCATTCGCCGGTGTTCGTGCGTCTGCAGCAGCCGGCCGACCTGTTGTTCGCCAAGCCGGTCACGATCCGGGGACCTCACGGAGGACTGGCGCAGACGCTTCGACTGCTCCCGATCGACGGCACCTGGCGGGCCGAGGGAGCCGGAGTTAGCGTACAGAGGGGAGAGATCCTCGCGTACTTGACGACGCCCCCCGGCGCCCAGTTGGGCCTCGAGGTGGATTGACGTATGCTCAGGGTTAAGTTCGTCCTTGTATGCGAGGGGCCTTCCGATCGCGGTCTGGTCCGTCATCTCGAGGCGCTCTGTGTGCGAGCTGGTGCCAGTGAGGCGATCGGTGATGCGCCCGACCTGGGGTTGCTGGGCGTACCGACGGGTAATACGGCCGCGCAGCAGGTCCGAGCCGTGGTTGACAGGATGGCGGACGTCAACCTTGTGTTCGTGCACCGCGACGCTGATGCTGCGACAGCCGCTCGCGTTCGGCGTCAGCTCGAGGAGGAGTTGCACGCGGCTCGTGGGTTGCCGGGCCATGTGCTGGTCGTACCCGTGCAGGAGCTGGAGGCATGGCTCCTGGTCGACCCTCAGGCGATCCGCGAGGTCGCCGGTAATCCGCGTGGGACCGTGGACCTGAATCTGCCTGGTCTGCGGCGGATCGAAGCGACAGCGCGTCCGAAGGAGCGCCTGCGAGCGGCGCTCATGCTTGCCAGCGAGGCGGGTGGTCGGGCCCTGGCCCGACTGAAGCGAGAATCGTCGGAGATCCATCGCATTTTGCTGGAGCGCCTTGATATCGACGGGCCGGTCACGCGGTTGCGCTCGTGGCGAGCGCTGGTCGAGGACATCGAATCGGCGGTCGGACAGCTCGGTAGACAATCGGTGTCGCAGGCGCTGCCGACAACGCTCCCTGCGGCGCGACGGCTGCGAACGCGGCGCGCACCGTCGTAGCTAGCTGCGGGTCCGCAGGGAGCGGTCACTGCGGGATGACGTCGAGGTCGAGGCCGCCGGGGTACCAGTAGCTGCCGTAGTCGACGACGCCGGAGACGCTGATGCCGACCTTCTGGTCGCCCACGACGGTGTGGCTGCCGTCGCCGGCGTTGGAGAGCTTGACGTGGGCGAGCGAGAAGCCGGACGCGCCGATCGCCACGAAGTTGCCGACGGGTGCGTCGTCGACCGTGACGTTGGCGCCGGCGGGCGCGACGATGTCGACGTAGTTGGCCTGCCATCCGGTCTGCGCGTAGAACAGGTAGCTCGAGCGGTACTGGGCGCTGGGTACGGCGATCAGCATGGCGGGGTCGCTGGTGCCGAAGTTGGCGCCCTGACCGACCATGTACTCGGCGACGAGGATCTTCTTGTCGGCCTTGACGACGAACTTGGCGGTGGTCGGCGGGATCTCGACGAAGTCGCCGGCGTTGGCGAGCAGCTTGTTGACGGGCTGGTCGGGGTCGAAGGTGAGGGTGGTGTTGGCCTCGGAGGCGACGACGCGGACGATGACGGCCTTCTCGGCGGCGTCGTTGGGGACCTGCACGGGCGGGACGACGATGTATTCCGTCGCGAGGGTCTCGATCGGGAACATGCTCTCCTCGAGGTGGTCGCAGGCGACGATGTCGAGCGGGACGTTGGTACACTCGTGGCCGCCCATGACCTGCACGGGCTTGTCGGCGCTGACGATCGATCCGGTGAACTCGCCGCCGGTGGCGGTGATGAGCTGCAAGACGTCACCCTCGTTGAGCACGACGACGCCGTTGCCCTGGCCGTCGACGCCGCCGCCGGCCTGGGTCGGGGTGCCGCCCTTGGCGGCCTTGAGCGTGACGGTGGTGTTGTCCTGGCTGGCGGTGACCGAGTAGAAGCCGGGCAGGCCGAGGGCGTCCCAGTTCTGCCAGGCGGCGACCAGGTAGTTGCCGGTCCAGGTGTTGACCGGGAGCATGAGCGAGGCGTCGTTGGTGACGTCGGCGTTGAGCGGGTTGAACTGGTAGACGGTGACCGGCTGGGTCGAGCGCAGGCGGTAGGCGCCGTCGACGGCGAGCACGCTGGGGCCCGAGCCGTTGGCGAGCTCGGCGACCCAGGGCAACGGGAACACCTTGACGCTGCCGGCGGCGACCATGTCGGTGACGACGGGGTTCGGGCCGCGGGTGATCGTGACCGTGGCGGGCTGGTCGGTGGTGTTGGCGACGACGACCGCGTAAGGGTTGGCGCCGACGTAGGGGTCGTACTGCTGGGTGACGACGGGGTAGTAGTCGCAGCCGATGTAGCTGCTGCCGAGGCCGGCGCAGGCGCCGAGGCAGGCGCCGCTGCCGGGGTCGCAGGCGAGGCCCTGGACGGCGTCGCAGGTGGTCTCGTCGACCCAGGCGGTGCCCTCGTTGTTGCACACCTGCGAGACCTCGCCGACGCACTGATTTGAGCCGGGCACGCACTCGACGCAGCCGATGTCGTCGGCGCAGGCCTTATCGCACGGGGTCTCGCTCGAGTAGCCGCCCATGCCGTCGCAGACCTTGGCGATGTTGCCCTCGCACTCGATCTGTCCCATGAGACAGGGACCGGCGCCGGTCGAGCCGGGCTCGCTGGTGGTCGCGGTCTCGCTGGTCGGGTCGCCGGTCGGGTCGCTGGCGCTGATGGAGACCGCTGCGGTCGAGCCGGTGTCGTCGCCGGTGGTGCCGCTGGCGCTGACGCTGCCGCCGGTGGTGGCGGTGGCTCCGGTGGTCGGGTTGGTGGTCGGGTCGCTGGCGCTGGTGTCCATCGTCAGCGAGACGGCGCTCGGGCTGGTGGTGGTCGCGGGGGTGGAGCCGGAGTCCTCGCGTCCGCCGCTGTCACCACAGGCGGTAAGCAGGAGCACGCAGGAGGTCGCAGCGAGGGTTCGGGGGTCGGTCATCCAGGCCATGCCTCTGCGATAACACGAGGGCCGCGTGGCTGTCGCTCGGGGGATCCACGCACCCCTGCGCGCGATCGATCGCGCTCGGAAGCGATCAGAACAGGGTGTAGACGAAGGGGGCGACGTAGGCGAGGCCGCCGGTGAGGGTCAGCAGGATCCCGGCGAGCAGGAGGACGATCAAGAGCGGCGCGAGGATGAAGCGGGCGGGGTGCATGAAGTGGCCGACGAGGCGCGCGAGGGTGCGGGCGCGGGCGCCGAGGCGACGCAGGAGGCGCGGGCGGGGTGGTCTGGCGGGCGTGGTCATGTGGGCCTCTCGATCACCAGGTCCTCGACGATGAGGGCGTCGACGGCGTGGCGCAGCAGGAAGGCGAGGGCATCCTCGCCGCTGGCGACGATCGGCTCGCCGGCGCCGTTGAGCGAGGTGTTGAGCACGACGGGATCGTGGCCCTCGGCGGCGAGGGCGGTGAGCACGGCGTGCAGCTCGGGGGCGCGGGCGAGGTCGACGGTTTGCAGGCGCGCGGTGCCATCTTCGTGGGTGACGGCGGCGAGGCGGGCGCGGGCCTCGGGGCGCACGGGGGCGACGGTGGTCATGAAGGGGCTCATGTCATCGGCGTCGGCGGCGAAGTACTCGGCTGTCCGTTCGGACAGGATCGCGGGGGCGAACGGACGAAACGGCTCGCGCTCCTTGATCACGCGGTTGAGGCGCTCGCGGATCGCACGGTCTTGCGGGCGGGCGAGGATCGATCTCTGGCCGAGGGCGCGGGGGCCCCACTCGAAGCGGCCGCGGGCGTGAGCGACGATGCGGTCCTCGGCGATCAGCTTCGCGGTGAAGGCGGCGGGGTCGTCGACGCGGCGGACCCGGAGGCCGAGCTCAGCGGCGACGGCGTGGGTGCGCGTGACGTCGATCGGGAGGCCGAGGGCGGCGCCGGTCATGGCCTTCGGGCGGCGATCGCCGAGACGGTGCGAGGCCAGCAGGGCGGCGCCCAGGGCCCCGCCGGCGTCGCCCGCGGCTGGTTGTACGAACAGCCGGTCAAAGCCGGACTCGCGGCGCAGGCGGGCGTTGGCGAGGGCGTTGAGGGCGACACCGCCGGCGAGGCAGAGGTGCTTGCGGCCGGTCAAGGCGCGGGCGCGGCGGGCCAGGCCGAGCAGGGCGTCCTCGAGGACTTGTTGTAAGGTCGCGGCGGCGTCAGCGTAGCGGAGGTCGGCGGGGTCGGTGAGGTCCCATGGTCTGCCGGGCGGGCGCCGCGGGCCGAGGATGCGCTCGAGGGCGGGACCGAAGCCGAGCTCCGCGTCGCTCATGTGGGCGAAGCAGGCGAGCTCGAGCTCGTAGGATCCATCGGCGTGGAGCTTGATGATGCGGTCGAACTCGGGGCGCAGGGTGGTTCGGCCCCAGGCGGCGAGGCCCATGACTTTGTACTCGCCCTCGTTGACGGCGAAGCCGAGCCAGGCGGTGAGGCCGGCGTAGAGCAGGCCGAGCGAGTGGGGGAAGTCGACGCTGGCGAGCATGCGCAACTCACCCTGATGGCCGTCCCAGATCGAGGTCGAGTGGACCTCACCGACGCCGTCGACGACGAGCACTGCGGCGTCTTCGTAGGGCGAGACGAGGTAGGCGCTGGCGGCGTGGCTGTGGTGGTGTTCGAAGCTGACGACGCGGGCGCGGGGGACCCCGAGGGTCTCGGCGAGCTGATCGAGGACCCAGATCTTGGCGCCGAGCTGACCGGCGATCGCCCGCGGGAAGATCCGCCAGGTCCGCGGCAAATGGCGCAGCAGATGGACCATGATCCGCTCGAGCTTGATGAAGGGCTCCTCGTAGAAGGCGAGGGCGTCGACGGCGGCGGGGTCGACACCGGCGTAGGCGAGGCAGGCGAGCGCGGCGGAGATCGGCAGGCCGGGGTCGTTCTTGATCCGCGAGAGGCGCTCCTCCTGGATCGCGACGATGACCTCACCGTCGATCACGAGCGCGGCGGCGGCGTCGTGATAATAGGCGGAGATGCCGAGGACGCAGGCCATGGGCGGCGTTACTTCTGCCAGCCGCGGCGGATCGGCCGGGCCAGGCGGACGAGCACCGCGAGCGGCGCGGCGAGTACGTAGAGCAGCAGCATGGTGGCGATGTAGACGCGCTCGGCGACGAAGCGACCGGTCCGCATCCACCGGCGGCCGAGCTCCCAGCGGGCGACGCGACGGATCGCAGCGCGGGCCTCGGGCTCGCCGACGAGAGTGACCAGGAATTCGCGGGTGTAGGTGCCGTGGTGGCGCTCGTCGACGAGGATGGTCTCGAACAGCTTGTGGTCCTGGTCGCGGGCGTGGCCCTTGAACCATATCGAGTAGGCCTCGAATTGCCGGCGCGCCCGCTCCTCGCCGAAGTGCACGAAGGCGAGGAAGTCGCGCTCGCCGAGGGTCTCGAACAGGCGCTCGGAGTCGGCGCGCAGCGGGCCGAGCGACGGTGGTTTGCGGGCGTCGGCGGCGAGGCGCTGGGCCCGGCGCGCGAACATCTGGGCGTGGCGGGCCTCGTCGTCGGCGTGCTTGAGGTAGGCGGCGGCGCGCAAGGGCGAGGGGGTGCGGGCGGCGGCGAGGCGCAGGTCGAGCATGCTGCCGTGCTCGGCGAGGGCGAAGGCGTGGAGGCGCCGGGCGCTGTGCCCGGGGGTGCGCCACACCAGCGGGCTGAGGATGCGGGCGAGGGTGCCGGTCAGGTCAGGCATGGTGGCTTGTTCACAGGCACACGGCCCCGCCTTGCCACGGGGTGCAGGCGCCGGTGGCACAGGGGTGGACCTGGTCGCAGACGGCGAAGCAGCGGTTGCTGGCGAATGCATGGACATGGCCTACGAGACATGTCGGAGCGGCCAGGGGGTCGTTTTGCACGCAGGCCAGGCGATCGGGGCATTTGTCGCCGTGGGCGGCGAGGCAGGCGGCGTCGAGGTCGGGGTCGGCGTAGAAGTGGCCGCAGATGGGCTCGCAGCCGGAGGCGTCGCCGCCGTTGAGCGCGCCGGGATCCTCGCAGAACTCGTCGTTATAGAAGCCGTTGTGGCACTCGCACAGGGCCTTGACGGCGGGGTGCTGGGCGGGGCTGGCGGCTTGCTGGGCGGGCGCATCGACGAAGGCGCCGGCGAAGCGTGGTTTGCTGTCCGCGCCGGCGGGCCAGCGGATCTCGAGGTTACGGGTCACGGACTTCCAGCGAAATTGGGCGGTGATGGGTTCGCCGATCGTCATCGGTGTGACGAGGCTGAGCGCGTCGGGGGTGCGGATCGCCATGGTCGCCGGGGTGTCGCCCTCGGTCACCTCGATCGCCACGAACACGTCGCGCGGCTTCTGGCGCCGACACTGGATCCGCAGCCACTCGCGCTTGACCTGGGTGGTACAGCCGGCGGCGCTCGAGCCCTTGACGGCGACCTCGGTGTCGGGGGTCCACTCCTCGGGGGTCGGCGCGAATGAACGGCCCGCGGGGAGCCCGGGCGCGGGGCCAGCGGCGGGCGGCACCAGCGGCGTGGCGAGCGTGGCGGCGAGGGCCTGCGCGAGCGCAGCGTGGCCCTTGGCGGTCATGTGGATGTCGTGGTCGAGGAAGGCGCCGGGCTGGGCGGCGAGCAGGGTCCCGGTGGCGTTGAGCGCCCGCAGGCCGAGGCCGCGCGCGTCGGTGACGAGGTCGTTGAGGAGGACCAGAGACTCCTGCATATCGGGGGCATCGGTGACGCCGTACTTGAGCCACTCCTGCGCGTCGACCTGGACGTCGATCGGCAGCGCGACGACGACGAGCTCGGCGCCGTGCTCGTCGCACAGGGCCTTGAACGACTCGAGGTACGCGCGGAAGATCGAGGCGGGCGGGGGGACCGGCGGGCGCCCGGCGGCGATCTGCTCGCGCAGGGTTCGACGCTCATTTTGCAGCGTCTCGTCGGCGGTCATGAGGTCCTTGGCCTCGTGCTTGCCCTTGCGGGCCTCGTCGCGCAGCAGCGTGGCGAGGTGCTTGTCGCGCTCGCGGGCGGCGGCGCGGATCATCGCCGCGGTGATCTGCACGCCGCGGCTGGACTCGGAGCTGCCGTCGTCGACGATGTCGCCCGGGCGGCCGCGGGCGAGCTGCTGCTTGAGGTGGTTGAACTGGTACTCGCTGGCGCTGGCGACCAGGTCGTCGAGGTCGCCGCGCTTCTGGGCGATCTCACCGTCGATCTTGCCGAGCCGATCCTGCGAGCGCTGGATCGCGGCGACGCCCTGCTGTTTCACGTCGGCGACCTCGGCGTGCGCGCGCTGGCTGGCGAGCACGAGGTCGTGCAGGCCGCCCTCGGACGGGGTCCCGAGGTCGATCGGGTCGTCGAGCTCGGCGCCGCCAGGCGGAGTGCCGCGCTCGTGTAACCACCGCCGCAGGGCGTAGACGGCGTGAGACCGCGAGAACAGCCAGCGGCGGCCCGGGAACTCGAACACGTCCGCGGGGGCCGTCTCGCTGCGCACGGCCCAGCCGTCCCATACGGTGTGGCGCTCGCGGTTGGGGCGGGCGAGCTCGAAGGGGTCGTTGACGAAGTTGAGGGCGACGACGACGACCTTCGGCTTACGCTCGATGAGCAGCGCGCGGGCGACGGCGAGGTACTCGGCGGGCCCGTAGGTCGGGACGCCGCCGTTGATGACGCTGCGTTTGCTGTGCTCGGCGAGACCGGCGGAGAAGGTGGCGTTGTCTTCGACGCCGAGGCCGAACACCTGGGAGTCGCCGACGACGAGCACCTCGTCGTCGGTGGTCGCGGGCCACTCGCCGCCGCGGTAGCCGCGGCTGTTGACGTGGATCGTCGTGAGGGGGTTTTGGCGCAACTGAAAGCGCATGCTGGCGCCGGGCTCGAGGCGCACGCCGAGCTCGGGGTCGGGCACATAGAAGTTGGCGTGCGGGAAGGCCCCGTCGGCGCGCTGGGAGAACATGACCTCGGCGATCACGGCGCCGAGGCCGAGACCGACCAGCAACTGCGCGACGATCATCAGTGGACGGCGCCACAGGGGCCGACGCGCGCGCGGGGTCTCGGGATCGTGCTTCGACATGTCACCTCGCAAGCCGGCTGCAACGGCTGATCTCCACGAGGGTATTCCTGGCCGAGGCGAACGAACAGGAGCGGATGAAGCACCCTGCGGCCGGGTCCGCGCCCGGCGAGCGAGCGGTTGCGGCCGCTGGCGCGGCTTTGATGCCGATGCACGGGTCGGACTCGCGGTCACCGCCTCGCCAGTTGTGTTATGAGGGCCGGCAGTCCGTATGCACATCCGTCCACTCGGCAGCTCCGGTCTTCATGTGTCCCAGATCGGCTTCGGCGGGATGCCCCTCTCGATCACCGGACGACCTTCGAGGTCGGAGGCGATCAAGGTGCTCCACGCGTCGCTGCGGGCCGGCGTCACGCTCGTCGACACGGCGGACGTGTACTGCCTCGATCAATCCGACATCGGCCACAACGAGAAGCTGATCGCCGACGCGCTCGCTCAGTTGTCTTCGCCAGTCAACGTGGTGGTCGCAACCAAGGGCGGGTTGCAGCGGCCCGGCGGGGCGTGGGTGACCGACGCGCACCCGCGGCGCCTGCGTTCGGCCTGCGAGGCGAGCCTCAAGGCGCTGCGTCTGTCGGTGCTGCCGCTGTATCAGTTGCACGCGGTCGATGACGCGGTGCCGCTCGAGGACAGCGTCGGCGCGCTGGCGGAGCTGCGTCGCCAGGGGAAGATCACCCACATCGGGCTGAGCAACGTCAGCCCGGCGGAGCTGCGGCGGGCCATGGCGATCGCGCCGATCGTCAGCGTGCAGAACCGCTGCAGCGTGTTCGACCGCCGCGACTTCAGCAACGGGATGGTCGCGCTGTGTGCCGCGGAGAAGATCGCATATCTGGCGTACAGCCCGGTCGGCGGCGGTCGAGGCAAGGGGCGGGTCGCGGACGACCCGACGCTGCGCGCGGTCGGGGCCCGTCACGGGGTGTCGCCGTTTCAGGTCGCGCTCGCGTGGCTGCTGGCCCGCTCTCCGGTGGTCATCCCGATCCCCGGCGCCAGCCAGATCAGCAGCGCCCTCGACAGCGCCGCCGCCGATGGGCTCACGCTCGCAGCGGAGGACCACGCGGCGCTCGACCTGGCGTTCCCGACCTGATGGGCCTGATGGGCCTGGTGTCAGTGCGCGCGGTTTGTGTTAATGCTGGGGGGCGATGCACGCCCTGTGGTTCATGCTCCTGGCGCTGGCCGTGCTGGCGATCGCGTATCGCTACTACTCGGCCTTCCTGGCGGCGCGGGTGCTGGCGCTCGACCCGGCCCGGGTGACGCCGGCGCACGCGCGCAGCGACGGTCACAACTATCACCCGACCCACCGCTGGGTGTTGTTTGGACACCACTTCGCGGCGATCACGGGTGCGGGTCCGCTGGTGGGTCCGGTGCTCGCGGCGCAGTTCGGGTTCTTGCCGGGCTACATGTGGATCCTGTTCGGGGTGGTGCTCGGCGGGGCGGTGCACGACCTGGTGATCTTGACGGCCTCGGTGCGTCGCGGCGGGCGCTCGCTGGCCGAGATGGCGCGCGAGGAGCTGGGGCCCGGGGTCGGCGCGGTCGCAGGGCTGGCGATCCTGTTCATCGTGATCATCGCGCTGGCGGGGCTCGGGCGGGTCGTGGTCGCGGCGCTGGCGGAGAGCGCGTGGGGGGTGTTCACGATCGGGGCGTCGATCCCGATCGCGCTGGCGATGGGGCTCTATATCTACAAGGTCCGCGGCGGCAGCATCAAGGGCGTGCGCGAGGCGACGGTGGTCGGGGTGAGCCTGCTGCTGCTGTGCGTGGTGTTCGGCAAGCAGGTCCAGGACTCGAGCCTGGGGGCGTACCTGCGGCTCGACGAGGTGACGATCACGCTGGCGATCGCGGCCTACGGGTTCGTGGCCAGCGTACTACCGGTATGGATGCTGCTGTGTCCGCGCGACTACCTCAGCTCGTATATGAAGATCGGCACGATCTTGCTGCTGGTGGTCGGGATCATGGTGGTGAACCCGGTGATCGAGATGCCGATGATCAATGACGTCGGACCGGGGGGGATCGGGGTCGACGGCGAGCAGTTCCCGGCGGTGGTCCGCGGCTCGCTGTTCCCGTTCGTGTTCATCACGATCGCGTGTGGGGCCATCTCGGGGTTTCACGCGCTGATCGCCAGCGGGACGACGCCGAAGATGATCGACCGCGAGACCGACTGCCGACCGATCGGCTACGGGGCGATGTTGATGGAGGGCCTGGTCGGGATCACGGCGCTGCTGGCCGCGACGGCGCTGCCGCCCGCGGACTACTTTGCGATCAATACGGACCCGAAGATCGCGGTGGTGGCGAGCGCGGAGGCGGGCGGGCTGGCGCGCAGCCCGGCCGAGCTGGGCCGGCTCGACGCGGTGCTGACGGCGGCGGACCGCAAGCGCCTCGGGCTCGCGGAGGGCGAGCCCGCGAGCGCGGCCGCGGCCGGCACGATCAAGCTGTCGGACGCGCTGCGCCTGTCGAACGGGACGCTCGGGGCGCTCGGGTATCACGTCGACGCGGGCTCGGTACACGCGACGGAGCTGACGACGGCAGACTTCGCGCGGATGGGCGTGCGGGTCGAGGACCTGCCGATGCTGGCGGAGGCGACCGACGAGGTGGTGGCGGGGCGCACGGGCGGGGCGGTGTCGCTGGCGGTCGGCATGGCGCGGGTGTTCTCCGGGCTGCCTGGCATGCGGGCGCTGCTCGACTACTGGTACCACTTTGCGATCATGTTCGAGGCGCTGTTCATCCTGACGACGATCGACACGGGCACGCGGGTCGGTCGGTTCTTGTTGCAGGAGTTCCTCGGACGTCGCTGGCCGCGGCTGGGCGACACGTCGTGGCCACCGGCGGCGGCGCTAGCGTCTCTGGTGATCGTGGCGGGGTGGAGCTACTTCATCCTCACGGGGTCGATCGCTACGATCTGGCCGATGTTCGGCATCGCCAACCAGTTGCTGGCGACGGTGGCGCTGGCGGTCGGCT
>Ga0335395_10001478_pt1 | contig 14740 bp, 15 predicted proteins | sample MAT02_FD_205744 | JGI IMG/M metagenome (GOLD analysis project Ga0335395, IMG submission 205744) | Freshwater microbial communities from Lake Fryxell liftoff mats and glacier meltwater in Antarctica - MAT-02 (spades assembly) (version 2) ...
GGTGCGAGGCGTGCGCGTGTCTTGTGCGACTGCGCCGTTGGCCAAGCCGAGGACAAGCGCGGTCGCGACCATCACGTGGTAGATGAGCGGGCGGGTCGCCGTCGCGCCGAAGACCACGAGCGGTGCCGGGAACACGCCCGCGAGAAAGCGCAACATCATGACTGACGCGATGACAATTGTCGGTGACACGAACGCTGCGAGGATGGCGCCGAGCTGCACGTTCGCGAGACCGAGGTCGCCGATCATGCGCTCGCCCGCGATGGAAAGATTGCTGCGCAGCACATACGCGACGAAACCGGCGAACACGAGGAGCGCTAGAATACGCCAGCGAGTGTCGGAGAAGCTGAGATGCGATGACGTCAATGGCGCCTCTGGAATTTGGGAATAGCATCCGATCGGAATCCGCACCGCGCTCACCCCGTCCGTGAGACAAGGGCGACGAGCAACGCCTCCAGGAGATCCATCGGCGATTGGGTCGGCGTCACTCCGAGGGGCAAAGCTACGACACCTGACCGTCTCGCGGGCGAGGGTCACTTCGCGTCTCGTGGCCCTGCCGACGGAACGCGCTCGGTGGTTATCCGTGGCAATGTTTTGGCAATACGCAATGTCGCTTCGGGGCGGCTTCGGGCCATTCTGGGTGGAATCCCGCCGTGAAACGCTCTGGAATTCGGGGTATAGAAAACGAATAACCCCATAAACCAGAACGGTTTACGGGGTTATCGGTGAGAGCTCACAACCGGGATCGAACCGGTGACCTCATCCTTACCAAGGATGTGCTCTACCGACTGAGCTATGTGAGCGGCCTGCGCATGGCAGCAGTAACCCCAAAGGATCACGTCTCCCATCAGACGATAAGCGTAGACGAATTCAGGGTCATCGGCAACCCCTGGCTTATGGCTTTGACGGCGCATTGTCTTCCCACGCCTTCGTCCACTTCGCCGATGCTGTAGGACGACCGAGCGCGAGGAGCGCTTCGGCGATGTCCTTGCGCGCCGCCTGCAGAAAACTCACCCCGGGTTCGGCTTGCCGGGCGACGATCGTGTAGCCGGCTTCCGACTCCGCCGCACCGGCGGCCCATCGTTGCTGACGTATCAGCGAGCGCCCGAGTTTGATGCGGGCGATGCCGGTATTCATGTGCCCCGCCCCCTGCGCGTACGTGAACCGGCGCACGACGTCGCGATAGATGGCCTCCGCGCGCGCATACTGCTTCTGATCGTTGTACCCCGTGGCGCGATTGGAAAGCGCCACCGCCACGGTAAAATGCGCGTCACCGTTGGCAGCGCCGTACACCTTCGCCATGCGTGTGAAGTAGGCGTCGGCGCTGTCGAACGCCCTGTGCTTCAGCGCGACGTTACCGAGTTCGTTGAGCACGCTGGCTACCCGCGGATGCGCACTGCCGAACGTGGACTGCTGAATGTCGAGCGCACGCTGTAGCACACCGGTCGCTTCGTCGTATCGTTCCTGCGACACCAACGTACGCCCCAGCATCGACAAGTGCGCCGCCGTCCGGAAATGCGCGCCTCCATAAAAGGCCGAGTCGATGTCGATCGCCTGGCGATACCAGCGTTCCGCCTCGACGAAGCGACCTCGCTCGAACTCGGTGGCGCCGAGGTTGATGTAGACCTCGGCCACCGCGGGATGACGCTCGCCCGATCGTGCGAGCTGCGCCGCAAGCACGAGACGGTTCAGCGAGTCACTTTCAGCATAGTGACCGGCATAGAACTGCACGTTGGCGAGCTCACCGAGCAGTGACGCACGCACCAATGGGTCGGGATCGCTTGCGGGATAGCGGGCCACGGCCTGTTGCAAGGTGACCGTTGCCGAATCGTAACGGCCTTGCTCTTCCTGTCGTCGGCCTACGGCACCGAGAATTCGCGACTGCAGCAGCACCGCCGGGTCATCGCGCGTGGAGACGCGCGAGGCGACGAGGGCGGAGGCCTCCGTGAGCGCACTATCGGCGCCAAGGTACGACGCCTGGTCGATGCGCAGATCACCGAGCGTCAGCAGGAACGCCGCACGCGTGAGCGAGTCGCGACTCCCCGCCCTGGTGTGTGCGATCAACGCCGCCTGCAGCATGGTGTCGGCGCGTTCGAAGCGGCCGAGCTTCTGATACACACTGCCCAGCGTCGCATAGAGATCGGCCTGTCCGGCGGCATCGCCGTCGAGCAGGCGGGCTTCCTGCACACCACGATCCACCAAGGTGACGACGCGCAAACTATCGGCCGGCCCCGCCTCGTCGCCACCGGTGAAGAGCGCGAGCGTGAACTGCTGCAGTCGCGTGCGGCGCTCCGCCTCGCGCACGGCCGCGTCTCGGGCGCGCCCCAGCCGAACCGTGTATGTGGTGCCGACGCCAGCCGAAAGCAACACGAGGGCCGCAGCCAATGCACTTTCCCTCCACCGTCGGCGCACAAAGCGGCTCGCGCGGTACGAAAGCGCATCGGGGTGCGCGTCGAGCGGCTCACCGGCGACGAAGTGATCGACATCGCGCAGCAGCGCATCGATCGATCGATAGCGCCGCGTCGGATCCTTGTGCATCGCGGTCATGCACAGCACATCGAGATCGTTCCACTCGCTGCGCCGCATCGCCGCTACGCTGTCGGCGCCCTGCGCGCGGGCTGCTCGTGACACCGGCTCCGGCTCGGTGTCCAGGATCATGGCGTCGGCGTGCCCCGGCGAGCGCGACGAGAGATCGAGTGGGAGTCGCTCCGCGAGTAGCTCGTACAACAGGACACCGAGGGCGTACACGTCGGTGAAGACACCCACCCGTTCGCCACGCACTTGCTCAGGCGCCGCGTACGCCGGCGTCATCATGCGCAGCCCGGTCTGCGTGCGCTCGCTATCGCGATGCTCTTCGCCGATCTGCTTGGCGATGCCGAAATCCAGTAGTTTCACCGTGCCGTCGGCGGTGACAAGAATGTTCGAGGGCTTGAGATCCCGATGGATGATGGTCTGATCGTGCGCGTGTTGCACGGCGCTGCACACGGCGCGGAAGAGCTGGAGTCTTTGCGGCACCGTGCACGCGTTCGCTTCGCAGTAGCGGTGTAGCGGAAGGCCCTCCACGTACTCCATCACGAACCATGGCGTCCCATTGGCGAGCGTGCCGGCATCGTGGAGCCGCGCGATGTTCGGATGGTCCAGCTGGGCGAGGGCACGCTGCTCGGTGGTAAATCGTGCGCGGCGCGCCGGTGAAAGCCACGCATCGCGCAGCAGCTTCACCGCGACCGTGCGCCGCACATCGACACGTTCGCCCAGATATACGACGCCCATACCGCCCTCGCCGAGCAACCGTACCAGGCGATACGGTCCGAATTGCGGCAGCGCACCTTCAGGCCATGGCGTATCAGCGAGCAATGCCGACGCCCACTCGGCGTTGCTTCGGTCGAGCAGTGGCAGCTGCACGGCGTCGGCGGCCAGCAGTTCGCGCAGCTCGCGCTCGAAGTCGGCGTCACCGTGCGACGCAGCGCGCACCATCGCGTCGCGACGATGGTCCGGCGCGTCGACGATCGCGTCGAAGGCTGACTGCAGGCGCGCCCAGCTCACGCGTCGACCGCCAGTTCACGCGCCAGCCAGGCGCGGGCGAGCCGCCATTCGCGCAGTACCGTCGACTCGCTCACGTCGAGCAGCGTGGCGGTCTCCGGTACGCTGAGCCCGCCGAAAAATCGACTCTCCACCAGTTGCGCCTGACGAGGGGCCTGCGCGGCCAGACGCGTCAGGGCTTCGTCGAGGGCGAGCAGTCCATCGGCATCGGTGGCGGCCGCGTTGACGGCGTCGTCGAAGGTGACGTGCAGTTCGTCAGCGCCGCGCTTTCCGGCCTGTCGCCGACGGGCGGCTTCGATGAGCACCTGACGCATCGCACGCGCCGCGATGCGTTTGAAGTGCGTGGGCGAGGTGTGCGCGACCTCCGGTGATCCAGCCAGCTTGAGCCACGCCTCGTTCACGAGCGCCGTTGGTGTGATCGACGCGCGCGGGTCGCTTCGACGCACACTCGACGCGAGTCGCCGCAGCTCTTCGTAGGTCACGCTGAAGAGATGGTCGAGCTCGGCTCGGGAATCCGGACCGCTCGCGGGTGTGCCGAGGACGTCCGACTGATCCGACAGTGTCATTCAGCGAGTGATGACGGGGTTTGAGCCGATTGTACGCAATGCGGTGCGGAGACGCTTTTACGCGCCGGCGTGCTCCGGCTGCTTCCAGCCTCGACGGCGCCAACACGGGCGAACTGTATGCAGAGGCTATCACCACGTTCGGGGACGACGCAACCAGGTCGGCGAAACGCCATCGCTATGGTCGGGCTCGCCTGCGTGGGTGCGCTAGGGTGCGGTGGAGACGCTGCGACTGGTGATCGACTCGCGTCCTCCATTCCCGACGATGGCATTGTGTGGGCGATCGCCCATCCGGAAAATCGCGCGACGGCCGCAGCGGCGCTCGAGGCGATGGTCCATGGCGCGCATGTGCTACTCACCGACGGCGACGATGCCTATGCCGGTACGATACGGCGCCGCTTGGAGAAGCAATCGGATGGGTCGTGGGCGTTGATGCTGCCGAGCGGCGCGCAGGCAACGATCGACCGGAGCGACAGCGCGCTGGTGCTGCATCTGCCCAGCGGCGCGACGGTCCCGCTGTCGAAGCAGACCGGTATGCGTGCCGCGAGTGCGGGACCACGCCCCGCCACCGCGCAGTGGGCCAGCTACCGCAGTACGGCGGTCGGCATGACCGAGTGGCAAGCGCCGCCCGACCTCGACGACGAAGCCGTGGTGCTGACATGGTACAAAGTCGCCGGCCTACCGTTCGACGCGGCAGGTGTCACCGCGCGCAACACGGCGTTGCAACAGCTTCCTGCCTTTGATCGACCTGATTCGGCGCGCGTGTGGTCGCAGCAATTGCAGCGCCGACTCACCGGGTTGCCGGCCAGTGCGACGTTTCGGGTGCGCGTGAACGACAATGTGTCGGAGTACGATCATGAGCAACAGCGGTTTTCGATGCACTTCTTCGAGCCGGGTACGTATCTGCCGCTGCAGGTGTTTGGCGAGGAGTACCGCGTAGTTTTCTTGAACGCCGAGTCGGCGCGGTTCATCGGCATGCCGAAGGGCGCCGCGCGCGCTTTCGACGAGTCGCTCCGGGCGCAGGGACGCGGGGTGCTGACGGACATCGCGTTCCGTGTGACCGGACAGGGCGATCCATCCGGGGCGGTGACCGGTACGCGCGTGGTGCGCGCCGAACTGGTGGACGTACACGTCCGCGATCGACAGGAGAAGGAGCTCTTCGCGCCGACACTGTCGACATCGCCTGTCAGCGCCGACGGTGCGAACAGCGGCGCACCCGCGCTTGGCGGTGCCCCTGCATTCGAGATCGCGACGGCGGATGTGGCCGGACTTCGCATCGGAACGAAAGGCGACCTGTTCGAGCGCGCCGCGGCGCGACTGTTCGGCAAGACGGAGCGACACGCCAACAACGGGAGCGGCTACGCAGGCTTCACCAGCATCATCGCCGTGAACGCGATGGGCTGCTCGTCGATTCCCGGCCGAGGACGGGTAAAGCCGGGTGCAGTGTGCGCCACGGCGTTCCTGGACGACGACGACAAGGTGCGGGCGATTCGCATCGAACGCGTGTTTCCGTTCATCGACGGTGAGTCGTTCCGTCAGGTGCTCGTGCAGCGCTACGGGCCGGTGGCCGACGCGACACAGCGCACGGGATACACGCTGGCGTGGGGACCGGTGACCGACAGCAGCGCGGCGTACATCCGAAGCGGTCCGCGCAACGCACTCACCGCCACGTGGAGCGAGGACGAGGACATGATGTCGCGCAGCTTGAACGCCGCACCGCGCATTCGTGTCACGCTGCAACTGACCGACGCTGCGTGGATCGCCACGCAGTCGCGTTGACCGCCACTACTTCGAGGATCGAGCGATGCGACATCAGCTACTCACGGCGGCGGTATTGTGCGCCGTCGTCATGCCCGGGCACCTCACCGCGCAGAGCGCCGGGTGTACGGGACAATCTGCATGCTACGAAACCACCAATTTCGTCGGTATGGTCACCGACTTCCGTGCGAGCGTTTCGGGCGCGAATCGCGTGATCACGGCCACGATTCGCCTTCAGAATCGCACACCTCGCCCGTTGGTGCTGGGTTACCTGGCGGGATCCGGCATCGTGACCGACGATCAGGGCAACCGCTACGAAGTGGCCGGCACCGAGTCGGTTCGTGGGATCGGATTGATCACCAGCAACACGTATGATCCGAAGTTCCAGCTGCAGCCCGGTGAGCGAGCCGATGCTCGCGTGGAGTTCCTATTTCGTCCGGCTTCACGAAATGTCATCCTGGGCACGAGCTACGCGATGGACGTCGCCTTGCGCGAGATCAATCCTATTGCCGGCAATCAATGGCGACTGGGCCGCGAGCACGCGCTGCGGTTCACTGGCTTCGACGGCAAAGGCGTAACGGCACAGATGGCCAACGGTGGCGCTGGCGTCGCCACATCGATGGGGAGCGCCTCGGGGAGCGCGACGGCGCCGTCGAGCGCGGCCCAGATGGCGGGCGCCACACCGGTCGCGCTGGCCGACGAGATCGATGTGTGCGCAGGGGTGGCGCGGTGCTACGCCAGCGGCCCGGTACGCGTGCAGATTGCCCAGATGAGCGCTGGAGACATCGGCAATGGACGCTACCACGGCCTGCGTTTGAACGTGCGGGTGCGCAACATGTCGAATGAGTCGATCATCCTCGGATACAAGGGCACGTCGAGTGGCGCCATCGACAACCTCGGCAACCGCTACTACTTCGGCCGTGCGGGCACGCATGACGTGAGCGCGACGGGCATCGGTGTCGTGACCGGCCAGGCGGCCGACCCACAGTTCTCGCTGCGTCCCGGCGAGTCGCGTAACGCCGTGTTCAATGTGACGCGGTTCGATGCGGGCCGATCGGAGCGCGGCATCTCGTTCACGTGGAACGCGACGCTGGTACAACTCGATATCACGCCGAGCCGACAGATCCGCACCGGACGCGAGTTCGCGGTGCAGATCGCCGACGTGACGCCGTCGGCGGGCGATGCCGTGAAGGCGGCGGGAAGCGACGCGGCAAACAAGGCGGCGAAGGGACTTCTCGACGCGTTGTCGGGGAAGAAAAAGAAGCCGCCGGTGCGGTGACCGGTCAGGCTAGATCTCGCGCCGTCGCAGCAGCGTGGCTATGACCAGCCCCGCTGCGGCGAGCGTGGCAATCACCACCGCTCCGCTCGACGGTATGGCGAGCCAGGCCAGTGACTCCTTGGCGGCATCGGTGCCGCCGAGCGCGGGCGCACGAAAGCCGGCCCACAGCCAAAACACGGCGTAGCCGAATGCACCGGCGCCGAGTCCGAGGCTGATGAGTCGCGTATACGTGGCGCGGACGCCGAGCATGACGACGAGGAGCGTCACACCGATCGCGGCAGACCCGAGTCCACCGGCGTGCAGATGCGCGCGTTGCATGTACGTCCACGACTTGCTCAACACCGCCTTCGCGGCCGCGCTGTCGCCCTGATAGACGGTGGCACCGACCGCATCGGCAGACGCCGCGAGTCGGGATTTGATGAGGTCTTCGTTCAGTCCGAACACGACGCCCATCGCGTAGCCGAACAGCAGCGTCGCGATCGCGAAGAGCAGACCAGGCAATGCGGCGCGGAGGATGTCGTTGCTGCGCGGTGTGGAGGGCAGGAGTGGTGGGGTCATGGTGTGCCTCAGGAGCGCTGAGAATAGGCAGGGAGGTGCAAAAACTGTGTCGGCGCGGGTTGCGCCTCGCTCCGGCATGCGAGCGTCGCACTGTATCACACTCGCAAGTCACTCTCCACGCGGACACATTGCAACGTGTATCTCAGATACGAGAAGCCGCATCACTATCGGGGCATCATCTCCCCGAATGGGCACCAACGACGAACCGCCGACCCCGCGAGATCAGGGCCGACGGTTCTCGTTGCTCGAAAGGGAGTCTGGCGGGCGCGCCGAGGTGGCCTACGGGGCGCTCTCCAGCCCCTGCATCGTGGAGAACCGGGCGATCATGGCCTTCACGGCCTCCAATGCAACGGGTTTGGTCAGATGACCGTCGAACCCGGCTTCGTGGCTCTTCCGCTTGTCGTCCTCGCTTCCCCAACCCGTCAACGCCACGAGCACGGTGTTGGTCATCTGCGGGTCGGCACGCAGATGCCGCGCCACGTCGTACCCGTCCATGCCGGCTGGCAGGCCGATGTCGAGGAAGACGATCTCCGGCATGAAGGTTCGAGCGGCTTTCAATGCCTCAGGCCCGCTGTGGGCCGTCGCGGTCGTGTGTCCCGAGAATTCGAGGAGCATGGCCAAGGTCTCAGCCGCGTCCACGTTGTCGTCCACGACGAGCACCCGTCGGCCAGCCGATGGTGTAAGGGCCGATCCATTCTGATCTGAAGACGCAGCGGCGGTCTGGTCGGTAGTCGTGGCGAGCGGCAGACGGACGGTGAACGTGCTGCCGTGGCCGATACCGGCGCTCTCGGCCGCCACCGTTCCGCCGTGTAGTTCGACCAGTTGTTTTACGAGTGACAACCCGATGCCCAGCCCACCTTGGGCTTTCTCGAGGGTGTCACGCACTTGGGTGAACAGATCCCACAGGGTGGGAAGCAGCTCAGGGGCGATGCCGATTCCGGGGTCTGACACCCGACCGACGGCGCTTTCGAGACGACGATGAACATTGCGGCGGCCCAGTTGTGCCATTGATCGCACTCTCAGCCCACACGAGCCCAGCGGGATTTCACGATGCACAGCGGTCCGTCTTGAATCGGCGCTCGGCCGAATCGCTAGACAATGGTCTCGCCGAAGGCGCCACCAGCCGCATGATTAAGCGTGCTCTCACGCGGCTGGCGTTTTCGCCAGAACAAGGGTGGTCCTAGTCGGCCAGCGTCTCGGGCGATGAGAGGGTCTTCTTCTCGTCTGCGTTTACGCGTCGTTCCACTTTCTTCACGTCCGCGGCTGCGAACAGCCCTTCCGGAACGATGCCTCGGTCGAGCAGGGTGCCGCGCACCGCGCTGTTGTTCTCGATGTGCTCTTTTGAGATTCCAGCCTCGGTCCGTAATTGCTTCGCGCGCGCATTGTGGATCGTTATCTCTGTAGCGAAATCCTTTGCTTTCAGGATTATTGTCGGCGCAAAGTCCGCGAGTGGTCTGCCGTCAGGCACACTCCACGCCGACTTCATCGCTTGCGTTGAGCGCCCGAAGAGTGCTTGATCGCCTTTGCTGCGAATTGTACCGAAATCCTGAGCGCCACCGGTTTGCTCGTAAATCACCGAGGATAACTCCTTCTCGGTCTGAGTAAGTTTCGCACGGGCGCTGACCCGTTCGATATCAAGCAGCCGCTGCTCTATGACCTCGGCCTTTCGCGTCTGAACCGCGAAGTAGGTCTGCGCGAACGCGATTTTCTCTTTCCGAGGATCGCCGTTTTGCGCGATGAGATAACAGGCGTAACGCGATAGCATTACGTCTTCGATTTCGCGAATGCTTCCGGACCCAAGTTCAACCATCTTGTTGACGTCAACAAAATGGTTCTCCACTTTCTGGCCAGACCCTTCGCAGGCGGTCTTCGCCTTGGACAAGACCAGAGTGAAATTGCGCCACTCAGTGTACCCTAATAAACCCTGTAGGTCGCGAGCGAGCCAGTAAGGCACACCGGTGTCGGTATCGTACGCGTGCTCTTCAAACGTGCTGGTCAGCGACTCGATGAGTTCGGTTTTCATTTGGCTATCCGGATTGCATCCATCAGGGGAGCGATCCTCGTGACCGCCCCCCGTCCGGACGTCAGTTATGTGCGCTTCGTCGGCTTCGACGTCGCCTGAGTGAGCACGGACCCGGCCAGCTTCTTCACCTGCGCTGGCGTAGCCTTGCCACCATTGCCGAGTACCTTCCCCGCGAGCTTCGCGATGGGGGCTGTCGTGCGCTCATTATTTTTCGCCACGGTAAACTCCTGCTCGCAGTGCGAGCAACGTATGTCTTGAGCTCGACCAGTCCGCCATCATGCCAAGTGCACGACAGCGCGGGAGCAGACCAACGGTTGACGACAAGGAGTCGCGAGGTACCTTCCGGTTTGCAGGGAGTGACTTAACGGGTTGACCTGCAGCAGTACGTCCGGTCGCGGCGAGCGAAGCCGTGCCGGTGCGGTCCCTCCAAGTGCCCCGCGTCGGTTGCCGCCGACGTTTGGGGCGCTTGGTGCATTTGGGACTCTAGAGCCGCCCTGCCGCTTGCTCGCTTTCACAGAAGAGAGCGTTTGGCGACTCTTCTGCACGATAATGCGAACCCCTGACCAAACCAAACCCGAACGTTGCTTGTCGCCGCGATATGCAATCGGTTGCCACACCCCACATCTGCGTATCTCCATAGGGGCCGTGCCTTCCGGAACGTCTCTGTCGCGCAACGTTGTCTCGCGCAGTACAACCTCGTGCGCCATGCCCCCTTCGGAACTCGCTGACGACTCGACGACGGGCACCGCGTACACTGGCGCTGTGGCACTGCTCTGGACCGATGACCACCCGATACCGATCCCGTGCCGTGACCGGCACCAAGCCGCGTTGCTCGGCAGCCTCTACGCCACGTTCTACCGCAACGTGCCGTGACGTGGGCGCTATCGCATCGACGATGCCGACGACGGACGGCGAACCCCTTACGAGGCCGCCGCCACGTCGCGCCGTGACGCGTTAGAAGGGGAGCGGCTCTAGCTCCTCCGGATCGGGAGCAAAGCTCAATGCGGGGGGTGCACCCGCTAGAAGCGGGACAAGCGGGACAAGCGGGAAAAAGGCACAGAATCGCCTCGGTGGGCGACTGCCCCGCTTCTGTCCCGGTTCGTGTCCCGCTTGCTCTCTCGCAGAGTGGGACACGCCTTTACATAGTAGGAATCCGAATCTGTCCCGCTTGTCCCGGTCTGTACGGGGGGCAGGTACCGTCGGAAGGCGTCCGCGCATTCCACGGCGAAATAGGCGCGAATCTTCTCGTACCCGATTCGCTCCTGCTTTGGACTGATGCCGAACGGGTGCAACAGCCGTGCAATAGCGTGGACGCTAATTGGCTGGCCCTGCCGATACTCAGGCCATGGGCGCCCTCCATCAGCCGCAAGAGCTCCGCAAGACGCGACGACGTGAGGTAAGTGGTCCCGTCCGACACGAACAGGTCGCGAAGGTCGGACAGGAGCGCCGTCCCGGCGTCGCGCCCGCCGGTGGAATCGCCAGTCTCGGCGTGCAACGCGAGCGCAGCCCTACGCGCCCGTTCCGGCCAGTCGCCGCCGAGGTCATCGGCGATGTTGAGTAGCGGCCCCCAGATATCGTCGATACGCGCCCGAAGGCCGAGGATCGGTTCATCGCGGCTCTTGAGGCGAGGGATAGCCGACTCTGCCCACGCAGCAGCCTCCCCCCTGAGATCTGAGAGCTTCTCTAGCTCCTTGGCGCGAGCGGGACGGAGTCGCTTCAATTCCTCGCGGGTGGCACGCGCCAAGGGAATCGGGATTGACCGGCTGGTAAGCGTGTCAGGTAGGAGGCCAATTCCGGCGAGAACCTTCGGGCACCACGTCGCGAACGCGCGCGGTTCGTTCTTGTCGCCGTCACAGATGATCTTCCGCCCGCTCTCCTTGAATCCCGAGTTCAGGACGCCCCGCATCGCCTCGGATGATTCGCTTTTACTCGCGCCCCCATTGAACACGGCGTCGAGCTCATCGAGGAACTGCATCGGAGGGCGCCCCTTCGGCTCTCCGATACCGCGCCCGACGTCGACGACCCTATACAGCGCCGCCGCTGAGGCCGAGTCCGCGCGCAACGGCTCGGGTACCAGTTTCTCGACCACGTCGATCAGCGTGCTCTTGCCGCTCTCACGCGTTGGGCTGGTGATATGCATGTACGGCGTAAAGCCCTCCGAGGCGTCGAAGGCGTGACAATGCAGCACCCACAAGGCCCAGGCTACCGCCGCCTCATCGGGCAGCACCACGAACCGCGTGATCGTCGCATGGATGGCGTCCGCAATGCGTGGGCCTTCGCCTTGTTCGACGAGTTCACGGTACGACGACGGTGGCGTCTCGCGCGCCATCGCTTCGAGCGCTTCCCGTGTTCCGCCGCGCGCGAGCCAGTCGGACACGTCTTCCTTCTCGGCGAGGTCGGGGAGTTCCAGTGTTCGCACCGAAAGCGCGAGCGGAGCGAGTACCTCGATGAAGCGCTGCATGTACTCGCGCCCCGGCGTGTCGTTGTCGGCGAGAAGGACCACGTCACGATTGCGAAGGGCCTCGAAACGCGAAGGGGGAAGATCCTTCGCCCCGGCGCCCTCTGGTGACGTGGTTCCGACCAACCCGAGGGCCGTGATATTCTCGGCGTCCTTCTTGCCTTCGGCGTAGTAGATGAACGCCCCCGGAGGGGCATTCACGATGACGGCGAGGTTGTATAACGGAAGGTCGCGCTGTGAACCACCGTTGAGGCCATGAACCACCGACCCGTCAGGCTGAGGTACCACCCACCGAAAGTCTTTCGGTTCTAGCCGTCGCTTGGTGGCAACGACGCGACCGACGGCGTCGGTGTAGTGGTACTCGGCTGCGAGGTTGCCGCTCATAGTCGTTCCCCACCCATCGCTTCGAACTCACGGAATGCGTTGGCTTCGACCTCAATTTCAGCGCGACATATCGCCGGAATCCATGCCGCATTAGCGAGGGCTTCTAGGTCTGCCGTTGGCACTTTCTCACCAGCCGCACGAACTACGCGGACAAGGGCGGTCACTTCGGCGAAGGTCACACGGGGTGCTTTCTGGCTGCGATTCTTTTGCATTTCTGATTCCCGAATTGGGGTAGTGGTCAACCATTCGTTGCTGTTCACTTGGACACGCGGGGCACTCATTCAATGACCTCGAACGACGCGTCGGGGAGTTCATGGTACGGCACCGCGACCGGCATCGGCAACGGATCGAAGACGACGCGAATCGTCGTCGGTTCGCCCGCGCTACTCGGCGCCGATTGCGCGCCGTAACGCCGAGGGAATAGGCGCGAGGACAGCCACTCGCGCGCGTGCACCCGCAATCGGTCCCGTTCGACCTGAGAGCGGCTCAATCCTCTCGCGAGGGCCTCGACCGCCTTCGGCTCCAGGTCGGGCGCCTCAGTGGAAATGCGCTGGATGAGCGAGCCAATGGAGTCCGCGCCATCGGCGATGTGGATCAGTTGATCGGCGAGGCTATCGGCTCGCGCGGTCAAGCTCACGTTGTACTGGTCGCACCACTCCGGCACGTCGGCGACCGCGCGCAAGAAACTACGGCGGCTCATGGTTTCCTTTCGGCAGGCATCCCTGGCAGTGAGTGCCAGTCGCGTCTTTGGTTCAGTCAATGTGTTTTCCTTTGCCGGTGGACTTTGCATGTCTAACCGGCGGCAATGGTTCGATTGTGTTGGTTCGCGAAGATCGGCGTTCGACTCACGCCGCGATCAGCCGTAGAAACGGGTTGAGGGTAAGAGTGGGACGCAGTGCAACGCAATGCGTGTGAACGAATGACACGCCATCAGTGGCGCGATGTGTATTGCAGTGCGTCTCGTGCGCCGCGTGCGCTATCGTGGGTTGAAGTGCGTTGGACTTGCGACGCACAGCAAGTGTAGCAACTACGCGTTCCCGCACTCATGTTGGCGGCTCACCCTAGTCTGTGAGGTCGCTATGAACGAGCCGATTGACTACTTCGTCGATGGAGATGAACGAGGCGTGATCATTACCTCAACCGCAACGAGCGAAGCGCTCGGCACGAATGTGCGTCGCGTGTCAGGCGACGATTGGCGCGCAGAGTTCGCGCACGATGGGAGCGTGATGCACGTCTTCGCGCGGGCGCCGTGGCATGGTGCCGGTGGCGCTACCGATGACGGCGACTGCGTGACGTTATCGCTTTGTCGGACGGCTCATGCCGTGCGGGGCGATGAAGTGCACGGGCTGGTGATGTGGCGCGATGCCCAGCACGGGCACCTCTCGCGGATTGAGATAGAACGGCCCTGCCGGTAACGGGATCAGTCGGCCCGTTGGCGACGTGACCGCGCGGTGAGCGCTAACGCGTCGCCTTCGGTCGTGCTGGCCACGCTGCGAGATTCCGCCCACGCAACCAAGGCGCCGAGCTTATACCGAGGCGTGCAGGGGCCGAGATAGGTAAAGGGAGGCCCTTCGCCGCGCGTTGCCCAATTCGCCAAAGTTTTAGGCTTCAGCCCGAGCCGTGTCGCGGCTTCCGCACGTGTGAGCCACAGGGCTAGGGCCGGATCGGTGTCAACTGTCATCATTCAAACGCTCCATGAGAAAGAATTGATCGAGAGTCTCTGAAGGATTCCCGAGAGCGCCCTTGACAAGTGTGTTAGCGCCTCCCGAGATGTCATGGCAAAAAAAGACGAGTCAATACTTTAGAGGCTTTGGTTTTTTCTATCGCAGACTGCGCGCCGACTACCGGGACCGGCGCCGAAAAGGCCGGGGGTGGTTCGGATGGGAGAGGAGCCTTGGGGACCCAGAAGGGACCCGATCCCATTTTCGGGAAGTGCTAGAGGGGGGTCGCGACCCTTAGGGCAGTCGATACTGGCGCGCCATCAATTCGGGCGCCATGACGAGCCCAGCGCGGCCCCACCGTGATGACTATGTGATGACTTTCGCGGATTTCCGTTCACCGCGAGGGACAAAAAGTCAAAACCCGCCAACGGTAAACCGTTGACGGGCTTCGACTTAACACAGAGCGGGAGACGGGACTCGAACCCGCGACATCAAGCTTGGAAGGCTAGCGCTCTACCA
>Ga0335395_10001479_pt1 | contig 14733 bp, 13 predicted proteins | sample MAT02_FD_205744 | JGI IMG/M metagenome (GOLD analysis project Ga0335395, IMG submission 205744) | Freshwater microbial communities from Lake Fryxell liftoff mats and glacier meltwater in Antarctica - MAT-02 (spades assembly) (version 2) ...
CTTCTACATAGGTATCGGCGGTATGTTCTGGGGGAATTGGAATTGTGGGAATCCGAGCTTCTCCTGTTAGCTCGTATCTTGATACTTTGTTTGCTACTTCTAGGGTAGTTTCGATCGCCTCTTTGATGGTTTCGTCGTCCAAATGATCTCGAAACAGTTGCGCCATCTCGTCAGCGGACTTAAGATATTCAGTACCGCTGTAGCGCATCCGCTTGTCTTCTTCAATCAGTTTGTTGGTGTTGATGCAAAGCAAAGCGTCGTGTGCTTCTACGTCGTTGCAAGAAATATAGTGAGAATCATTTGTTGCAATTATTTTAATGTTGAATTCGCGGGCAATTTTGACGATTTCCACATTCACCATGCGGTCTTCTTGGGAACCGTGGTCTTGAATTTCTATATAGTAGTCATCGCCAAATACTTCTTTATACCATTTGGCAACTTCGCGGGCAGTATCTAGCTTGTTTTGTAGAATCATTTGGGGAACTTCGCCGCCCAAACAAGCACTGGTGACAATTAAACCTTCGGAGTATTGTTTGAGTAGGTCTTTGTTGATGCAGGGGCGGGCAAAAATACCTCGTTCTGGCATTCCCTTTAAGTGGGAAATTGTGGTGAGTTTGACGAGGTTTTTATAGCCTTGGGTATTTTTAGCTAAGACAACTTGATGGTATTTTCTTCTACCTTTAACTTTGACTTCGATGTCGCCGTTGACGACGTACATTTCGTTGCCAATTATGGGCTTGATGTTTTGATTTCGGCAAACTTTGATGAGTTCGATCGCCCCATACATCACTCCGTGGTCTGTAAGGGCGATCGCGGGCATCCCCAATTCCACCGCCCGATCGGCGAGCTGCTGTAGCTGAGAAGCGCCATCTAGGAGGCTGTAATCGCTGTGAATGTGCAAACCAACGAAGGACATGGCGATTTGAGATTTTAGCTTTTAGTTTTTAGACTTTAGATTGTACACTATTGCCGTTGAAAAAGATAAATTGATTTTTCATTTTACAGCACCGGCAACGTACAAAAACGGTTTTTTTGAACGACAAATATAGGTTTTGATGCTATATTTTAGGTCAGAAACCCGATTTTTACCACAGATACAACATCTCACAGAAGAAGTCGGTAATGTAACAGCTAATTCGGTTAATTTGCTTACAAACTTGCTTGTTCCAAATAACCTTCCAAATCTTTAACGCGCTGCTGGGTGACTCTTGCTTTGCAAGAAATGTAGACAGGAGGAGCCAAAGTACCGCCTTCAAAGTTTCCTGCTGAATAATCACAAGTTTCATCTCTAAATTTTACCCAAGTACGCTGTGCCGCAGTCAATCTCTGCTTTTGTTTGCTGTTGATTTTTGGCAGAATTTGCTGATATAATTGATTTAGTTTGGTGTCTGCTGCTTTAAACTCCTGAGTCGAACATAAAGTCATATCAACCGTGGTTTGAGGGCTTTTACAGTTTGGCTGTTGGGCGATTTGCCGTCGGTTGTTGCTGGCTTTGCTCTCCTGCAATAATCCGCCTGCTAACACGAGGGAAATTGTTGTAAATGTTGCCCAAAAAGTGCTATTTTTCATTGACTTGATACCTCTTTTAATCTTGAATTTTCTCTACTGGTTGAGCCGATCGCCAAATCCACCAAGCTGCCGCCCACAGAGTAAAATTGCCGATGAGAGTCATCGCCGCTTGCAGGGTAACGATCCATTCAAGGGCTGGGGAGTTGTCAAAATAGTGCCAAGTGCAGGCACACATGGCGCTGACTAGGGCGGGCAGCATTCCGGCGGAAAGGGCCCACCAAGCTCGGTTTTGAGTGACTTCGCCGTAAGTCCAAATTAGCCAGATGGCGGCAATCCACTCGACGACGCTAGAGACGTGAATAATCCAGGTGGGAATTGACAAAACGTGCATTTTTTGTATTCAGAAGTAGGATGAAAGATATATTTAGTTGTTTAAGGCAGTCAACGGTTAACAGTCAACTGTTGACTGTTAACTGTTACAAGAATCTCTGGATAACAACAATTAGATATGATGGTAATAGTTATATTCCATCATAAACCAAGAAAAGAGTAGAAATGCGAGCAATTTTGTGCGGCTATTACGGTAAAGGCAACGGTGGCGACGAGGCGCTGTTGGCATCGCTATTGCAAATGTTACCAGATGGGGTGACGCCGATCGTCCTATCTGGCAATCCTGTCGAGACAAATCAGCGGTACGGGGTAGCTGCGCGCGATCGTATGAATGCGTTTCAAGTTCTCGAAGCACTCCGCACCTCCGACGCGCTAATCTGGGGAGGCGGCAGTTTAATCCAAGACGCTACCAGCATGATCAGCCCTTTCTATTATGGGGGTTTAATGGGACTAGCGCAACAAATGGGCTTAAAAACAGTTGCTTGGGCCCAGGGAATTGGGCCTTTAAATCGAGAGCTCACCCGCAAATTATCTCAGCGGTGTTTTGCTGGATGCACCGCCGTCAGCGTGCGAGATAAAGGCTCAGCTACCTTACTTGCTGATTGGCAAATTCCGTTCACTTTAGCGCCCGATCCCGTGTGGGCTTTAGAGAATTCCCCCGTCTCCGGTTTGTGGAATTTACCAGCGCCCAGAGTTGCAGTTTGTTTGCGTTCCCATCCTACATTAACTCCCGCCAGATTGTCAATTCTAACTAAAGCTTTAGTTGACTTTCAAAAAGCAACCAGAACCTTAATTTTACTGATACCTTTTCAAGCATCTCGCGACTTAGAAATTGCCAAGCATTTGCACGAAGCCCTGCCGAAACGAAGTCAGATTCTTAGTTTAGACGATCCGAGAAAATTGAAAGGACTATTCCGGGGAGTCGAAATGGCGATCGGGATGCGCTACCACAGTTTAATTATGGCAGCATCGGAAGAATGCCGCTGTTTTGCCCTCAGCTACGATCCCAAAGTCACTCAATTGATGGATGAGTTAGAAATGCCGGGATATGTATTATCAGAATTGCCAGAAGATCCGTATTTCATCAGCAAAACCTGGATCGAACACTACGCCAACGGCGACGCACTATCGCCAGAAAGGATAAAATTTATTGTAGGGCGATCGCTCTTTCATAAAGAAGTATTGCAAACCGCGCTCATGCAGTCTTAGCAAAAGGTAAAATACCGTGACAGTCAGTACAGCCGACTTACAAATTACCTGGAAAAAATTGCCCGCAGATTTCATTTTAGACGAGGAACCTGTGGAAAATATCGACCAACCGCTACTCGCAGCAGCCTTGCGCGAAATCCTAGAAATCGCGGGATTAATATTACAGGGAATCTTAGTTGCCTCAAACATGGCTGTGTGCGCGACACTAGAGGGCAAGCTAGTTGTCAAAGCGCCAGATTGGTTTTATGCCCGCAACGTGCAGCCACTTCCCGCTGCGGAAGTTCGCCGCAGTTACACCCCAACCTTAGAAGGAGAAATCCCGGATATCGCGCTGGAATTTTTATCAGCTACGCCCAGCGATGAATATTCAACTAAACCAGATTTTCCACCGGGAAAATGGTTTTTTTACGAGCAAATACTGCGAGTGCCCATCTATGCTATTTTTCAGCCTGCGGCAGGATTGCTAGAAGTTAATCGGTTGAATTCATCAGGAACATATCAAGTACAGCCGCCGGATGCAAACAATCGTTATTGGATTGCAGGAGTTGGCTTGTTTCTGGGTGTTTGGCACGGCACAAAGGCGGAAAGAACCGGATATTGGTTGCGCTGGTGGGATGAAAGCGGACAGATGTTGTTGTGGGGTGCAGAGATGGTGGAAAGGGAAAGAGAGGAAAGGGATCTTGCCCAACAGCAAGCCCAACAAGAACGGCAGCAAAGGACGATCGCCCAACAGCAAGCCCAACAAGAACGAGAACGATCGGAAAGATTAGCTGCACAATTAAGAGCAGCAGGCATTGAACCAGAAGCTTAAAACAGTAACAGGTAAAATACCATGACAGACAGTAAATCCGACTTAAAAATCACTTGGGAAAAAATGCCAGAGCCTTTCATTTTAGAGGAAAGACCTGCCGCAAATATCGACAAACCCCTACTCGCAGCCGCCTTGCGCGAAATCCTAGAAATTGCGGGGCTAATGGTAGAAGGAATATTAGTTGCTCCAAAGATGGGCATTTGCGCGACAATGGACAGCAAAACAGTTATCAAAGCGCCAGATTTGTTTTATGTCGGCAATGTACAGCCACTTCCCGCCCCGGAGGTTCGTCGCAATTACATCCCCAACTTAGAAGTAAAAGAGGAAATTCCGGCGATTGTCATGGAGTTTTCAGGAGCCACTGAGGGCGACGAATATTCAGCTAAACCGACTTTTCCACCCGGAAAATTCTTTTTTTATGAGCGAATATTGCGAGTACCAGTCTATGCCATTTTTGAGCCGCCAATAGGATTGCTACACGTTTATAAGTTTAATCAATCAGGATATTATAAATTGCAAAAATCCGAGGTAAACGGTCATTATTGGATAGAAGGAGTTGGGTTATTTCTGGGTGTTTGGCAGGGAACAAAAGCCGAAAGAACCGGCTATTGGTTGCGCTGGTGGGATGAGAGCGGAGAGATGTTATTGTGGGGAGCAGAGATGGTAGAAAGGGAAAGACAGGAAAAAGCAAATGTTCAACAACGGGCCGATCGACTATCCGCACAATTAAGAGCAGCAGGCATTGAACCAGAAGCTTGATACAATAATTAGAAATTAAAAATCATAACACTGCGATTTTTCATTTCTAAATTCATCTGCGTTAATCCGCGTTAATCTGCCGACATCAGCGGTTAACAATTACATTCAGGAGACATCAAAATTGGGAAGAGTTAGAGTTCGGGAACACGTCAATCCGCTGTGTCGTAAATATCAAGTATCCGCCAGTCCCCCCGATTGGACTAAAATTTATACTGACTTAAATTTGCCACTGCATTTAGATATCGGTTGTGGAAGGGGACGGTTTTTGTGGCACATGGCGCAAATTCAAACAGATTGGAATTTTCTCGGATTAGAAATTCGGGAACCTCTGGTAGATGAGGCGAATCTGTGGCGCGATGAAAAAGGCTTGACAAATTTGCACTATTTGTTTTGCAATGCGAATAGTTCCCTGAAGCCAATTTTAGAAACTTTGCCCGCTGGTATTTTGCAGCGAGTTAGCATTCAATTTCCAGATCCGTGGTTCAAGAAAAAGCACCACAAACGGCGGGTAGTGCAGCAGGAATTAGTCAGCGAGTTGGCTACTTATCTGGCTGTTGGCGGTGAAGTGTTTATTCAATCGGATATTGAGGAAGTAGAAGTCGAAATGTGCGATCGCTTTTCATCTCATCCCAGTTTTCAGCGTCAAAATAGCGGGGAATGGCTAGCAGAAAATCCCCTGCCCGTTGCTACGGAAAGAGAAATTGCTACTCAAAAACGCGGGGAACCGGTTTATCGCGCATTATATCATAAATCTAGGGTTTTAATGTAATAAACATGGGAGAGAAAAGACAGTAAGCGAGCAGGATCTATGCCAGTCTACAAGAATTATTAGAAATGTCTAATATAAAACAATACGGTTCACTTAAGACTCCTTCTACTTAGAAATCCCCTAAATTTGCCTTAAAAAGGGGAATTTTAAAAGCTTTCTTGTGCCACCCTTTTTAAGGGGATCTCGGTTTTAAGTGAACCGTATTGTAATATAAAATCATTTTCGGCTGAATCTTTAGGCAGTATTTCCAACATAATTTATCGCTAATATTTTCACCTAAACCCAAGACGGCAGCCACATTCTAATTTTCCATTCCATTTGCGACAAAGGCAGTCCCAAATAGATAGGCATCCAGAAAATAAAAGCACCCAAAATCAGAAAACTAATTGTTACACCCATCCCTCGGAGCCGAGTTTGAGGGCTGTGCAGCCACCTGTCAACCCACCAAGCAAGTGCTAAGGCTCCAAACACAGAACAGCCCATATAATGATACAAAAATACGCAGCGAGTCACCTTCACCCAAGGCAGCAAATTAGCAGCCCAATTAACCATCAAATATAACACCATCCACATTTGGGCCGTCGGCGGAAACAAAATCGGCTGCTGCTGTTCGAGGCTGTCAACAGAAGCCACTTGGCGCGTTTGGAACCACACCACAATCCGGTGAATTAAAACTCCTGCTACTAATATTAAAGCTAAAGTGGAAAACCACCAAAGGAAAGGATTTCCCATCGCATGAACGTCAAAAATTGTCTCTGTTGCACCGCTGGGTGAAGGTGGCAAAACCGGGTCGGGTTGTGCATTGTTGCTAGCAGTTTTGTAGAAGTAAACTATGGGGCGGAGCATCAAAGGCCAAGTGTACCACGCGGAACAGTAAGGATGGACGTCAGGGCCGCTTTTAATGCGTTGGTGATAAGTCAAAATTTCCGTTTGCATCTGCCAGAAATTGGGCGTTGGATTGAGATACAGGTGAGGAATCCAGGAGATGCTGTAAACTAAAATAGGAATTACAGCTAGACTCCAGCATACTTCAACAAAAGTTAGCTCAGTCAATTTTTGTACTGGACTTTCGGGCGGAAGTAGAGCGGAATTTACATCGCGGATTGGTTCTTCATTTCCTCTGTTTTCCTGAATTAAACGCACGGCCCAAGCGCAGATTAAAATGAGATAAGTCCCCAACAAAAACCACAATCCATTCCATTTGATAGCAGCAGATGCACCGAATCCTATCCCAGCTAACACTAGCCAAAGCAAGCGCTTTTTGCCTTCAGCTTCTACGGTTTTGAGAAGAAATAATTGACCAAGTATTCCGAATAAAACTAGATAAATGTTATTGAGTGCGTAGCGAGATTCAACTAAAAATAAACCGTCGCAGGCGATAAATAAAGCAGCAAGAAAAGCAAAGGTGCGGCGGCGAAGGAGCTGATAGGCGAGGGCTCCGACAACTAGGGGAATAAAGGAACCTGTCAGAGCATTCAGCCAGCGGTAGTCCCAAGGTGAAAGCATTGAGCCTGCTAGGCTGTTGACGGCGGTTTTGCCGAAAGGCAGGTGAGTGCCGATCGCAATCCCGATCGCAATTATATACTGGCTCAAGGGCGGGTGAGCGTTGAAAAAAGGAGTTCTGGTGAGATAATCGTTGGCAAATTTGGCGTAATAAATCTCGTCAAATACTAGAGTGTTAAATCGCTCTAATTCCCAAAATCGCAGAGTTAAGGATAGGAGGAAAACAGCGAACATTCCTAGGTAAAATATCGCAATTGATTTGTGGGATTGTTTTTTGTTTGCTTGCATAAAGTGCACCGGAATATCGTCGATTTGAGAGCCTGAATTTTAAAATACTGAGTTGAGAATAGCGTAAAAATTACCAACTTGCTAAAAATATTTTTTTACTCTTCTACTGCCATTCTCTCCATTGCCTTTGAATATCTTCTAGTTCAAAAGAGTTGCGTCTTCCGGTGTTAGTATTACTCATACCATTTTTCTAAAGATGTGCTGATGAAGTCTGAGCCACCCCTTAGTAAGGGGGGGGTGGAGGGGTAATATCTAGCGCTACTTTATGAAATTGGTATCACTTTTCATCTCACAATTAACTGCTTCATCAAGTTTCTGAATTGAATTTGAAATACGATCGCCCGTTTAAACTAATTTCACATCATACCAAAAAAAAAGCGGCTCCGCTTCCTGCAGAACCGCCGTAATAGAGGATGAAAAATCAAAATTTAACGCACTGCACCTTGAACAGAAGGCGATTCGATCACCTTCATCAAATACAGCTTCAACAACTGCCAGCCGTTGGACAAATACAGAGGCAATTTTTGGAACAATTGCAAAACTTTCGGAGTTTCAGAAGCGACAATTGCGGTCAATTGCTGATTGTTCTTGAGGCAAATATCCAGCCGTTCATAAAATTCTGGATTGTTCACGTCTAGCATGACGGGGAAGACGCGGCCTGCTGTTTCGTTGGTTTTTTTGATTACTTCAATGTCGTATTCGCGAGCATCGAGTCCGAGCGATCGATAAAAACCACCGCGCTGGATATCATTGAGATACATTGTCGCGAATACCGACAGCAAGAAGAAACGGCACCAAAGCTTAGCGCGCCAATCGTTCAGCATTTGAGGCTGAGCTCTCATCACCGCATCGAAGAAATCTCCGTGGCGGTTTTCATCCTGGCACCAATTTTCAAAGAATCGGAAAATTGGATAAATCTGGTCTTCAGGATGCGCTTTCAAGTGCTGATAAATCGTGATGTAGCGCCAATAACCGATTTTTTCGGATAAGTAAGTGGCGTAGAAAATAAACTTCGGCTTAAAGAATGTGTAACTGCGGCTCTTTGTCAAGAAACCCAAATCTAGGGACAAACCAAAATCCGACAGCGCTTTGTTGAGGAATCCGGCGTGCCGCGCTTCATCGCGGGACATCAGCAAGAAACCTTCGGCGAGTACCGGATTTTTGTCTTTGAGCTTGCGTGCTAATTCTTTGTAGAGCAAGAAGCCGGAAAACTCAGCGGTGCAAGAGCGTTCGAGGAATTCAATGAATAACTTGCGCTTTTCGCCGTCGATATGTTCCCAAGATTGATCGAACTCGGCATCCCGCACGAAGTGGGTTTTGTTGTAGTCAACGCGGAACTCTTTGAGAATTGCTTCGAGTTCGGCTTCATTTACCGAGATGTCCATTTTGGCCATCTCGTCAAAGTCTGTTGTGTAAAATCTCGGCGTGAGAATAGTTTCTTTGGCTGGGGTTTTCGCTTCTTGCTGTTCTGCAAAAGCTGGTTTTTTGAGGGAATCTACCATATGTTTATTGGATTTTTGCTTATAATTGCTCGCTCGCTCGTTTGAGGTATCGGAAGGGGCGATCGCCCTTGTATCTCCTACCAGCGCTGTGCGGCGCACTTTGGCGCTTTGTGTGGCATCCAACTCAAAGCTGCTGAAATATTCCACGCCCTCCAGTGTACCAAGTTCTCGACCACGAAAATATGTTGCTGGCGTTAAGAATTGCTACGCACAATTACTTATGGGCATGGGGCATGGGGCATGGGGCATGGGGAATTGGTAGTAAGCTGTTTTGCATCTAGATTGTGTATGGTGATTGAGGGGGAGAGGGGGAGAGAGGGAGAGGGGGAGAGGGGGAGAAGATTTTTGATCGATCGTCGAAATATACAATTTAAATGCACAACAGCTTAAATAACCAATAACTTCGGACAATGCACAAATATCTGCTGGTGTCAAACTGTTCAAACACCAGATAGAAAGTACAAAATGTATAAAGGGACTCCAATTCTTAGAATAACCAGACAGGACGGTCATAAAATGAGCAATTTAGGTGTTAGTTACCTGTTATGGGCTGCTTGTTTTTTCGGCCCCTTCGGACTCCACCGTCTCTACAACGGCAAGATTGGCACGGGTTTGCTGTGGCTGTGTACCTTTGGCTTGTTTGGGTTCGGGCAATTGTTTGACTTGCTGCTGCTACCGAACATGGTGGACGAACACAATGCCAGTCTCAGGGGCAAACTCGGCGTATCTCCCCAAGGTATACCGCTATCTTCCACCAGCGGGGCGATCGCCTCGACATACCCCAAGCAAACCCCCGAACAGTTAGGGATTAAACTCCTGAAGGCAGCTTATACCAAGAACGGCAGATTATCTGTAACCCAAGGCGTGATGGCAACGGGCGCTACTTTTGCCGAAGTGGAAGAAGCTTTCACGGCCATGCTCAAAACGGGTTATCTCAGCATTGAGAACGACCCAGTTACTGGCGTCGTGCTCTACCACTTTCACGAAATCTAAGCAGCAAACAGGGGGAGATTTAAATGTAGGGTGCGTCAGCCGGGGGATTTGGCGTGTTGTTGGAGAAGCTAACGGCTGACGCACCCTACGGGAATTTGGCTGCTGCGAGTGCGCCAGCCGTGGGATTTGGCGTGTTTGGAGAAGCTAACGGCTGACTAACCCTACTAATGAAACATTTGTTGTCACAGAGTCGAGCAAGCGAGCAAGGCAAAATCGGCTAGAATGTTTGTTTGTCTATACAATCTCAAAGTATTTAGCGTCATGGCAGTCCCTAAGAAGAAAACCTCCAAATCCAAAAAGAATATGCGTAAGGCCACATGGAAGCGCAAAGCTGTAGTGGCAGCTCAGAAAGCTCTGTCCCTGGGCAAATCTGTTCTGACTGGACGTTCCAACAGCTTCGTGTATCCCGGCAATGAAGAAGAGGAGGAAGAATAAAGCGATTAAAAATTAACAATTGGCATTTCTGATATTTTGCACCATTCTCGGTTAACAGGCCCGATGGCTGTCCCACAACACATAAATTGGGTTGTGGGGTTGCCCCGGATGGCCTGCCCCTCAAGGAAAAGTTGAGAATGGTGTCAAATATGAGTTAATCCTTCTTTGCCGCCGGTAAAATCAGCATGGCATCGCCAAAGGAATAAAATCGGTACTGATGCTCGATCGCACAGAGGTACAAATCCAACAGCCGATGCCTTCCAATCATCGCGCTTACCATCATCATCAAAGTAGAGCGCGGCAAGTGAAAATTGGTAATCATCCCGTCTACAACCCGCCACTTGTAGCCCGGATAAATATACAGACTTGTCGGGCCGCAAAAAGGCTGCAAGGAAAAATCGCCACTCGCTGCGGCGGCTCCCTCTAAAGCTCGCACTGCTGTTGTACCTACGGCAAAAACCCGCCCGCCTCTAGCTTTAGTTTCGCGGATTTTCTCCACGGTGGCGGCGGATACTTCCACCCATTCGTTGTGCATTTGGTGAGTCGTCACATCTTCCACCTCCACCGGGCGAAATGTCCCTACCCCGACATGGAGGGTAACAAAAGTTTTTTCGATACCCCGCTGCTGCAAGCGGCTGAACAATTCTTCGGTGAAGTGCAAGCCGGCTGTGGGGGCTGCCACTGCCCCCGGTCGATCGGCATACACAGTCTGATACTGTTCCGGCGCAGCTTGGGAGTTGTCGATGTAGGGCGGCAGGGGTACGTGGCCGTATTCGTCCAAAAACTTCGCCAGAGTCGCATCTGTGGGGATGTCAAACTCCAACAGCCGTCCCCCGGTTGCCTCGTCCCTCTCTATAACTGTCGCAGTCAATCGCCTCGCGAGTTCCTCCCCCTGGGGAAGGCAACAGGAAGGGCCTGCAGCAGCAGAGTCATTACAGTGTGGATCGAACTCAATTTTTGCTCCCAACTTTAAGCGTTTCCCCGGTTTAACCAAAGCCAGCCAGCAGTTGTGCTGCCGTTCTTCCATCAACAATATCTCCACCGCCGGGCCGTTGGGTTTGTGCCCGTAGAGCCTGGCCGGCAACACGCGGGTGTTATTGAGTACCAGCAAGTCTCCCGGTTCCAACAAGTCGGGCAAATCCCGGAAAATCCGGTGTTGGTGGCTGCTGGGAGAATCTACAGCCAGCAAGCGAGAACTATCCCTCGGTACTGCGGGATTTTGGGCAATGTACTCGGGCGGAAGTTCGTAGTCGTAGCCGTCCAAAGACCAGTCAATCTCTGTCATCGGGTAAATTCCTGTACGATCGATCTATCAACTGGGTAACAAATTGGGTAAAAACCCCCATCCAAAGTCGGGTGCTTTTCCCCTTGTGGTCGCGGGCATAGCCCGCGAGGATAGAGGTGTAGCATCAGCTTTGCTCGAAGGATAGTTATGGAATACCTCTACTACATCGCCAATACTAGCCTCACTCTGAGAGTGGTGGATTACCTGCGCGCGGCTAGTCATCTTCCCTTGCAATTTATCACTGTTATTCACCAAATTGACGGCTGGGTAGTGAAGGTGAAAATGAGCCAATATTTAACTCCACAAATGCACGGGGATTTTCGGGCTTTTATGAACGAACTCGGGATTCCTTACGATCCAGAAATTCGCTTGCAAATGGCACTGTGGAGTTTGGAAACAGGACAGTCGCCACTAAGCGTGATGCGCCGCTACCAGGTGGCGGTGGTTTGTCACGGCAGCCCCGACCGTAAAGAAATTGAAGCGTTTCGCCAGCAATTTGTCAAGGGTCTGGGATATTGCCCGGAAACCCTCGCCTAGACTTCTGTGCCGATCGATATAACTGTGACGACACAGCCCGGGGGAGGAGATAGGGAGATGGGGAAAGGATTTAACCCTGTTTCCACGTCCATTAAAGATCGAGATCGAGATCCGGGACAGTAGAGGGAAGTTAACAATTTAAAATTACCAGCAGGCATTAGTTTTTGATTTTAAATTCTAATTTTTAAGTAATTAAAATTGAATAATTTAAACACATCCTACAATCAACTTGGGAGCATCTCAGTTTTGCAAAAAGGATTTTTTTATTATAGTGCGAGCGTCCCCGCTCGCGTATTATACGATACGCGAGCGGGGACGCTCGCACTATATAAATGCAAAACTGAGATGCTCCCATCATCTTTCTTCTATAAATTGCCATTTCAAAGGATGCAGAACCTCAGATACTGTGTTACTTTCGCTCTTCCTGGCAAAAAGTAAAAACAAGCAAAACAGGCATTAATTTTTGATTTTAAATTGTAATTTTTAAGGAGATATTTCTAGTTACTAAAAGCCGCTCGAATGTATTCTTGCAGGGTAAGCCGGTAGTTTCCTGCAAGGGCGGATTGAGAATTTGCTGCGGTTAATGGTGGTAATATTTTCTTAATATTTTGCCGTGAAGGTTCGCACCTGACGAGGGCGACATCAAAGCGACAAGAATTATTTGCTAAATCTGGACGAGTGCTTAAAAATATTTCGGCGGTTTGCCAAAGTTTGGCTTGTTTTGTAGCACTAACAGCCAGCATTCCACCGAGATCCCAATTTCCCCGGCGGCGAGTTTTGACCTCGACAAATGCTAATGTTGGGAATTGGCGATCGGGAATGACTCGGTTTTGATAGCTGGCTTCATCTTTTCCAAGGGCGATGATGTCAATCTCTCCCCAGCGACAGTGGTACTGTCGGTGCAGGATTTCCCAACCTTGCTGCTGCAGCCACTCGGCGACTAAGTTTTCTCCCAATGTGCCCAGAGCCCGACTGTTGGGGGATTGGGAAGAATTGGAGGAAGCCGGCGCGCGCTTTCTGCTAGAATTCAATTGTGAACTGTCATCGCTGCCCATTAGCTTTAATTTGTATGACTTCTGCAATTCGCCAACATATTTATACTTTCTTGCTGAGTTTTGTTATTTTAGCAGTAATTGCTGCTGGGGCGATCGCGATCGAGCCCGCACCTGCTTTCGCCTTGGATCGTGATAAGGAAATCCTAATTGGCGCTGATTTTGCTGGACAAGTTTTGACTGACGACAGTTTTAATAAAGCCAATCTTCGCAACAGCAATTTTAACAACGCAGATTTGCGGGGCGTGAGCTTTTTTGCCGCCAATCTGGAAGATGCAAATTTAGAAGGTGCTAATTTCAGCGGTGCAACTTTGGATTTGGCTCGCATGATGAACGCAAATTTAACAAATGCTATCCTTGAGGGTGCTTTTGCTTACAATACCAAACTGGAAGGAGCGATTATTGACGGTGCTGATTTTACTGAGACACTGCTGCGAGACGATATGATCAAAAAACTTTGTAAAGTTGCAAAAGGTACTAATCCAGTAACGGGTAGAGATACTCGCGAAACTCTGTTTTGCGATTATTAAAACTTTGGTAAAAAGAAGGACTAAAGTCCTCACTACGAACCTGGCTTGTAGGGTGTGTCGCCCTCAAAAATTTATGAATTGAATCGATAATTTCATGGCGACGCACCGGGAGCATCTCAGTTTTGCATTTAATAGTGCGAGCGTCCCCGCTCGCGTATCGTATAATACGCGAGCGGGGACGCTCGCACTATTATAAAAAAATGCTTTTTACAAAAATGAGATGCTCCCGACGCACCTTATACCATTTATAAAAAACCTGGTTAGACAACAAGTATTTTTCTCCACCCCATGTGTAAGGTGCGTCGCTATCTGAATTGTCGATTTAATTCAGGGATTGAGAATGGCGACACACCCTACGAATACTGGTCAAAATAATGACTTTAGTCCTTAAGCCCAAGGTACGGAGGTTAAGTAGAGATACTCGCGAAACTCTGTTTTGCGATTACTAAAAGGCTGGTAAAAAGAAGGACTGAAGTCCTCACTACGAACCTGGCTTGTAGGGTGTGTCGCCCTCAAAAATTCATGAATTGAATCGATAATCTCATGGCGACGCACCTTATACCATTTATAAAAAACCTGGTTAGACAACAAGTATTTTTTTCCACCCCATGTGTAAGGTGCGTCGCTATCTGAATTGTCGATTTAATTCAGGGATTGAGAATGGCGACACACCCTACGAATACTGGTCAAAATAATGACTTTAGTCCTTAAGCCCAAGGTACGGAGGTTAAGTAGAGATACTCGCGAAACTCTGTTTTGCGATTACTAAAAGGCTGGTAAAAAGAAGGACTGAAGTCCTCACTACGAACCTGGCTTGTAGGGTGTGTCGCCCTCAAAAATTCATGAATTGAATCGATAATCTCATGGCGACGCACCTTATACCATTTATAAAAAACCTGGTTAGACAACAAGTATTTTTTTCCACCCCATATGTAAGGTGCGTCGCTATCTGAATTGTCGATTTAATTCAGGGATTGAGAATGGCGACACACCCTACGAATACTGGTCAAAATAATGACTTTAGTCCTCAAGCCCAAGGGGCTTGCAATTAAATATAACCCCAGTTATCTTAGAAGAGTAAGAAACAAAAAATCTGACATGAGCGGTTGTGACCTCTGTAATTGGGATGCGAGAAATGATCTTGAGTGAAACCGTTAAATC
>Ga0335395_10001480_pt1 | contig 14731 bp, 5 predicted proteins | sample MAT02_FD_205744 | JGI IMG/M metagenome (GOLD analysis project Ga0335395, IMG submission 205744) | Freshwater microbial communities from Lake Fryxell liftoff mats and glacier meltwater in Antarctica - MAT-02 (spades assembly) (version 2) ...
GGGCGCGGGTGTTGGTGTCGGCGCGGGCGTCGGTGTCGGTGTCGGAGTCGGCGCGGGCGTTGGTGTCGGCGCGGGCGTCGGTGTCGGTGTGGGAGTTGGCGCGGGCGTTGGTGTCGGCGCGGGCGTCGGTGTTGGTGTGGGAGTTGGCGCGGGCGTTGGTGTCGGCGTCGGAGTTGGGACGACAGTACCTCCGAATTCAAAAGAACCGCTGTCTACGATCGCACCTGGGATGCTATCACCATCTTGAGGGCGAGTCTGGCCGCGCTGATCCGTAGCTGGTGCGCCGCTTGGTACTCCTTTGTCAATTGCCGGACTTCCTGTCAGCAGGGGCCTTACAAAAGCGCCGTTGATATTTTGCAGTGGGCCGAGTAAGGGATCTGCCACCGTCGCACTTGCCGTCGCCTTGATATCGGTGCTAATCACCGGCCACTGAAAATTCCCTCCTCCATCGGCGTATTCGTCGGTGACGTGTTGGTTAATTCCCCAAGGGTTTCCTCCGTTAGCCGCTGTATTATTCGACAAAATCGTGTTTTTGAGGGTGACATTATTGGCAGCGGCGAAGATACCTCCACCAACCCAACCAGCGCTATTATCGGCGATCGTCGTGTTGACAATAGTTGTGGGTGCACCAAGAGTCATTGCACCGCCGAGTTTGTTGAAATCATCAGCAGCAAACGCGGTGGAGTTGCCAGAAAACGTACTGTTAGTAATCGTAGCAGGGGCATTCCGCGTCCACAGGCCGCCACCTTGATTGTTGGCTTTGTTGCCAGCAAAGCTGGTCTTTGTAATAGTCAATCCCTGATTGGTGCTGTCGCTCAAAACCGTTACCGCACCACCGTTTCCAGGACCTCCACCGTTGGGTAGCGCCATAATTTCGTTATTTTGGAAAGTGCTGTTTTCCAAAATTACGTTGTCTTGGCTGCCGGTGAACAGATAAGCTGCACCTCCTTCACCTCGACCTTTATTGTCTTGAAATACGCTATTGGTAATCTTAATTGTGCCGGAAGCTTCGCTCGGATTGCTGGCTCTGTCTGTGTAAACTGCGCCACCAAAACCCCTTAAAAAGGGATTATCTTGGCCTGTTGCAAAAACGGCTGCGGTGGTGTCGTTGCCGATGAATCGCGAGTTGTCAATCGTTAACTTGCCCTGAAGGCTATTAATTGCCCCGCCGTTAATTCCTTTGTTGTTTGTAAAGTCGCTGTTGGTGACAGTAAAAGCTTTGGAACTCAAAAAGCCGATCGCACCTGCACCGCGTTCGTCATTGGCTGCAGTGGCTGTGTTGCCGTTAAATTTACTGTTCGTTACTGTCAGGGTATTGTTGAAATTGCCAAAAATTGCGCCACCGCCTTGATCGGCAACGTTATTATTGAACTGAACATTGTCTACTGTGACGCTTACTTCGTCCGTTGTACCGATCGCGCCGCCTCGCTCCGCAGTTTTGCCGTTAATAAGAGAGAGATTTTTGACTGCAAAATTTGTAGCAGTCACCACATTTGCATTGACAAAAAAGGCACGGGATGCGTTGTTGCCGCTGATGGTTAAACCCGCTGCTGCTGCGCCGTCAATCGTAATGTTTTTGCCAACAGGAATATCGAGTTGACCGCTGGTGAGGGTGATGGTTTGACCGGCCAAACCAGGAGCGAAGGTAATTGTATCGCCGGCTGCAGCGGATGCGATCGCAGCTCTCAAGGAACCAGCACCGCTATCGCTATTGTTGCTTACGACGATAGTAGCTAAATCACCTTGGTAATTTGCCATCACATCTGACCGCAAGGCTAAGGGAGATTCAATTTGACCCTTAGCAAATTCTAAGTTCCAGTCGCCGTCTTTGCCAGTGATGTTGGTGGATGCGGCAACGTCAGCTCCGGTTAATTGGCTGAATTTGTCAACGAAATTAGCGCCTGTACCGGATGCTACATCGCAGCCGTACAGCATGATGTCTGCTTGTGGAGCTAGTGAAGTCTGCCATTTTTCTAACTGGCTTTTGTATTGCTCGATGTTATCCGAACCCAGAGCGGTATTGCCAAGTTGCAGGTTGCCAGAACTGCCGTGAGAAATGATGTGAACCGAGTCGATCGCCCCGTTGGTAGAGGCATATTTTTCAATTTCAGAGGAGATTTGTTCAATACCGTTTTTGGTGCGATCGAGGATCACTACCTGCTGTCCCGGCAGAACTCCTGCTGCAATTGAATCGTAATCTTCCACACCGGAATCAATGAAGACTAAGGAACGCGGGGGCAGTTTTTCAAGAGAAGATTGTGAATTAGCTTGAGCGAACGTAGAATTCATATTTGATACTCCATTATGGGCATTATTGGTAGATACATCCCTGGAGTAATCTCATCAGCCTTGTTTGAATACATCTTAACATGATCTTTTGGAAATAGTGCGATCTCAAAAAAAAATATTTAAATTTATTTTTTCCGGATTATACTTGTTTGTGTTTGTAGCTAATCGAATTTTTGGTTAGAAGATTATCGCGTTATATCGATAAAAAACGATAAAATTGGTTCGTAGTGCGGACTTTAGTCCGCAACAGAAGAGCGGACTAAAGTCCGCACTACGAACGAACCGTTTTTTTATAATATACTGGATATAATATCGATGTATACTATATAACTAAATTACTTGAAACAGTTAAAATAATCTAGATTATTTTAGCCGGATATTTTCAATATTGATTGGCTGGAAACACCACGAGCGAAGGTATTGAGAGGGAGCATCTCAGTTTTGCAAAAAGCTTTTTTTTTATTATAGTGCGAGCGTCCCCGCTCGCGTATTCTACAACTCGCGAGCGGGGACGCTCGCACTATAAATGCAAAACTGAGATGCACCCCATTGAGAGATAAATCGAATGGTGATTTTCTACTAATTAACTTTTTTAAATTAGATTTAAATTCTTTGACTTAAGTCTTATACATTAGGTAGACGGACGCGCCAATGCCTTACCAGTCATTGCATTTCCTCAAATTAAAAAATGAATCATATAATATATTTTGAATACTTCAACAATAAATGAAAACCAACAAAATAACTGTAGCCCTAAGCCAAACTACGATCGAGAAGAGTCATCTCATGTCCGGTAGATTGACCGATCTAAAATTGGTTCGTAGTGCGGACTTTAGTCCGTTCTTTGGTTGCAGACTAAAGTCCGCACGGGCGATCGAACCTTTTTTGTTATGGTAATCGATCGCGATATCATTCCCAATTAGAAAATTTAAAATTATCTGAGATATGGTCTGATGGTGGCTAAAGTTTCTAGACATCAGAATACCGAGCTTAACTTGGTTGTGTGGCGTTTACTAACACTCAAAACAGTCTGATATTAACTGCTGGTTAACTGTTGGTTAATCGATCGCCCTCAAGTCGTTTGCGGGGTGGCGCGGAGACGGTGAGGAATTGGCCAGTCACTACAAACGTTATGGGAATTCTTCAGAAAAGTCGATCGCATCGTTGAGGTCGATCGCCCTTACCGTCAACAATAGCCATTGCATTCCACTCTGTCGCTTTGAACACGAGCCACACCCTCAATAACATCACCCTCCTTATTAGCAAACAGTCGATCGCCCGCCAGGCCGTTGCTGAGTGTGTCGGTATCTCGATCGGCATAAGACGAACCCGATCCGCTTTGGTCGATCGGGGAACTGTGCCATTTTAACAATTGGCTTTTGTAGGGTTCCAAGTAATCTGAACTGCGATCGCAAATTGTGCCAACTTTGTCAATCTCTCCCAAGATAGAGGCATATTTTTGAAGTGCCGAGCTAATTTGCAGGATGCCGTCAGAGTTGGACTTGACCGTACTTCTTGCACAAATCTTGGATAGATAAATCAACCGCAAATACAAGGCAGATAAACACACCCTATAGCAGATGATTTCAAAAATTGAAAGCGATTTTTGCAAGCAGTCTACTAAAATTACTGCAAGCGCCACCAAAAACCCAGAGACAAAATATCCGCCGTCATCAATGCTGAAATCGTTGAATACAAAGCTTCTGGATGGGGCATTTCGGTATTCCGAGGCGGGATTGGTTTCCGTCAAAGAAATGAACATATTCCTTTCTCCAAAAGGGTGCTGAATGGTAGATACACCCGGGAGTCAAACCGCAGGAAACTGGCAAAAACCTGATTTTTGTTGCTCGTTTCCATCTAACCCACTTATCAGTTTCGCCTATTTCTGCAGCGCTGCCATCCGCGATCGCACGGAATTTATATTTTCTGTATTTCCCCGAATTGCCCACAGGCCCGTAATTACCGATGGTTCCTCTATCCTGTAGGTAACAGCACTTTCAAACAATAATAAAACTCCGTAGCGAGTCCTCCAAACCCTTAGCCGATGGGTGATATCATGTCCGAGTTCCTAGTGCGGACTTGGGTTTGTTTTCCCACCGGATCGAGCTTCTTGAATGCAAGTCTGCAGCCGAATAGCGGACTTAATACCATTTTTCTAAAGATGTGCTATTGATGAAGTCTGAGCCACCCCTTACTAAGGGGGGGTTGGGGGGGTAATATCTAGCGCTACTTGATGAAATTGGTATAAGTCCGCATTACGAACCGTGCAAGTCTGCAGCAGGAGAGCGGACTAAAGTCCGCACTACGAACCGTGCAAGTCTGCAGCCGAAGAGCGGACTAAAGTCCGCACTACGAACCGTGTTTGTTATGGTAATCGAAGGGAATTGATATTAGTCGATCGATCGCACCGCTGCACCCATCAAGAGTCTGTATCCGATGGCGGTTTCTTCCCTGCATTGCGAATATTAACAATCTTGTTGAGCGCCTCGAACCAAAAACTAGCTCCCATTGAAATAGCTACGCCGCTCAATATCCAACCAAACAATTTTGCCATGAAAGCCGGCAACAATAAATTACCATGCGCGTCTATTTCTAACCTGTTCGGTTCGCTCCATCCCAAAGGTAGAGCTACATTATCCAAAGCTCGATCGATATCCTGCTGAACTTGGCTCAGACCGGTTAAATTATCTAATTTAGTCTTAGCGTTTTTTTCCACCAACTGCTGAGCATACAAATTAACAGTCGATCGCAGCATCGAATCCTTCGACAACCGATTAACAATATGAATGCTATCAGCATTAGCGGCAATCGCGATCGCAGTTCCGAGCAAAATTGCCACCCCTCTAGCATTCCGCTTGTAAACGCCGGAAGCGCGCTGCATCGATTGGTCGAACCAACTTTCAATTTCTTGCTGAAACCGCTGCAACTGCTCTTGACTATCGCCGCCGCCTTTTTCAGCGCGCTCAGCTAAAATAGAAAGGCTGCGTTTCAAAGATTCTGGCATAATGCCCAAAATTTCTTGAATTTCTTGATACATCAAACTGTTCTCTTGCTCCTCCATAATTTCTGCTACCCTATGCTGATTTTTTTTAAATTTCCTAACACTATTTAACAGATTGCTCAAACTCGGTTGCAGTTGCGACCGCAGCGCCTCCCGCTCGTATTCGCTATCAAAACTAGCCTTAATAAATGCCATCTGTCTTTGAAACTTTCTCCCTCCCAGCTCAGTTTCTGGCAGATAAACCTGAGAATCATTAATATAAAATCCTAGTTTTTCCGACATTCGATCCAAACTGTTGTTCAAACTCCCCAAATCGTTTTTATAATCTTCAACAACCCGATTAAACTCCGCCGTCAGCCAGCTCAATCCTTGTTCGATAATCGGTTTGGCAGACTCCGGCAGATTCAGATTATCGCCAATCGCTTGAATTTGTGCCAACTGTAAATCTTTAAATCTTTCCAATCTGGTTTTAGATATCGCTCGGATAGAACTATAAATTTTTAAAGTATCCAAAAGGCTAGCCGAAAAACTCTCTGGTGGAATATAAGAAGGCCCGGTTGATTTATTGCCGAAAACATTATTGGTGCGAGTCAGCAGGCGGTAAAGATCACCCATACGGTGAGTAACATATCGAAATCCCTGGGAAAAAATCCCTTTCGCTCCCTGATTCAAATCCTTGATAATCGGATTGGCGTAAATCGCATTTGCAAACTGTTCGACTCGCTGAAATTGCAGCGGATCTTTCGCGGCGTCGCTGCCGTTAGAAATTAGCACTTCGATCGACTTCTTTAAATGTTCCGCCCGCCATTGCAAAACAGTAGCAATCAGTTCCTGAATTTCTGAAGCTAGTAAGCTTAATGTCAGGTAAATAAACACTAGGCCAATTATGATATCTATAATTACAGGTAAGTTCATGGTATTTTCTTTGTCGCAAATAACTGCTGTCTAAGTTTACCTTCTGTTTGGGACGCGAAAAACTCTTTTAAGCCCAGTTTCTCAAAAGCATTCAACCGCCCCAGCCCGCGATCCCAACCCAGAATTTATAAGTGATTCCCAATTCTTCAATTTTTTAATCTAAAATCGAAAATCTTAAACGGTCATTCCTTATGTCAAAAATCTTTCCATTCCCGGCAGGCAAACCGAAAACTCGCTTCAATGACAGATTGACAGACAAACTGTGGATGCTGGCTTTGCTGTTGGCTGCGGTGCTAATTTTCGGGCTCAATCTCGGCGGCGTGGCGTTGCGGGATTGGGATGAAGGGATTGCTGGGCAGGTAAGCCGCGAAATTTGGCGCGGCAATTTAAATTGGCTGTATCCAACGATCGACTCCATGCCTTATTTCAACAAACCGCCGCTGGTACACTGGCTAATCGGGCTGTGTTTTGCCAACTTCGGCGTCAGCGAATTGACGGCGAGGTTGGTACCGGCGATGCTGACGGCGGCTTCTGTGCCCCTGCTTTACGCCATTGGGCGGGAGTTGTATCCGCAGCGCTCGATCGCCATTTTTTCGGCTCTCGTTTATCTGACGCTGCTTCCGGTAGTGCGGCACGGACGTTTGGCGATGTTGGACGGAGCAGTTTTGTGTTTTTTGCTGGCATCAATGTGGTGTTTGTTGCGATCGCGCCGCGACTTGCGCTACGCCTTGGGGGCGGGGATCGGGTTCGGGCTCATTTGTTTGACTAAGGGCGTGATGTTGGGGCTGCTACTGGGCGCGATCGGCTTAGTTTTCCTGGTTTGGGATACCCCGCGACTCCTCACTTCTGGGTATCTTTGGGGCGGATTGGCGATCGGAACTTTGCCCGTAGCTGGTTGGTATTTTGCCCAATGGCTGCACTACGGCCAAGATTTCATCAACGCTAATTTGCTCAACCAATCTTTCCGGCGGATTTGGGAACCCGTAAGCAATCACAAAGGCCCGCCCTGGTATTATCTTTTAGAAATTTTAGAATCAGCTTGGCCGTGGCAGTTATTTTATCTGCAAGGGCTGTATTTCAGTTGGGAAAATCGCAATTTTCCCGGGCCGAAATTAGTCTTAGTTTGGACAGGAGTATATCTGCTGGCTATTTCTGTGATGAATACGAAATTGCCTTGGTATGTTTTGCCAATTTATCCAGCTTTTGCTTTAGCCGTTGGCAGTTATTTCGCGGAAGTTTGGGAGCAAATGTGGCTGCCGCCAGAGCCTGTCAAAGATGAAGCAGAAGAACGTTTTGATGCTATATCTTTTTTGCCTCATCCCGCGATTTTGGCAATACTGGCGGTGGTGGCTGTAGTCGGTTGGGCGTACTTCAGCGGCTTAGTACGGATTGGGGGACAAATTGTATCTCCCCAGCAAGACTTGCAGTTAATGATGATGTTTGTAGCTTTGACAATGACACTCGCGGCCGTTTTGCTGCACAACAAAGACCGACAATTTCTATTAGTTTTAATTTGGGGAACTTACGTCTCGCTGTTGGTATTTGTCGCTTCCGATAACTGGGTTTGGGAACTGGCGGAGGATTATCCGGTTAAGCCGATCGCCCAAATTGTCCGCGAAGGAACGCCAATCGGTCAACAGGTGTTTACTTCTCACCGCTTACCGCGTCCGTCGCTGAATTTTTACAGCCAGAGGCAAGTTATTGTCGCCGACGCGCCTACACTGAAAGAAAAATGGCAAACTCTCCCGCAACCTTATTTTCTGTTAGAAAAACCTGTCCTCAAACATCTAGCTTTGGAGAATGCTGAGGTTGTAAAAACAGCCGAGGATTGGGTTTTAGTAACTAAAAAATAAGTTATAACAACTGCTTTTGTTGGTTATGATACTATTCTCAAACAAACAATTCGTATGGGCGGGTTCGCCAACCATTTACGCTCGAAATGAATAATCTCATAAACCCGCCCCACCCACCAAAAATAAAAATGTACGCTGAATTTATTGGTAAATGTTGATGTAAATAATGGCGGAGATGGGGCGGGTTTATGAGATTGTTTGTAGGTTGAATAGATGGTTTGTGAACCCGCCCCTACAGCATTAGGGATTTTTTTTGAAGTGAACTCCGCCATATTTTTTTTTGGTAAAGTTTGCGTATCCGCTCAATAAATCGGGGTAATATGATGTCAGATAGATTGACATATCTAAGATTGGTTCGTAGTGCGGACTTTAGTCCGCAAAAAGGATCGGATTAAAGGGGAGCATCTCAGTTTTGCTATAGTGCGAGCGTCCCCGCTCGCGTATTGTACAACTCGCGAGCGGGGACGCTCGCACTATAATAAAAAAAATGCTTTTTGCAAAACGGAGATGCTCCCGGACTAAAGTCCGCACTACAAACGAACGGTTTTTGTTATGGTAATCGATCGGACATCCTATTACTAGGAAGAGCGAAACTAGGACATCTCCTATAAATTGCCATATCGAAGCAGGCAGAGCCTCCAGATCTGCATTACCAGGCTCTGCCTGGTAACGAGCAATTAAAATCCAGTTAACAATCAACATATTGCATTTCCATTTTCAACGCCGCTTCGACTCTTTCATACTCGCTCTCAACCTGTTTTAAAAGCTCGCCAGCCCGATCGGGTAAAGCTTGGTTCGCTTCTGTTCCGATGCGGCCCATGATTTCGAGTTGATCGCACAGCTCAAACAAGCCAAAAGCACCGAGAGTACCGCTAATCGATTTCAAAGAATGAGCATCTCGCCGCAAAGCCAGCGGATCGGCATTCCTGACGGCCGTAGAGATGCCTCGCAGCAGTTCTGGAGCTGTTTCGAGGTAAATCTCGATCGCCTCGTCTAAAGCTTCCACATCTCGCAGTCCTTCTATAATCTTGGCACTCAGACAATCGGGACTGTCTAACAAAGCCCGATCGAGATTTGATTCACCAAACCCGACGACTGCAGGCGAATTGGGAATTGTCTGTTGTGCATTTTCCGCAACAATCGCATTCGATCGCACTTCTAATTCACTCGTTTCTCTGATCTGTTCAATCTGCAAGTTTACACAAACAATCGGCACCGGGCGATCGAACTCTGTGCGCGATCGCGATTTACACGCACTCAAAGCTCGAACCAACTCCTCAATGGCGATCGGCTTGCTCAAATAGTCGTCCATCCCCGCGGCCATGCACTCTTCGCGATCGCCCTGCATCGCATTTGCTGTCATCGCCACAATCCAAGGGCTCGTCGATTTTAGATTTTGGATTTTGGATTTTGGATTGTTAGATTGTTCATCTTTCGATTTTAGATTTTGGATTTTGGATTTTGGATTGTTATATTGCTCATCTGTTGTTGAAATTTCTGATTCTTCAGTGGGATTTTCTGAGGTAAAATCCTCTGAAAATTGCTCGCGGATGCGGCGGGTAGCTTCCAAACCGTCCATTTCCGGCATTTGCACGTCCATCAGCACCACATCGTAAGGCTGGCGGTGCAAAGCTGCGAGCACTTCGATCCCGTTTCCCGCCACATCCGCGCGATAGCCCATTCGCTGCAAAATTTGCAAAGCCACCTTCTGATTCACCAAATGATCGTCCGCCAACAGAATCCGCAGCGGTAAGCGGTCTGCCAGCACTGGTATGCTTTGGAGGAAAGCCCCGCCGGTGCGCTGCCCTCTAATTTCAGTTACTTGTGGTTCCCCAAAAATATTGATTAAAACATTGTAAAACTGAGATTGTTTGATCGGTTTGTTCAAAAAAGCAGCAAAATTAACATCAATTTCTGAGTTGTTAATTTCTGGTCTGCCGATCGAAGTTAGCATCACTAACGGCAACTTTTCACAATCAGGATACTGGCGAATTCGCGCGGCTAAAGCCAACCCGTCCATTTCCGGCATTTGCATATCCAAAACCGCAAAATCAAACGTCTCTTTAGCAGCGAGCCAATCTAAAGCCAAACGAGCCGAAGCTGAAGCTCTAGGCACCATTCCCCAAGACTGAGCTTGCAGAGTCAAAATTTGGCGGTTGGTAGCATTGTCATCGACAATCAAGACTCGCTTCCCAGCCAATTCCGGTTGAAAATTGGTCGAGTTAACTGACAAAGAACTTTTGCAGCCACTAACGATCGTGCTGAAATAAAAAGTAGAGCCGGCGGATGGGGGATTTGGGTCGATCGGCTTGGTGCTGAGTGCGGATTTGACACAACAATATTTTTCGGCAATTTCACAAGAGTCTCCCCATTCCACATCAAAAGCTGTTGCTTTAAAATCTGCCGGAGGCTTGCCGGCAATACAACCCATACTTTCTACCCACATCCTGCCGCCCATCATTTCGGCCAAACGCTTGCTAATTGCCAAACCCAATCCGGTACCGCCGTAGTGCCGGCTTGTTGAAGAATCTACCTGACTGAAAGATTTAAACAGCCGATCCATGCGATCGCCCCGAATGCCGATACCCGTATCTTTGACCGCAAATTGTATTTCGTATGCTTGGTTAATTGCTGGTAGTTCGCCATTAATTGCTGGCGGTTCTGTAGAGTTTGCCGGCACTGAAATTTTTTTTGCCGTCACCGAAACCACTACTTCTCCAGTTTCGGTAAATTTCACAGCATTGCTGAGCAAATTGATTAAAATTTGCCTCAAGCGGGTGCTGTCGCCGATCGCCATTGTCGGTACCGAGCGATCGATCAAGTAACCCAATTCCAGTTTTTTTTGTGCCGCCTTGGCAGCTATTAAGTCAAGAGATTCCTCAATGCAAGTGCGGATGTCAAACGGATGTTTCTCCAAGTCCAATTTGCCCGACTCAATTTTCGAGAAATCTAGAATATCGTTGATCAGCGTCAGCAACGCATCGCCGCTGCTGCGGATAGTTTCTACAAAATCGCGCTGTTGGGGAGTTAAGCAGGTATCCAGCAGCAAACCTGTCATGCCGATGACTCCGTTCATCGGAGTGCGAATTTCGTGGCTCATGGTGGCTAAAAATTCGCTTTTAGCTTTGGTAGCCGCCAGCGCTTCGTCGCGAGCTTTTGCCAAATCTACGCCTGTTTGCTGGCGTTCTAGTTCGCTTCCCACCCACTGAGCCATCAGTTTCACCAATTCTATGTCTACAACTCGGAACGGTTCTGTCAGAGGAGTCGGAGCAAAGAAGCACAAAGTGCCGTAAACTTCACCTTTCACCGTGACGGGAATGCCCATGTAACCTTCGATTTTGAAGGCTGGATCGTCGGTGTTGAAGCACAAACCCGAAAACCTCACCGACTCAAAGTACATCGGTTCTGTTGACATTACCGTAGCCACGCAGAAGGTTTTTTCGAGATCGTAGATTTCTGATTTGGCGATCGACCTGTCGGGACATTCCACAGCCATGATTTGATATTTGTCGCCTTCAATGCGGGACAAAATTCCCACGGACATACCTAACTGTCGGCATCCCATCACCAGCAGTTCTTGGAGGCGCAAATCAAAGGTAAAGAGGCGGCCCTGCGGGTCAGTACGGGGAGCCGAGGTCACTTGGTACAAAGCTTTAATTGCAGCTTCGCTTTCTCGCAGTTCTTGTTCTGTTTGCTTGCGGACGGTGATGTCGCGGGAAATGCCAATAATTTCTTGCACCGAACCAGTTTCCGGATCGCGAATCGTGCGGCTGGTGGTTTCAAACCAAATGTATTTGCCGTCTTTGCGGCGGATGCGGTAACTGACGGTGTAAGTAACTGGAAGCGCCAGGACTTTTGAGTGAGCTTTGGCGATGGTTTCTAAATCGTCTGGGTGAAAATAATTGTTGGGGATCGCGCCGACGAGTTCTGAAGGTTCGTATCCGAGCAAAGCGCGGCTGGCGGGCGACACGTAAATAAACACGCCTTCGGGGTTGTGTCTGGTAATCATGTCGGTTGAGTTTTCGGCCATCAACCGATAGCGGTCTTCGCTTTCTAAGCGTTCAACTTGAGAGTTGCTCAATGCTTCTAGCATTTTGTTGATCGCACCGCCCAGGCTTGCGAGTTCATCTTTTCCGCTAATATGAACGCGCAAGTCTGGGTCTCCGTTGGCTCCGATGTTGCTGACGCTGGTGCTTAAGTCTGCCAATCTTGCCAAGACTAAGTTTTCTAGCAACAGCAGGGCGATCGCGCTAAATACTAAACCTACTGCCAGTATTGATAAGGTAAACAGGCCCAAGGTAGCCTGACCTTGGCGGTAGATGATGCGGTCTGTCTCTACTCGCAGCAGCAGTGCTAGGTTGCCTCGCAGGTCGCGAATCAGGGCGTATCCTGCCACTACGCTGTCGCTGACTGGTTCGACTAAAATTTCTACTGATTTGAGGTTGGAAATTTTGAGTTTGATATTTTCCAACTCTAGGCTCGATCGGGCGATCGCCTTAGCGCCCGGTTTGGAATAGTTGGCAGATCCCACTTTAAAATCTAAACTCGGCAATCTAAAATCCACTGACAGGTGAGTCAGTTCTGAAAGCAAACCGATTTCGCTGCTGTCGAGGTAGCGTCCCAGGATCAGCGTTCCGCGCGGCGGGCCTTGGGCGTTGCTGTTGACGATCGGCCTCGAAGAAATTAGCAGCCTAGCTTCTGGGAGGGTAATGACGCCTGCTTTTCCCGATCGCCGATCGCCCTGCGGTTTCGAGGGTTCTAGCAGCGCGTCAATCAAGTGCTGTTTCAAGCTTTCGGGAATCGGAACTTCGGTTTGGGACTTCAGGTCGAAACCTTTGCTAAAAATCGTCTGACCGCTGGAGTCCAGCAGCAGCAACAAGTTTAGTCTCAAGGAAACAAATGTCGAATCGACAAAATTTGACTTGACAAAAGCCTCATTTTGTGTATCAACAAAAGAGTAAGTATCGTCCCACTCGGCGTAGTCTTGGGCGCTGGTGTCTAAATTCGACAAGTCGTCATCTAGGGCGTCCAAAGCCCGCGCGACATCCTGGCGGACGTACTGGGCCTCAAGGTTTTGAAAATCGTGCAGCAAAATAGTTGATGCAGTGGCATAGAGAACCAGAATCAGGCTGATTAGAGCTGCACCGATGATTAATAGTGTTTTTTTTCGGAGTTGCATGGCGTCGCCCCCCTCACGGTGCTACTAGGCAACTAGCCTGGGGAGGTTTGAGACGTAGGTTTTTTAGCATTGGCTCGACAGGGCCTGCGCGTGTTGACTGTTACGGGCGGACTTGTCCAAACTCTTGGTATATCCAACGCATCCGGTATGTCGCCCCCACATCAGTGTAGTATTTTCACATCTTTAGTTGCCTTAATTATGCACAACCGATCGCCTGCGAGTGATGAACTGACGATCGGGGTTTTCTCCAAACGGGGCTGGCGAAGTCAAAAAAAGTTCGCCTGTGATACTCGCGCAGCGCAGAGGCGGGCGATCGAACCTGGAGCATCTGATTTTTATAAAAAGCATTTTTTTCTTATACTGCGAGCTTAAGAGCTCGCGTATTATACGATACGCGAGCTCTTAAGCTCGCACTATTAAATGCAAAACTGAGATGCTCCCATCGAACCTGTTTTATAGTGGTGAATGTAGCCGACACTCTCGCGAGCAGAAATACTTCGCCAATCTAGAGAAACCTGTCAACAATTCTGTTTTCCTTTAAGGTTCGTAGTGTGGACTTTAGTCCGCATTTAGGAAGGACTAAAGTCCTCACTGCGAACCTTTTTTATAGTAGTGAATCGAGCCGACACGCTCTTGAAAAATTTGATAAAAATAGTGCCTGATGTCAGCAAGAACTCACATCAGGCACCATCAACTTGCACGATCGCGCAAATAAAGTGTTTGTTACCTGTCAACTGTTTGCTGTCAACAGTCAACCGTCAACAGTCAACAGTCAACAGTCAACAGTCAACAGTTACCGGATGACAGCTAAAGCACCAGCACCGGCTGCTGCTACGGCCGAGGTAAGAGCGGTAAAAAACAGCCACCAAGAAGCAACTTCGGCTGCTTTCCGGGTTTCTTCTGCTTGTTTTTCAGCTTGAAGTTTGATACTTTCAAGGCGAAGTTGGGCTTCTTGCTGCAAGCGTTCTGCTCTTTGCAACACTCTATTGCGGGTGACTTCAATTTGGTCGATCAAGCGGTTGGCATCGGCTTCGGAAATGTCCTCGCGGGAACTCATTAGTGCTACTAAAGTATCGCGGTTGAAATGACCTAGCCGATCGCGCAAAGCATCAAATCCGGCTTGCGGATCGTCAAATAATTGACGCACCTCCCGCGTAATCCCTTCATAATTGAGTTCAGGGCGATCGAGCGAATTGAGGTAATCCCGAACTTTTCCGAGAACTCCGTCAATTACAGATTGAATGCCCTCCTGAATTTTCTGGATTTGCAGTGCGAATTGGTCGCGCACCGACAAAATTTGATCGACAATCCGAGCCGCTTCTGCTTCAGAAATATCCGGCCGCTGAGACAGCAGAGAAATCATAGTTTCTCGATCGATGTGCGACAGACGCTCGCCCAAGCTGTAAGCGCCGACTTTTGGGTCGTGCAGCAGCAGTTGCAAGTCGCGCTTGATGGCTTCGGGATTTAATTCATCCTTGCCCGAATTTCGCAAAT
>Ga0335395_10001481_pt1 | contig 14730 bp, 18 predicted proteins | sample MAT02_FD_205744 | JGI IMG/M metagenome (GOLD analysis project Ga0335395, IMG submission 205744) | Freshwater microbial communities from Lake Fryxell liftoff mats and glacier meltwater in Antarctica - MAT-02 (spades assembly) (version 2) ...
TCGCCGACCTGGCCGACCGAGTTCGCCGCGACACCGTCGGCGACGAAGTCGGATACGTCGTCAACCGCAACATCAACTTCACCAACGTCTGTTACACGGGCTGCCGCTTTTGCGCCTTCGCACAGCGTCGCACCGACGCCGACGCGTTCACGCTCTCGATGCAGCAGGTCGGCGACCGAGTCGATGAGGCCTGGGCGCTGGGTGCAACCGAGATCTGCATGCAAGGCGGAATCCACCCCGACCTGCCGGGCACCGCCTACTTTGACCTCGCGCGCGAGGTGAAGAAGCGCCAACCGGGTATTCACCTGCACGCGTTCAGCCCGATGGAGATCGTGAATGGAGCATCCCGCACCGGGCTCTCATTCGCCGAATTCTTGACGGCGGCGAAAGAGGCGGGCCTCGACTCGATTCCGGGCACGGCCGCCGAGATTCTCGACGACGAAGTGCGCTGGGTGCTCACGAAGGGCAAGTTGCCCGCCGCCGAGTGGATCGAGATCGTGTCAACCGCGCACCGGCTGGGCATTCGGTCATCGAGCACGATGATGTATGGGCACGTGGATGCCCCGCATCACTGGGTCGGCCACCTGCGCACTCTCGCGCGCGTGCAAGACGAGACCGGCGGCTTCACCGAGTTCGTGCTGCTGCCGTTCGTGCACGCCAACTCGCCCGTCTACCTCGCGGGCGTGGCACGCCCCGGCCCGACCGCGCAAGAAAACCGGGCCGTGCACGCCGTCGCCCGCCTCATGCTGCACGGCCGCATCGACCACGTGCAGACCTCGTGGGTGAAGCTCACCGACGCAGGCACGCGCCTCATGCTGCAGGGTGGCGCCGACGACGTGGGTGGCACCCTCATGGAAGAAACGATCAGCCGCATGGCGGGCGCCGACAACGGTTCAGAGAAAACCGTCGCCGAGCTCGAGCAACTGGCGTCGTCGATCGGCCGCGTCGCACGGCAACGCACGACGACCTACGGGGTTCCCGACGCCGAACGCGTTGCCGTCGCCCAGGCGCATCGCTCTGAGGGCTATGCCGCGACGGGTCGCCGACTCTCGCTCACGGTCGCCGAGATGCGATCGGGCGCCTAGCCGTCGACACTTGGGCCGGAACAAGGTGCGGTAAGAGTAGCGCGCGAGTGCGCGATGCGAGAAGAACGAAACAGCTCTCAAAACTTAGCTAGCACGACCGCACGCATTTTCATTACGGTGGCGCTGGAGGGTCTTGCATCCCATGGGAGGCAAGACGGATTCGTCGCGACTGCGACACCCAGCGATCACAGAACACCGCGATTCAACGAGAAACTCCGCACCCAGGTCGGGAGGTTAATTCTCACGGCTGACGCCCTCACCACGTGACCTGCCCGCACACGAACAATTTCGGCGGAGCCTCGCAACCAGGTGGCGCACCTTGGAAGCGAATCCGTCAGCGTGGTCTCGAGGCTCGCGCGGATACGTGCTGGGGCGTGCTGGGATGTGCTGGGATGTGCTGGGATGTGCCACGAGCCTGATCGATTCAAGAAGGTTTTTCTGCGGACACGCCGGGGGTGCTTCCTACCTCGCGCAGCCTCACAGCACAACCCGTTGCGCCCGGAGGATAACTCGATCAGGCTCCAAAGACCGTTTTCTACACTGGGGAGATCTATTCATGGGTAAGCGCAACCTTCTGGTCCGAAGCATGCACGATATCGGCTTGGCTGCCTGGTTCGGCGGCTCTCTTATGGGTGCTGTCGGGCTTAACGGCGCGACAGCCTACGCTAAGTTGCCGCCCGACCGTCTGCGCCTGTCGTCGTTGGGGTGGGCCCGCTGGGCGCCCGTGCAACTTGGTGCGCTGGTCATCCACGGCATTGGTGGTATCGCTCTCATCGCAGGAAACAAAGAACGCCTCGCGATTCAGCAAGAGGGTCGTACGAACACCATCTGGAAGGCCATCGTCACCGGCGCGGCATTAGCGTCTACTGGATACTCCGGGGTGCTCGGCAAGAGCATCCACGATCATCAGAATGAGCCAACTGACGGAGTAACTGAACCCGCCCCGGGCTCATCCGATAAGTTGGCCTCCGCTCAGCGTCAGCAGAAAATTCTGCAGTGGGTGACACCAGCACTGACCCTGGTGCTGATCGTTCTGACGGCGCAGCAGGGGGAGCAGCAGCGCCCCATTAAGGGCTTACTTCGCACAACGCTGAAGAATCTTCGACACTAAGAATCCGGAGGCTGGCGTAGGGACATTACTTCGCGCCAGCCAGCGCCGACCCGTTTGCGTAGCTACCGGCGGGAAAACGCTCAGTGTTCCGTTGAGTGTCGCGCACCACCGCGCCAATGCCTGACCCGTCACCCGCACTATGAGCACCGGCTGCGGGCAACCCCTGGCCACAGTCGCTAGGTCGCTCTATCTTGGGATGCATGACTGATGACACTAACTTCCCCGACCGAAAAGCCGACACCGACTCCGACTCCGACAGAGCTAACGAGAAGCCGGATCACCCCAATCCGCAGAGCAGCGAGGCTGGGTCGCAAATGAAAGATGATGGCTCAACCGAAGACGTTACCGATGGAGATGGCACCCCAATCGACAACCCCGCCGGCTAACGTCGGTAAGCAGGGCTGTGCAGAGGCCGGGCGTGCCGAATGACCTCATTTTCGGCTCATCAGGCAGCGCCGACATGATGGCGGTGGCTCGCCTCGAGCGTGGGCCGCGAACAGCAATACGTTCAGCGGGCATGTGCCGATGCTCGTCGAACGCTCGATGGGCGAGGATGACAATTGCCCGGGGAGTTTGCGCCCGGCCGCAGATCACTCGAGCAGCCACCATGTGGCCGGGTGCTCACTCAGCCTTAGAAGAGCTCGGATGCTATCTCTTCAATGACGTCGATGATGGTGACGCCGACGGATTGGAATGAACTGCCATCGATACTGATCACACCCTCTCGGTCTCAGTCCCGCCAGCATTCTCCCCGGTGCCCTCCTCCAAAATCCGAATCGATGAACCCCTCGGGGAGGGTAGCAATGATGTGGGCGGCAAGCCGCGGACGAATCTGTCGCTGCTCACCGCGAAAACTGCAGCGGCGTTCCTATCGGTGTGTTCATCGATTAGGTCGCGCATTATTTCTCATTACCTGAGAGTTTCATAATCGGCGGATTCAAGTGGGGCGGATTCAGGCGGTGTTCGCTTTACCGGTTTTGAGGCTCTCAGGTGATGCGACTGTCACGCGAACCGGCCAACGAACTCTTGAAACCCGCAATCCCGCCTGTGGCGGCAACCGCACCCCCAAAGAAATCGAGCATCGTTGTTGAGGGTGTTGAAAGGTAGAGCGAATCGTCGGCCGCTAGTCGGTCGAGCGCCCTAGTTTTCGTGGCAAATATCAAGTTGGTGGCTTTGTGGGCATGGAACGCCCTGAACCGGTGGGGCCTCTGGCCCCCTGTCAGCAGGTTCGCAAGAGCCTCGGTTTCCGCGGTGGAAATATTGTCAAACGCAGGTTGAGCTGGTCGAGGGCACAAGTCACCGAAATAAATCTCGGTCCAATCGGTCGAGGAGGTTCTCGAGGGATGCTTCGAACTCTTCATCGTGGCGGTCCTGACTCAACAAGGGACGAAGCCGGATAACTTGGGGCGCATCGTCAAAGGAAATGTTGCCGTCACCGTGCGGGATAGCCGCATTGCCTTCATCGAGAGGCGCCCCAACGGGACCTGTCATGGCCCCTCGTACCGCCGATTCGAGTAGCAGCTGTCCAAGCAAGAAACTACTGAAGGCTCGATAGGCATCGACTGCTTGCTCGTCGGTGAATCCCAGTCGAATCAAGGTGGACAGGAAGGTATCGACGGCGGTGATGCTGCGTAGCGGCGGTCGAAGCCACGGAGCAGCCGGATGCCGGGTGGCAACTAGCGGAAACGCCTTGGGGTGGTCGGCCGCGATTCGACGCACCTCATGGGCGAAAGTCTGCAGAAACCCTTGCCAACTTTCAGACAGTGAATTATCGAGATTCGAGGTGAGGTCCCCCATCAGCTGGTCCACGACGCCTTCGAGAAGATCGTCTTTGCCCTGTACGTAACGGTAGAGCGCCATCGCCTCCACTCCCAGCCTGCGAGCTAAGGACCTCATCGTCAGGCTATGCGGGCCAGTGAGGTCGATCTGCTCCAATGCGGTGGCGATGATCAACTCACGAGAGAGCCGCCGCGCGACGGTCTCGTTGGGACTAGTCTCCACAATTTTCATAACGTTCATCTTGTCACTCGCGCGGGTAACTATCACACATCGCTGAGCTTGGGTAGGCCCCCCGGGGGGCCTACTCGCGTTTTCGTTTACACCGTACACTCGGGCGCTATGCCGCCTTTATTCGGGTAATGCAAACCTACGAGAGGACATCAAGAACATGAATAACGCGAAGAGCTTCGACGGCGCTGCCGCACAACCGGTCACCGTCTATAACGACGTAACAAAAGAGTCGCTGATTGGTACCGAACACGGGGGCCGCGACTCGAACATCTCCTGGGGCTCCGTCATCGCGGGAGTCATCACGTTCCTCGCCGTGACGGTACTGCTGTCACTGGTGACTGCCGGCCTCGGCCTTGGCGGCGCAGGAATCGGCGCGGGTATCTGGAGCATCATCGCACTGGCAATCGCACTGTTTGCCGGTGGATTCGTCTCTGGCGCGCTATCTCTTCGCAGCGGGCTGTTCCACGGCTTCCTCACTTGGGCGACATCGCTGGTTGTGGCTCTCGCTCTAACGGTTCTGCTGGGGGCCAGCCTTCTCGGTGCCGTCGGTGGAGTGGTTAACTCCGTCTCCCAGGCAGTCTCCGGCACCGACGTTACCGAGGTCGTCGAAGATGCTCAGAACAACGTGGACGAAGACGAAGCACAAGACCAGGCTGACCAGGCCATAGAAGACGCGCAAGACACCGCGGAGGATGTCGCCGAGACCGCCCAAGCTAGTGCTTGGTTTGGGTTTGTCGGACTTCTCATCGGTGCGCTGATCGCCTCTGCGGGCGGCGCATTCGGCGTCCGCTCAGTCTTGAGCCGTAACCGCGACAGCGAGGCCATCTCCACGAGGACGACCCGCTAAAGAGCACCGGCACTCAGCGTCATTGTCGATGTTGGTCGAGATGGGAAAAACATTCCCGGCAAACGGAACGACAGCCCACACCTAGACCGCACCATTCTCGGCGGCATCCAACCCTCTAACTGAACCAATTTTTTGAAAGGACATCATGAGTATCGAATATCCCGAAAACAACTCGCCCGTCATTACGGGTGCAGCTACAACGCCCGTGTTCGACGAGGTCACCCAACTTCGTCCCGATACAAGCCAGAGCGAGGCTGCCGGTAAGGCCGATCAGGCCAAGGATGAAGCAAAGGAATTCGCAGAGGATGCGAAGGATACTGCCCGCGATATGGCCGGCTCTGTTAAAGAGCAAACCTCGGGCGTGGCGTCCGTGGCGAAGCGTCAAGCTGAGGTTCTGCTGGATGAGGCGACCGGGCAACTGCGCGAGCAGGCTGGCACGCAAAAGACGCGGGCAGCCGAGCAATTGCATTCTGTCGGTGAGCAACTCACCTCCATGGCGGACTCCTCCGACGACAGCGGCCCGGCAGTGGAATTGGTTCGTAACCTCGGTGCGCGCGCTGGGGCGGTTGCATCCTGGCTCGGTGACCGGGACCCGGACCATGTCCTGGCCGACGTGCGGGCGTATGCCTCACGTAAGCCCGGCACCTTCATCGGTATCGCAGCGGCAGCCGGTATCCTCGCCGGTCGTTTGACCAAGTCGCTGGTCACTAGCGCGAAGGACGACAGCAACTCGTCCGATTCCTTGCCAAGCGCGGCGGCATCCTCGCCTACCGTCTCTTCCAGTGACAGTCATTCGGAGAGTTGGACCACTGCGAGTGACTCAGCTGACGAGCCTGACATGGATCTTAACCGTCGCGGCGAGTCGCTGTGACAAACGTCGGTCCGGAGGAGCGTGCAGCCACCACATCGCTGGGTGACTTATTTTCCAGCGTGACGGAGGACATTTCCACCTTGTTCCGGCAGGAAGTCGAGCTGGCTAAAGCAGAGCTGAGCGAATCCGCGAAGAAGGCCGGTAAGAGTGCCGGAATGCTGGGTGGGTCGGGGGTTGCGGCCCTCTATGTGCTCCTGTTCTTGTCCATTGCCGCGTGGTGGGGGTTGGGGTACCTGGTCGGAAACGCCTGGTCGGCCCTGATCGTTGCCGGTGTTTACGCGATCGTTGCCTTTGTGCTCTATCGATCCGGTCGCACCCAATTGAAGACCGTCAAGGGTGCTCCACAGACCGTGGAGACCCTCAAGAACATTCCTGAAACGCTGAAACCTGGAGGTAACTCATGAGCAACCCCAATGCGATCCGCGCGAACATTGAGCGGACCCGAGCCACCCTGGATTACGACATCGACGCTCTCGCCGACAAAGTGAACCCGTCGAGCATCGCCCACAGGCAGTCCGAGAAAATCAAGGACAAAGTCGGATCCGTCCGCGACACCCTCATGGGGTCGAGAGACGAAGTAAGCTCCGCCACCGGAGACCTGAAAGACAAGGTCCAGGACAAGGTGCAGGGTAACGCTATCGCTGTCGGGCTGGTCGTCTTCGGCCTCGGTTGGCTCATCTCATCTCTCATCCCCGCAAGCGAGCGCGAGCAAAACCTCGCCGCGACCGTGCAAGAAAAGGCCGCGCCTTTGACCGATGCCGTCACTGGCGCAGTCAAGGAAACCGCGGCGAATCTGCAGGAACCGGCCAAAGAGGCCGCGCAGGCTGTAAAAGACGCCGCCACGGATGCCGCATCCTCGGTGAAAGACGATGCCCAGAATGCCGCAGCAGATATGAAGTCCAGCGCCCAGGACTCCGCCGAGAACGTCCGTAACGCCTGACAATGTTCCTCGCGGGTCGTTTCGGGTTGTGCCCGGAACGGCCCGTGACTCGGCGGCGTGCAACGTGCTGCGATCGTATTGAAACAGTGACGAGTAAAAAACCAAGATGGCGCAACTCTCAAGCACCGTAGAGCCAGAACTAAGGCCATCGATAACGGCCAAGGCGAACTGAAATAGGTTTTTGCGGGGCGTCGATCCCCGAGTTGGCACTGACTGCAAAGAGACGGAGGAGACCGTGACCGATCACGACAAGTCCACCGACGAGAACTCGCTCGAGGGTTCGGAAGTTAAAGTTCCCGCAAACGATTCCCATGGCACCGAGAAGCCCGGCGGGCTTGGCGGCGACGGCACCATCCCGAACCACCCCGAAGGGATCGCCGTCGGACACACCCGTACCGCATCGAACTTCAACCCCGAAGAAGACGAATACGCCGAATAAGCACCGGGGCCACCCGTGAGCCGGTCGCACGTTGCCTATGACGTTCGATTGGCTCACGCTTCCCGCCAATCAAAGGACCCTCATGGCACACCGACTCGCGATCATCTGGAATCCCTCAAAGACTGACAAGGATGCTCTGACCAACGGACTCACCGTGGCTGTCGGGGAGGGGGAGGACCCTGAAGTGACCTGGTGGGAGACCACCGAAGCGGATCCTGGCGGTGACGCCACCCGCAGAGCGGCTGAGTCACACCCTGACCTCATCGTCGTTGCTGGCGGCGATGGAACGGTGCGCGCCGTCGCGGAACACCTCGCCGCGAGTGAATCACCGATCCAGCTCGGCGTCGTGCCTATGGGCACCGGGAATCTCCTGGCCCGCAACCTCGACATTCCCCTCGGCGACATCCCGGCCGCGTTCATCCGCGCCCTCACCGGGCACGCCCGTCCCATCGACATGGGCTGGGTGGACGTCGACCTCGTCGATGGTCAAGAACGCCACGGATTCGTCGTGATGGTTGGGTTCGGGATCGACGCGCACATGATCGCCGAAACCAACGACGACCTCAAAGACAAAGCCGGGTGGCTCGCCTACGTCGAATCCCTCGGCCGCGCCCTCGCCGCTAGCGACGTGGTCCCCTTCCACATCACCGTCGATGACCAGCCCGCCCGCGACGAAAAAGGGCATACCCTCCTTATCGCCAACTGTGGCACGCTGCAAGGCGGCTTCACGCTCCTCCCCGACGCCGACCCGTCCGACGGAGAACTTGACTACCTGCTGCTCAGTGCAGAAGGCCTCGGTCAATGGGTGGGAACGTTGAAGACCATGCTGTGGGACAACGGCTTGAAGCGCGTCGTCACCAGCACCGACGAAACAACCAGCACCGACACCGTGATCCACGCCCGCGCCCGCAAGCTGGAAGTCACCCTCCCCGGCCCCCGGCCATTTGAGATTGACGGCGAACGAATCGGAGATACTCAGGCGTTCACTGTTAACATCCAACCCGCCGCCCTATACATCCGGTGACAAGTGGCGCCGCCGACCTGTCAGCGTCGCGAAATCAGTCCGAGTCACGAGGTTGGCTAGAACCCGCCCGAGCGAAGTCAGTCTGTAATAGAACCAGCGTCGACACTCAGAAGTGGTAGCGATCGAAGGGACCACCTACGGAATGAATCGCTCTGGGTTTGATGGAGGCTCCCGCTATTTGATTGCCACCAGCTGACTGTGGTCGGTCTGCCCAGCACAGAAAGAGGCCTCGAACGGCTGCCGGCGGAATGTCGCCGAGGTGACCGTGGAGGCGCTGAGTGTTATTCCAATGCACCCAGCCGAGGGCCGCAAGCTCGAGATCCTCCACCGTCTTCCACGGGCCAGATCGGGCCGGCCCTCTCACGAGTTCGGTCTTCTAGTAGCCATTCACCGTCTCTGCCAGGGCATTGTCATAGCTGTCGCCGACGGTTCCTATCGACGGCGTCGCCCCGATTTCAGCGAGGCGTAGCGACGACCAGTTGAATCCACCACGTCGAAACGAACGTCAAGTCCGTAACGTAAAAGCCGATTCGAGTCAGCCGCCCGGTCTGGTCGCGACCGATGTCGACCCCAACATGGCGCGCAGCCTTCCAGAGCTTCCGGACCCCATAGACGCGGTAGTTGCCTTCCCAGAGCGTCACCAACTCCGGAGTCACCACCGCGTCGCTGACTGTCCTCGCCGACGGGATGCGATCTTTCGCGGCCCAATACGTGCTCGGCGCCACCTGCAGCAGGCTGCAGATTGGCTCGACTCCGAGCGGGTGACCTTCAACGACGTCGTACTTGTTCGCGTCGATGAACGCGACTACTTCCGGTGTTGGCGGTGAAGCTTCGCCCCGAAGAAAGACGCGGCCCGCTTGAGTATCTCGTTAGCGCGTCGCGGTTCGCGGTTCTCCTGCTCCAACTCACGAACCCGCCGGGCTTCGGTCGACGTCACGCCCACGCCGTGACCGTCATCAACGTCGGCCTGCTTCACCCAGATGCGCACCGACTCGACCCCGTAGCCGAGCTGCGAGGCAACACGTTGCACCGTCCCGTGCTCGGTTCCTAACCCTGCTCGCAACGTCCGCACCATCCGGACTCCAGCGACCTTCTCTCCGGCGGATACCGACGTGCCGTCGGTCTCCCATATACCTGACTCGTTGCCATGACATCCTCCTCGTTGCCAAGGTCAGGAGTCTCCAACAAACTCAGGTCAATTCAGAAATACGTCCTGCGAACTTTTGCCGATACAGCGCACTTCTCTCGGTGCAACAAAGCAGAGCTCGATCATCAGAGTTCGCGGCAAAGCTCGAGCTGGAAGACACAGATGTTGACTTTGCCCAGAAGATTGACGTGAAGTTGAAGGTCGGCGAAACCATCACCCTGCGCCCAGGTGACGATTCCGCATTCCTACTCGTCGGCGAGAAGAAGGACCATGTCGAGCTAGATGAGGAGACCCTTGCAGAGGTCCAGTGGCTCTTGCCATAGTGAACATTCCTTCTTGTGAGGTGTGCACTCGGCGGGGTCAGGGCCAGTTCAGCAACAATGTCCCCCGGCGGGTGTTCTCGGTTCGCCCATGTCCACGTGAGTTGGGGTGGCTCAACGAGAATACCGGGACGCCATAACCGACGACTGATGTCGCGACCGTGCCCGAGTGGACGAGCCATCCGAGTTACATCACCGTTAGGCTCCCACACCACCTTCAAATAGTTCAGGTCCTCAACCAAGTGAGGAAGACGAGTAGCTATCACGGAGCTATCGGTACCCGCATATAGAGCAGTCCTCGACAACCGGCGCTCTGCAGACCCTCGACGACCTGCTCGGCGAGCAAAAAAGTAAACGAATAACGGCTCATCAGCGCGACGGCATGGGGCGCAACTTTCGCGGCGGAGAGCACGATAAGCATGGCAATCCCGCTCGGGCCGAATGTGGAACGGCGCCGATCCAGCAGCTCGTAGTGCTCGGGGAAATGGGCCACCCAGTGCGGGTGCTCCGAGCCATCCGGGGTGATCACGGTGCCGGGAATCCACTGAAGCGCGTCTTGTGGGGTTCGGTGCGCCTCGAGGATGTCCCTCACCTTCGGGCTTACTAGACGCAATCCATTGCGTTCGGCAACGATGTCACCCGGCGGGTGATTTGGGCTCCCCCAGACCCACTTGAGGTCGGGCGGGTCAGCAACGATCCCTGGGTCCGCTAATCGTCTCGTGATCTCGCGACCGTGCCCGAGTGGACGAGCCATTTGGCTTGCGTCGCCATTGGGCTGCCAGACCACCTCGAAATAGTTCATGTCGTCAACCTAAATCGCCCTGGGTTTCGTTCCTAGATTTTCTCCTGGAAAACGGCCGCTTTCAAGAATGATTCGGGATCAGCGTAGTAGTCGTGTTCGGCTGTGCTTGACTTACAGCCATGCACGGGGAGTTGTCGCAGGCCGACGACCGCGAGCTGACGCGGTTGGCCTATGCGCGCAACGAGACTCCTGACGGCCAAACGCGGGCGGTCGCCGCGAGCGAAGAACTCGCTCGGCGCGCTGCTGCAGTGGAGGCGGAGGCGGAGGAGCACGAAGCCTACGAGGACCGAGGTGCCCTCTCGAATGCCGAGAGCCCGGCGGGGCATCCCAAGTCGGAAACATCGCCACCAGTGAGCGCACGCCGTCGGCGGATGCGCGCGGTCGGCATCGTCGGCGTTATCGCAGCGGTAATCGTCATCCCCGTGGTCGGGTGGGCTGTTACCCAGCCAAGCTCTGAGCCCCTCGCGATTTTCGATTGGCCTGCCAGCGCTGAGGATCAAGAGTGGGCCGCGCGACTCACAGAAGCCTCTTTCTCGAACATCACTCTCGGGCCGCGCGTCATCGACCTTGGTGAGGACCAGTTCGGCATCGCGTATCGCGCCTCCACCGTTCCCGATGGTCGAAGCACCGAGTGGGACCTGTACTGCTTGGTGGTCGCCGACATGCTTGAGGGTTCGTCCGGGTGGAGCGGGGGGTCCTCTTGCGTGGTGCCCTCGCTTTTCGAAGCGGAGGGCCTCAACGTGACCATGGGACCATCGACCGAGGGTGCCGGCTTGGACTTGCTGACGTGGGGGCCCCGCGGCAACCCGCGTGTGGAAAGCGATCAAACCCTCGACGACACCCTGAAGAGCCGGAGTCTGCTCGACGTGATTGCAGTCGGATACCGGGGAGGCGCCGCTCTCGCCGAACCCTTCGACGCCTTTGAAGAACCCGAGCGTTTACTTATGGGCCCAGTGCCTGTCTTCATTTCCGATAGGGCGACGGAAGCTGGAGTCAAGTTCTCCGCCTACATGCTGGAAGCAGTAAGCGTCGAGAGTGAGCCGAACTTCTGCTTACAAGCAAGCCATCCCGACGTGAGAACCGCGACAAGCTGCGCCACCCTATCGAGGGTCGAGCGAGCTGGCATCACCACACAGCTCATCACCTTTGACGACGTATGGACCATCGGCGTCAACATCGACGGCTCGACTAGCTCCAGCGTTTTTCCTCGTCGCGCCGACTAACTTGACACCACCCGGCCGCTTCAGGAGCGCAACCCGATGTCGCGCAACCGTAGGGATACGAGGTGTCTCGCCGCGCCGAAGTTGGCGGCGAGACAACTCCTATCCGTATGAATCCAAGATGGATTCACCACCGACCGTGACACCGAGCGATCACAGAAGACCGCCACTTATCGACCAACTCCACACTTTCCGCCGAATACGACGATGGGTAACTTTCGGCAGTTTTGATTACGGCGACGAGTTTCGAGCAGATCACGAAGGCCCATTCTCGCGATTCACGCCCTTACCGCTCGAACTGCTCATAAACGACCGTTATCGGTGGGGCCTGGCGGCCCCGTGACGCACCCGAAAGACGATTCAGACGTAGCGCTCGCGAAGCTGTGGCGGGCAGGTGTTGGGAAATGCGATGAGACTGATCCCAGCCAGAAGTCATCTGTCCGGACCCGCCAGGGGGATTTAGATGGGCGGGAAAGGACTTTCAGCAATCAGGTGACGGCCACCACCACAGACACGAGTCGAACGGGTTCAGCCCATCCTGATACTGCACTTTCTCGATAGCGGCTTCGCTTCCAAACCACTGCACCTCTTCACCGGGAAGCCGCATGGCCGCGGCCAACCCGTATGAGCCCCCATTTGTTAGGAAGTACTCGGTCCCGTCGGCTTGAGCGATGCCGGGGCCCGCAACGGTGGAATGCAACTGCTCTGTCACTCGCAGCTCCTTGCCGTCAGGGAACAGCACGCCCGAGCCGAAGGGGTCGCACTGCTCCTCCTCGAAGAAGTCACCGAGCTCTTCCACAGGAATCTGAACAGGCGAAGCATCGCACCGCTCAACGTCCCGCAACCCCGGCCAACTTGACACGCGTTCACAGCCAGCGACTGCCAGGACCAGGACGACGAGCGCCACTAACCCATAGCTCCTTGATCGACTCATAAGTAGCTTACGTCCCTCAACTAGTAGTCGATTTGTGCGCCGGGCAGTTGCGCTTGGAGTGCGCTGATCTGGGCCGGGGTAGCGCCGCTGAATCTGATGTCAACATACCCAAGTGACGGCAGGCCATACAGCGGCGAGTAATCGGCGACAGAGACGCCCGATAATTTGAGGCCACGGAGGCTTGTCAATTGGGCTAGGGGTGCAATAGATGGGACGGTTCCCCACGCGATCGAGAGGGACTCCAGCTGAACCATATTGGACAGGTAGCTAAGCGATCCGTTCCAATTCGACAGCCGCCGGTACTTGACCTTGTCGAGATTGCTCAACGGGCTGAGGTCAACAACTTCGCCAACGCCCAAGTACATGTGGTTTATCTCAGTGAGACCTTCAAGTGCTGCGATTGAGCAAACGTGGTGTAGTCGGAAAGACTGAACAGCTCCACATTCACCGCCTGTTCGAGACCATCGATGTTTTGTATCTGGTGCCAGTTGCAGTAGCCCGGAAAGCTCGTAGGGTCTCGACCGTGCGGGGGATGACGCGACCGGGGGCATCCCGCCGATACTCCATGATGGCGCGATCATCCGAAATCGTCGCCATGTGCCGGTTAGTTACGTCTCAGATCATCCGCTGATCCCATAGGCGAATCGTGTTGCCGTGCGAGTTGTAAACAATCGAAGGGGCGGTGCCGGTGGTGCACAGGTCACTCAAGACCGGGGTACCACCCGCAACAGGCGGGCCCGCACCGGTCAGACGATCAGCCCAGTCGCGCAGATTCCCCATGCCGGCAGCGCGGCGCGGGCACAGGTCGGCTTACTATGTGGGCCCGTTCTCGGCGACCGTTGGTCGCTGTGCAAGCAGGTTCGCCACCAGCTCATCGAGGTGCGTACCTCGCGAAAAACGCGGTCCCATCACCGTCACTCGGACTGGCTGCACAATGACGGCGCGATCCCGGGTCGGGCCGTGGAATGCAATGCCGTCATAGGCCTTGCCCGCCTCAACATATTCAACCCCGGTGATACTCACGACATCGGACCACCCGAGGTGAATGACTACGTTCGGCGGGTTGCGGACGCTGAGCACGGTGACACCGCTGCGGTCCACCGTGACAACTGCATGCTGAGACGCGGGTATCGGAGCCAGCGACATTGGCCATGTCTGTTCTCGGATGTCGTCCGGCAGTTGAGGCAGACAACCTGCGAGCACCAGTTTCGACGGATTGGTCCTGCGAGCAATCAAAAACGCGCTCCTCAGCCCTGCCCAGTACCGTAACCACAGAAGAAAAAGAACCGCGCACATGAGTGTGCTGATCGCCACACCGGTGACGTGCGCAAGAATCTGAGTAGGTTCGCCATCCACGAATGCCCAAACTAAGACCACCGTCGCGACCCCAACGGCCACCGACACCTGTAGGCCGATTAGGAAGGGCGCGAGGTGCTCAATTCGTTTAGGGATGACGCGCGGCGCCTCTGCGTCGCCAAACCTTTTCTTGAAACCGCCGTCCGAGTCCATCGCTATCAGTCTTTCTGCTAGCACTGCCGCCTGTGCGCTGAGGAATCAATATCTTCAGGGACGATCCGGTACTGGGCCTCGAGACCGGCCAGCAAGAAAGAAAACGCCATTTGCGAGGATTTCGAGTACAGAGGAGGCACCAAGACCGGGGCAGCTGGCAACTCGACGGCGTCAACCGGACTGATAGGCGTTGCAACGCACACCACAGATCAAGACCGCAACAAAGGGCCGTATTGATGGTGCAAGGAAGTTGTTTCACAACCCCTATGTCATAGAACTCGAAGCTTCAGCCGCGTGCGTGTTTCCTGCCAGAACCGCAACGACAGTTACCAAAATGTACTGGACTTGGCCCTGCGGTCACTGCTTGTTCCGAGTATTGTTCACACACCAGCCGTCTCCCGTACACCTGAATTGGGGCTGGTTGAAGTTTCATCCCACATGAGGGGCCTCCCCCCATTCCAAATGTTGAGA
>Ga0335395_10001483_pt1 | contig 14728 bp, 8 predicted proteins | sample MAT02_FD_205744 | JGI IMG/M metagenome (GOLD analysis project Ga0335395, IMG submission 205744) | Freshwater microbial communities from Lake Fryxell liftoff mats and glacier meltwater in Antarctica - MAT-02 (spades assembly) (version 2) ...
TGACGCATCCACACCCGCTATGACCGCTGCGCCCACACCTTCATGTCCGCCATCTGCATCGCCGCAACCGTCCTCTTCTGGTTGTGATCAATGAGTCCTGAGCCTAGTTCAAATACCCAAAACGCTAACCAGACTGCTAGACATTTGCTTGCTAAACTGCTAGATTAGCCGGGTCAAGTTACTGATTTATAACGAATTATAAAAATGGTCGGGGAGAGAGGATTCGAACCACCGGCCCCTGCCTCCCGAAGGCGTTGCCCCTTGGCGTATGTGGCAGTTTTACGTTACTTTTCCGTTCGAAATGTTTGCGTAGAATGGCCTTTGTTCGCGTCCTGTTCGTGCACGAGGTTCAATTGGTGGCTCCGACCCCTGTCTTAATCAAATTCAACATGAAGGGGCAGATGGATTTCAGTGCGGGTCTCGACACTGGGAGCTGGCGACCAACTCCCGGAGCAGGATGGCGACCACGACGCGCGACTAGGTTGAGACCGCAACGCTTGTTCGCAGGGGTAAGGGCCTTTGTGCGCTCTATCGATGTGCTTCTACAAGCGAGCCAGCCATGTTAAGTGGTGCATCAACGCTAAATCCAGAGTCAGAAATTTATGCCGAGAATTTTCGATAACATTGACAATACCTTATTGCCTGAATTGACCAAAGTCTTGTCAGTTTCCGCACGAGCAGACTTTTGCGTCGGGTATTTCAATTTGCGTGGGTGGAGCAGAATTGATCAATATATCGAGGGTTGGTCTGGTCAAAACGGAAACGCTTGCCGGCTTCTAGTTGGAATGCACCAATCTCCAGAAAAAGGCCTTCGCGAGAAACTGGCAACCGCTTACTATGATGATGGCATCGACAATGCCCGCGCGCTCGAACTAAAAAAGGAGCTGGCGGAGGAATTTAAGGCGCAACTTGCGCTTGGCACTCCGACCAACGGTGACGAAGCCGGATTGCGGCGTCTGGCGCGTCAAATCCGGGCAGGGAAAGTTGCGGTCAAACTGTTCCTTCGCCATCCGCTTCACGCCAAGCTATACCTTTTGCACCGACCCGACCCCATCAATCCGAAAGTTGGTTTTGTTGGAAGTAGCAACCTCACTTTCGCGGGATTGGCCTTTCAAGGCGAATTGAATGTCGACGTGATGGACCACGATGCTTGCGACAAGCTGGCGGCATGGTTTGAAGATCGGTGGAACGATCGCTGGTGCATCGACATATCCGAAGAGCTTGCGACCATCATCGAAGAAAGCTGGGCGAGTGAAACGCTTGTGCAGCCCTACCATGTATATCTAAAAATCGCCTATCATCTCGCCCAAGAAGCTCGACTTGGGCAATCAGAGTTCAGGATTCCCGCCATATTCGGCGATAAACTATTCGATTTCCAGACCAGCGCGGTCAAAGTTGCAGCGCATCATCTCAACAAGCGCGGTGGCGTCGTAATTGGCGATGTGGTCGGCTTAGGCAAGTCGATCATGGCATCGGCACTGGTGAAGATACTGGAAGACAGTGACGGCCGAAGCCTCATCATCTGCCCAAAAAACCTGGTCGAAATGTGGGACGATTATGTCGAAACCTACAATTTGTCGGCCAAGATTGTCTCGCTTTCGCGTGTCGAAAGCGAATTGCCGGATCTTCGTCGCTACCGAACCGTCCTGATCGACGAAAGCCACAACCTGCGCAACCGCGAAGGTAAGCGCTACAAGGTCATCGAGAATTATATTCGCTCCAATGACAGCCAGTGCATCCTGCTGTCCGCTACGCCCTACAACAAGTCATTTATTGACCTATCTTCGCAGCTCCGGCTGTTCATCGAGGACGATCAGGACATTGGCATTCGCCCGGAAGCGATGATACGCGCTATTGGCGGCGAAACTGAATTTGTCCGCAAACATCAATGCGCTGTGCGCTCAATCCCCGCGTTCGAGAAGAGCGATCAGACGGATGATTGGCGCGAGTTAATGCGCCTCTACATGATCCGCCGGACGCGCGGCTTCATCCTTCAGAACTACGCGCAGACTGACGACGCCAATGGACGTAAATTCATCACGTTCGCCGATGGCACCCGTTCCTATTTTCCTGTGCGCCAGCCAAAATCGGTCAAGTTTGAAATCAATGACGCCGACCCCAGCGATCCCTATGCCAACGCCTATTCTGACGCCGTAGTATCAGCGGTCGATGGGCTGACTTTGCCGCGCTACGGCTTGGCCAATTATCTCAACCTCGATCCATCTCATCCGCCTACGTCCGCCGAAGACACGATCATGGACGGGTTGGGACGCGCCGGAATCCGTCTTATGGGCTTTTGCAAAACCAACCTGTTCAAGCGGCTGGAAAGTGGCGGTCCCGCATTTATCCAATCGCTGCAACGCCACATCATGCGCAATCTGGTCTATCTCCATGCGCTCGAAAATGATTTGCCGGTGCCGATCGGAACGCAAGACGCTGAGTTGCTCGATGTGTTAGATGAGGATGCGGATTCCGAGGCAGCGGGGACGCTGTTTGCCGATGGCGAATATAGCGGTGACGATGCCGAAGCGGAGATCGTAACCGACGTGGCTGAGAAGCAGCGGGAGCAGGCTGCTCTGATCTATGACGTTTACAACGATGCCAAAAAACGCCGCTTTAAATGGCTCAAAGCCGCCCTATTCAAGCGCGCACTACAGACCGATTTGCAAGCCGATGTCGATGCCCTTCGCAAGGTGCTACGCATTTGCGGCCCTTGGGATGAGTCCCGCGATACCAAATTGAAAGCCCTAATTGGTCTAATTCGGGTTGATCACCAGACAGACAAAATACTGATCTTCACCCAGTTTGCTGACACCGCACGCTACCTTGAGGCAGCGCTGGTAAAGGCGGGGGTCACGTCAATCTCCGCCGTCACCGGCCAATCTAAAAACCCCACGCGCCTTGCGTGGCGTTTCAGCCCAAGGTCGAACAAGAAGGAGAAAGTCGCACAGGCCGAGGGCGAGCTTCGCGTGCTTGTCGCCACCGATGTCCTGTCCGAAGGACAAAACCTTCAGGATTGCGCCACCATCGTCAATTTCGATTTACCTTGGGCGATCATCCGATTGATCCAGCGCGCAGGCCGCGTGGACCGCATCGGGCAACAGGCCGATACGATCAATTGTTATTCCTTCCTGCCCGCCGACGGCGTGGAGCGGATCATCCGTCTCCGCGCGCGTGTCCGCGACCGGTTGAAGGAAAATCAGGAAGTTGTGGGGTCCGATGAGGCCTTCTTTGAGGACGACGACAAAGACAACCCAATCCAGGACCTTTACAGTGAAAAGTCGGGTATCCTTGACGGCGACGATGATGGCGAAGTCGATCTCGCCTCATACGCTTTCCAGATTTGGCAGAACGCCATAACTGCCGATCCGAAGCTTAAAAAGCTGGTCGAGGATTTGCCCGACGTCGTGTTCGCGACCAAGGCGACACCACCTGTTCCCGATGCAATAGAAGGCGCGCTGGTTTACATACGCAGCCCGGATGACACCGACGCTTTGGCATGGATGAGCCGTGATGGCGAAATCCTCACCCAATCTCCGCTCGCCATTTTGCGTGCCGCCGAATGCCTGCCCAACGAGCCGCCATTGGAACGCAACGAATTTCACCATGAGATCGTGCGCGCAGGCGTTGAACATCTGATGCAGGAAGAACGCACCACCCTCGGCGCCCTAGGCAGACCATCGGGCGCGCGATTCAAAACTTATGACCGCCTCAAGCGCTTCCGCAAAAATCAGGGTAACGAGCGGACATTGTTTGTCACTGATCATTTCGTCCGCGATGTCGAAAAGGCGATGGGCGATATTTACGAATTCCCGCTGTTCCAATCGACCATCGACGCGCTCAACCGCCATCTGAAAACCGGGATCAACGACATCAAACTGGCTGAAATGGTTATCGCCTTCCGCGAGGATGGGCGACTAACAATGAAGCAGGACAAGGACGACGCGCAAAATGAAATGCGGATCATCTGCTCAATGGGATTGAAGGGCTGACTATGGCAATCGACAAGGCCGGCGCCACGATCCACTTGCAGGCGTTTGATTTCGCCAAGCTGTTCATCGACGAACTCGGCTGGGATCGCCCCGGATCACGCCAGCCAGAAGCTATCGAAGCGGGCGGCGCGCAATATACGCTGGCCCCGGTTGCCGACAAGCGCGGCGTCCGAATCTTTCATTGCAACGCCATCCCCGAGCGCAACACCCGCCAGCGGATTGAGCGCGAAATTACCAAGCGCGCCTATGAACATCTGATTATCTTTACCGACCCCGCGAAGACCAAGCAAATTTGGCAGTGGGTGGCGCGGGAGAAAGGCAAGCCTGCCGCCTTCCGCGAACATAGCTGGCTATCGCACCAGAGTGCGGAATCCATGCTGCAAAAACTGTATCATATATCGTTTCCGCTGGAGGGTGAGGAAAGCCTGACCTTAATCGGTGTGGTCAACAGCCTTAAAGACGCAATGACCAGAGAAACAATTACTAAGCGTTTCTTTGGAGAGTTTCAGACGCAGCATGCTGCGTTTCTCTCATTTATAAGAGGATTGGAGGTAGCAACAGACCGGCAATGGTATGCTTCGTTGATACTCAATCGATTGATGTTCGTCTATTTCATTCAACGCAAAGGCTTTCTCGATAGCAATCCGAATTATCTGAGAGAGAAGCTCGCGCAGGTCAGAGCCGAACAGGGCACTGGCCAATTCCACAACTTCTACCGAGTTTTCCTGCTTACACTTTTTCACGGTGGGTTGGCGACGCTCGCGAGCGATCGTGATGCTGCGACCCATGCACTGCTTGGCGCAATACCCTATCTCAATGGCGGACTGTTCGAGCCGCATATTCTCGAAGCTGAGGGAAGCAATATCGAAATCGCCGATGAGGCGTTTGAGGCCGTATTCAACTTTTTTGACCGTTACGACTGGACGCTTGATACAAGGCCTATCAGTCGCAGCGACGGCAAGGAGATCAATCCCGACGTTCTCGGCCATATCTTTGAAAAATACATCAACCAGAAGCAAATGGGGGCTTACTATACCAAGGAAGACATCACCGATTACATCACAAAGAATACCGTCGTCCCCTGGCTGTTCCAGAATGCGGTCGGGCATGACAAGGTGGCATTTGAACCGGGCGGTTATGTCTGGCGGTTGCTGTCGGAAGACCCTGACAAATACATTTACAAATCCGTGCGCCACGGCACCGAAACCCCATTGCCAGATAACATCGCGGCGGGCGTCGATGATGTCGCGAAGCGCGGCGATTGGAACAAGACCGCCCCGCGCGAATTTGGTTTGCCTACCGAAATCTGGCGCGAAGTCGTGGCGCGGCGTGAACGCTACGCCGCCATTCACGCCAAGACCGCGAACGGCGAGATCAGCCGGATTGAGGATTTTATCACCTACAATCTCGACATCCGGCAATTTGCCCGTGACGTAATCCAATATGCCGAAAGCCCCGATCTGGTGCGCGCATTTTGGAAAGGCATATCGGCGATCAAGATTTTGGACCCTGCCTGCGGATCGGGCGCGTTCCTGTTTGCTGCGCTCAATATCCAATATGACCTATATGACGCCTGCCTTGAACGGATGGAGCAGTTTGTTGCCTCTGCGCCCGATAGCGGAGGGGGGCGCGGCCAGCTTTATTCGGATTTCCGCACCGTGCTGGCTCAGGTGGCGCAGCATCCCAACCGCGATTATTTCATTACCAAATCGATCATCATCGCCAATCTCTATGGCGTCGATATTATGGATGAGGCGGTGGAGATATGTAAGCTCCGTCTGTTCCTCAAACTCGCGTCACAGCTAGAACGCGCCGACCAGATCGAGCCGCTGCCCGATATTGATTTTAACATCCGCGCGGGCAACACGCTGATCGGCTACACCTCCATCGCCGACGTGAAAAAGGCGACCGAGGCTACTGGTTTTGACTTCGATGACCGTGCCGGGAAGATCGAGGCGGCTGCGCAAGACCTTGACCAGGCGTTCCGACTATTCCGCGAGCAGCAAACCACGCTGCACGGCGGTATCGAGGCCGATCACAAGACCGAACTGCGTCGCCGACTGGGTGCGCTGGAAAGCCAGCTCGACCGGTTTCTAGCCACGGACTATGGCGTAGACGTGGGCACCGACCTTGCTGCTTCGGCCAAATTTCTGACTTGGAAAGCGAGCCATAAGCCCTTCCATTGGCTGATTGAGTTTTATGGCATCATCAACGGCGGTGGCTTTGATGTAGTGGTGGGAAATCCGCCCTACGTCAAAGCCTCCGACGTTCGGAAAGATTACGCCATCCGTGGCTACGACACTGACCGCTGTTCCGACATGTATGCTTGGATCATGGAACGCGCCGCGACGTTGACTTCGACCAAGGGCTTTTACGGTATGATCGTGCCGTTGAGTTTAACCTTTTCGGGGAGTTTCCAGTCGCTCAGAGACTTCTTGCTCGCGCAATTTTCTGCAAACTGGTTTTCATCATTTGCCAGAATCCCAGCCGCGTTGTTCAACGCTGATGTGAGAGTGCGCAACACAATCCACATCGGCCAGCGATCAGGAAGCGCGGGCCACCATAGCACGATCACCCACAGATGGTTTGAAGAAGCTCGGCCTTATCTTGTGGAGCGGATTGAATATGCGAAATTTGATCCTGACGTCTGGGATGGGCTCATTCCAAAACTCGGCAACCAAAGATTTTTGACCGCAATCGAAGCCGCGAAGATGGAGCATTCCAATCTTGATATGAAGCTATCGTCGTCACCCACTGCGCATGTGCTTCATTTCAAACAAGCAGCGTATAATTGGGTATCGTTTGGCTACGACGAGCCACCCGCGTATTCCTCAACGGGCCAAAGAGTTGCACAAACGAAAGTCGGTAGGATTTATGCCAAAAATGTAGAGGACCGTAGAACGATCCATACCCTTTTGAATGGTAAAATAGCCTTTTTGTGGTGGTCGATCGTGGGAGACGATTTTGACGTAACCAGAAAGGATTTTGAATACATTCCGTTTCCAACAGTTTTGCCTTTTCACATTCAGAAGTCGCTGGACGGTCTTTCGTTATCTCTTGACGCAGTGATGAATGAAAACCTCGTTTTCAAATTAAATGCTGGCAAAAAAGTCGGCAATTACAATCTGGCCCGGTGTAGAAATGATACGGATATTTCTGATCGATTGTGGGCGGAAGCGCTAGGTTTGATTCCTAACCTCGAAGATATAGAGCTCGCTTATGCGCAGATTGTGAAAACCAATTTCGACATTGCGGATTCTGATCCAGAAGGTGGCATTGGTGATTAGTCCCAAATTTTTCTGCCTAAAAGTCTCCACCTTCTGTCCCTGTGACTGAAAGGATTTTTCTCCAGTTAAAAAGATACCCGCTACCAGATTGAAAATATTGGGAACCGCTCCCTTTATGTTCGATGAGACCTAGCTTATTCCAAAGCTTTGGTTCGTCTCGAATAAAGTTCGCTTTGCTCGCTCCTTTAACGCGCGGCGCGATTACCCCCGCTGCCGCCAAGCGACTATCGAGAGCCGCCAAGTAAGCGGTTGACGTGGTTTTCTGGGAGGGGCCTAACTGACGTGTCTGACCCTCAATCCAAAATATTAAATCTAAATGACGGCCATCAATCAATATACTACGCGCCAGAAGGTTCAGGAAAGCTTCGCTATCCGGACCATAAATCTTACCGACATGCAGTAATTTGAGTCCCGCTAATGTGATCCGACCTTCGGAATCCATCAAGCCGCAATGACGCATCGCATAGAAAGCGTTTATTCGTTCAGGAGAAACTATTGAATTTGGGTTTTTTTGTCTGAACGTACCCTCCCATCTGCGAGCTTTATTTTTAAGCACAAAACTTTTCCAGAACTTTTGAAAGTCACGTGAAAAATCGGGTTTACCGCTCGAATCAATAATTCGCAGAAGCTCAAAGAGTTCGAAATTCGACAAATCTCGCCAGTACGCCCAAAATGTCCGAGGACCGCTTCGGCTTGATCTTGCGGGCAATGTTGTGGTGCGTGCCTTCAGCGGTCGCAGCACCGAGAAATCGGATGCCATTTTGTCGTAAGATAGAAGCATGATTGGTAAGTCGTTTAGATTAGACGATATGGTGTCAGTAATGAATCTAGCTATCTCAAAGCCGTCGCTTGACCGTTCCGGTAAGACAAGACCCGAAAACTCGAAATCCTGCAAGTAGGTCAACATTTGCCCTAAGCCAGTTACATATTCGCGCTTCGAATGATTGGGAGGCTTAAACTCCAATGCCAATGTCGCGCCAGTATTTATGTCTTGGAACGCAATGTCTGGTCGAGGCCAATCGGCAATCCCAGGCCACAATATCGATTGGTTCGACAGGCGCTGAGTCGCCCAACCAGTTGCCTGTCCTGTGCGAAGTTGATGCAAAAGGGCCGAGGACACCTCCAAAGCCATCAAGTTATGTTCTATTCCCACAAGAATCTCTCTATCGGTATCGGATCAGTCACAAACCCACTGACCTTATTTAGCCAGGAAGTGTACCAGTGCTCCGCGATAGGTAAAGCAATGATAACTAGAGATAAGAGTATTGCCTTTTTTTGCTCACGGTCCTGCCCAGGTGATGTGATCTTGAAAGCGCAGGATTGGGCCAATGCGCGCGGGCCTGAGGACGCGCCCGTCATCAGCGGCTTTCACACCCCCGTTGAGCGCGACGTGCTGCGTATCCTGCTGCGCGAGCGTCGTCCGGTCATATACACCCTTGCCCGCACACTCGAAGGCGCGCGCCTGCTCGCCGCAATTCGGGCCGCCGAGAAGGAGGGCTACGCCCTTATCATCTCGCCCTTCAGCGCAGACATCCGCCAGACCACGGCCCGGACCGCAGAGGAACGCAACCGCCACATCCTGACCCGCGCCACCAGCGTGTTGATCGCCCATGCTTCCCCCGGTGGCAAAACCGAAACCCTCGCCGCCGAAGCCATTGAGATGGGCCTGGCTGTCTTCACCCTGTCATCCCCCGCCAATGCCAATCTGGTCGGCATGAGCGCGACGGTGATTTGAGCATGACGCGGCGCAGCATCACTGACGCGGAAATCGGCCTGATCAAAGCCATGCTGGCGCGCCGCATGAAGAACAAGGACATCCAGTTCTATTTTAATCGGCAGGACCGCGCGGTGAATTCGGGCCGGATAACCGGCATCCGCGATCGCAGCTATGGCCCCGAAGTGCCAAAGGCCAGCGACGAAGCCCTATCTGCCTTCATCGCAAACTTCGCCTCGCCAGCGCTCGCAGCCCCCGGCATTGTCGTCGAAACCGCACCTGCTGCACCGTTGGACGTGATGGACGAAAAGTTGCTGCGGTCCTTTTTCGCCAAGAATACGGGCGGTGCGTGGCACTGCAAAGTTGGCGAAACCGACGAGTTTGAATGCAAGGAAGGGTTCAGCCTTCGCAACTTCGGCAAGCCGCTGCGCACCATAGCCGGATTTGCCAATAATCGTGGCGGTTATCTGTTTTTCGGGGTGAAGGATAAGCCATTGGGCTTCGCCGTCTGCGGACTGGCCGATAATCGTTTCACCGATACAGATCAGAATAAATTTAGCCAGACGATCCGCTCCATACTAGAACCCACACCGCGTTTCCGTGTCGGCAGCCTGAAGCTCGACGCCATGACGGTTGGCGTAATTCACGTCGAACCCCACAGCGCCAAGCCCGTTATCGCCAGCAAGACCGAGGGCGACGTTGCCGAAGGCGCGATCTATTATCGCTACCCCGGTGAAACCAAGGTCATTTGCTACGCCGATCTCCGCACCATCCTCGATGAACGCGATCAGCGCAGCCGCGAGGCAATCTTGCCGATGGTGCAACGATTGCTCGAACTCGGCCCCAAGGATGCGATGGTCGCCAATCTGGCAGATGGCCAGTTGGAGGGCGGGCAGCGCCCGATCATCATCGACCATCAGCTTGTCGAAAGGATCAAATTTATCCGCGACGGCCAATTCGATGAAGTGGACGGCGCGGAAACCTTGCGCCTAGTTGGCGATGTCAATGCGGTGGACCTGTCGTCTGTAACAACGATCAAAACCATTCGGACCGAGGTGACCGAGGAATCGATTGTTCGCAATTTCGTCGGGCGCGTGGTGGTCGAGGAGCCGTTGGCCTATGTCCGGCAAGCGAGCCATGAGCAGAGCTTCCTCTTGCCGATCTTCTATTATTTGCACCTTGCAGGCCAAAGTCGTGAAGGGGCGACCGCCGACCTGCAGGCCCACCGCAACGCCAAGCCAAATACCGCCAAGGAGATTATCCGTCGGCTTAAACGGGAACGGAGTTTATTTGCCAAAGCGGGTGGCAAGCGGTTGATGACGCTCAATCAGATCCGTGCGCAGGCGATAGGCGACATCTCAACTGTTGCTCAAGTAAAAGTCGTGATGGATGCGATGACGGGTCTAAAAGATGCGGATGCAAATATTTTTGATTATGCGAATGGGCTTGTGATTCAGTCGCTCGAACTATGGGCTGAAGATCGTAATCTCATTAGCTACTTGCGGAAAGCTGCGTCTCGCTTAGATGAGCTTATATATGGACCGCAAGTTCCAGACGCATAAGCGGATTGGGGCTGCTAGCACTATTTTGGCAGAAAGATATTTTTTGGGATTTCCAGGAAGGGATTTCCCTGATTCATGAGGAGCCAGCTCTTGTGAAGGTTGGCGATGATGAAGGATTGGCGCAGAGACCTGGAGGTTTGGCTGACGCCGTTTCCGGCGGCATCGCGGAACAAGATCAGGATGCGGGTGTTGTCCGGCCTATATTGCAGGCCTGATCGGGCCCGGTGACCGAAAGAGCGTCCAGCCAATGGCCACGCGAGCTGGCGACGTCGGCTATAACCAACTGCATCATTTCGCCGCCGACGGGGTGCGGGATGCGACTCTACGTTGGTATCAGATATGCAAGCCCCCGACTCATTGAGAGGCCATTATGCCAATTCAAGCCGGGTTTGCAAACTACATAATCGCTAAGCAATTGGGCTTGATCAATTGAGCGAATATGGGCACACCTGTTCTATCAAAAGGCTCGTGGTATGGTTGCTCTGGATACAGCTAAGCGTCAATAATCCGACCCCCTTACCGTGGCCATCCCCAGGATCGCGGATTTCTGGGGCCTGAGCAATGCCAAGCTTGGCACCGTTCTTGACATCTCTATAGCCACTGCATCGAGGTTGCGCAGCGGCCAGACGCGTCTCGACCCTGCAAGCAAATCTTTCGAAGCAGGGCGTTTTCTGTTTCGCCTATTTCGCGACTTGGATTCGCCCCTCGGCAGCGATGACACGGCCGCAAAACAATGGCTCGAAACGGAAAACCTCGATCTGGGACATAAGCCTGTTGACCAGATCGATACCATGAGGGGCCTGATCGAAGTTTGCGACTAAGTGGACTTCTACCGAGCTCGCGTCTAAACATTTCACTTATTACAGGCGCATCTGGCGTGTTGTGGAAGCACTCCACCGGATTTCGACAAACCGGCTGGCGACAAACCTCGATGACCAGCGTTTGCTCGAAGAGCTTGCTGAAGAGGTGAAGCCCCAAGTGCCGCTAAATGCGCGGCATCTCCAATTTCTGCTGGCTTCGCCATTCCGGTACGGGCACCGCCAGGCGAGCCGATTTCGGCAGGCTGACGAACGCCCCGGCATTTTCTATGCTAGCGAAAACGAAAGCACTGCAATCGCGGAGACCGCATACTGGCGCTTGCGCTTTTTCTCCCGATCACCTGGATTTACCCCGCCATCGACGACCAGCGAGCATTTCAGCTATTCGGTGGCAGTCCGAACGGACTTCGCAATCGACCTCACGGCACCTCCGTTTGCGCAATTTGTAAGCGCTGGAACGATCCGCACGATTACACACCGTGCCAGAACATGGCTACGGTCGCACGTCGGGCCCTGACGCAAATGATCCGAACAATGTCTGTGAAAGATCCGGATGGTGGCTGCAATGTCGTGATTCTGGACCCTGCAGCTTTTGACGAGCGTACGCCAATGCCCGGCAAGACCTGGCACGTTCGGTTCGAGTCAGGCAAATTGAGTGTACTGGCAGCGCTCACGTCAAATGAACGGTATGCATTTTCGGCGGCAAGTTTCGGCATCGCTGAGCCTGCTACGCCGTTGGAGGAGGCCGGGACACCGGCTGGTGCGGGGCCAACGGCACTTTCTGAGATAGCCAAAAGGTAAAATCACAGTTTCACCTTTAAAGTAAAGGGTAAAGTAAAGTATTCAGTAGAGGCTAAGATAAGGTTTTTTTCTTGACTTATATTGCAACTTCAGATACAATCATGGTTGATAAATTGAGATATAACTGCCGGCTGTGGCCCCTTTTTTTAGTATCGCCTTCTCCTAAAGCACCAGCACGGCATACCCTGCCTTATAGATCGGATTTCTTATGACAATACTTGATGAACTGAAAATTGAGTGTGTTAAATAGATTTTTGCCAAGCTGCTCGAGCTCGAAGTAACTTTCGGACGGAACGAGCCTTCGATATATTCGTGGCTCCAGCCCTACTATCGCCAAATAAAGGAAAATGGTCGGTGGTGCGCGCAGATCTTGGACAATAGCTTTATTGCAACTGCACGCATCTCGAAGCAAGCTATTGGCTCTTCGGTACTCCACGCAAAAGGATGGATAGCGGTCGAGCTCTCCATCCGGGGCAAATGTAGGCTTGCCTTCAATGTCCGCGACGACATCGTCATAACCCACCGCTTCGAGCCTGGAACTTGGGAGAGTTGGTTCGGGTTCGATCACTGCAGCGATAGCATTTCCCTCAATCCCGAACTCTTCGACGACAAGAAGGATCCGCGCTGGAACAGGTTCATGGCAAGCGCGCTGTCCGAATGGTCCCCTCGGCTCGATCCTGCTGCGGCAGATCCCACCGCTCCTGTCACCTGAATTACCCGCAGACCGATCGGCAAGCACTGTGGTTTGCTTGCAGGTCGGTACCTTAAGGATCGTGCGGCCCTGCTCGGACCCTTTGGTATTCTGTGTGTTGGCACGTACCGGTAATCGCGGAGCGATTGCCGGTACGTTGTGTTTTTACACCTCCGCTCACCATTTCGCATTTCGCTTTTCGCATGTTAATGCCTCTCCGTTTCGCAAGATAAGAATCGAAAACGGCGGGAAACCGCCACTTTACGAGTTAAGTTGCGGATTCCTGATTAGGCAATTTAACAACGTGGCTAGGTGGTGCCGAGATCGGGTTGTGTTGAGGCAAAATGCACAGTGAATCCTAAAAGGCCATTTAGGTAATTTGCATATTAGTAAGAATGGCGGTGGCGGCTAAACGCCCGGTTTTGCTAGGACTTTCACCCAATCGGGTGGCGATCGGGTGCTCTGGGGGCGTGCAGGGCCTCTCTGGAGAACGCTGAGCGCCGGTCGCTACCGATCAGCCACCGACATTCCGGCTCACCAATGCTTGGCATCCGGGAAAGGTTCATGTCTGGCACGATAAAAATCGAACGCATGTCTGCCTCATGAGTAAAGCTATCATAGGGCGTTCCGCTCTTTCGGCATCGGCTGTGCGGGCGCGAAAGAATGCTGTAATTCGTTCATTGATGATCTGGCCGGGTCGGTGCGTAAAACGCTTTTGCAATTAAGCGCTGCATCGACGTCGGTGTGCCATCGAGCCCGCTGTCGCCCAGCATAGCGTAGGATTGACCAAGGCTGTTGCGGCGGCTTGAGTCGCGCCAATTCTTGATTCACGGACAGCGCAAGGGCGCCTCCAGTAAGCCGAAATTCGCTGCAATTGGGTTCGATTCACACGAAATTTTTTTTGGGCGCAGCGGTTTCAGGGTAATTCGGGCGCAACAGACGACCCGCTACAAAAATTCTTACCCGGCTTCACGAATCGCGAAGGCAATATTATTCCGAGCTTTCATTCGAGCAGCACACTTAAGTTGCGGCATCGGGATACAAAATAACAATTCTTAAGATTGTTAACCTTATCTGTTCACCTTAACAAACAATTCTCTCTAACTTGGAATATATGACGAAATAACTCAATAATGTTAGGCCTGCAAGAGCAGATATTTTTCTGGTCTACAGTGGTCATCCGAAACAACTAGGATATCACGACATGCCAACAAATCCATCAGACAAATTACTTGAAATTATTCAGCGCTTTATTGCGAGTGAGGCGAATTTGGCGGGAACGCCACCAGCGATACGTCAGGTCGTTATAGGCGTTTAAAAAATTCGTCGCGCCCGTATTTTGGACGATATGCAAATCGATCGGGTGCTTAAGCATATCGCCACTACCAGCAACTCGCCAGCCAGTGACGAAGTTAAATTTCTGCTTTCTGTCGATGCTGGCCTGCGGGCAGCAGAAATTGCCGGGATGACTTTGGCTGACGTTGTGGATGCCGACGACAGGATCGGGCGGCATATCGTTGTTGGGCGTCATGTCGCCAAGGGCGGCCGCGAGCGCATCATTCCCATGCATACCAAGATACGTGATGCGCTCGTCCGCTTTCGTCGAGCACATCCAGAGATAGGCTTCCTGTCGTTTTCCGCTCGGTGGAATGTACGCCGACAGGGTGCCGCTTCGGTGAAAAATTGGTTCTTGCTGCTCTATCGGCAGGTTGGGCTCCACGGATGCTCAAGCCATTCGGGCCGGAGAACGTTCATTACGCGCCTGTCTCGAAAGGCAAACCTCCACGATCATTCTCTTCGCGACGTACAGCTGCTGGCAGGACACGCTCGGCTCGACACCACAGCTGCGTACATCGAGCCTGC
>Ga0335395_10001484_pt1 | contig 14724 bp, 15 predicted proteins | sample MAT02_FD_205744 | JGI IMG/M metagenome (GOLD analysis project Ga0335395, IMG submission 205744) | Freshwater microbial communities from Lake Fryxell liftoff mats and glacier meltwater in Antarctica - MAT-02 (spades assembly) (version 2) ...
AATTCAAAGCTTGGCACTGAAGCTCCCACAACGCTCACGAATGAAGCTAGCAGTTGAGCTTTTCCGCAGCGCCACACCCGCCACAAGCCCGGCCGACGCACTCGACGAAGCCAGCCGACGCGATGCCGAACTGGAATCCGGTAAAGTCACGCCGCTCACGGAGCCCGAATTCTGGGCTGGCGTCTCACATTCCAGGAATTTGGCATGAGCCGCACGCTCACGTTCCATCCGCTCGTCCAGAAGGATCTCAACGAAATCCTCGCCTACTACGAGACCGAGGCTTCTCTGGAAATCGCCGATCAATTCGAGCAGGAACTGCACGCCGCCATCGCCTCCATCAAGGAGAACCCATACGGCACTTTCCATTCTACCTCAATCAGCGGCGTTATCGACGCTGTAGCCTTCCCACGTTTCCCCATTTGATTCTCTTCCGGGAAAATGGCGAGTTCGTTAGAATCATGGTTCTCAAGCACGTGAAGCGGGCACTTGCTTACGGACTCCGGCGTCGGTGACGAGTGGACGAAAAAGTTCGCGTGAAAAAGTCCCGCCGCGCCTAGCTCCGCGACCAAAAAGCCGCCGAGCACGGCGCCCAACAACCCGTCCCGCCGACGAGTCTTTTTAATCCTAAAGCCGCTGTCGGTTTTTTGTTATCGCCCCAGCCATCGAAGTACAAGCTAGAGATAACATCAAGAAACGGGCATCGTTCGAGGTTGTTGATGTAGGATATGAGAGACGGTCTTTTTGTTAAAAGCGGTTTCAAGCGCAGCAGAAAATTTGCTGATATTTGACGTTAATTTCTCTTCTCTCAATAGGCGTCGCTAATGCATTTTTTCGCGCTCTGGGGATTCCCACAATAGTAGCTTCACGAGGGCAGAATGAGCAAACTACATTTCATGTCTTTTGTGGGTTCTGGCATCACGTTCTAAATATTTATTTAGAAAGGAAAGCTCTAGTTTCGCCTACGAAAAATTGAAGTTTCATTTTGAAACCGAAAGTTTTACACCCGCCAGCGCATGATGAATCGCCGCCGCTTCTTCTGGAGTTAAAGTTCCACCACGCCGGATCTTGCTATGCAGCGTCTGAGCGGAAAGTCCGGCCCGGGTGGCAAGCGCGGCAATCTTGAGAATGCTGCCGGCAAGTTTCAGGTCAGAGACAGTGAGTGATTCAGGCACCGGACGACCCGCTTCCGCATTTGCCAATGACGCGAGCTGGATCGCCTCCTCCAGTTGTTCACCGGCAGCACCGGGGCTTTCGGCAAGGGCGGAGAGAGCTGGCCAAGCGGGCGAGGTGGCGACCCACTCGCCGTCTTCTTCGCTCCAGTGGAGGTGGATGGGATAGTGCAGGGATTTCATGACAGGTCAGAGGTTGTGGGCTTCGATGGTTTCCTTCATCTGGCGGAGCTGGTAGGGCTTTGCCTGCCCTTGTTTCTCCTGAAGGTTGAGAGAAGGAACTTCCGGGCGGGTGTGGGTGAAAATGTGGTGGCTCCCTCCCGTGCGAGATAACTGCCATCCACAATGACGGGCAAGCAGGCAGGCATCGGCGAATCTCCAGTTGGTGACATTTCCCTTGAGAAGCTTCGCTTTCAGTTTGTCGGCCTTCATCTTTCGCCGTAACTATTGCATAAAAATTTATGCAGGCAAACAATAGTTTGCCGTATTTGAAATCGCCAAGTCCAGCGCCGAGTCCAACTTCGAGGACGACGGCACCGTGTATATCCATGGTTCCGCCTCGATCGCGCCAAGGCGATGATAGCCCGCCATGTTCCAGGAAATCGAAGTGGGCAAAGTTTACACCAACAAGGTCGTTTCCATCACCCAGTTCGGCGCCTTCATGGAAGTGCTCCCCGGCAAGGATGGACTTGTCCATGTCTCCGAACTCGCCGAAGGCCGCACGGAAGCCGCCGAGTCCCAATAACCCGTCGCTGCTGAGTAATCCGCGCGACGAGTTCTAACGAATTATCCAATCAAGCCAGCGTCCGAAAGGGCGTCGGCTTCATTTATTAGCTTAGCGATTCGGCCAAAACTAAACGCACCATCTGAGGTGCACTGCCCTCCTTGGACTGCGGGCAGCCTGCTGCTGCCTCGGTGCGCAACGGAACTCGCAGATTGAATTTCCCCTTTTCCCCGTTTATTTTTGGCAAAGTCGCTTACGGTGTGCCGGTGATCTGGTGATCTGGTGAAATCGAAGAAGTTTTTGATCAGGAGGCAACAGGTAGTGGGCTGCCATGATCTAGCAGCAATAGGAAGTCCATCACGCCTGCTCCCGTCTTTGCTGGGCGCGCTTGCGGCTCCGGCCTAACAATTTCTTCGCCGGAGCCCCAAGGTTGCCCGCCGCGTAACGTTCCAACGCCTTGCGATTCCGCTGAAATCAGCAACTCATTGTCTCAGACATTCTGACCTACCCACGTAAAATAAAGGTTAATGGGAAGGAACGAGGAAACACAATGCACTCACCGAAGCATGATTCAGCATTGAAAGTTGGATCTCAGATAAACGGCGCAGTTTTTCCAGGGCCAACGGCCGGTCCATCCCCCGCACCGCAATCAATCGGACCGTTGGCACTTTAAATAAATCGCCGCTCCGGAGTCCTAGGCCGCTGGCCTAGGCTAGTATGGCGATGGGCCGTTAGCCCGGAAGAAATGATGCTTCGGGCCACCTTCGAACCAATTTAACCACGCTTTTTTCCCGTTCTCCGACGATCAAGGCGGAACCGAATTTGTGCGAAGGTGGGAATTCCAGCATTCGAATCTAGCGTGGGGTGATTTCCTGCTCGTCGGTTGAGCTTACCATCAGACCGGGATGATCACTTTAAGACCCATTTTCCTAGGATCGACTGAATCCCAAAATCAACCGTCACTTTCCAGTTCAAACCCGACGCTGCGGAAACGTTCAAATTTTTTTTAAAAAAACATTGACCGCCCGTCCGTCTGTATGTATTTCATACACAGCTAGTGCGCGGCGCTGCAAAACTTTAAGTTGCTAGACACCTAACAACCCAATCCGAAAACAAATGAAAATCACGAGTGCAATCACAAAGGCCACCTTGTTCATGGTCCTAACGTCCGTGGGATATTCTCAAGAAGCTTTTTATGGGAGAGTTGGCTTGGCTGGAATTTGGGGGATCGATGTGAACACCGGCGTTAATCGGTTGCTCACCACCACCAGCTTTAGTGGTGGGGCCCATGTTAACGCGCTGGCTTACGATGAAGGCGTGGATCGTCTGATCTACATGAGAGATACAGGAATCCCAGGCCTGCAAACAGTCCAGACAATGGGATACTATGATTTCGCCCTGAACCAAAACTTTTTCCTCACGCCAGCGAGTGGCACAACGGCGGTAAGGCAAGCTTCGAATGGCACATTCCACAATGGTCAATACTGGTATGTAGAGTCCAATACAGATGATCTCTACAGTATGAATATTAATTATGGTGCGGGAACCTACTCTAATAAAGTGTTCAGGGGGAGTGTTGTTGATAATGGACACCCTTTAGACTTTGGAGACATCGTGTTTGACACTTCTGGGAATCTCTTGCTCAGCGCCGGACATACAATTAGTAACCCAGGAACAAACGGAACCAGACTTAGGCTATTTAATGTTACTACACAAAACGATTCTATCAGAGGGCAATATCTCGGGCAGATTGCCAGACTCGACAGCACCTATTATGGCACCGATAACGGCGTGTTCTTTAAATTCAATCCTGCCAATGCAGCAATATTACCAGGTTATTCCTTTGCGATCCTAGATAGTGCCTCGGATTTAGCGGTTCGTCGGATTCCAGAGCCTAGCACGACTGGTCTTCTCGCTTTGGCTGGATCGCTTTGCCTCATTCGTCGCCGCAGAGCGTAGTCCGCAGCGCAAGTCTTAGTTTTCCTCAACACACCCTTCTAAACCACACCGAATTTAAACTCGGTGTGGTTTTTTATTGTAGTTCAAGAGTTAAGAACGAATCGGCTTCTCCCGCTTGCGCCATAGGCAAAACTTAGGACCGCGGTGAGTATCACCGCTTTGGGGTGTAGGCCACCCCATGGGACACGCCCTGGATATTCCGTAAAACAAGATAACTCCTCGGAGATGAAGGTCTCGCCTTGTTTTCTGCCACCCACAGTGTATATCATATAGGCGATGGATTATCTTTCCACCATCCATTCCACTGATCGCTCACTAACAAACAAATGAAACCCTCACAATACGTTCAACTCAGCAACTTATGCTTCGTCCTCGGCTTTGCCTCCATCGCTGGATCCATCGCAATCTGGTTCCTCACCGGGGGCACCACACCAGAATCCCAAGCGCATGCAGAGCGTTTTGGAATTTTCGTTGGCCTGTGGGCACCCACGTTTTTCATCCTTTCAAACCGTTGCAGCCGTTATGCAGATGGTAAACCTTGATAAAATGTAGTTTTACAACCCAGCGAAATCCAAAGGTCCCAGCCTTTGAGCCACGTCGGCTCCCGCCTAATTGTCGTAATATTTCAAGATCAATACCCTGCAACAATCCAGCTTTCTACCTTTTGGGACTTTTTGTGCTTTTTTGCGGCTAAAAATCTCACTCTGCCAAAGAAGCCAAAGCCTCGGAAATCGGCACATCCTGGCGTTTGCGATCCACAAAAAAGCTCACCTCTCGATAGCCGCTCGATTCCAGCAACTTCAAAGCCGCTTGATACCCATCTCCCACCCGCTCCGGCACGTGTGCATCCGCACCAATCACCACCGGGATACCCCGCTCATGCATCAATACGAGCTGTGATGGCGAGGGATTCATTTCCGGCAATGCCTTTTGCGCGCCGCTGGTATTTAGCTCCATCGCCACCCCCGTGGCGGCGATGCGGTCCAAAGAGCGCTCGATGTAAGGGCGCATTTGCTCGAAATTCCAATCTGCGGGCGATTCGTTTTTGATCAGGTCCGGATGGGCCAATGTATCGAAGAGGCCACTCTCCGCAGAGAGTGCAAGGTGATCGTAGTAAAGCTGCTGATAGCTAAATATCTCCCCGGTGTAAAATTTCCTTCGATAGTCCATCACCTGATAATGGATGGAGCCTAGCACGTGGCTGAGCGGCTCCCGCGCATGGAGTTCTGCTAACCATGCTTCTACACCAGGATAGAAATCACTCTCGATGCCTAGCTTCACATCCAGCCGCCCGGCGAATTTCTCGCGCGTGGCAGCCACTCGCTCTACATACTGGGGGTATTGTGCAAGAGTCATCCGCACGCTTGCGGAATATCCATCCGCCATTGGGCAGTGGCAGGTAAAGGTGATGCCCTTAAAGTTCCGGGCGATGGCCTCCTCCGCATACTCGTCAGTGGTGCCAAAGGCGTGTTTGCAAAGTGTGGTGTGGCTGTGGGATTCGTAAAGAAGTGGAGATACCATTATAAAAACTTTTTCCTTCACAAGGTAGGTTTGTTTGACCGCTTGCCAAGAGGGAAAAGACGTTTTCCCAAGGCCAGCAGGCTCAGACTGTCCGGCCTTGGCGATTTTGCTTTAAGGAGTGCGCTCTAAAAATTTACGGAACCGTGGTAAAATTTTCTGATACAACGAATTTTTTCCGCCGCGTGCGAGTTGGAGTGCGACCAGTTCTGCCGGCGAGGTGGGGTCTGCCGGGGAGAGTGAGGTGGGAGTGTAGTTGCCACTCTCGATTCTGCGCTGGAGATGGGAAGTGCCTCTTTCATAAATGACTTGGACGGTGGTCTCGCCCGCGCGCAAGACCAAGCGGGAAAGCGGAGCGGAATCGGAATCTGCGGTGAGGAGCGCCGTGATTGCGGTGCCGTTGCTCGCGATGAAGGTGAAATTTTCTTCCACGGGACCATCTTTCCAGCCCGCTTGGACGGCCAACCAGGCGAGGACTTGCAGGGCTGTATTCCGGTGGGATGGATGATAAGTCATCTCCACAGTCTCAATGCCGGACAGGATTTTCTGCGCCGCAGGATCATTAAAGAGACTAGCAATGCCGATGCGAAATTGCAGCGAACGCGTCCAGGCATGATCTTGGATGATGAGGCTACCATTCACTTGCGAGTTTTCTTCTATTCTGCGGAATGAAGCCGCTGGATCTGCCCATGATGAACTATCGATGACGAGCCGATCCATCACGCTCACCAGCCGCTCTGTTAAGATGCCAGACAGCTCACCTTGCCACCAAAAGACCAGCGGTAGATCCGAATTAAGATGGGCGAAGACGGTATTGCGGAAGCGCCCGGTGGCGCGGCCCGTGAGGTAGAAGGAAATTTGCTCGCAGCAGATGGATTTCCGCCCCTCCGCGAGGTGGCAGTGAGCGGTGATCCAGGCCCGCAAGCTCGGGGCGGCGGTGCTATTGATTTCTACCAAGATGGCGCGGCAGGCGTGATCCCGGGTGAGCTCGCGGATGATTGCGGAATTTTCGATCAAGGCGCCGGGCTTTTCGGAGAAAACCACGAGATTTATCAACGAGGCATTCGAGCGCGCTTCATCGTGTTCCCAAAGCTTGCGCAACTCGCTATCGATGGTGGCGATGGGAACTTCGATGCCCAGCTCGGGGCATACGTCGGGGATGGTGTCTAGCGTGGTGCTCATGTTAGCGGTAGGTGTCCTTATTGACTCCTTTTGCGTAATCAAGACGGTAAGATTCCATCTTTGATTAATTCCTGTTTAAGTTCGGCCCATGGATAGGTCTTTTCGTTCCGACGGCGCTCAATGATTGCCGCAGAATGGATGTCCTGCAGAAGATCTTCATATTCACGGATTGGAATCACTGCTGCGATTTTCTTACCCTTCTCGTTGGTGACAAATTGCGTTTTCATAGTGCCAGAATAGTTCAAACGGATTTCCGCTGCAAGCCGTCAGAAATCAGAGCCTGCGCCATTGGTTGCCATCTTGTTGTAATAGCTGGTCTGCCTCGCGCGGGCCCCAGGAGCCGGCTACGAATTCTGCCATCGGTGGTGGGCTGTCGGATTGATGCCAGGCGTGCTCGATGTGATCGATGAATTTCCATGCCTCTTCCACTTCATCCCGCCGGGCAAAAAGGGTGGCATCGCCGGCGATGGCGTCCAACAGCAAGCGCTCGTAGGCCTCTGGACTGCCTTTGCCGAAACTGGTGGCGTAGTGGAAATCCATCTTCACAGGCTCCAGCCGCAAGCTGGTGCCGGGGATTTTAGAAACCATCCGCAGTGAGATTCCTTCGTCCGGCTGGATGCGGATGACGAGCACATTGCCACCGGGAACTCCGCCGGTGAGAGCATTGAACAAGACGCAGGGCGCTTCTTTGAAATGCACGGAAATTTCGGTGGATTTCTTCGGCAGCCGCTTGCCCATGCGGATGTAAAACGGCACGCCGCTCCAGCGCCAGGTATCGATCAGCAGTCTCACCGCCACGTAGGCTTCAGTATCGGATTCCGGGGAAACGCGGTCTTCTTCCCGATAGCCAGGCACGGCATTGCCATCGATGTGACCGGCGATGTATTGGGCGCGGACGACGTTGGCGGCGACTTTTTCCGGAGTATCCCACTGCCGCAGCGAGCGGATGACTTTGACTTTTTCATCCCGCACGCCATCGGCCGAGAGATCGGTGGGCGGCTCCATTGCGACGAGGCTGAGGAGCTGGAGCAAATGATTCTGGACCATGTCTCGCAGGGCCCCGGACTTTTCATAATAACCGCCCCGGCCGCCTTCCATGCCGAGGTTCTCGGCGCAGGTGATCTGGATGTGGCTGATGTATTTGCTGTTCCAAAGTGGCTCGAAGATCGAGTTGGCGAAGCGCAGCACCATCAGGTTTTGCGCGGTTTCTTTGCCTAGGTAGTGATCGATGCGATAGGTGTCTTTTTCTTGGAACGTCTCGTTGACCACTTGGTTGAGATGCCTTGCGGTGGCGAGATCCGTGCCGAAAGGCTTCTCCACGATCACGCGCGCCCAGCAGCCGGGCTTGGCTTCATTGAGTCCTGCGTTTTTCAGATTAATCAGGATTTCATCAAAAAACTCCGGGGCGGAGGCGATGTAGAATAGCCGGTTGCCCTTGCCGCCGTGGGCTGCATCCAGCGCATCGAGTTTTGCCGATAGACTTTTGAAGCCATCTGTATCGGTGAACTCCGAGGTGTGATAGGAGACGGATTCGATGAAATTTGCCCAAATCTTCTCATCGTGGCCCGAGCGGGAAACTTTGCGATTGAGTACTTCTAGGCCATCGCGGAATTCTGCGTCAGACTTGTCCCGGCGCGCAAAGCCGATGATTTTCACCCCTGTCGGCAGCTCGCCATCCACGGCTAGATTGTAAAGCGCGGGAATCAGCTTGCGGTGGGTGAGATCCCCGGTGGCTCCGAAGATGACGATGGAACAAGGCTCGGCAGGCGAGCGGGAAACAAGATCTTCGCGGAAAGGATTGCTCATGCGGTGGCTGGAGTTATCGCCGAGATGCCGGCCCATGGCAAAGCCAATTCAGGCGCGCGGGCTGAAATCCGCCTCATGCCAAGCATGCAGCGGAAACATCGGCGGGGTTGGGACACGTCAAAACTCAAGGAGCGGCGAAACGCGTTCGCCGTGAGGATTGGGTGCCAATGAGATGGCCCTTCGGGCTCTTCATTGGCTAATCATCCACTTGGGCGGACGCGTTCCGCCCCTCCTTGGATGGCAGCTACTGGCGCCTTGTAAAACCTCTTCGATCAAAAGTGAATCGCGTGGCCTTCCGAGGCGAGAGTCGCCTCGTGGATCACTTCGCTCATCGTCGGGTGGGCGTGGATGGTGGCGTGGATGTCTTCTGCGGTGAGCTCTTGGTCGAGGGCGAGGCCCATTTCCGCGATCAATTCCGTCGCATTCTCCCCGATGATGTGAGCACCTAACAGCTCACCGTGTTTTTTACCGAAGAGCAATTTGGCAAATCCATCTGGCTCGCCGGAAGCGATCGCCTTTCCGATCGCGACAAACGGGATTTTACCAACTTTGTATTCGATGCCTTCTTCTTTGAGCGCACGCTCGGTCTTGCCGACGGAGGCCACTTGCGGGTGGCAATAAGTGCAGCCGGGGAAATTGGTAATTTTACGCGGTTTGTGGCCTGGCACGTAAAGCCCTTCCACGCATTGCACGGCTTCAAACGAGGCGGTGTGCGCAAGCCATGGCGGGCCGGTGATGTCCCCTGCGGCATAGACGCCGGGAATCGAAGTTTCATACCGATCGCCCACATTGATGTAGCCGCGGTCTGAAAGGGTGGGTTGCATTCCGCCGGGAAGGACGGGCTGGATGCCGATGGCGACGAGGCAAATTTCCGCGCTGAGCACTCCATTTTCCTTCGGCCCTTCCACGGTGAGTTCCACGCGGCTGCCGTGATCCACCATGTTGGTGATTTTCGTGTTGGTGAGGCAACGGATGCCCTGCTTGATCAGAGATTTTTCCAAAGCATCACCAACTTCATCGTCCTCGACCGGGAGAATCCGTGGGGCCATCTCAATGAGGGTGACCTTGGTGCCAAAAGCATTGTAAATGTAGGCAAACTCCACGCCGATGGCACCTGCGCCGATGATCAGCAGTTCTTTCGGCTGGGTAGGCAGGGCCATCGCTTCCTTCGAGCCGATCACCGAGGTGCCGTTGTAAGGCAGTGAGGGCAGGCCACGGGACCTACAGCCGGTGGTGATAAGAATGTCTTTGGTTTCCAATAAGTTACGGCTGCCATCGTTTCCGACGACGCCGACCTTGCCAGTATCCTCCACCGAGCCGATGCCGCGAATGTAGTCGATTCCATTCTTCTTAAAAAGATATTCGATGCCACCCGCAAGCCGCTCCGAGATTTTGCGCGAGCGGCCGACGACGGCGGACCAATCGTAGGAAAGCCCCTCGATTTTCAGCCCAAACTCTGCCGCGCGATGGCTGAGCATGTGATAGACTTCAGCATTTTTCAGCAAGGCTTTGGTAGGAATGCAGCCCCAGTTCAGGCAGGTGCCGCCAGCGCGGTCCGCCTCGACGCAGGCGACTTTTTTTCCAAGTTGGGCAGCGCGGATGGCGGCGACGTAGCCGGCAGGGCCGCCACCGATGACAATGAGATCGTAGGCCATAAAGATATTAATAAATGCAGGATTGCTGCGAGAAACTGCCGCCCGCGCGGGGACTTGTCAAAGGAGGAAATGCGGATGGGAAATCTGATTTAACCGATGCATCCGCAAGGGGCGATCTAGACGATGAAACGCCAGTGGCAGGATCCTCGAAGTGGCCGTATGAAGTTGGCTTGCCCCGCTCGCAGCAGGCTGCAATGCGGAAGGCGGCAGCAGCCTGCAGCAGTCCATGGACTTCGTCGGAAATTGGACCCGAACGCATATTTATTTTTGGCTGAGTCCCCAAGCTTGAATTGTTCGTGGTTTCGTGCAATCGTGTTGCACGATGAATGTGACCATCAAGATTGACGAGGTGCTTTGCAAACAGGCACGGCACCGGGCGGTGGATCGGGGGCTTTCGCTTTCCGCCTGGATCGCGGAGCTGCTTTGCAAAGAACTGGCTGCGGAGCCGCGTGCAGGCGGCGGTCTGCTGGAGGCGCTGGCGCTGGAAAACGAGGAGGAGCGGGCGTTTGAAATCCCCCGTGATGCATCGCAGGCCCGTGAGATTGTTCTTTCCTGAATGATGTTTTTACTCGATTCCAACGTGATCTCGGAACTACGCTCCGCAAAGCGTTGTGATCTCCGCGTGCGGGCTTGGGAGCAGGGAGTGCCGCTGGTATCCTGCTGGATCAGCGTCATCACCTTGCTCGAAATCCGCCAGGGAATCGGGCAGGTGGCGCGAAAGGACGCTCCATTCGCGGCGATACTGAATCAGTGGCTGGAGGCGCGTGTGAAACCGACGTTCGATGGCCGAGTGCTGGCCGTAACCTCGACGACGGCGGACCTCGCCGGCCGGATCGCCTCGGTGAGAACCCGCAGTTTGGCGGATTGCCTGATTGCCGCCACCGCTCTGGAGCATCACCTGACGTTGGTGACGAGGAACGTGGCAGACTTCGAGGATGTGGAAGGACTGGAAATCGTCAATCCGTGGGATGGGTGAGAACCTTTATCAGTTGATCATGAATGCGATCACAAGCAGGCGGAGATACTCCACACCCCCGCGCAGGGCGTGGCCATTCAGGACGAGGCAAGCCAAATGGCAGTGGCAGACTTGGCAGGAATACTCAAGCCGCAATGCAAGGGCGTGACGATTCAACATGGGCCAAAGGCATCATCTCAAAATTTCGCAGCCTTGAAGATGGATGGAGTTCTGAACCTTTGCAAAAGTGGGTCACTTGCCTTCTGAAGCCTTGTTTGTTTCCGAGCGATTTCCCATGTTCCTGAGCGTGCGCCAACTTTCGTCCAAGGTCTTGCTTCTTCTAATCCTCGCCGCAGTGGGCAGCGGTGGTTTTGTGATATCACAAAAATCCAAGCCGCCATCGCTGCAAGATGCAGGTAGCCCGATGCCGATGCCGGAGGATGGTGAGGTGGACTTTCGGTTTCATTTCCTCCCCGCGTGGCAAGCGGTGCAAATTCCGGTTGCCATACGCTTTGATCCGCCGCTTGGCACCGAGCATGCGGGCATGATCTATAACGCCCAGAAGTTTTGGGAGATGAATGAAAAACGCGGTGGCCACCACACGGGCGATGATCTCAATGGCATCGGCTGGATGAATACGGATCTGGGTGATCCGATTTTTTGCACGGCAGATGGGTTGGTGATCTACACGGGTGAGCCGTCACCGGGCTGGGGGAAAATCGTCGTGGTCGCCCATAAAGCGGCAGATGGGCGGCCGCTGCACTCGATGTATGCACACTTGGACCGCATTGATGTGACGGCTGGAGAGCTGGTGGAGCGCGGACGGAAAATTGGCACGGTGGGCACGGCAAATGGCTATTACCCGGCGCATCTGCACTTTGAAATGCGCACCAGCGATGGTGTGGACATCGGTGCGGGCTATGCGATGTTTCCGCTCAATCGTTTGGACCCGACAGCGACGATTGCTTCGTTGAGAAACGCGGTGGAGGAGGACTTGACGCCTTCGCCGCTGGCTGGTGCGTTGAGACCTTGAATCCAAAATAGAAAATAAGGAGCATGGACGTTCTCGTCCATGTGAAAATGCCAAGTGGGGAAGCGTGGACGAAACGTCCAATACCGTCCGTTTAAGCAATAATTTGGAGCAATCAAACCACAGATTGACAGGATACACGCAGATGAAAGAGGGATAAGATCCTGCAGATAAGTCGATTTTTTTGTTTCATCTGTGTTCTTCATCTGTGTTCATCCCGTCCATCTGCGGTTAAAAAAATCTTAATACGGCAGCATTGGACGAGACGTCCGCGCCCCTTATTTTGATGGCATCTACTGGGTGCTGGATTGGAAATTGCCGTTTGTGAGGTAGGCTCGTGCTTCACCGACGAGGAATAGCGAACCGGCGATCAGCATCAGGTCGTCATGAGATTGGGCGGCGGTGAAGGCGGATTTGAAATCAGTGAAAACTTGGTGTGGCGGCGCGTTTTCAGGCAGCTGGGTGGCGAGCTCCTCTGCGGGGACGGCGCGGGGAGTGTCCACGGGGCAGAAGAAAATTTGGGACGCGAGCGGGGCGAGAACCGCGAGAATGGCTGGGATGTCCTTGCCGTCCACAGCGCTGAAAATGAGCGCGGCTTTTCGATCCGGGTAGCTGCTGCGCCACGTTTCTGCGAGGATTTGAGCGCCTTGAGGATTGTGGGCGCCGTCTAACACAATTCGCGGTCGGATCACTTCGAAGCGGCCCGGCCAATCGATCTTCGTGAGACCGTAGCGTACGCTATCTGCGCTGAGTGCGAGCCCGGCGCGGTGGAGCGCGGCAACGGCGAGGGCGGCATTCCATTGTTGGTGCGCACCGATGAGTGCCATCGAATAGCCAAGCAGAGGCTCGCGGATAAACTCGATGGGGGAGCGCATTTCATTCGCTTCTTTTTCCAATACGAACTCCACTTCCCGAGCTTGGGCAGCGGCGATCACAGGCTTCCCATTCACGAAGATTCCGGCTTTTTCCTTCGCGATCATTTCTACGGTATCGCCGAGATATTGCATGTGATCTAGGCCGATGGGAGTGATGACGCAGACATCTGCCGGGACGGCGGTGGTGGCATCAAGGCGGCCCCCCATGCCAGTTTCTAACACGATCATCTCGCACTCTCGAATGCGGAACCAACGCATGGCCAGCACCAGCGTGATTTCAAAAAACGTAGGGTGAGATTCCATTTTTTCACAAATTTCCCGCAGCTCAGTGAGCATGGCTGCACAGGATTCCTCGGGAATTTCCTGGCCGGAAACTTTGATGCGTTCGCGGAAATCGATGAGGTGGGGCGAGGTGAAAAGCCCGCAACGTTTGCCGCAGGCGCGGGCAATGCTATCGACCATCGCACAGGTGCTGCCTTTACCATTGGTGCCAGCGATGTGGATGACGGTGACGCCGGAAGCGGGATAAGACAGATACTCTTTGAGCAATTGGCGCGTGCCATCAAGCCCGAGCTTGATGCCGAACATCTGGGTAGAAAATAACCAATCGAGCGCTGCGCGGTAATGCATTTGGACGGCTAATCCATCGCGTGGATTTCACGATTTGCCAAGCGGTCATTTGCAAACATCGGTATCGGGTGCAGGACAAAAACTCAAGGAGCGGCGAAACGTGTTCGCCGTGAGGATGAAATGCCAATGAGATGGCCCTCCGGACTTTTCATTAGCTCATCATCCGCGTGGGCGGACGCGTTCCGCCCCTCCTTGAATGCGGATGACGCGCTCCTTGGTATCGGGTCCAGGACAAAAAACTCAAGGAGCGGCGAAACGTGTTCGCCGTGAGGATGAAATGCCAATGAGATGGCCCTCCGGGCTTTTCATTGGCTCATCATCCGCGTGGGCGGACGCGTTCCGCCCCTCCTTGGTATTCGTGTTTAGTGCTGCGCCGGATTAAAACTCTTTGATCCAGATGTTTGCAAAATCGATGGCGGCACCGTGATGTTGCAGGCCAATCGGCCCACGAGCGGGAATTCCAGGGAGTTCGGCATTTTCGATCGCTACGCGACCGTTGATGGAAACCGATAGACGGTCGCCAATGAGGGTGATCATGGTCCGGTTCCACTCACCGATGGGGTAATCCGCTCTCACTTTAGGGGTGGCTTGGGCGCGCACCTCTGGGGACATCGCCGGATCGGCACGGTAGCCGTGAACCTCACCAGAGCCAATCGGCCAGTTCCACAAATTCACCTGCGCAGGAGAGTGGCCGCGTAGAAAGACGCCGCTATCGAGCTCTTCAATCTCGACCATCAGCGGCTCACCATTGGCACCGATTTGGTTGTTTCCATCCGGTTGGACGACGGGTTGCGATTTCTGAGGACCGCGGGCTGCCCACCGCCAATCGAAGACCAGAGTGAAATTTCCGTAGTCCTTCATCGTCCAGAGGTCTTGTGGCTCGCCGACTTTGCCGCTGTGCTTCAGGATGCCGTTAGTGACGCTCCACTCGGTGGTTCTGATGGGATCGTGTTTCCAGCCTGCGAGGGTCTGCCCATCGAAAAGCGGCGCAAAACCAGCGGCTCTCACCCCATCGACGTTCGCGGCCGGTGGTGTTTCCGTGATTTGAATATTACGGAATGAAACGGTCTGCCCTTGCCCAAGTAGGGCGATGTGGCCGGAGCGGCGCATTGCACCCGCGTGCTCTGGGTTTTTCGTGGCGAGATCATTGAGATTGGCACGCAGGGTGATCACTCCATTGAGTTCGACGATGATGATCGAGCCAATCACGGTGACTTTTTG
>Ga0335395_10001487_pt1 | contig 14708 bp, 12 predicted proteins | sample MAT02_FD_205744 | JGI IMG/M metagenome (GOLD analysis project Ga0335395, IMG submission 205744) | Freshwater microbial communities from Lake Fryxell liftoff mats and glacier meltwater in Antarctica - MAT-02 (spades assembly) (version 2) ...
TGGGAAATATACAAAAGCAGGATTTTCAAAGATGTGCCTGCACGGTAAAATAGCTTGGAATCGTCTTTTGATTTGTAGCGCAAAGATGATTTTAAAAAAATTTAAGATTTCACAAGGCGTTCTTTTGATCGATGATAAAAACCACGAACGGTCAAAAAAAACAGAAAAAATTCACGGTTTTCATAAACAGAAAAATAAAAAAACCGAGGGGTTATTCATCAGGACAAAATATCATTTTGTTGTATTTGGTAACCCCATATTTTTGCCTTCCGATTAGTTTTTTATTTTATATACTCCATGATGGTGTTCCACATGATTTATTTAGTCTATCCTGAAAAAATTAAAAAAAATATTTTTTTTGATTTATTTTTTGTTTATTTCACTTCAAACTGTCTCCTAGATATCTCAAAATATATGAAATGATACTCCGAACATTTTTTTGATTTTTTCAAGATCGACTAAAGAGTCTCTACATTGATCATGGTTAGAAACTCTGGCATAACCAATTGTTAACTGACTCTCTCAGGGCACAGGAAATTAGAACAAATTTTTGAATAATTGTGCTATTAATTTAGCCTCTAACATGGAGGCATAAATGGCAGCAAAAAAAGGATTAATTCCATCCCACGTAAAAAAGAAAGAATTTACTCACCCTAATTTAGAACATTCTCTTATCCAGGCCATTGAAAGAATAGAAGATATCCGAAAGCCTTCTCAATTTTTTCGTCACTCTCTGACGAGTGTTATTTTTATGGTTTTAGTAGCGCAGGTTTGCGGTGCTAAGGATTGGCCTCAAACAGTTGTTATGTGTGAGGGAATGAAAGAATGGCTCGCGAAATATGTAGACATGTCTGAAGGAATACCTTGTGAACGCACTTTTAAGAATTTATTCAACACATTGAAGCCAGAGTCAATGGAAGGGTTGTTGATACAAACAGCTGACCTTGTAAGAGATAGGGTTTTAAATGAAATTGTGAATTTTGATGGACAAACTGAAAGAGGAACAAAAGATAAAGCGTATAATATTAATGGGATACATTTACTTAGCGCTTGGAGTACCGATAATCAGATCTGTCTTGGCCAGATCAAAGTAGATGATAAATCTAATGAGATTACAGCCATGCCAATGTTGATGGAAATGTTAGATTTAAAAGGAACCATCATCACAGCAGATGCATTGAACACTCAAAAAGCAATTGTTGAAAAAGCAAAAGAAGTTGGAGCAGATTATTTATTTCCCGTTAAAGGCAATCAAGAAACGCTATTACAAGAAGTTACTTCAGCTTTTGATCAATTGGAAAAAGATCAAAAGAAGGCCAAAGAGCAATGGGAATATGCAATATTAAAATCGAGAGAGCATCGTGATTCAAAGCGTCTAGAGAGGCTTTTAAATGAAGGTCCTAATGAATGTGGAGCTGTGTTTTGCGAAAGTATTGAGAAAGGACATGGGAGGATTGAGATTAGAAGTTGTATAACGCTGTCGACTAAAGACTTACCTTCTCAATCTGAATGGAAAGGTTTAAAAACGATTGCTAAAATTTCGCGAGAAAGAAAAAAAGGAGAAAAAATCGAAAAAGAGACGGTATATTATATAGGAAGCATAAGTCAAGAGGCAAATCTTGTTGCTGAAGTTGCGAGGAGCCAATGGGGAATTGAAAATGGGTTGCACTGGAGAATGGATGTTATATTTGGCCAAGATAGATCGAGATACAGAGATCGAAATGGAGCTAGAGATCTTGCAATATGCCGAAAGTTAGCTCTTAATATGCTACAAAAAGAAACTAGTTTAAAAAAGGGAATAGCAACTAAACAAGCAGCTGCTATAGCCAATCCTATTTACAGGGAAAAAGTATTAAAAAATTTGTTCTAATTTCCTGTGCCCTGCTGACTCTCTTCTTTTTGCTTGCCACTTAATTGCTCTAAATCATAGTATCTAGTCGAACCTTTGGATTTTTTTACCGGCAATAAACATCCACTCTCTTCCCATTTTCTGAGAGTTTGAATACTCACTCCTAATAATTTTGCGGCTTCCCCTATTCTTAATAAATCTAGTCATTTGTATAGATAGTATCAGATTTTAACAAACTGTTTCTAATACAAGGCTTAGGTATAATTTTTCGGGAAAATAAGTTGTACAAAACATATTCTTAAAAAACTATGACATTTATGCTCAACACACTTCCTTTAAAAAAATGGTTTTTACACGCCCAACGTGATTTACCTTGGCGACAAACGAGTGATCCTTATGCCATTTGGATTTCAGAAATCATGCTGCAGCAAACTCAAGTTACGGTAGTTATCCCCTATTTTCTCAAATGGATGCACCGCTTTCCCACCATTCATTCTCTAGCTGAAGCGAGTATCGAAGAAGTCATCAAAATGTGGGAAGGACTCGGCTATTATTCACGTGCACGCAATTTACATATGGGTGCAAACTACCTTGTCGAACATTTTGCAGGAAAATTACCTGATACGGAAGTAGAGTTAACAAAAATCAAAGGTTTGGGTCCTTATACGATCGGTGCAATTCTAAGCTTTGCCTTTCATCAAAAAAAAGCGGCGGTAGATGGAAATGTATTACGCGTCATGGCACGCTGCTACCAACTCAGTGATGATATTGCTAAAAGCAGTACACAAAAAAAAATGAGACAGATAGTCGAGCAAATTTTGCCTGATGAAGAACCTTGGATCGTTAATGAGGCATTAATTGAGTTAGGCGCCACTATTTGTCAACGCAAACCTAAATGCCATCTATGCCCATTAACAGATCAATGTTTGAGCCACTTACAGGGAACCATTGAAAAATTTCCAGTCAAGTCTAAAGGTGCTGCTGTCACTAAGCTCTATCGTGCTGTTACTCTCTTCCAATGCAAAAATAAATATTTAGTAAAAAAAGGTCAGTCAGGTGCTGTCATGGCTGATTTATACGAGTTTCCATTTATTAATACATCTGCAAATAGACTTTCTGAAAGTGAAATTGTATTGTCCGTTAAAGAGCACTTTCAAATAGATGCACAACATTTACAAACTTTACCAGCTATTTCACATGGTTTTACACGCTATAAGGTTTACTTAAACCCCTATCTTTTAAGTGTCTGTGAACAAACTCACCACAAAGATTACGAATGGTTATCACTTAAAGAGTTAATAGATCGTCCTTTTTCTTCAGGCCATCGTCAGATTTTGCAATATCTAGTGAATTTGCTTTAAGTTTTTCATTGGCTTCGGCCAATTTAAGATACTTATAAAAGGCCGTATTCGCATTATAAAAAGATATTTCAAAACCTTCTCGCAAACCCATAAACCCTAATTTTAGGAAATAACTTTTAAAAAAGGCGAATAGTCCATGAGAAATCGCTTTGTATAAAGAAGAAGATTTTTTACCTTGATATTGTTTTGCAAATAAATCTGAATAGGATTGCATTTTTGTCAAAAAATCAGCCACTTGTTTGTATGAATAATGACGTATAGGCGCCTGTAAAGCGACCACCTGCATATTTTCCGAGATAATTGATTCATGGACTTGTGCATTTGTGAAAGCCGTTTCTTTACGATGATAAATTCTGATTTGTTGATCTGGATACCACCCACACCATTTGATCCATTTATTGCGATATTCATTGTGTCGGGGAAAAGAGTAAACATGCCCCCTCTTTAATGGCGTATGATTTAACTCTTTGACAAGTTCTGCAGTGACCACTTCGTCGCTATCGATAGACAAAATCCAATCATTTTTAGCTAGTTCTGAAGCAACATTATGTGTCGGTCCAAAACCATCAAAGGGACGTTCATAAATCACGACATTTTTAAATTTTTTGGCGATTTCAAAAGTTAAATCTTGAGAACCTGTATCGCAAATCACAATTTCGTCGAAGGTTTGCAATGCATGTAAGACTTCATCTAAATACATCGCACTATTTTTAGTTAAGATGGTGACACTAATGGGAAGTTGCATATAAAAAACACAAAGTTGAGTAAATAGTTAAGCAATTCTACTTCAAAATTAAGTGGTTTGTCATTAGTTAATTTTTTTAAAAAATTGCCTTTTTAAATTTGATACGCTAGGATTTTTGGCAGTAGTCATTTTTGAAAAACAGAGGAGATTGATATGTCCCAGTTACCCCCTAATTCTCATCACTTTCTCATGAGACGACCAAGACGTAACCGTTTAACCCCCGTGATACGAGATCTTATTCAAGAAACCCATTTACTCCCTAGCCAATTGATTGCTCCTGTTTTTGTTATTGAAGGGCAAAACAACAAAACCACAATTTCTAGTATGCCGAATGTCTATCGCTATACAATTGATCTGCTCATTAAAGAAGTCACGCATTTATATCAGCTAGGAGTGCGCACAATCAATTTATTTTGTGTGGTGGATGCAGAACTAAAAAATGCTACAGGATCTGAAGCGGTACGCTCAAATAATTTGTTGCAAAGAGCCGTGAAGGCTCTCAAACAAGCGGTACCTGATCTATGCGTTATGGTAGATATCGCTCTTGATCCTTATACTGACCATGGTCATGACGGAATTGTCAATGAGAAATATGAAATTGATAACGATTTAACTTTACCAGTTTTAGCTCAAATGTCAGTTTTAGCCAGTGAAGCAGGTGCAGATATTGTTGCTCCAAGTGATATGATGGACGGCCGAGTGGCTTTTATCCGTCATGCATTAGATCAAGCAGGTTTTACAAATGTGGGGATTTTAGCTTATGCCGCAAAATATGCTTCTGCTTTTTATGGACCGTTTCGTGAAACTTTAAATTCTGCTCCAAAATTTGGAAATAAAAAAACGTATCAATTAAATCCTGCCAATTGCAGAGAGGCTTTACTAGAATGTCAATTAGATGAGTGGGAAGGTGCCGATCTTTTATTGATTAAACCGGCGATCACTTGTTTAGATATTATTGCCAAAGTTAAAGCTAACACCAATATTCCTGTAGGTGCTTATCAAGTCAGCGGAGAATATTCTATGATTATGGCAGCCGCACAGAATGGCTGGATTAATGCAAATGATGCCTTTATGGAAAGTTTACTCGCCATTAAACGCGCGGGCGCAGATTTTATTTTAACCTATGCTGCGCGTGAATATGCTGAGCTGTGGCGCAAGCTACACTCTTTTTAATGGGTTACTTATTGAATTTAAAAAAATTTGGAGTGCGAAAGCCCTGCTTTCGCTTTTTCTCTGGAAAGCTTAGATCTATACAGAAAAATGTTATGCTACAGAATGACATGTGGATGTAACTTTTGAAGTTAAACTCCTCTGACTCTATATCACTCATTCAACGTTGCATAGACTTTTTCAAGCCTATGCAATAATGAAATTCAATTAACGGATAGGACATGCACCTGTTGCGCAAGATTCTGCATGATCATCATCACGCATTTCGATTCCTTCATAATCAATCTGTTTCAATTTTTTTGCGTAAGCCTCATAAACTTCTTTAGTCACTACTTCTTGTGGTAAATAAGCGTAACCTAAATCTTCCGCATTTTTTGTTGGATCATTGCGAAATAAGAAAGAAACACCTACATAACAATCCCAATTCTCTTGCAACCAATCTATAATACCTGGAATTTCTGAAGGATCATAAGAGATCGTATTGGAAACGTTTTGCTCACACCAAGTCGTTTGTAACATTCCGTACCACTCTAATTGTGAAACAGCAGAATCTGTATTCACTTCTACTTCTTCTACAACGCCATTTTTTCTAGTTGCTAAAGCGCGCGTAAAGGGCACATTTTCATATTTCACAGGAAACTTCACCAATACAGATTCAGGCTCATAAGGTTTCTCTTTTATTTCATATCCCGCAGCTTTAAATTTAGCGACTAGTGGATCATGTTTAGAGAAAGTAATCGAGTTGAAAATATATTTTCCTAAAGGCATGTGAATCCCTTCTGGAACTTCTCCCCATTCCTCTGTTCCCATAATTTTGCTAATTGTGCCGCTCGGCTTAATACATGTGACGTTTTTAGGCAATGGTGCATTCAACTCATTAGCCATGCTATAAGCAGCACTGACAGTGATATTACGCATACGTTTGTAATCATAGGCTGTCAAATCCGGACGTGCTCTAACTCCAGTTAGACCAACACCACAGAGATGCAAGAAGTCATTGTTTAAATGCCAAGCCTCTTGTAAAATCTCGTCACGTAAATTGACCATCGTTTGACGATAGTTCATGCGGCCAGCTAAATAAAGCGCACGCTCTAAGCCAACTTTATCCCCTTTAAAGGCCAATACGTTAACTTCTGTCAAGTTACAAAAACTTTTATTTCCAAGTAAAATCTCTACACACGGATTGCACCCTTTAAACCAAGGTGCACGTCTTTCTGCTTCAACCGCATTAATAAACCCAGGCTCTGATCCCCCAGATTCTAAGATCATTTGAAAAACTTCTTCTAATTCAGTGCGAGTTGGCTTGTTATAGAAAAGTAAACTGTTGTTCGATTGCTGACGGTGTGCATTTCCTTTCAGCCACCACTCTTTCTTTGCCATCGCAAACTCTTCCCATTCGGGTTTACCATATTCAAATAAAGCAATTTCTGCAGATCGTCGACTAGAAAGAATCGTTCCTAACCAATTGACGATATCTAAAATATCCATGCGAGTGAGTAACTGATCGGCCCGATCAGATAAAATCCTGGCAATTGCTTGAAAAGCTTTTGCTATCTGTTCATCACCTGAAGAAATCCAACCATACCCTTTTAAACGCGTACCGGCAGGGCGAATCTCAGAGCAATCAATAATCAATTTACGTGCAGGAAACTTTCCGGCAATTAATTTACCAACAGCTTTAGCCCAAGCAATCGCAGAATCTCCGACTTTAATTGTCCATGTATAGGTTTCCGGATCGTAAGTTTCTAAGTTATGCTGATAACCACCTTTTTCAGTTCTTTGCGAGCGAATGATGTGAATGTCTTGTAAAGGTCTTCTAAAACCATTTAAAGTCCCTGTAATCGGCTTAAATCCGACTCCACAACCTTGAAGTAAAAGCCATAGTGCATCAACCACGTCATATACAGTTTCAATATGCGTATAAGCACAGTTAAACATACTCGATTCACGGGTGCGGCTCATCTCCGTTCCACCTAACCACAACGTTCTACCCGCTGGAGCAATGTAGCGATTAAATATGAGACCACGCACTTCTTCTAATTCGTCTTCTTGTGCCTCATTTAAATTACGACCCAATGCACGCTCCCATAACCAACGCTGGTGCGAAATCACGCGCTCTACTACTTGCCCCCAAGTCTCTAATTGTACAGAGCCATCTTGATTAGGACGATGGTATGTTCTTAAAGCAAGGGCTGTGGCTCTAGCCGTAGGTTTCGTTGCTTTCATATTTTTTTCCTTAGACTATTGATTTATTGAATCTCAGATTATTAAATACAAGATATTGTAGGTGATAAATTTTGAAATACAATATGTTGTGTTTGAAGGCTCTTTTTTAGCTTGTCAGACCCATTAAAGTCAAGTTGAAGAAAAGATTTACATTGTTTTCGCACACAATATGAAATATACACAACACGCTAATTTTTAAAGCTTTAAGGAAATTTTTGCATTTTTCACAAAACAATGAAGCTTAGATTGTTACAAAATTTACAATAAAGATGTTCAAATGCAATAAGAAGGCATAACAACTGAAAGTGTTAAAAAATTCAGCTTTTAACGTTTGCAATTTTTAAGTTTTTAAAACTTTGATTAAACGATTAATGGCAGGGTCATTTAAAGGCATGGACTCTTCAAGATTTTTTTTCTTCCTTTCTTGTAAGATTGCTTCTAATTCGCTTTCTTCTTTCTCTTTATCTGTGCGGTGATAGAAGTCTGCACATAGCATGACTAAATCTTGAAAATCTTCTTCGGTTTGCAAAATTTTGACAGTAGTTAAAACAAGAGATTTAAATTCGACATTTTTGCCCATGTCAATGAGGTAAGCAATCAACTCTAAATTAAAATCTACATCATTTTGATCGAGATAATCCTCTAACAAATGTGTGAGCATCTTGTCGGCTAATTTATGATCTGTATGCTCAATTAAACGAATGTATAAGAATTCAAACCACTTATTGCCTTTAAGGTAAGGGGCAAAATTATCTAACAAATCTTGTGCATATAATTCGTTATCTTCAATCATTTCAAAAATATAATCATACAGGAAGCTTTCAATGTCATTCGCAAAAAATGGAGTAATTCTCTTAAAGGCTTCCTGAGCAGATAGCCCTTGATCTACATTATCGTTTAAAACCAATGCAAAACTTGCCAATGCATTTTGAAGTTGTCCAAAATCAACTCTTTCACTTGTGTCATGCAAATAAATTTGGTAATCCAATTCATTACACAGAATAGAAAGTGAAGGCTTATCCGTCATAAAACGACGCCATGCTTCAAAAATCAATAGATAGATTTGATCTTCGATTTTTGCATCTAAAACTTGATCGCTGATAATACATTCCGCAAAATCTTCTGGCGCATCATAATCTGCAGCATAACTTATCAAGCGCGCACGATCTAAATCAATTTTAAAGTTTTTCAGTCTTTCAAACAAATGCACTGTTGGCATAGAGCGGTAATCTTCTACTTGCCAGGGTTCAACTTTTAGCTTAGGATCATTCAACCAATTCATGCGAATCAAATTATATAAGGCATGTCTTTCTAATAATTGCATGATAATGAAATTTCTCTTTAAAAATTTGTTTAAAAAAGTTTGAGTTTAAAATCTATTTAATTTAAGTACATCAATGATTTTTGTATTTTTCAAATGATGCGAATAGTTGATGCGGGGACATACCCTACGGCTCCTTCTAAATCAACAACTTTCAACCAACTCCCTGTAGTATTCGAGTCAAGAATAGTCATTTTTGTACCAGCTGGTTGAGGAAAATTTGAAACTTGAGAAAGATTTTCATCAGGACCTCGATAATAACCAGTAGATTCAATAAGAATGCCCTGGATAGGATTAAAATACAAGTTTATCAAAATATTTAATAAAAGTAAAAGAAAGATCGAAGCAAATAATTTAGCTATTAGGAAAGTTAATTTATTGGGCATCCAAATTACTAAACTGACCACTATTACAATTAACAATAAAACAAAGGATAAATATTGAATGTTTTTTTCTAAGTTTAAAAAACTAAAAAAAAAATTTTTAAATTTTGTAAATGATGCTGTAGAAGTTTCTAGACCTAAACTTACTTGCGCTTGATTCAAATTAGCTTGAATAAAAAGATTATAAGGATCTAATTGAAGGGCTTTTTCATAATATAAAATCGCCCAAGCTTTTTCATGGAGTTGAAAATAACTATTCGCAAGCATGACATATAAGTGGCTGGAAGGAGAATCTACATCCTCAAGAATTTCTGCATAATTTTTCAAAGCCTGATTAAATGCTTTTTGCTGCTCCAAATAAATTGGAGAATTTTCACCTATTTGATACTGCTCATTCGCCTCCTTAACTTTTTGCTGAAGCTCAAAAGAGCCAATAAAAAAAGGAAAGATTTGGAAAAAAAACAAGTAAAAATAAATAGGCATTTTAATCCAAAATGAGAGCAAGTAAAATCAATGTTATGATAACTAGAGCTGTAGTAATGAGTACAAGAGGAACCAACGCATGTTTGTTGACTTTAAAAATACGCAATTTGCTGTAATTTTTTTTATAGCTTAGCAAAGCAAATACGAAAATACTTAACCCCCAAATAATTAACAAAACCCCCGCCCATCTGCCTGTTGTTTGGTTCAACACATTACGAAAGACTAAAAATTTGGCAGCCGCAACTCCCAAGCCTACACTTGTTAATCCTGTACGTATCCAAGCCAAGTAAGTACGCTCAGAAGCCATGCGCATCTGCTCTTCAGCTAACCAAACAGTATTATCAATTCCTTTTTCATAAAAGTTTGATTCATTTCCATTTTCCATTATTTCTCCCAAGTGGATTAAGTTTGCACCAGATCGTGTACTTTTTTCAACAGCTCTTTCTCATCAAATTTTTTATTTAAACTAAATTGATAGGTTTGTATTTGCAACAAAATAGTTTTATATTTTTCAAGTTCAGGATGTGAGGTTAAAATACCGAGATCTATTTTAGGCTGCTCATAAATTTTGATTTCGACGAGTTTCCACACAATAGCAGCTTCTAACGATTTTAAAAATTCTTCCGGTACATTGAGTTTATTCTCTGCCTGTTTTAAATAATAGCGACTATATAAAAAATCTTTTTTATATTGCGCTAACCGTTGATTACGCCACCAAAGTTGTCCTGCAAGAAAGAGTAAAACTAAAGGAATACAATAAAGCATTTCTTTACGTTGATAAAAAGGAAGTTGCAAAGTGTGTAAAGTTACCAGCGTATTGTTTAATGCCAAAGGTGTATGGTTTTGCAAAAATAATTGTTCAACTTGTTGTGCATCTGGAAAGAGTTGTAGTTTATAAGCAGGAGATTCTGTAGATGGGATTTCATTCAGTTGTAACTCTAAAGGAATCGCTTCAGTATGCACAATTTGATAACTTTTTGTTAGGGAATCAAATGAGGAAAGTTCAATTGAAGGAATTTCAAATGCTAAAGCATTTAATAGCCTTAATTCAAAGAAAAATTTTTTAGTTTTGCCTTCCATTTGCGAATAGATAGCTAATTCGTCCATAGAAAATAAGCCACTAAAACCTGGTTGGCACATTAATGCAGGTAAATGGACTTCTGATAAATTAGTAGCTCCGGTGATGTCTAAAGATAAAGAAAGAGTCTGACCCATGCTGGCTTTATTAGAAGAAAGTAAAGAAGTTTTTGCATGAATCTTTCCAATAGTGCCATTAAATGAAGCAGGTTGATCTTCATTTGAAAATAAATTCACTTGTATTTCGACTGCTGGTGCTTCTGCTCGTAGTAATTGACTTCCATACTCTTTTTTTCCAAGTAAATTCATTTGATACGCATAACCTTCAATAAATGAAGGACCCAAAACATATTTACCAACGGTTGTGGCTTCAATCACCTGTGAAATTTCTTGAACCGTCAGCGCACCTTGTTGTTCTTCCTGAATTTGTGAATCCCCTACTCGCAAAAAAACATCAGTATGAATGAAAGGTAATTCTGACTTTGTCAAATCCACACTACGATTATAAGAAATGCGATAAACAAGTGTGGTTCGTTCTCCTGGATAGAGTTTAGCTGTACCTCTAACAAAAGCCTCTAACTTTAAAAAAGTTGTTTCTTGAGTTTCTTTTACTTGAGCAACGGGGACTGAGTCTACAATTGAATAATTAGTAGACGCTGAATGATAAACTTTTGAATCGACTGTGACATCAATTGAAGGTAAAACATACATTCCTAATTCTTGCGCAGGTAATGAAAAATTATAAATTGCAATTGCAGTATTACCATTTAGATAAACATTTTTAACTAACGAAACCTCTAAAGTTTTTCCTCTCAGTTTGAAAGAACTCGCATCAATAATTGAATTTTTATCATGTGTAATAGTAATTGTTCCCGAAACAGGAAAATGCAGATATGCTGTATTTTGATTAATCGTAGATTCTACTAACACATCTGCGAATAGAGAAAAAATATTAAAAAATGCAAAAAAGAAATAACAGAATTTTACCATGAATGTAAATCCTGTTTTGACTCTTTTTTATTGATTTCATCTTGTGCTTGCATTTCTTGAATTGAATGGAAAAGTTCATTAAATTTTTCATTAGAAATTGCGTTATTGGGCAACTCAGCCGAAGAAAAATTATCTGCATTTTGTTTTAAAATTTTTAAAGCTTCTTTCCAATAGTTAAATGTCAATTCCTGCTCTGAAATCGCTTGACTTGGATCATCTATCAAGTTTAAAGCCCTAATCGCAGATTGCCTGCCTTGAACAAATAAAGGGAAAACTTGATCCCAAGGTTTATCCTGACAACGGTCCTTATCATTTGTTTTTTTTTGAAACATTTTTTGTTGAAATATTAGAGTCTTTTTGAAAAATTTTTCTGCTAATAAAATGATATTTTTTTGAAACCCTTCTAGTATTTTTTTGGCTTCAGGAATTTCTTCTTTAAGAATCAAAAATTGTTGTGTCAGTTTTTTTACTACCCAAATTTGCAAAGTTAATTTTTCTAAAAACGTTTGCGGAACTTCTATTTTTTCTATCGAAAAAAATTGAAGTTCATAAAATGCAATGAGTAAAAAGAAATAGGAAAGTTGTGGATTTTCTTGTGCTAAAAATTTCACACTTTTAGATAAATTTTCATAAGATTTTTTTACTTCATTTTGTTCATTAATTTTTAAATCTTTTTGAAATTTTTTTAGCGTTTTTAGCGATGAAATTTCCAACTCATTTTCAAGTAAAATAAGGTGATAGTGAAACAGCAAATTTTCTAATTGATCAGCATCGAAATCAAAGGAAATTTCATTCATTTTCTCTACAACTTTTTGTAGATTTTCTTGGGCTAAAAGCATTTCATTTTTTTGTATATTTATTAAAAACTCATAAAAGAATGCCGATGCATCATTAGTTAATCTCTTTTGATTAATTGTTAAGGTTTTAGAGGCTAATTTTTCCCATAAAATGAAGAGTTTTTCTGCTTTTTTTAATAGGTAATTTTGATAAGATTTTTGCAAAGAAGTTGAAAGATTTGACCAGGAAATTTTGTTAAAAAAAATCTGAATTTTTTCTAGTTTTTTTTTGAGTAAAAAAAAGACAAAAACTCCTTCATTTTTATCGAGAAAATGAGTGACTAACTGCTGTTTATTTTTTTCTATTTCCAAGCAAATATTGATGTAATTAGTAGCCACATTTTTTTCAGTTGAACAAGATTCAACTCCCTCGATTTTTTGAATTAAACAATCGAATGTTTGTGTATTTTTTAAATTTTTTATACTTTGCTGATAAGCCTCTATTTTTTCTAAAAAATTAAAAGAAAAGGAGAGATCGATACGTTGAGCTAGATTAAAATAGGCAGAAGCTTGATTGAATGTAATCCTCCCAAATAAGTAAGGATTTGCGATTGTATCAAAAGCAATAGAATGAAATTTATCTAAAGCAATTTGGTTTTCTCCCTCAATCAGTTTTAAAGTAGCTAAATTATATAAGACAACAGCTTGTTGCCAGTCAGGTAAAGGTGTGTTTAATAAATTAAGATAAATCTCATCAGCTTTTTTGTAATCTCGCATAGTCATCAATTCTTGCGCTAAGATTACAGAATTTTTTAGGGGCTCATCTGCTGTTAATGGATAAGGGAGTAAAAATAAAAAATAAAACACATATAAAAATTTTTTAATTTTCTGAAACAAACAGCCCCCCTATAAACAATAAAATAGCGCAGCCTAAAGGAACTTGAAAATATAAATCGGATGTTTTTTCTTCTTGATTTGTGAAAATCACTTCACGATTATTTGCAATTTTCAGAGAATTTTTTTTAATACTATTTGCAATTTGAGTGCTAATTTCCCAAACATTATTTTTTGTAGTTTCATAATAGGTTCCATTGGTTGCTTGAGCCAATTTTTCTAATAGCAAAGGTTGCAATTGAGAAGCCACACTTTGACCTGCAACAGTCGTCACATTTGGAATAATTTGAGGTGTTTGAGTTCCTATTCCTACAGTAATAATTTTGGTATTCCAATCCTTCTCTTTTGAAAAAACTTGTAAAATTGTAGCTAAAGCCGATTGAGAAAACGAGTGATTTGCATAGACTTGATTATCTTCTCCATCGCTCAATAATACAATAGTTGTAATATCTGCAAATGAATTATTTGTAAGGTGTTCTTTCAACTGTTGCAAAATAGGTAGAAATTGGGTTCCACCTATCTCTCCTTCATTAATGTGTGTTTCACGTAGAATTAACCGCGTAAAAAGATAATCGAGTGTTTGGGGAACAAGTGGAGTCAAAGTAGAAGTAAAAGCAAATAAGGCTACACTTGTATTGTTTAATTGTCCCATGAGATTTTTGACAATTGCTTTGGCTGTTTGCAAACGAGACTGTTCATTTTCCCCATCTGGAACGTTCATTGAACCTGAAGTATCAATCAAGAAGATCACTTCTTGAGAATTTCTATCCCGATTCATTTTGCTTGAATTTGAAGGTAAATAATGCACATTTCCTTCAGGTGACATGAAAGCTAAACACAGCAGCACCCAAATTAAACCCCAGGCAAAAATTTTGAAAAAAGTGATTGTTTGAGAGGGACTTTGTACAAGATAAGGTAATAAGCGTGGATCTGCATAGGCCCGAATTTGCTTTTTTCGATAAAAAAAAAGAAAAAGTTGCATAGCAATGATTAGAAGGGCAAAAATCAGAAGATATGCGCCATAAGGAGATTGAAAATTTAAATCTCGCATCACTTGTTCCTTCAAAACATCAACTTAGAATAAATGAATGTAGAAGGAATATGTAAAAAAAGCAAATTATTAGACTTCTTGCGTAATTAATTTTTTATTTCATAATTATGGATTCCGGCAATCAGATTGAAACGTAAACCAAACCTTTTTCGTCTATTCCTGTATCTGTCACTTATAATTTTAAACCTCTTTAGACTTCCAACCACATTTTCGTTCAAAACCCTCTCTGAACAGATTTTTTGATTCCGTGTCTTCTCTTCTTTTGTTAAAGGCTTTTTCTTGCTGGATTTATTTGGCAACCTTGAATTCTTTTGAAATTTCTTTATGCCCGTATACCCACTATCTGTCAGCCCTATACGTTCTTTTGTCCAACGTACTTTGC
>Ga0335395_10001488_pt1 | contig 14703 bp, 13 predicted proteins | sample MAT02_FD_205744 | JGI IMG/M metagenome (GOLD analysis project Ga0335395, IMG submission 205744) | Freshwater microbial communities from Lake Fryxell liftoff mats and glacier meltwater in Antarctica - MAT-02 (spades assembly) (version 2) ...
AAGACGGCGGTTTAAACCGCCAGAAAGAAAGTCTAACAAAGTAGATCAAGAAGACGGCGGTTTAAACCGCGTCTACACAAACAAAGTCCGCCTCCGCGGACTGAAGAAAAGAAATAAAGAAGATAACGTTATTTTAAACGTTATTTTAACGGTTCGCTCTTCAACCTGCGGAGGCAGGTTTTGTTTGTATAGACGCGGTTTCAACCGCCGAGTTTTCTATTAGTCAACCAAACCAAAGGAGGAATTTTATCATGTGGCTTTTAATCATTAAATGTTCTGCGGAAAGCTGGACTCTCAATTCCAAAGCTTTCAAAGTAATTGCTGACAAATATCCGGCTACGCCTCTTTCTTCCAAAAAGATGAAAGGCGACGGTGAACGGATCATGGAATATCAGATTGAGAATGTCAATGATGTAGAGGATTTTATGGAAGAATGCTTGACTTTAGAGGGCTTTACTGCTAGTTTTGAATCTCTGTAAATCAATAGGCTTGGGATAAGACGGCGAATGGAATTCGCGTCTATACAAACAAAACCCGCCTCCGCGGGTTGAAGAGTCTTTGATTGATAGGGAAACCGCAGATAAACGGATATAAACGCAGATGAATTTGAAGTGCGATCGCCCAAATCGACTAAAATAATTCTAGGATTGGCGATCGCAACTTTCCCCAGCGTGGTTAAAATTAGTTAGAGCTACGAATGCGCCCGTTGTAATTGACTGTGATGCTTCCATCTTGGGAAACAGTAACCACCGTCTCTACCGTATAGACAGACGCACCGGGTTTGTGCCCTTGAAAGGTAAATGTCCAAGTATCATCGCCGTTGTCAACAAACGGCGATTCTGCTGATGCACCGTGCATCGATGCTTCGGCTCGATATTGGCCCAAACCTCCGTTAGCATTTTCTGCTGCTTGACGGGCTAAGTTTTTGGCTCGATTGAGCTCGATGTTATTGGAAATAACTGTAATATCCGTGAATTCACTTTGAGAAGAGCGAATGGGATTGCTGAAGGCGGGGGAGACTCCAACAGCTAAGGTTGAAAACGCTATCAAACAAGCAAGTCGGATGGTTAGTTTCATAATACAAACTCATTTATAGTTTGTAGACTTTACAGAACTTGTGCTAATATACCCGGAATAGTTAATTATGTCATTGCTCTCAGTATGAGCGAAGCTGTAATTCTGTCATTGCGAGCTCTTAGCGAAGCAATCGCTGGGCCTCTGAGATTGCTTCGCTAAAAGCTCGCAATGACATACTGTTTAATTTTTAATTTTCACTTTGGAATCGGCGGGCGTTTCCCCGTCGTTCAAATAGCGGTAACTCATCCGAGAAATATCGCGAATTAATGTTTGAGCCGGCTTCTCGGTTTCCTGCGGATGCTTCACCATTACCGCGACTAAATAACGTTTGCCATTCGGCAAATCCACCATCCCCGCATCTGCTAGCATTGTATTGATGTTGCCCGTTTTGTGAGCAATAATTGCTCCCTCGCCCAAACCTTTCGGTAGCAAAGAATCGTTTTGAGTTTGGCGCATTATTTGCAAAATCCGATCGCGCGATTTGACAGAAACCAGATTTCCCCGATCGACCTGAGCGATGATATTAATCAAATCCTTCGGACTGCTGGTATTCGTTCCCTCCAAATCCGGCAACTTATTGCGCAGAACCGTCGCCCTCAAACCCCAGTTTGCAAAATGCTGATTCAAAACCTCAGCACCTCCCAACAACTCAATCATCATATTTGTCGCCGTATTGTCGCTGACAACAATCATCTTTCTGGCAACTTCCAAAGCCGAATATTTCTTACCCGGTGCGTCGTCTTGCATTTCCCCAGAACCGCCGACAATGTGTTCTGACTTCAACGTTAGCATCTGATCTAACTGCACTTTGCCTTCATCTACTGCTTGGAAAAAAGCTACTAAAATTGGCACTTTAATTGTGCTAGCTGAAGCGAAAGGAGCATCGCCGTTAAAATTTAGGTAGCTTCCAGTATCCAAATCAACTAGAAATATGCCGGCTGTCAAAGTGGGATTTTCTGTTGCTAAAATCTGAACTTGCGTTTTCAAAGCGCCTAATTCTTGATTTAGTTGCAATGCTTCTGGTGTCACTGGTGCAGCAGATGCGATATCGGCTGGGTTTTTTTCCCCAGCGGTGGTTTGTTCTTTTGTCGCTATAGTCGATCGACTCACAGCATTTACCACCGACAGCAACGTACCGCAAATCACCGCTATCCCAACTCCCAAAATCAGCAAGCGAGTCGCGTACACCAACGGCGTCACGCTCCTAGTTGCAGACCGTTTCCTCTGAGCGCTTCCTTGCGGACGCGGTTTGGGGACAGGGGTTTTTTTGACCTCGGCGACAGTTTCAGTGTCTTTACTGCGAACTGGAGGTGACTGGAAGCGATTTACTGGACGGGATGGGGGAGTTGAGGTTCGGATCTGCGTGTTGGGATTGCTGGCGGAACTCACATTTTCCAAATCCGCCCCAGGATCGAACAAATCGACAGCAGCTAAGCCTTTTTTGCGCGGTTGGCGAGTCTTTGACTGCGTAATTTTGGTGGTTTTGGATTTTTTAGGGTTAATTGCGGATCTGGGATCGGACAAAAACTCTTGTGCATTCAACTCTTCTGGGGAGCGTGCGGGAGAATTGGCTCTGCTGCGGCTTGGTTGTGGTGGCAAAGTAGAGGGTTCTGGCGATCGAATTTCCGGGTTGCCGTTTGGCGGTTGGGGAGGGCGGCGGCTTTGGTTGCCAGACTGACTTGCTTTGCTGGACTTCGGCGGCTTTGAGCCGGAGTTGGAAGAGGATATCGAGGATATCACCGATAATATCGATCTTTTGGGAAACCGCTCTGCCACGTCTTACTCCTTCAACACTGTAAATTTCAAGTTTAAGATTTTTCCGCTTGCGGGCCAATCCATTTTAGATTTGGGATTTGAGATTTTGGATTGATCCCAAACGCACCCGTGGTATCAGAAACGGGTTTCTTGCTGGGAAATTACCTTAAAGCGTAGGTTTTTAGTCAATAAACCCGGTTTCTTTGGTGACAAGTGGGTAGGTCAAGTTGTCACCAAAAATTGTTAATCTCACATCCCAAATTATCACCATTTGCCCTAAGTATCCGTTGGATTTTCTGGCAACGCCCCATCCAGAGTATCAGAAATTGGCGATCGCGCGTAATTTTTGATTCCCCATTCTGTTTGGCGGAGCACACCCCGCAGCATGGCGACTTCATCCACTGTCGGATAAGCCCTGTTGTACAAACGCCGAAATTTTTCCATCCGACTTGCTGCTGTGTGTGGCTGCAAATAGCCAATTTTTAGTAACAGGCTTTCTAGTTGCAGGTAATATCCCTCTAAATTTTCCAACGGAGCACAGTTGAGGGGAATTGAGGGATTTTCTGTCTGGCTGGTGGCAAGTTGTTCTGGGTTATTTGTGGATAAATCATCTGTTGCATCGGATATTGAAGACGCAAATTCTGGGAAGGAGGCAACTTCTTGCTTCTGGCAATTGACAACTGACTTGGATATTTCGTAGCAACAAATAGCAACTGCTTGGGCGAGATTTAAGGAAGTGTAGGCATCGCTGCTGGGAATCCTAATCAGGCGCTGAGCGCGGTTTAATTCAGCATTGGTCAATCCACAGTCTTCTCGACCAAAAATTAGAGCGCTGGGGGCTTCTAGTAGCCAAGGTAAGGCATCTGCGGGTGCTTCTAGCTGCATTGGGTGCGATCGACAATCGTCTCCTGTAGTCGCGATCGCTCTGACACACCCAACCAAAGCCTGTGGTAAACTCTCGACTACTTTCGCCATTTCCAATATGTCGGCGGCGCGCACAGCCATCAATCGGGCCTCTTCCCCTACATAATCGCACTGGGGATTGACCAAAATTAATTGGTGCAAACCCATATTTTTCATCACGCGGGCCACTGAGCCCACATTCAAGGGCCCTGCGGGTTCGACTAAGACTATTCGGATGTTGGCTAATGCCGTTGCGACCATTTTTACTGCGAGATGTTTTGCTGAAATTAGGCTTATTGCATAAATCTTTGATTTATAGAGAAACCGCAGATTTAATGCAGATTAACGCAGATTAACGCAGATAATTTAAGATGACGTACTGTCAAAATTAGCATGGCCAAGCAACGAGCGAAATCCGATTTACCAACAAAAATGTGCCCGGTGTGCGATCGACCTTTTACTTGGCGCAAAAAATGGGCTGACTGCTGGGATGAGGTCAAATACTGCTCGGATCGCTGTCGTCGCCGCCGTAATAGCACCGAAAATTAAGAATCTCTTGCCATTTGCCAAACCGAGGCTAAGATTGCAAAGGAAAAATTTTAGGTTATAAAAATATGGCATCGCAACAGATACAACCAAAGTTAGTTATTCACGGCGGTGCCGGTAGTTGTCTACAAAGCAAAGGCGGCATTGAAATAGTACGCAAATCGCTTTACAAGGTTTTAGAGGAAGTTTATCCGCTGCTGAAAGACGGTGCGAGTGCCGTAGATGCAGTGGTGCGGGGCTGCCAATTACTTGAAGATGACCCGCGATTCAATGCGGGTACAGGTTCTGTCGTGCAGTCTGACGGTCAAATTCGGATGAGTGCTTCGCTGATGGACGGTTTTGTGCAGCGTTTCAGTGGCGCGATTAATGTTTCTCGTGTTCAAAATCCGATCGAACTTGCTAAATTTTTGCAGACTTCGGACGATCGGGTACTCTCAGATTATGGCTCAGCGGAATTGCTGCGAGAACTTCAGTTGCCGATTTACGATCCGATGACGGATTTGCGATTGCACGAATGGATGGAGGAACGAAAAGGCAATTTTAACAAAGCAATGGCTGGGGTAGTCGCTGAACCGGCTGGGGTTGGGACTATCGGAGTCGTAGCTTTGGATGCCCAGGGACGTTTGGCGGCGGGTACTTCGACTGGCGGCAAGGGTTTTGAGCGGATTGGGCGGGTGAGCGACTCGGCGATGCCGGCAGGGAATTACGCGACTGCAAATGCGGCGGTAAGTTGCACAGGAATTGGCGAACACATTATGGATGAGTGTTTGGCTGCGAAAATTGTGATTCGGGTGACGGATGGTTTGAGTTTAAAGGCTGCTTTGGAGCGTTCTTTTGCTGAAGCTGAGGCTCGCCAACGCGATTTTGGGGCAATTAGCATTGATGCTAGTGGTGCGATCGGCTGTGGTAAAACTAGCGATGTGCTTCTGGGTGCTTTTCACAATGGTATCCAAATGGGCGATACTTTGGAAATGAGTAAGGGAACGCTGATTTTTATAGCTTAAAAGAGCCTTGAATCGTTAACAGTTGACAGTTGACAGTTGACAGTTGAGTGCGAAGTTTTTAGGCTGGGGATTTAAGCCTCAGCCTAAAAACAATCCACCTAAAGGTGGGGGCTTAAATCCCCTGTGCTTTGGTGATTGAAAACCCCAAATTCCCATCCGGTTTTGGGGTAGGGAAACGGCATTGCCGTGTCCTCCATCGCCCACAGGGGCGATGGTTAAATCGAATTGGGCGATCGAGCTATTTCTGACTTGGCGCAATCTTCTCAATATTAATCAGCGCCTCCATCACCGACTCCACAATCGGCGCCGCTACCGTTCCCCCCGAACCACCTTTCGGCTCATCAATCACCGCCAGCACCACATACCGAGGAGCCTCCACAGGCATGATCCCCACAAAGCTAGTAATAATCGCCTTCTTAGAATAACCCCCACCAGCACTAGCCTTTTGAGCCGTCCCCGTTTTCCCAGCAATCCGATAGCCAGGGATTTGTGCAGCTTTCCCCGTACCACCATCCACCACAGTTTCCATCATTTCTAAAACCTGCTTAGTAGTTTCTGGCGAAAAAACTTGCTTCCGAACAGCCCTCGGAAGCTTCCAAAAAGCTTGACCATCCCGATCGAAAAGTCCCCGCACCACATGAGGAGTTACCAACTTGCCGCCGTTAGCCAAAGCTCCATTAAGCTGCACCAACTGCATCGGAGTAATCGAAAAACCCTGCCCAAAAGCCGTAGTAGCAACTTCCACCGGAGAGTTAATAAATTGCTCGCGATTTTTAAGCTGACTGGTTACTTCAAAAGGCAAATCAGTTCCTGCACTTTGTCCCATTCCCAGTTTTTCTAAAGCTTGATAGTAAAGAGAAGATTTCATCTTTCTCATTACGTGTACCATCCCCACATTACTAGAATGTTTCAAAATCTCGGTTACAGTAGAAGGGCCGCGCGCGCCTGCTTTTTGGTAATCTGAATTTTGGATAGTCCAGCCATCGATATAAATCCGACCTTCATCGTTAAATATAGTGTTAGGTTTGACCACACCTGCTTCCAGAGCGATCGCCACATTAATCGCTTTAAAAGTCGAACCAGGCTCATAAACATCCGTCACAGCCCAATTTTTATAGCGCGACAAATCAAAATTAAAATATTTATTTGGGTCATAAGAAGGTTCTGCCACCACCGACAATAATTCTCCGTTACGGGCATCCATCACAATCACCGTGCCCCGTTTCGCATCGTGTTGCTTCATTTTGTCCTTCAGAGCAATCCGGGCCGCCCGCTGCAAGCGACTGTCGATCGTCAGTTGCAATTTCAAGTCATCAAGCTGCACAAAACCCGCTGTCAGTCGATCGGGAAGCCAATTCCCATCGATCGATCGGCTAAATTGAATCGACGGCATCGATCGTTCCAGCAAATTCTGCTGGCTGTATTCCACCCCAGCCTGTCCCTTCCGTTCCCCATCCACATAACCGAGGATATCCGCCGCCAACTCCTGCTGCGGGTAAAAACGCTGCTGCTGGCGCACCAACTCCAGCCCATCCACCGGACTATTTTTAATTTGCATCCGCCCGACGCGATCCGCTACCTCTTGAGCCAAAGAATCCGCAATTGTAATACCACTTTCAGCCAGATTAAACCTTCGCAGCAATTCAGTTTCCGCCGTATTACCCGGGCTTAGTTCGATCGACAGCATCGGAGCCAACAAAGCCGCAATATCCCCCTTCGAGTGCTTGAACAACTTGGGGTGAGCGTACAGCGTGTACACCTGTCGGTCGATCGCCAAAACATTACCCGATCGGTCAACAATCGGGCGTCTCGGCACAAACGGCTTAGACTTGAGAGTTTGCTGCTGCTGGGCCTGTTTTCGTAGAGCCGGAGCCCGCGTCACCTGCAAATAAAACAAATTCACCGCCAGCCCCAGCCCCCCCACCATCAACACCGCCCACACAGCCCACAATCGCAACTTGCTGCGTTTTAAGCGCTCCAACGGTGGTCGAGGTTGCCGGCTAGCTGTAGCGGAAACTCTGGGTTTCGTTTGTCTGCCCCACCAGGTACCATCTAGCGACGATTTTGAGCGTTTAACATTCGGCGATCTGTAGCGGTCAAAGCGGGGATCATAGCTCATACAATTAAAAATTAGAAAGCAAGTTATTTGGTAATTGCTCAACTACCCTCAAATTTTCGGGGCCTCGGGGACTTTTCCCCTTGGGCCCTCTCCTCGCTGACACCTCAATAGCCCAACGGCGTTTCCACACCAGATCGATGTTTGAGAGCTGGTTCTTCTGAGTTTGGTACCACCACGGGCGATCGGTTTTCTGGAACTGGCGACAAGAAAATCGTATCCGCAGGCTTCTGTGGAGCCAAACCAGTTTCGGGATTTTGGGCTTCTGTAGCAAGTTGGTTTTTCAAGACTTCGCTAGCAGCACTCAACTGCTGTTCCTGGAGGCGCAGAGTTTCCAGCTTTTGATACTCTTGACTCCACCGCTGCTCGCTGTACACGGTCAAACCGTAGAGAGTCAGCGCCCCGCCCAAAAGCAGCACCACAGCCGCTGAGGAGGCACGCTCCACCCGCAGGATCGATCGCAGCCACAGCGGCTGCCACTGTCGATCGGGCATCACTTTCAGCACGGATGCTGCCACGCGAGGCCCAGGCTGTTCGTCGGTGGCCTCGTAGTTGGGCAATACCGGCCCAATTTTCGCCCGCCTAGCTCGGGCAATAGAAGTAACTTTACTGTGGGCTGGGGCCTCCGCAGGCTTGCGGGTCGATCGGGAGCGCCCAGAATCCGGGGATCTGATAGCAGCAGTCATAGAGTTCACCAATAAGTATAGTGGGGCAGCTTCAGCTTGATTGAGATTAGGAGTTTTTTAGGAGTGGCGATCGCCTATGGCGGAAGTCACCCGGTCGATCGATTATCCTTACCAAACATACCTCACAAACCAACCAACCCATCCTACCACTGGTCACTTTGACTTCAGGATTCGCAAAAAAAAATCAAATCTTTGCCGGTTCGCCAGAATCAATGTGAAATTTATTGATAAATGCAGTATTGTAATCAACGAGCGAATCGTTGATCTATTCGTGCCAGCATTGTTTCTCAAGTACACTATTCCCTTCCTTGCGATGGGTTTTTAATGTTAAGGAGTGTTTATGAACAAGGGATTAATTCGTTTGACTTTGGTAATGGGCTTAGCAGCAGCCCTCGGTGCCTGCGGCGGTGATGCCGGCAGTGGCGGTGGCGCTAGCCCGTCTCCCGACGGTGCAGGTGGCAGCACTACTACTCCTCCTGTTTCTTCTCCAGCACCGACGGCATCTCCAAAGACCTCTCCTGGGGCTGGGGCTTCCCCCTCTCCTGCTGCGGGTGGAGCTGCTTCCCCCTCTCCTAAAAAGCCCTAACTAGAGCTGCTATCCCGGAGTCTGTCCCCCAACGAGCCTAGCCTGCGGGTAAAAAATGATTCGCCCATTTTTTCATCTCATCGGGCTAGGCTTCAAATTGGGTGTTAGTTGTTTTCTGAAGCTTTGACCAAAGTTCAGTACGTCCCCTGACTGCTGCTGGCGTCGGCGAGCGGCTTGGTAGCAACGGCATCCACTTTTAAGTTGAAAATTTTACTCCGGGGCTGCACGTTTTGAAACTCAAGCCTCTGACGATGGCTTTGAGAACATTGCCACTACTTCTGCCTCAACTAGAAGGTCAACCTCGGTGCGATCGCAGACTCGACGCCAATTTTCCACTCGATCAAGTCTCAATCGCTTTGTCGCGATTGTCGGCAGACTAGATTTTGTAAGCTGAGTCTTGGACGATCGATCGAAAGATTGGTCAGATCAAAGCATCGACATCGCCACTAGATTGGTTTAGCTTGACAGACGGGAATCCCCACAGCATACGGTACTCGGTTCGCTATCGGGATGAAAGGCGAGCTCGCCTTTCCGATTGCACCGCCGACTTTTCCGACAAGCTCCGCTCTCGGCAAAAGAGGCGGTGCATGAGTGAGCGAACAAATCTTCGCCCTTATCTGGTTTTTGCATCTGTGCGATCATGGTTATAGTAAGTATGATAAAAACATCGTGTTAAAAGCAGTCCAAGTCAGAATCTATCGAGCGTGAGGAACAACAGAGCCATCTAGCGCCAGCTTTTGGTTGTGTTCGTTGGGTATGGAATCAGTCATTGGCTACTATGTCCCAAACCTATAAAGAGACTGGGAAAGGTATCTCTGCTTTGACGATGAAAAAACAGATCCCAATCTGGAAGACTGAGTTTGAATGGCTCAAAGAGTGTTACTCTCAATGCCTTCAGTCCTCGGTGCTGAATTTGTCTCAAGCATTTATCAACTTTTTTGATGGTCGAACTGGATATCCAACTTTTAAGAAACGCCACAGCAAACAATCGATTCAATTTCCACAAAACGTTAAAGTTCTGGGTGCTGATGAGATTAAATTCCCTGGTAATCTTGGAGTAGTTAAGGCTAAAATTCATCGTGAATTGGTGGGTAGTGTGAGAACTGTTACGGTGTCTAAGATGCCTGATAGTCGCTATTACGCATCATTATTGATGGATGATGGGGCTGACAAACCAGCCACAAACGAGGACGGTAAAGCTATCGGGATTGACCTGGGATTGCTTGATTTTGTGGTCACGCCTGAAGGCTCTAAATACCAGAATCCTCGACATCTCAAAAATCATGCACGCAACAGTCAAGCGTAAACAAAAGAAGCTATCTCGTCAACGGGATAAAACTACAAAATCGCGGCGCAAGGCTAAACTGGCTGTTGCCAAAGTCCACGCTAGAATCGCTCTTTGCCGTGAAGATTTTCGACATAAACTATCCCGTAAGATAGTCGATGAAAACCAAATCATTGTCGTAGAAAATCTGGCAGTCAAGAACATGGTGAAGAATCATTGCCTTGCTAAATCCATCAGTGATGCTGGATGGGGGATGTTCTGTACTATGCTCAAATACAAAGCAGAAGCATTCGGGAAGGTATACCTAGAAGTAGGTCGATTTTTTCCATCGTCGCACCTTTGTTCCGAAACTTTACTGTCGTTGCCAAAAATGGCTCTGTCTGTTCGTGAATTCAATTGTCCCCACTGCCGGAAACGGCACGACCGAGACATCAACGCAGCTATAAATATCAAAAATGAAGGCTTACGGCTATTGGCGTTGGGAACCAGCGTTATTGCCATTGGAGGCAGTGTAAGACCAAAACAGTATGGGCGTAAGTCTACTGCTGCCCTTGGCTGTTGTCTTTGAATTGGGAAGATCCTAGCATATCGGTACGCCGATTGCTGGTGGGTAGTTCACTTAAAAGATTGAGGTAAGTAGTTTTATGCCCGCGATCGTCCCCTTTGAACAGATTGACCGGATTGTTGGGAATCAGCACCACGATCCATTTGAAGTGCTAGGCCCCCACGCGGTCGAAGAAAATGGCAAAAAAGTCTGGGCCGTCCGAGTTTATCTGCCCAATGCGGATGCGGTATCGGTAGTTTTGCCCGAGGCGAGGGCCGAATACCCGATGAAATCAGGGCATCACCCTCACTTTTTTGAATGTACGATCGACACCCCAGAATTAGCAAACTATCAACTGCGGGTCAAAGAAGGCGAACACGACCGCTTTATCTACGACCCCTACGCCTTTCGATCGCCCAAACTCACAGAATTTGACCAACACCTATTCTCAGAAGGAAACCACCACCGGATTTACGAAAAACTAGGGGCCCACTTCACCGAAGTAGACGGCATCACAGGAGTATATTTTGCAGTTTGGGCTCCGAATGCCCGTAACGTCTCAGTTTTAGGCGATTTCAACTATTGGGACGGCCGCAAACATCAAATGCGGAAATCCCAAAACGGCATCTGGGAATTATTTATTCCGGGACTATCCTACGGAACTCACTACAAATACGAAGTGAAAAACCAAGACGGACATCCCTACGAAAAGTCCGACCCTTACGGTTTCCAGCAAGAGGTGCGGCCGAAAACAGCCTCAATTGTCACAGACTTAGATACCTACACTTGGAACGACAGCGCTTGGATAGACCAGCGGCGGAATACAGACCAACTGACGCAGCCAGTTTCGGTTTACGAATGCCACATCGGTTCTTGGCTGCACGCCGGTACTGACGAACCCGCTGTGCTACCAAATGGTGAAATAGAACCAGCAGTGCAGGTTTCGGAACTCAATCCGGGCGCGCGCTTTTTGACTTATCGAGAATTAGCCACAAGACTAATTCCCTACGTCAAAGACTTGGGATTCACCCACATCGAAATGTTGCCCATTGCCGAACATCCTTTCGACGGTTCCTGGGGCTATCAAGTAACAGGCTATTTCGCCCCAACATCCCGCTACGGCACACCCGAAGATTTCATGTATTTTGTTGACCAGTGCCACGCCAACGGCATTGGCGTACTGGTGGACTGGGTGCCAGGGCACTTCCCCAAAGACGGCCACGGTTTGGCTTTCTTTGACGGAACTCACTTGTACGAACACGCCGACCCCCGCAAGGGCGAGCACAAAGAGTGGGGAACCCTAGTCTTTAACTACGGCCGCAACGAAGTGCGGAATTTCCTAGTATCAAACGCTCTGTTCTGGTTTGACAAGTATCACATCGACGGGATTCGCGTAGATGCCGTAGCTTCAATGCTGTATTTGGATTACTGCCGCGAACCCGGAGAATGGCTGACCAATCAGTACGGCGGCCGCGAAAATATTGAGGCGGCCGATTTTCTGCGTCAGACGAATCACGTCATTTTTAGCTATTTCCCAGGGGCACTGTCGATCGCCGAAGAATCTACCTCTTGGCCGATGGTATCTTGGCCGACCTATGTAGGCGGTTTGGGCTTCAACCTCAAGTGGAACATGGGTTGGATGCACGATATGCTCGACTATTTCCACATGGACCCGTGGTTCCGCCAGTTCCACCAAAACAACATAACTTTCAGTATGTGGTACAACCACAGTGAGAATTTTATGCTGGCTTTGTCCCACGACGAAGTAGTCCACGGCAAAGCCCACATCATCGGCAAAATGCCAGGGGACGAATGGCAAAAGTTTGCAAACGTCAGGTGTTTGTTTACTTTTATGTTTGCTCATCCCGGCAAGAAAACCATGTTTATGGGGATGGAGTTCGGCCAGTGGCAAGAATGGAACGTTTGGGGAGATTTGCAGTGGGATTTGCTGCAATTTGAGCCTCACCAAAAGTTGAAGCTGTTTTTTAAGGATTTAAACCATTTGTACCGCAGCGAAACGGCACTTTACAGTCAAGATTTTGCTGAGGATGGGTTTGAGTGGATTGATTGCAGCGACAACCGGCACAGCGTGGTGGCTTTTGTGCGCCGTGAGAAGGATGGGGATGAGTTTGTGGTGACGGTGTGCAATTTTACGCCGCAGCCGCACTCTCACTATCGGGTAGGAGTGCCGGAACCGGGTTTCTATACGGAGTTGTTCAACAGCGACGCGCGGGAGTACGGCGGCAGCAATATGGGGAATTTGGGGGGCAAGTGGACTGAGGAGTGGTGGTTCCACAACAGTCCTTATTCGATCGACTTGTGTTTGCCACCTTTGGGCGTGTTGATTTTCAAGATCGATCGGGCGAAAACAGCATTGCGTAACTCTCAATAGTTTTGAGTTTTGAGTGCTGAGAGTTTTGGGTGAACAATCAAAACTTGATTCAATGTAAAATTTTGAGGGTATTCAGAAACCCGGTTTCTCCAAGAAACCGGGTTTTTTTCTCAGTTTTGGACGCAGAACCTGTATTTGTAGGATGATCCTCGGCGCTACAAACTCAACTTATATCATGTCCTCCGATAACTCCCACGATCAAACCGTTTTTATTACGCTAATTGACCGGACGTAATATCAAATCCGGTGACATCTGAATTATTCAACCACAGAGGAAGCAGAGAAAGAGGAGAGAAATTTATCATTCCGATGCTACTGGATGTGAGATCGCAGAAAAACCCGGTGTTGCAGCTTTCAGCATTTGGCGACGGACTTGTTCTAGTCGAGCGGGATTAATCGGGAGCAATCGCCACACCCGGTTCATCCGATCGCGAGTTATCGGCCGTTCATCTTCGGGAAAAAAAACCTTGATAAATTTCGCTAGTTTTTTCGTGTACGAACGTACACAAGTACGCGACCGAAGAAAAACTATTCAGCTCAAATCCGGTGACATCTGAATTATTCAACCACAGAAGAAGCAGAGAAAGAGGAGAGAAATTTATCATTCCGATGCTAACGGATTTGATATAATACCATTTTGAAAAAATGTTGCTACAGTTATTAACCCTATAGAAATTATCATTCCGAAGCATAACTTGCCGCCGGACACGGCAGTGCCGTTTCCCTACAGGTGAAAACCTCTAATTTCTGATTCCGCAAGATTTATTCAAATTGGTATAATATTACGATTTGAATGCCCAATTACCTTTTTTCCAATTCCCAATTCCCAACTCCCAATTTTCAACTACGAGTATCAGAAGCGCCAAGATTATAAGGAACTTTAGACGGCTCAACTGTTACAACTTCCGAAATAGACTGTTCCTCTACTGCGTCTAAATTTGGTAGTGGCATATGCTTCATTTCCCAAACTTTTAGTAAAATTAGATATTCATAAAAAGCTTGTAGCGTGCACCAAGCCAATCCGGCTTGACCGTCAAGAAATCCGCCGAGTAAAATATACATATAGAAAAAGCGCACCACGGGCCGCAAAGGCAAACGCAAAGAAAAATCTTTCAAAGCGCGGCGCCTTTCTACCTCTGACGCGCCAAATACTAAATCCCACCAATTTACTTGACCTGCTGCTAATTGGCGGAGAGTTTCAGCCGCCTCGTCAGTTGAGTAGCGGTTATGCTTTTCAATCCAGCGGGAAAGACCTTTGCTGCAAGTATAGTGAGGGTAGGTTTCCTTCAAAAAGTGAGTAGGCCCGTTGCAGACTTCCCGTTCAGTGTGACCGTAGTCAGAAAACCACACTTGGTCTTTGCGAAACAGGCGCATTTGATAGCGGGGATATTGAGTGCTGCGGCGAATCCAGCGCTCCATAAATATTACTTTTTCAGCTACGTAATAGCCGATATATTCTTGACTTGCGATCGCCTTTAAGCATTCAGCAAACAGTGCAGGTGTCATCCGCTCGTCAGCTTCGAGGATATAAACCCATTCGTACTTGCATTCTACTTCTTGGAGCATCCAAGTCCGCTGGCGGCCGTGAGTTTCAAAGCGGTGCTGCACTGTTTGCACGGGATAGTTCTGAACAATCTCCAGGGTGCGATCGCTGCTGAAAGAATCAACTACAATGATATCGTCACAAAGCAGTGCCGATTCAATGCAAGCGGCGATATCAATCTCTTCGTTGTAAGTCAGAATATAAATTGAGAACATTCCCAGCTTTCAGTAAGGGCAAACAATCAGGCAAATCAAGTGTTTTTTCTC
>Ga0335395_10001491_pt1 | contig 14679 bp, 9 predicted proteins | sample MAT02_FD_205744 | JGI IMG/M metagenome (GOLD analysis project Ga0335395, IMG submission 205744) | Freshwater microbial communities from Lake Fryxell liftoff mats and glacier meltwater in Antarctica - MAT-02 (spades assembly) (version 2) ...
CGGTATGGCCAAATTATCCCCATTGGCCAAGCTTTTTTCGGGGTGGTCACGCGTTTTGAATTAAAGTGGCGCCGCCAAACAATTCGTTGCCCCCACTCTTTGGCCAATTTATCCAAGTTGATGGGGCGGAATATCCCAAACGGTGACTTATTGCGATGTATGGCTAAACCAAATATATCATGATGTGGAACAAATTTATCCATTTTTCGGCACGGGTTGCGATGTATGGCTATTTTGGAAAACCCGAGTTGGCGGTGGGGTGGGCGAGATCGATGTGACGCGATCTCGGATGCGCGGCGGCGATGTGGTGGCGGAGGGTTTAAGGTCGGTGTGGTGTGCTGAAAGCCATCTGAAAAAAATCGATCCTCGAGACCGGCGGACGATTGCGCATGAGACGTCGAGATCAAGTTTATAAAAAGTATGTGGTTGATCAATGTGCAAATACGCAAACAACATGACTTCATCGGCTCCGGCGCGCCCTGCAAAGAAAATCCTGAACCTCGACGACGACGAGGACGAGCCCATCGTTGGCGGTGAATTCGACGTGGTCGAGGTTGAGCGTCGAGTGCGCGAGATGCTGTCGGGCGTCGCCAACTTGGACAAAGTGACGCTGCGCACGGCGCGCGACATGCTGACGGATCGCTACGGCTACAGCTTCAGCACCTCCGCGACCAGAGATGCCGCCAACACGATCATCAAGGCCGTGGTTATCGAGCTCGCCGAACGTCCACCCGCGCCGATGGCCGTGGATCCGACTCCCCCTGCCGTCCCCAAGCCCGCGGCCCCGCCTTCCGCTCCCAAGGTCTCGCCCTTTTTTACCTTCGACGACGACGATGCCGAGGCTGTGTATGCGGACAGCACGCCCTTGCCCGCGAAAAAAGCCGCACCCAAGGCGGCGCCGTCGCCATCGCGCTCCAAGCCCGCTGCACCGCTCTCCGGTCCGCCAGCCGTGTCGTTTGCGCCCACACGCGATGAGCTGGCCTCCAAGGAAATCGACGGCGACAAGGCGGCAAAACAGCCATCGCCCGCAAAGGCGGTCAAGGCTCCCCCGCTTGCGGGACCTGCGCCCAGTATCGCTGGCGGCGCTGAGCCACCCAAGCCCGACCGCGACGCGCAGGTCAGTCGCAAGCCGTCGGCACCGAAGCGGACTGCCCCCTCGGCCGAGGTGCGCGGCGGCGGCGAGATTGGTGCGATCCTACGTGGCATGGATTCTGCCATGGCTGCGGCGCTGGAGCGCCTGGACGACGAGCAGCCCAGCGACACGATGCTGGTTGAGCTGCACCTCAAGTTGACTGCGGCGCACACGCAGCTGGTGCGTGCATTTGCGCAGAATCGCGTCAGAAGTGCACTGTCCGAACGTACAAGCGCTGCGCCGCGCAAGCCTGCCGCGAAACGGCCGGCAAAGCCTGCAGCTGCCATCGTCACTCCCAGCCCGACCGCTGTAGCAGCCGCTCCGCCGGCAGACGTGGAGGAGGGCTGGTATCCTATTGAATCCGAGATCGGTGGTGACGACGCACAGCTCGCGCGCGTTGTGATCAGAGCCGCCAAGGCCAAGATTGCAGACATGGCCGAACTCTTTGAGACGGACGCGCCCGAGCTGTTGCGCGAGCAGGCTGACCTCCTCGAGGCCGAGGCGAACACCACCGTTCCCCCAATTTTGGAGCACTTGTATGCACTGTCGCGCTCTGTGCCCATCAAAGAGATGGACGCGAAGGCGCAGCTTATCTATCCGGTCGAGGCAGGCAAGCTATTTGGTGTGGCCCAGAGCAGCGCGAGCAAACTGATCGAGAGCACCGCCGAGCTGCCGAGCCTGGCAGGCGGTCGCGTTGTCGCCATGTGCTCCAGTGCGACCGGCCTGCGCAACGTGTACGCCGTGGTCGCGGTGGCAGGCGAGCCTGGCTATCGCCTGATGCACCTGGCGCAGGGGCTCAATCCCTGGAGCGACACGGGCTTTCGCAGCTTTGTGGCAGACCAGAGTGTCATTTCCATTGCCATCGCCGACACCCCCGGTTCCGACAAGATCGTGGTGAACATCCTCTACGAGACGGCCACAACGCCATTCAAGGTGCAAAAGGTGACACTCGACTCGCAGAGTCGCTACAACGCCAGCATCAAGTCTCTTATCGGAGACGTGGGCATTAAATTGGGCGGCGTTCGCCTGGCGGGCGCCACGCTCGGCGGCTCCAACAGTGTGCTGTACGCGCAACTCGAGGGCGACACCATCACCATGGCCCAATTCGATATTCCCTCTACCGCTCCCAAGACGACGGCGAGTGGCAATTCTTCCATTGGCGAGTTTTCCATCGGCCAGCTCAACACGCAGGACGTTCGTCCCGTTGTGGTGGCCAGTCGCCGGTATGTCGCAGCGATCATCGCCGACGTGAGCCCGGATTTCCAAAATGCGGCAGCCAGTGCCGTGCTTGCGAAATCGGTCTACTATTTGGGCGTGCGCGTGCTCATGTGGCGCCTTGTGCCCGGCAGCACGCAGCTGCAAATCGTCGCCGCGACGAACCTGGTGGTCGAGGGACTCCGCGAGACCATGGCCGGGCAGATCGGAGAACTGCCGTGCTGCCTCAGCGACGACGGCACGTTGCTCTTTGCGATTGGTGCGCGTGGCTCGCCGATCGTGCAGCCCACGCGCATCTACAGCGTGCGTGCCTACCAGACTGGCGCGAATCTGGTCTACGAGGGCGAGCCCACCACCGAGATCAGCGAAACTACGCTGCTCAGCGGCCAAACTGGGCAGCTGCTCGTCGCGCACACCGACGGCGAGATTCGCGAACTTGTGCCCTCGTATGCGCCGCGCGATTTTGCCTGGCAGCTCAGTGCTTAGGGCTGAAAAAATAAATGAATGCAATATAAAAAGCGATTTTGGTGGAGAGACGTAAACTTGCGCAATCTCACACCATGAGCGCCGCAACACCCACAAAGCGCCGCATCGCACCCACAACTGTCACCAGCAACAAGCGTGACGAGCAGGATGACCAGCGTCTCCGCGAAATCGTCACGGCTGGCGGCAGCGACGCTACGGCTGTCGACATTCTGCGCAAGTACAGCAAGGATCGCAACATAGACGAGTCTGACATGGACTCGAGCAAGGAGGTCAGCAACGCAGAGGCAACATCCGCGGCTCGCGACATCCGCGCCGCGCTGGCCCGCATGTCCGACGATGTGACGGCAATCGTCGCAAAGATCGACGGCGAGGGCGTCAACATCAACACAGACGAGATTGCGCAATTTGCCGACCGTGTCATCTCCAACGCTGCAGTGGTGAACCTGCGCTACAAGAATCGCCTGCCCCGCGGCGGCCGTGTGCCCGAGATTGCGCTGGCCAAACTGGCGCGCGAGGCCGAGGCTCGCGCCAAGACGGGCCAGCAGCGCTACACCGAGGCCATCGAGCTGGTGAGCAAGCGCGCGCGTGTGGAGGCCGAGAAGGCGCGGGCCAAGCGTTCTGCGTTCACGCCCGAGCAGAAGGCCGAGCGCAAGGTGGCCCGCCAAGCTTGGTATGCCGCAAACCGCGAGCGCGAGGCGGCTGCTCTGGCTACCGAGCCCGACGAGGCGGTGAAGATTGCCATGCGCCGTCTCTATGCCTCGGAGGCAGAAAAACTGCCCCGCGAGCTGGCCGAGGCCTATGACGACGATGACTCTGACTCGGTCTCGGGTTCGGACGACGACTACAGTCTGAATGAGGGCGACGAGGACAGCGAGGAGAGCATCGAGTACGACGTGCTCATTGACGACGAGACGCGCGACTTGTATCTCGTCGACGGCTCGGTGGACTCGGACACCACGTACTTTAAGATCAACCTGCAGCTGGGCGAGTTTGTCATCAAGCAACTCGAGGACAACACCTACTGGCGCGGCTTCAAGGACAGCGATGCCGACCACATCCAGCTCACTGCCAAGAGCCTGGCCTCGGGTCGCACCAAGGACGGCGACGGCTCTCTGGCCCTGCGTCTGAAGGAGTGGACCGATTTCCAAGTTTACGACGACGAAGACGGCAGCGAGAGCAGCGCGGCGCCAGCACCGATGCAAGTGGACAAGCGCATTGGTTTGGAGATGGGCCCGCAAGCCAACGCGGCGCTGGCCAATTTCGAGCGCGTCGTCCGCGAGCAGGCTCGCCTCGATGCTGGATTCTTGCGCGACACCAAGGCACTCGAGTCTAGCCAAGGCATTTCGCTGGAAACGAGCGACACGTCTGCATTCACTGCCGAACAGTTGGGCACCTACAACTATTTGGCTCGGTACAGCGCAAACCGCGCCCGCGACAGCTCTGCGGCACTCGGCCCGGCCATCGACGCGCTGCTGGCGGCCATGGAAGCCGACGGCACCCCGTACGCCGAGGTAACCGCTTTTGCCTGGGGGCTGGAGTCGTACATTCGCCGAATTGCCGCGGACGAGCTGTCGGGCTCGACGCAAGAGCAGATCGGCGGCCGCGTCCCGGAAGTTCGTCCCGACCAGGGCCCGTTCACTGCCGAGATTCACGAGTATCTTTTGACCATCCAGCCGGCCGACCCGGCCATTGCGCGACAGATGACCAGCGAGGAGAGAATCGACACATTCAAGCGCTACGAGATGGCGCGCGACCGCATCTTGCAGCGACTGCGCACGCAGGGCTATTCGGCGCGTGAGAGCAACGAGTTTGTGGGCCGCATCTCGAGCAAAGACTCGCCCGAGGCCGCTGCCATCAAGCGACAGTACCGCCGCTCGCCGACGAGCATCGGCAAGCCCATTTCCGCTGCCTCGCTGAGCAACGAGGCTCGCAGTGCGCAGCTCGAGTATCTGGCCGCCAAGGGCGAGAAAGCCAGCAAGGACCGGACCTTTGGCATGTTTGCCTGCCGCCCCCGCGTAGAATTGGCCGAAGAGAAGCTGCGCCGGGAGCTCCAGGTCTCTGGTCACACCGACTCCGAGATTGACGCATACCTGGACGCTATGCGGACGGCCGACCCCGAGATAGACCCCCGCGGACGTTCGATCAAGAAAAAGATTCAGAGCGCGATCCGCATTGACGGCAAGGTGGGCGAGGAGACCGCGTATGCGGCGCGCGTCATTGTCGGCAAGATGGAAGAGATCATCACCAAGATGAACGCCAGCACCATGCAGGCGCTGGTGGGCGCGGACGCTCGCGAGCTGGGCATCATGGCCGAGGTGCTCAAGGAGCTGACGCCTGCCGGAGACTACGTCCGCGAGTTTGGCGCCGAGCAACTGCGCCTGTCGTTTGGCACGGTGCTGCCGCTGCCCAAGAACATGCGCGCCATCAGCCAGCTCAACTCTGCCCAGAAGGGCGGCGTCATGCTGCACTACTTGCCCGATGTCGAGTCCGGAACGCAGTCGGGCATTGCGGTGCTCCTTACTCCGCCGAACCAGAGCGAGTGGCGCCAGAGCGCGTTCAACTTGCCGGCGAACGTGACGAGCACAAAGTCGTTTGCCATCGGCTCGCTTCCGGGATCGCCCAACGACCCGAACCCGCCCCAGTCGACTCTGCTGGCTGTGTACCGCCCCGTCGGCTTTACATCGGTGCGCGAGACGCGTTTCTTGGCGCAGCTGGGCGGCGACGTGGCCGGGCCGCTCCTGGACGTTGACCTCGACCAGGCGTTCACGTACGCAGTCAGCGCACGAGGCATGCTCGTTGGCGCGAAGGTTAACAACTCTGGTGCAAGCAATGCGATCGAGTGGGTTGTGCAGTTGTACTCGAATGGCAAACTCGGCGCCGCCACGAATGGAAGCTTCACACCCGGCCCAGACGCTGTGGGCTTTCCTCGCCAGGGGGGTGAATTCAAGCTCAGCGTGCGTGTCTCGACGGCTGGCCAGTTCTCGGTGACGCTGTTGTCTCTCTACGTCCTGGACGGCACCGGAGCGTCGCCCACCGATCCCAGCAAGGTTACTGCATTGTGCATTTCTGCGCTGCTCGTTGACATGGATCTGAACATTGAGACGCAGCCCCAGTTTGCGACCGAGCTCTACTATGCCACACCCGAGGCTGCGCGGGGCTTGCAATTGCTGAGCGCGCTCTCGGCCGACCGCCTGCTGACCGTGGCCGTTGTGGATCGCACGCCCGGCACTGGCGGCAGCACCGTGTATCGCATGAACTCGAACAACAGCAATCGCCTGAACATGGTGCTGGATGCGCCCGGCGTCGTCATTGGGGCCATGAGCTCGGGCATTTTCGGCTTGACCATCATTGCAGTGCCCCGTTCCAGCGCCCGCGACACGGTCATCTTTGAGCTGGTGCCGGTCAACACGCCGAAAAAGTACTCGGTCAACAACACGCAGTCTACCACGCGTCAGTCGGTCCCCAATTGAGGGAAAGGGTCCAAAATAATAAAGACTTTTAATTGGTCGCAGGGTCGGGCAGGGGGAAGACGGGCTCTTCGGTGCTGTCGTCGTCCAGAGTTGCGTTGTTTGCCAGCGGCGCTTTGGCAATCACACGCTTTCTTGGCGCCGACACACGCTTCACCGAGCCGTCGGACTGGGCGGGTTTCTTGCGCTTGTGCTCCAACAGATCGAGGAAAATGCTGTTCGAAGCATCGATGACGCGGAGCGGGGCCGTGGCCAGCTCGTTCTCTGCGCGGATTTTCTCCTGCGTGGCGGCCTGAGCTGCAGCGAGGTGTGCAACTGCCGCAGACTCCCTGGCAAATCGGTCGGCATACTCGAGGGCCTCCTCCTCGCTCTCGAACGTGCCAGACGAATCGATGGGCTCGGGCATGTTGAGCTCGGGCGTCTGGACGATCTCGTCGATGTAAAGATAGTCGATGTGGCGCCAGGGCTTGTCCGACGAGTAGGGAAAGCCGCGAGCCTGGGCCGCACGCGCCTTCTTTGCAAAGTCGGTGACGTGCTCAAAGTTGTCGCGATTCCAAAAGGTCGCATCCTCGGAGTCGTGGTGCTGCACCCAGCTCACAGGATGCAGCACATCCTTTTCCAGTTCGTCATCTTTTGGCACGCGATCTTTCTGGTGGATGGCCCAGAGTGGCGGGCGAGCGGGCAGTGCGTGCTGGCCGGCATCCATGCACCAGCGCTTGCCCAGTCGCGGCTGCGGGTGGACGATTGCATCTGCATTTTTCGTAGCGTCTTCCTCGGATTCGGGCGCCGGTTGCTCGGCGGGCGGCCGGACTGCAGTGAGCTCGGTGACCACGTCGATCTTTGGGGCAAACTGCGCATAGCCGGGAATGGCGCAAAACTCTTCGTGCGTGATGCCGAGCTCTCCCAGCACGCGATCCCAGTCGGCGACGGTGAGATGCGGAGCCCACTGGTCAGCGGGACGCGCGCCCCTAAAGTACCACGCATTGGTGACCTGGCCAGCCTTGCCCGGAGGCGCGTAGGGCTTGGTGCGCGGCACGCCGAACTTGCCCACGGGCGCATTGGAAAGGTAAGGATTGTCTTCGGTGATGCGGATCTTGCGCTTAAAGTACTCGTGTGCCAGCAGCAGCCGGCGCATGATCCACACGAGCGTGTCCCACGACAGCGTGTACAGGTAGGAGCGCCAGCGATTGCGACTCCACACCTGCACGATGCTGGCCGATTGCTGGCGAATCCACATCTGAAAGTAGATCTGCACGACGTAGGACACGTCGACGAACGTCTTCATGTCGGCGGCCATAGTCGTCTTGATCTCAAAGTTGAGTGAGCCGAGCGTCCAGTCAATGGGGGTGCCGTCTTCCAGCCCGCCGATGATGCGAATGGCGTTGGTGCCGCCGTCCGGCGAGCTGCCCTGGAAAGGCATGATGCGACTGCTAAAGGTGCCGTACTCTTTGATCGTCAAATCAAAGACGACCTGCCCGATGCAGCGGGCGTAGTACTCGTAGGCATCGCCATACCGCGTGGCCTCGTTGCCAGAGAATGAGTCCGTCAGCAGGCCCATGCGGATGTGCCACATCACCTGCGGACTCTTGGAGAACTTCTTGGCCACGAGCTCGCCCTTGGCATTGGCCTCCAGGATCGGCTTGCCGTCCGCGCCGTTCATCGGGTTCGGGTATGAGGAGAGTCCGACGTCGCATGCTGCACCCGAGGCAGTCTGCTCGGTGCGGCGCGCCTTCCACGCAGGATTCTTGAAGGTGTCGCCGGGCAATGTCTGCGGCGTGTCAAAGTAGCGCGGCGGCGGATGGCCTTCGAACAGGTGGCGCGTCTCCTCGACCAGATTTCTGGTCCAGACCGGCTTTTGCATTTGGGCGACGGCGGCCGGCGTGCTTTTGAAAAATGGTAGCCAGGGCTGCGATCCCCCAAAATTGGCACTGGCTCAATTATATATCGAGTCGCGGCTGCGGTTTCGCAAACACGCCGCCGCATTATGGCCGCCCTGGCATCGCAGCGCCAGGGCCAAGAGGCATTCAAGATATGCATCATGGGCGATCCGATGTCGGGGAAGAGCGAGCTCACGTCCGCATTGATGAACAACACCAACAGTGCCTTGCGCAGCGACGTGCTGCGAGACATTGCATACATTTCCGGCACCGACCGCTCGACGGGGAAAAATTATTTTATTCAATTCTGGGACACAGCAGGCACGATCCGACACAATCGGTTCGACATGGGTATCATGCTGCGCGACTCGGTCGGCGTGTTCGTGATGTTTGACCTGACAAATCGCTTATCGTACGAGAACGTAGACGTGTGGGTTGCCGAAATCCACAGCCGCTTCAGGCCATCGCCCACGAGGCCGGGCGTGCTGTTGCCATTCATCTACTTGGTGGGCTGCAAACTCGATCGCGCCGATGGCCACGACGAACGCCAAGTTTACTGGGACGAGATAGACGCAAAGGCTACGGCAAATGGCTGGGGCTGTGCGCAAATATCTGCCATTGAGCCGTGCCACAATCTGCAAGAATTGCTAGAGTATGTGATTTCAGAGCTACTGCGCGACAAGATCAGTCGAGAATTGCCGACAGACCCGCACACAACCAGTCCGCGAATCACGCCGCACCTGCTGTCCTCTGTTTTCTCTAGCAATAGCAGCGAGCACCGAAGAAATCCATTCGCTAGCGGTTGCTGAGCCTCGCAAAATAAACCTTGGCAACATTATTTATGATTGGATTTGCTGCAAGAACCAATCGGAAAGGGTGCCTGACATGCAAGAGTTTGTGCCACCTCACAGTCCAGGCACGCCGCCCGATCAGTACGTCCGGCCGCAGCTTGCAAAGGCGGGCAGCAAGCAAATCATTACCGGTGTCATCAAGCTGGCATTCGTTGGTCGGTCCGGGGTGGGAAAGACTCGCGCGTGGCGCCTGATGGCGAGCAAGGCGGACTGCACTTCCAGCCCAGCACCAACGCGCGGAGTCGAGTGGGTTGATCTGCTGGGCATGTCGGAGAGTGGCGATTGTGTGATGGTGCTGCTGCACGATCTGTCGGGACACGAAAAGTACAGGGCCGTCGCACCGCCCTACTATCGCACAATGAACGGCTACTTTGCCATGTTTGATATGCCAGCCGAGGCCAGGCGCTTGCGGCAAGACATGGGCGAGCCCAAGCTGAGCGGGGTGCCCGCATGCAAGCTGGCAGACATCCACGCCAAGCAGCTGATCGACCTCATGTTGCGCAACGCAATGACGGCCGAGCGTTCAGCGCACGCATTTCCCTTCAAAGGCCTGGAGAGTCCGCTGGTGGTATGCATGGGCAACAAAAGTGATCTGTGTGAAGATATCGAGTGCGAATCGCTTTTGCGACATGCGCTGATCGCATGCCTCGATGCCCAGAGCAGCAAATACTTTGACACCAGCGCAGTGACAGGCCAGGGCATCGGGCAAGCATTCTCCTGGATGGCCGAAACGGCAATCCGGCGCATCGCCGAGCACATCAAGTCGCAAGGCTATCCGCCCTACATGAAGCCCGGATGCGTGGATTCGTCAACACCCAGCGCCGCAGTCGATGCCCAAACTCGCTCGGCTGCGCTGGGTTCAATGTTCCCCGAGACTGTCGAAGAGCGACAACGCCGCATGTCGCGAATGTCGCCCATGCCAGAGAGCGTGAACATTGCCGCAGCGGAAGGCAACGAGGTGTTCACATGCGCATGCTAGAATAGAAACACATAAAATTATTAAACGACATTGCCGAGCATCGTTCGGATCATTTATTTCACTGCGCCGGCCCGCTCGCATGGCCACACCAACTGGCTCGGGCTTTGGCCTCAACAACTTGCTTGGGCGCGCGCCCGCCAAGCCGAACGCAATCTTGCTGGCCCAGCGCGCAGAAGCCTCGACCAACATGATCGCCGGCACGTACGATGCCCAAAAGGCCGCGATCATGAAAAAAATCGCGGCAGAGGAGCACAAGAAGCGCGTTGCCGCCAAGGCCGGGGACAAGAAAGCATTCAATGCGGCACATGCCAACATCGAGCGCCTGAAGAAGCGCATTGAACTGCGAAATGGCGTGTCATCCAAGCTCGAGCAGGCTGGCGACGCAACCTCGGACAGTCTGGCCGTCCTGCAGGCAGTCGAAGCTCTGCAGGCTACCACCGTGGCTCTGGCGGCAGCCAACCAAAAGGTTCCGCCCGCGTCAGTCGACAAGCTGATGGAAAATCTTGCCGAGGCAATGGACGAGGCGAACGAGGCAATCGACTTGGTCAGTGCTCCGTTCGGCGCCCCGTCGGACGTGGCAGAGCTGGACGACGCAGACATGGACGACTTCCTGGAGCAAGCTGCTGCGCAAGACAAGATCGCTGCCCAAGAGACTGCGTCTGCTGCAGCGGCTGCTCCGCCGCCGGTTGCGAGACCTGTCACAGTCACTGTCGTTGTGGAAAGCTCCGACAACGAACACTTGCGCGTGGCCGAGTTGCTCTCTACACTGCCCGTACCCTCAGCACCGCTGCCCCAGATGACCCCTGCGCAAGCGGCCCGCGCTAGGGCTTTGGCGCGGAATTAAACTACTTTAGTGTCACTGCAGAGATCTGATGGTCTCTAAAAGGCTCTGCCTGTCGCGAAAAAAGAAAATATCGGCCTCTCGCTGGTCCTCACCCCAGCGTAGCAGCCACTCACGCGTGGCATTTTCACGATCGAGTGTGAGGTTTTCGGAATGGCCGTTGAAGAGCTGGTGGATTGAACACTTGTCCAGCACGATAACGAGACAGTCGCGGTCGTTGCAGTTCACTGTGGGCGAGAGTCCAGCTTTGCGCAAAAAGTACACCAGCTCCTCGGCAGCAACGATTGCTACGTGTGTCGGCGCGTCTTTGTAGAGTGCCAGCGCTCGGCTGGTTATCGCTGCGGAAACCACCGAGGCCATACGATCCTCAAAAAATGGACCAACATCATTTACTTGTGTTCGTCCTGAAATCCTTCCAGAAGACCCGAGCCCACGAGTGCGAGAGATGGTTCGAGAGATGGTGGCGGGGCCGCCGCTGCCGCAGCAGACACAGGTCCCAAAAGCTCGGGGGACAGAGTGGGCGCTGGGCTTGCGGGGTCTCCAAAGCTATCGGCGTCGATCCGGGACAAGGCCGCGCCGGCACTGCTGGGGCGACTTCCACCCAAGTGACCGAACGACGATTCGTCGTCGTCATCGTCGCCCTCTGCATCGTTTGCCAAATGATCGGTCATGTCAATCCCAGACATGGCCGGGTGGCGCAGGGACTGCTGCATGGCGTTGACGCGGGACGCAAACGTGGGGCAGCAACACAACAAGCCGAAGCAAGCATTCTGCGAGGCACCGCCGCATGCCACGTCTCGCAGGAAGCCGGCCGAGCGTTTCTTGCGCGATGCACCCCCGATCTCGCCAAATCCTGTAATGTTACCATGCTTTTTGGAACAGCAGGACAACGCGTAGGTTGATTTGCGGCAAACTCCAAATGCGCAGAATCCCAGGCCAGCCGTGCAGCTGATGCACAACAGCACTGCGCAAATTGCCGCAATCCCGATGGCAGTCGAGGCCTGTCGTTGCGTGAGTTGGCCCTTGGGTTCGGTGGTCTGATTGCCGCGAAAGCCAATGCACAAACTGTCGGCCGTGTACAGCGGTGTGCCGAGGTTGGGCACGAGCATCACCGTTGCCCCAAGAGCTTGCTTGTGATCCAGCGCCGGTGCCGAGATCACTGTCCAATTTTCGGCGCTCACCACCATGAGCTGGGTGGAAGAGATGCGCAGCGTGTACAAATCCTTATGGGCATTGGCCACGCTCCAATAGTGCACATCGAGCACAGAGGGCAACTCGTCAAAGCGACGCACCATGATAAACCCATCGCTGCCGATCGAGCCATCCAGCAGCCAAATCTCGGTGCCAGCGTAGAACAGAATTACGAGTGTGTGATCCTCGCTCCATTGCAGTCGCACCTGCTCCAAGTTGTTGATCATGTGCACGGGCAAATAAAAGGCAAATCGCTGCTGCGTCTGCATGTCAAAGCAGATGATCTCTGCGCTGCACATCACACAAACTCGCGGCTGGGGCCATGCGGTGGCCAGGCCGGCAATGATTTGTTCGTTGGGATCGGGGCAGAATGCCGGCCACACGTGTTCTTGCCGGTCGTTGATGTCGTCGCGCAGCACCACCGTCGAGCCGTCGGATGTGAGGTACAGTAGGGACATGATGTTGTGCGAGTCTATATCGGTGTGCAGCACGCGCGAATTCTCTGTGAGCAGCGCGGGCAGTGCCGCATCAAAGAGGATGGTGCAGTCTCTGTCAAATGACGAAAAGCGAGTAATGCCTCCGTGCGTGTCGATAATGAGCAGTTTGTGATCGGGCGTCGTGTATGCGACTGCGGCCAGCTGCTCGGCATTTCCGTCGTTGAGCAGCGCAGAGTCGGCCACGCCGGTCAGCGTCACTCCGCTCTTGTAGGACACGGGCAAGCCGTTCACAATGACACTCTTGCCGTCGGCGAGAAGCACTTGCGCGCGATTCACGGCCAGCTGGGTTGCCGAGCGGACGACATTGCTCAGTGGATCGGTGAGCACGCGCACAGTCTGACTGTCGTCCAGCGTCACGATCAGCACGGCAGCCTGGCTGGGCGCAAACGCAATGCCACGCAGGTTCAGTGGGCCGTTGTTTGCCACATTGACGTTGTCGCGATGCGTGCCGGTCGCCAAATCAAAGGTCAGCACGCACAATGCGGGCCGGCCCATCACCACGCGCAGAAAGCCCGAATCGATCGAGAGTGCGGCAGGACTGGGCAAGCGGGTGACGATGCGCTCCAGGAGGCCATCCTGGGGCGAGAGCTGCCACACCGCATTGGCCATTGGCACACTGACGTACACGGCTGCGTCGGTGCAAGCCAACCACAGACGATCCGAGCGAGTGATAAAATCGTAGGCCACCACAGACTTCTTGAGGCCGGTCTTGATGTCGTAGTGCTGCAGTCGCGACTGGGTGCCGTTGCCTTGCGTGCTCAGGAACACATCTTGTGAGGTGACGCAAAACGAAACGGCCGTGTCCGTCGAGGCGAGTGCCGGCAAAATGACCTCCTTGAGCTCGATGCTGGAGACGAGCGCGCCGCTTGCGATCAGATACGTCTCGAAGACGTTGACGCTCGCAGACCCGCCCCCTGCAGTTGTGCCCGATGCGTAGGGATAGGTGGCGATCATCATCAAGCGTGTGCCGTCCGATGAGAGCTGGCTCGCAAAGACGTGGCGCGTGTTGAGCTTCCACAGCGGCGGGCAGGTCAGCCGCCCTTGGTTGGCCACCACCTGACTGGCCGTCGCCGTCAGCACCGTGTCAAAGCACACGCGCGTCTGGTTGGTATCGAGATCGATGGGACGAGACTTTGCAGCCATCGTCGTGGCGCTCGCCGCCAGCAGCACGAGCACGATCAATGCGAAAGAATTGCGCATACCTGGTCCCGAGCAAATGTTCAATTTGCCACAAAATTCTCATTTAATAACCACGCGCACCGCTTCTTGCCAAAGTTTGCGCACCTTCCTACTCGGCAGCGCTCTTGATCTCTGGCTTGCACGGCCGCCAGTTGGCCCCGGCGGTTGCGGCCCGGCGTGTAGCGCGGCGCGGTGGTTCTCGACGCTCAAGTCTGGATCGTGTTGATCAAGGAACACTCGGCGGCGTGCGATCGCGCTCGCGCCCAACGGCCGGCGGTGGGAATGCACTAGAGAGATCCGATGCCTTGACTGCCCGAGCTATCTTGTCTCTGCGGGAAGAATAGTACATCTCGGGGCCGGAAACATGAAAATAAATGAGGAAACTTCCAGAAAGCAAAATTTATGCGCCGCCACCTGGACCTCGCGACAGCATGCCCAACCTCGACTCACCGACCCGGATGACAAAAAATCACGATCTCGTCGCGAACACCAAAACAGCTTCAGACCCTCCAGGACCATATCGCCGCCGCGCATCCGAGATCGCGTCACATCGATCTCACCTGCCCCGCCGCCAACTCTGTTTTTCCAAAATAGCCATACATCGCAACCCGTGCCAAAAATGGATAAATTTGTTCCACATCATGATATATTTGGTTTAGCCATACATCGCAATAAGTCACCGTTTGGGATATTCTGCCCCATCAACTTGGATAAATTGGCCAAAGAGTGGGGGCAACGAATTGTTTGGCGGCGCCACTTTAATTCAAAACGCGTGACCACCCCGAAAAAAGCTTGGCCAATGGGGATAATTTGGCCATACCGATGCATGTTTCACCAAATAGGGATAAATCCGAAATATCCGTTTTGGTGAAACATGCACCGGTATGGCCAAATTATCCCCATTGGCCAAGCTTTTTTCGGGGTGGTCACGCGTTTTGAATTAAAGTGGCGCCGCCAAACAATT
>Ga0335395_10001494_pt1 | contig 14661 bp, 9 predicted proteins | sample MAT02_FD_205744 | JGI IMG/M metagenome (GOLD analysis project Ga0335395, IMG submission 205744) | Freshwater microbial communities from Lake Fryxell liftoff mats and glacier meltwater in Antarctica - MAT-02 (spades assembly) (version 2) ...
CATCCGACTGGCCCAACGGGCCCAGTCGCCAGGGTCCACTTGGACGCTGGCGAGCGGGCCTGCACGCCCCTGCCAATTCAAGGAGAAGACCACCATGCTCGACGACAACCTCAAGACCCAGTTGCAGTCCTACCTCACACGCCTGCAGCAGCCGATCGAACTGATCGCCTCGCTCGGTGACGGCCCCAACGCGCCGGAAATGCGCGCCTTCCTGCAGGATCTCGACGGCCTGAGTGACAAGCTCAGTCTGCGCTGGGACGGTGCCAACGCACGCAAGCCCTCGTTCCAGGTGACACGTGTCGGCCACGACATGGGACTCCATTTCGCCGCAATTCCTATGGGCCATGAGTTCACCTCGTTGGTGTTGGCCCTGTTGCAGGCCGGAGGTCATCCGCCGAAGATCGACGACGACGTGATCGCGCAGGTCCGCGCGCTCGATGCCGACATGCAGTTCGAGACCTATATTTCGCTGACCTGCCACAACTGCCCGGACGTGGTGCAGGCGCTCAATCTGATGGCAGTGCTCAATCCCCGCATCCAACACGTCATGATCGACGGCGGCCTGTTCAAGGACGAGGTCGAGCAGCGCCAGATCATGGCGGTACCCAGCGTCTACCTTAACGGCCAGCCGTTTGGTTCGGGAAGGATGGAACTATCGGAGATCCTGGCCAAGGTGGACACGGGTGCCGCCGCCCGCGTTGCCGGCAAACTCGGTGCCAAGAAGCCTTTTGACGTGCTGATCATCGGCGGTGGACCGGCCGGCGCGGCCGCCGCGGTCTATGCGGCGCGCAAGGGCATCCGCACCGGTGTCGTGGCCGAGCGTTTCGGCGGCCAGACGCTCGATACGCTGGGCATCGAGAACTACATCTCGGTGCCACATACCGAAGGCCCGCAGTTCGCCGCCGCTCTGGAGGCGCAGGTCCGGGCCAATGAGGTGGACATCATGAACGGCCAGCGCGTGGCGAGCATTCTGCCGGCGTCGGAGCCGGGCGGCCCGATCACGGTCACGCTCGACAACGGCGCGGCGCTCACGAGCCGCAGCGTGATCCTGTCCACCGGTGCCCGCTGGCGCAATATCAATGTGCCCGGTGAGACGCAGTACAGAAACAAGGGCGTAGCCTATTGCCCGCATTGCGATGGCCCACTGTTCAAGGGCAAGGACGTCGCCGTCATCGGCGGCGGCAACTCCGGCGTCGAGGCGGCGATCGACCTCGCCGGCGTCGTGCGCAGCGTGACGCTGGTCGAGTTTGCCGATCAGCTCAAGGCCGACGCGGTGCTGGTGAAGAAATTGCGCAGCCTGCCCAATGTGACTGTCCATGTCAACGCGCAGACAACCGAGATCACCGGCGACGGGCAGAAGGTCGACGGTCTGGTGTTCAAGGACCGGGCAAGCGGAGAAAGCCACCGGGTGGAACTCTCGGGCGTGTTCGTGCAGATCGGCCTGGTGCCCAACACCGAGTTTCTCAAGGGTACGGTGGAGTTGAGCCGTTACGGAGAGATCCTGATCGATGCGAAATGCGCCACCAGCGTTCCCGGCGTTTTCGCCGCCGGTGACGCCACGACGGTGCCGTTCAAGCAGATCGTGATTGCCGCGGGCGAGGGTTCCAAGGCTGCACTCAGTGCGTTTGACCATCTGATCCGTTCGCCGCTGGCAGGGTGACGCCACGTCGCATCGACCGCACCCACCATTTGTCTCGGCGCAAACTGCAGGTTGTCAGGTTGGGGATACCCCCTGACAATGACACAAGGAGGCGTCGATGCGGGTCAATGGCAATACGGTGCTGGTCGGAGCCCACAACCGGGGCGCAGATACAGGCTGTCCTCACGCGCGGCGGTCGGGTTGCAACCGGATGCGCCGATGATCATCTCGCTGATCGACGGGGCGGAGCGACTGGCCGACGATGCGCAGCTGCTGGCAGCGTTGCGCCAGGCCTGTACGCGAGACCCGATCTATGGTGCTTCGGTGTTGATTGCCATCAACAATACGCAGGGCGATACCTACCGGCTGATCCAATGCCAGGGCATGCGGCAGGCAGAGAGTGTCACGCAGTGCTTGCGGGTGCTGGGTTTCGCGGAAATATTTGAGATCGGATCGCCGTTTCATTACACATTCCGACGATAACCGTCGTCGGAAAAGTCCGGCCCGGGCTTGCGGCGCAGCGGCGCAGGCCTGCGACGGGTTGTAGCATGTCCGATGGTGAGCTGCAGCGGTGCGGCGCTCAAGCAAGTGCCATTCGTCCCAGACCGATTTCCACCAGCCCTTCGGCCCGGCGCAGCAGAAACAGCGCGTCCAGCCCCATGCGTTGCGCCAGGCCCAAGCCTTCGCCGGGTCCAGCCACCAGCAAGGCGGTGGCCCAGGCATCTGCATGCATGCAGCTATGCGCCAGTGCGGTCACCGATGCAACGGCGTTGTTCACGGGCGCGGCGCGGCGCGCGTCCATGGTGTGCGCCAGGCGCCCATCGCCCACTGCCAGATAGCGTCGGTAGTCGCCCGAGGTGGCCACGGCCAGATCTTCTAGCTCGATGACTCCTTGCACCGCGCGGTGCCCAGCCTTGGGGCGTTCGACCGCCACAGTCCAGGGCACGCCGCTGGCCTGGCTGCCCAGCGCGCGCAGCTCGCCATCGAATGCCACCAGTGCATGCGGTACCCCGTGCTGCTGCAGCAAGGCGGCCATGCGATCCACCGCGGACCTACTGGCAGCTGGGGCTCGATCCGCGCTTCATCCTGCTGGCGCTGGCGGCTGGCTTGCCGTTCAATGGCAACTTCCTGTATGTGCTGGCGGCACCGGCGTTCCTGGGTGGCCACCTGGGATTGGCACCCACGCAGTTTTTCTGGTTTTTCGTGCTCAATATCGGCGGCATCATGGCCGGTGCCTGGGTCAGCGGGCGCATGGCGGGCCGGGTCTCGCCGCGCCAGCAGATTCGCCATGGATTCACCATCATGGCGGTTGCGGCGGCGCTCAACCTGGTGGCCAATGCGCTGTTCACCGCGCACGTCCTGGGCCATGCTCCCGCCGATGGTGTATGCCTTCGGCTGGGCCTTGATGGTACCGGCCATCACGCTCTTGGTACTGGATTTGCATCCCGCGCGCCGTGGCATGGCCTCGTCGTTGCAGATGTTCGTCGGCTCGGGTGCCAACGCGATTACGGCCGGGGTGATCGCGCCGTTGGTCATGCATTCCACAAAGGCCATGGCGATGGCGATGGTCGTACTCATGGCCATGGGTTTGCTGGGATGGTCCGTGTTGCGCCGCCACTGGCCGGCCATCGGGCGGCTGGAAGACGCTGCGTCGGGATCGCGTCCGCGGGTGTCGGTCGGGCGCTGACCGGCAGCACCCGACTGCCAGCGGGGGAGAGCCACGGGCGTGCGCAAGACAGTTCGTGCCGGGGCGCGTAGCATTGCGGGCAGTTGCGCAGCCCCGCGTTGTGTGTTGTTTTGCCTCAGTTTGCCGCGCTGCATGCCACTTACGCCTGACCATGGATACCACTGTACCTGTCACCGCCCCAGCGTCATCTGTTGCCGCGTCTGCGGTCCCCATCACCGAAGCAATCCCACCCACTGATCCCGACGCAACGCGTTTTCGGGTGCTCGGTGCGATCAGTTTTTCGCATTTTCTCAATGACCTGATCCAGTCGCTGATCCTGGCGATCTATCCCTTGCTCAAGGGCGAGTTCAATCTGAGCTTCACCCAGATCGGCCTGATCACGTTGACCTACCAGGTCACTGCGTCGTTGTTGCAGCCGCTGGTGGGTCTGTATACCGACAAACACCCCAAGCCCTATTCGCTGGCGATCGGCATGGGGTTCACGTTGGTCGGTCTGCTGGTGTTGTCGGTAGCACCCAATTTTGAAACCGTGCTGGTGGCCGCGGCGCTGGTCGGAACCGGCTCGTCGATCTTCCACCCGGAATCCTCACGCATCGCGCGCATGGCCTCGGGCGGGCGTCATGGCCTGGCGCAATCCATCTTCCAGGTCGGTGGCAACACCGGCAGCGCGGTGGGCCCGTTGCTGGCGGCGTTGATCATCATTCCGCAAGGGCAGCCGGCGGTCGCCTGGTTCGGTCTGGCCGCGTTACTGGCCATCGTCGTGTTGTGGAAGATTGGCAACTGGTATCGACGGCAGCCGCAGTTCGGGGTGGGAAAAAAGAAAGTGGGTGCGGAACTGCACGCCGCGTGGCCGCGACACATTGTGGTGCGGGCCTTCCTGGTGCTGATGGTGCTGATCTTCTCCAAGTACTTTTATGTGACCAGCATCAGCAATTACTACATCTTCTATCTGATGCACAAGTTCAACCTGTCGGTGCAATCGGCGCAGGTGCACCTGTTCGTTTTCCTGTTCGCCATGGCGGCCGGTACCTTGCTGGGCGGGCCGATCGGTGACCGGATCGGCCGCAAGCGGGTGATCTGGGCCTCAATCCTGGGTGTCGCGCCGTTTGCGTTGATCCTTCCGCATGCCAACCTGATGTGGACCGGCGTATTGACCTTCGTGATCGGTCTGATCCTGGCTTCGGCGTTTTCAGCCATTTTGGTGTTTGCGCAGGAACTCGTGCCCGGCAAGGTAGGCGCAGTCTCCGGCATGTTCTTTGGCTTTGCGTTTGGCATGGGCGGCATCGGTGCCGCAGTGCTGGGTAGCCTGGCCGATTCCCATGGCATCGAGTATGTGTACCGGGTCTGCGCCTATCTGCCGCTGCTGGGCATGATCACCATCTTCCTGCCCGACATCGAGCGGCCCCGGCGCGCCGGCACCAGTCGTTGATCGGTGGCGTCCGCGCGCCTTCCGGTTGCGGCCACTGCTCGGCTGGCAGGTAGACTCCCCGGAAAGGGAAAACCACCGCATGTCACTGCTCGACAACACCGACGCCGCCGCTCAGGAGTGGGTCCTCCTGCAACCGCTGTACGAGCGTTACGAAGGGTCCGCCTTGTTCATCAAGTTGCTGGCAGTGGCCTTGTTCAGCGCCGGCCTGGTCATGGAAGTGCTGGTACCTTGGCTGGTGCTGCTTTGCCTGGTGTTGTGGCTGCAAGAGGGTATTTTCAAGACCTACCAGGGTCGGCTGGGCGCACGTCTGCTGCAGCTCGAACAGCTGCTGGCCAGCGACGCGGCGGCCAGCGGCACGCCGGCATTCCAACTGCATCGGGGCTGGGCGGCGCAACGCGCTGGTGCAAGCGGTTTGTTGCTGGAGTATCTGCGCAGTGCCCGACGACCCACCGTCGCTTTTCCGTATGCGGTGTTGATACTCGTGGCGTTGGTGCAGGCAGTGGCGTGAGGCGCAGCGCTTGTCGGTTGACGCGGTCTGGAATCGGCACGTGGGCCTGATCGCAAGAATTCTGCAGATCGGTGTCATCGTGGCGGGTATGCTCGCTGCGCCGGCGCAGGCCCTGCAGATCGCCCAACTGACGCCGCAAGGTGAGGTCGCACAGGTACGGCAGGTGGTGATCACCTTTGACAGCGCCGTCACTGCCTTCGGCGATGCAGGCGCGCGTGCGCCGGTCACGCTGCAGTGTGGCGATGCGACTGCGGCCAAGGGCACCGGGCGCTGGACGACCGAGCGGGTGTGGTCCTACCGCTTCGCGCAGGACCTGCCACCGGGCGTGCGCTGCACGGTGCAGGCCGTGCCCGACCTGCAGTCGACAAACGGATCGGCCTTGACCGGGCCGACGCAGTTTCGCTTCAACACCGGTGGGCCGTTCGTGCAGTCCGTCATGCCATATCCGGGCAGCCGCATCGACGAAGACCAGGCCTTCATCCTGCGCCTGAATGGTCCGGCTTCGCCCGAGAGCATCAGGGGCCGTGTCTGGTGCGGCATGCAAGGCATCGGAGAGCGGATCGGAGTGCGCCTGATTGAGGGTGCCGACCGTGACGCCTTGCTGCGGTCGCGCCAGCTGGAACGGCAGGCCAGGGCCGACCCGCTGCGGGTGGTGACGCTGGCCTGCAATCGCCGCTTGACGCCGTCTGCAGACGTCCAGCTGGTGTTTGGCAAAGGTGTTGCCACGCCCGATGTCGCCGGGGCGGGCACTGGCATCGCCAACACGGTCGAAAAGCGATTCGACTTTACGGTGCGCGAGCCGTTCCTGGCGGATTTTCAATGCGAACGCGAAAACGCCCAGGCTGACTGTTTGCCGATCCGGCCTCTGCGCCTGGCGTTCAATGCACCGGTGGCACGGTCGCTGGCCGAAGGCATCCGCTTGCGCGCCGGCGATCGAGTCTTCAAACCCGTGTTCGACACAGATGCCGGTACCGATGCAGCTGTCGACGGGGTGGAGTTCGCCTCGGTCTTGCCCGCCAGTACCCGCTTCCAGCTGGAGCTGCCCCCTGATTTGAAAGACGATGCCGGACGCAGCCTGCGCAACGCGGCAAGTTTCCCGCGCACGGTAGCCACCGGGCCGTTGCCGCCCCTGGTGAAGTTCGCAGCAGCACCGTTTGGCATCGTGGAGCGGCTGGCCGAGTCCGATGGACAAGCCGTGTTGCCGGTTACGCTGCGCAACGTCGAAGCTGCACTGCAGGGGCGCGCGCTGCGCCCGGTGCCTACCGGCACTGCATCGCCCGGTACGGTGCGCGATCTGCAGCTTGCCACCGATGCACAGATCATTGGCTGGTACCGCAAGTTGCAGCGTTACGAGGACTTCCGCATTCCGCGCGAGGTCGCCGCGAAGGACGTGCAGGGGCCGTTGCCAGCCGCGCTGGACGAACGCGACCAGGACGGCGTGCAGTCGCGCATGGTGTCGCTGCTGCAGGGCCGCAGCGGCGTGCGCTCGCTCGATCTGCCACGCCCGACCGCTGCCGACCCACGGCCGTTCGAGGTCATAGGTATCCCCCTGTCACCGGGCTTCCATGTGGTCGAGATCGCATCCCAGGTGCTCGGTGCATCCTTGCTCGATGCCCGCCATGGCGCGCCGCGCACCCTGTTTGTCCGCACGTCGGCACTGGTGACCAATCTGGCTGTGCATTTCAAGCTCGGGCGCGAAAACGCACTGGCCTGGGTGACCACGCTGGACGGCGGGCGGCCGGTGTTCAACGCGCAGGTGCGGGTATCCGATTGCCATGGCCGAGAAGTCGCCACTGGCTTGACTGACCGGCAGGGCATTGCACGATTCGCCGGTCTCGACCCGCAGGCTCCGACCTGCAATGACGACGGCGGTTACAGCCAGGCTTACTTTGTCAGCGCGCGGGCCGCCACAAACCCACCGGCAAGGTCGGCCCGCGGTGGTGCCATGCAGGATCTGGCCTTCACCTGGAGCGACTGGCACCGTGGCATCGAACCCTGGCGTTTTCAGCTACCCACCAACCAGGAACAGCAGCCCGCCAGCCGTGCCCACACGGTGTTCGATCGCACGTTGCTGCGCGCGGGCGAGACCGTCTCGATGAAGCATATCTTGCGGGTCGAGACCGGCAAGGGGCTGGCCGTGCCCGAGCTCCATCCCGATACCTTGCTGATCACCCATGTCGGCAGTGGCCAGCAAACCACGCAAGCGCTGGCCTGGCGCACGACGGCCACCGGCGGACTCAGCGCCGAGAGTGTGTTGGGCATTCCGGTGGCCGCGAAGCTGGGGCTGTACACGGTGTCCCTGCGGCATGGCAAGGATGGCCCGGAGTGGTCATCGGGCAGGTTCCGTGTCGAGGCGTTTCGTCTGCCCGTACTCAAAGGCAGCGTCGTGCCGGCCGACAGAGGGCCGCTGATCGATCCGCGCGACTTGCCGGTGAACGTGCAGATTGCCTACGTTGCAGGCGGTGGTGCTGCTGGCATGCCGGTCCAGGTGTCGGCGCTGCTGCGCCACAAAAGCCTGCAGTTCGACGGCTTCGACGGGTTCCGCTTTTCGCCACCCCGCAACCTGCAGGACCGGTCGACGTCCGGCACCGATGACAGCGACGAGGAGGTAGACGCCGCGCAGGACAACCGGGTCGTTGCCGACAAATTGCCGTTGACGCTCGACCGCAACGGCGTCGGCCAGGTCAAGGTGGAGGGTTTGCCCGCTTTGAGGCAAGCGCAGGACCTGTTGTTGGAAGTCAGTTATGCCGACCCCAGCGGCGAGGTGCAGACGCTGCGCAGTAACCAGACATTGTGGCCATCCGCGGTGGTTGCAGGCATCAAGACCGAAGACTGGGTGTCGGCGGGCAACAGCCTGCGCGTGCAGGTGCTGGCGCTGGATGTCTCGGGCAAGCCCCAGGCCGACATCCCTTTGCAGGTGCATGCCTTCGCGCGCCAGGTGACGAGCAGTCGCAAACGCATCGTCGGCGGTTTTTACGCCTACGACAACCACACCGAGGTGAAGGACCTGGGCCCTGTCTGCAGCGGGCGCAGCGACAACCGTGGCCGCTTGCGCTGTGATGCAAAGCTCGACCTGCCCGGGGAGGTGGAACTGGTCGCCACCGCGACCGATGCGCAAGGACGCAAGAGCGTGGCCGCTTCCAGCGTCTATGTCACGCGCCATGGTGAGGTGTGGTTCGGCGGCCAGAACCATGACCGCATGGATGTGTTGCCCGAGAAGACGGGTTATGCGCCAGGCGAGACCGCCCGCTTCCAGGTGCGGATGCCGTTTCGCCATGCCACGGCGCTGGTGGCGGTCGAGCGCGAGGGCATCGTCGAGACGCAGGTGGTGCAGTTGCGCGGCGACGATCCGACCATCACGCTGAAGGTCAAGCCCCAATGGGCACCCAATGTGTATGTCAGCGTGCTCAGCGTGCGCGGCCGTTTGCGCGAGGTGCCGTGGTACAGCTTCTTCTCCTGGGGTTACAAGGCGCCTCGCGTCTGGTGGACGGCGTTTCGGTACGGTGGTGAGGTAGTCGCACCCACCGCGCTGGTCGATCTGAGCAAACCGGCGTTCCGGCTCGGTGTGGCTGAAATCCAGGTCGGCAAACAGGCGCATCGGCTCGACGTGCGCGTGGTGGCCGACAAGGAAAGTTACCCGGTGCGCGGCAAGGCGCAGGTGACGATCACCGTCAAACGGCCCGATGGCCAGCCTGCGGCCAACGCGGAGGTTGCGATTGCCGCGGTTGACGAAGCTTTGCTCGAACTCATGCCCAACACCAGCTGGGACCTGCTCGATGCGATGCTGCAGCGCCGCGCCTGGGGGGTGGAAACGTCGACCGCGCAAATGGAGATCATCGGGCGGCGTCATTATGGGCGCAAGGCGGTGCCTGCCGGCGGTGGCGGCGGACACAGCGCAAGCCGGGAACTGCTGGATACCTTGTTGTTGTGGAGCCCGCGGGTGCAGCTCGACGCCCAGGGCAAGGCGCAGATCACGGTGCCGCTGAACGATGCGTTGACCCGGTTCCGGATCGTGGCGGTGGCCGATGCCGGTGTCGGATTGTTCGGCTCCGGCTTTGCGCAGATACGTGCCACACAAGACCTGCAGATCATCAGTGGTCTGCCCCCGCTGGTGCGCGAGGGTGACCAATACCAGGCCCGGTTCACGCTGCGCAACACCACCGGCAAGGCGATGCAGATTGCGCTCATGCCGCAGGCCGATCTCGTCACGCTGGCCCCACAAACGGTGGCGATTCCCGCCGGTGAAGCGCGCGAGTTGCATTGGAGCGTGAACGCGCCGACGCAGACTGGGCAGACGCGGCTGGACGCGATCCAATGGGACATCAAGGCCCGTGACAGCGTCTCCGGTGCCCAGGATGGGCTCAAGGCGGTGCAGCGCCTGCTGCCGGCAGTACCGCTGGCGGTGCAACAAGCCACGTTGGTGCAACTCGATGCCGACTACGCGCTCGATGTGCGGATACCGACTGGCGCGTTACCAGGCCAGGGTGGCCTGGCGCTGGCGCTGCAACCGCGCCTGGCCGACGGCCTGCCGGCGATCCGCGACTGGTTTGCCCGTTACCCGTTCACCTGCCTGGAGCAGCTGGCCAGCAAGGCGATCGGTCTGCACGATGCGGCTCAATGGCAAGCGCTGCGGGCGCAACTGCCGACCTATCTGGATGCCGATGGCCTGGCCAGCTATTTTCCGCCACGTGAAGGTGAAGCGGCCAGCGGGAGCGACACCTTGACCGCTTACCTGATTGCCACCAGCGATGAGGCCGCCAGGCTGCGTCCGGAATTTGCGCTGGACGAGGCGAGCCGCAGCGCGATGGTGGCGGGTTTGATCGCGTTTGTCGAAGGGCGTATCACGCGTACTGTCTGGAGCCCGCGCAAGGATCTGGATGTGCGCAAACTGGCCGCCATCGAGGCCTTGTCGCGCCATGGCAAGGCGCAGGCACGCATGCTGGCCAGCATCACCATCGCGCCCAACCAGTGGCCGACGCATGCGCTGATCGATTGGTTGCTGGTGTTGCAGCGGGTGCAGGACGTGCCGGATCGCGCACGTCGCTTGGCCGAGGCCCAGCACAACCTGCGGGCGCGTATCGACATGCAGGGAACCCGCATGAGCTTTTCCACCGAGCAGGGCGACGACTGGTGGTGGCTGATGCAGGGTGCCGACCTGAACGCGGCCCGGCTGCTGCTGGCGGTGATGGACAATCCCGCCTGGAAGGACGATATGGGTCGCCTGGCGAGCGGTTTCATCGCACGCCAGCAACGCGGCACCTGGCGCACCACCACCGCCAATGCCTGGGGCATGTTGGCGCTGGAGCAGTTCTCCGCACAGTTCGAAAAAGCCGATGTGGCTGGCATCACCCGCGCCACGCTGGGTGGGCAGCAGGGGGCGGTGGATTGGAGCACCGTCACGCGCAACGCGCCTGCCGCTGGGGCGGGCAGCACGCAGACATCGAGCGGGTTCGGCGCGGGACCGGGCACCGGCGCACTACGCAACAACGATCTGTTCCTGTCCTGGCCCATGAATGGCCCGTCGCAAACGCTGCGCGTGACGCAACAAGGCAGCGGCAAGCCCTGGTTGTCGGTGCAGGCGCTGGCCGCCGTGCCACGCACGCAGGCGTTCGACGGCGGCTACCAGATTCGCAAGAGTGTGACCGCGGTGCAGCAGGCCGACCCGAGCCTGCCGACGGGGCATTACACCCGCGGCGATATCCTGCGGGTGACCTTGCAGGTCATCGCTGGCGCTGACATGACCTGGGCGGTGGTGAGCGACCCGATTCCAGCGGGTGCCAGCATTCTCGGCAGTGGCCTGGGCCGCGACAGCCTGATCGCGACCCAAGGGGAAACCACCGGCAACCGCGGCGTCTGGCCGGCTTTCGAGGAGCGCAGTTTTGAAGCCTATCGCGCCTACTATGCGTATCTGCCCAAGGGTGGCATGACCACGCAGTACACGATCCGCCTCAACAATGCGGGCCGGTTCGTCTTGCCGCCCACCCGGGTGGAAGCGCTGTATGCACCGGAGATGTTCGGCGAGCTGCCCAATGCGCCGGTGGTGGTGGAGGCACCGCGGTGATTCCTATCGCGCATTCTGAGAATCACGGTAACAGCGTCCTGTCCGTTCGCCTTGAGGCAGTCGAAGGGCTTCGATCCTCCAACAAGCGCAGGCCAGTTCCAGCCGAAGGTGAACGGGGCTTGTCATGAATATGGCGGTTCTCTATGGTGCTTGCATGGCGCATACCGCGCGGACCTGGATGCTGGCGAGCGTCATGGCCGCATCCGTCGGCACCGGGCAGGCGCAGGTCGCGACGTTTGACTACGTGCGCGCTACCTACCAACCGTCGGAGACGCTGGTGCTTGATCGCCATGGTGCCGTGCTGCAGCGCCTGCGTACCGACCTGACGGTGCGCCGAGGCCAGTGGGTGGCGCTGGCCGATGTTTCGCCGGCTCTGCGAACGGCGCTGGTCATGAGCGAAGACCAGCGTTTCTACGAACACAGCGGTGTAGATTGGCAGGCTGTCGGTGCCGCCGCATGGGCCAATCTATGGAATACCCGCACGCGGGGTGCTTCGACCATCACGATGCAGCTGGCCGGGCTGCTCGATGCCAATCTGCGTGCCGGAGCGGGCGGGCGCGGTCTGGGGCAAAAGATCGATCAGGCCCTGGCGGCGCAGACGCTGGAGCGCCATTGGCGCAAGGACCAGATCCTGGAGGTTTATTTGAACCTGCTGCCCTGGCGCGGCGAACTGGTAGGCATCGACGCACTCAGCCGAACCCTGTTTGACAAGGCAGCCAGCGGCCTGGATCATCGCGAGGCTGCGCTGGCCGCGGCGCTGGTGCGTGCGCCCAATGCCCCTGTTGCGCAGGTGGTGGATCGGGCCTGCGGTGTCTGGCGTTTGTTGCAGCCGGCTGCGTCCGATCCCGGCTGCCTGTCGATGCGCATGTTCACCGAGCTCGCGGTGCAGCGCCGGGCCTATCCGGCCAGCGCAGGCATCGCGCCGCATCTGGCGCAGCGTGCAGTGCGTGCAGCAAAGGACGGCGTTGCCATGGATGGGAGCAACGTCGCACAAGCGGGCTCCATCGACGGCGCAAAAAGCAGGTTCGCCATGCCCTCGGTCATCGCCACCACGCTGGACGCCGATCTGCAGCGTTTTGCCGTAGCCACCGTGCAGCGCCAATTGCGTGAGCTGGCCGGCCGCCATGTCGAAGACGCTGCGGTGGTGGTGCTGGACAACCGCAGCGGCGCGGTGCTGGCCTGGGTCGGTTCGTCGGGTGCTTTGGGTACGGCGCCCGAGGTCGATGGCGTGACAGCCTTGCGTCAGCCCGGCTCGACGCTCAAGCCGTTCCTGTATGCACAGGCGCTGGCCGAGCGGCGCATCACCGCCGCGTCGTTGCTGGAAGACGCCGCAACCCATATCCCGACAGCAGGGGGTTTGTATATCCCGCAGAACTACGACCACCGGTTCAAGGGCTGGGTGTCGGCCCGCACCGCGCTGGCCGCCTCGCTCAACGTGCCGGCGGTGCGCACGCTGGCGATGGTCTCGCCGCAGGCCTTTCATGCGCAGTTGCGCCAGCTCGGTCTGCCGCTGCGCGAAAGCGGAGACTACTATGGCTTCAGTCTGGCCCTGGGCAGCGCCGAGGTGACGTTGCTGGACCTGGCCAATGCCTACCGGGCGCTGGCGAACCAGGGTCGCGCCAGCGCCACGATAGGGACCCTGCCGGTCACGATCGCCGCACCTGCCGCACCTGCTGGACCTGTCGAACCTGCCGCTGTTGCGGCTCCACGCCAGGTGCTCGACCCGCGCGCCGCCTTCATCGTCGGCGACATGCTCAGCGATTCCAACGCCCGTGCGCGCACCTTTGGGACTGACAGCGTGTTGGCTACCCGGTTCTGGAGTGCCGTCAAAACCGGCACCAGCAAGGACATGCGCGATAACTGGGCGCTGGGCTGGTCACAGCACTACACCGTGGGTGTGTGGGTCGGCAATGCCAGCGGCGCACCGATGCGGGACGTGAGCGGCATCTCGGGTGCCGCGCCGATCTGGGCCGCCGTCATGCAACATCTGCACCGCAACCGGTCCAGCCGTGCGCCGGTACCGCCACCCGGTGTGGTGCGTCTGCCGGTACGTTTTGGCGAGGGCGATGCAGCACCGGTCGAAGCGCGGCGCCAGGAGTGGTTCATCCAGGGCACGCAGCAGGCCGTGTTTGCGGTCCATGCGGCACCCGATGGCGGTACGCTGGCGCAGGCAGCACGCGCCGCGCGTATCCTGCTGCCGACCGATGGCACCATCATCGCGCTGGACCCGGACATCCCGCCAGCCCACCAGCGCCTGCGCCTGCAGACCCATGCCGTCGGCATGCGCTGGCTGATCGATGGTCGGCTGGTTGGCACCGGCCCGTCTGCCTCCTGGTTGCCATGGCCAGGCCGCCATACCGTGACACTGGTCGACGCGCAGCATCAGGTACGTGACAGCGCGCGCATCGAAGTGCGCGGCGCGAGCGTGAAGTTGTCGCATGCGGCGGCGGATGGTCTGCGTTAATTGGAGCGCTCACTATCGGAGAACAGGCCTTTGGAGAACAGGCCTTTGCGGCCAGTCACGGACGTCGCATGCCACAAGGCTTGCGGGATGGCTTGCTCGGCGTAGCGTCGCCAGTGTCGGCATCGGGCGCAGTGGTCTTGCTGCAGCGTGTCATTGCAGAGGTTCTGCACATTGGGGATGACTGGTTGTTATTGAAACAAGTTTTGTTTCTTGTGAAACATCATGCTATAGTCAATCCGATGAAATGCTGTGAATCCAGGAGTGCGTGATGGTGGCTGTACTTTCGCATCCGGTTACCGCGTCACAAGACCGCGGAGCCCTGGCAAAAATGGTCATGGCCCTGTTCGACCATTGGGATTTGAGCACCGAAGACCAGGCGGCGCTGTTGGGCATAGCCCAGGGCAACCGGGCCACCTTGACGCGTTACCGAAGAGGCGAGCCGATCGGAACCAGCCGCGACCAGCTCGAACGGGTGGGGCACTTGCTGGGTATTCACAAGAATTTGCGGTTGTTGTTCCCGCAGAACCGGGATCTGGCCTATCGGTGGATGTCCACGCGCAACAAGGCATTCGACAACCTGACCCCGGTCGATGTGATCAAGGACTGGGGTTTTGCCGGATTGCTGATGGTGCGCGCGTACCTGGACCGCGCGCGTGGCACCTGAACGGGACCTCCCAGCCCGGACCGAGAGTGGCCGACGTCGGTGACGCTGATCCATGCATGATCTTTTTTCGCAGTTGACCCTGGCGGATGTTCAGCGCGATGTGATCCGCAACATCGTCTCGATCCGGGAGTCGCAGGACCTGTTCGATGACCTGACCGAGCGCCCGGACGCATGGGCGCTGGCGCAGCAGGTCGAAGCGCAGGTGCGCC